>Ga0208788_1000078_pt1 | contig 52248 bp, 47 predicted proteins | sample Wag4_2014_7_11_3_FD_187363 | JGI IMG/M metagenome (GOLD analysis project Ga0208788, IMG submission 187363) | Fresh water mixed with fracking chemicals microbial communities from Ohio, USA - Utica-2 Time Series FC 2014_7_11 (SPAdes) (version 2) ... | reverse complement strand
GGGGTGCGGGTCAATCCGAAGCGTGCGACTGCGTAAAACGCATTCGCGAGCAAGCCCGCTCCCACAGGGGATTTGTGTCGATCACAGATCCAATGTGGGAGCGGGCTTGCTCGTGAAGCTTTTGATTCAGAGGTTGGCGAGTTTCTGCCAGACCTTGGGCTTGAAGAACAGCGTCTCGCCCTTGGCCAGGCCGATCAGGCTGTCGTGGTCCTTGACCACTTCGGCCTCGATCAGGTCGGTCTGGCCTTCTACCTTCAGCGTCACCCGGGTGGTCGCACCCAACGGACGGATGTCCCGCACTTCGGCCGCGTGGTGGTCTTCCAGCTCATGCCTGGACAGCGAGACTTCGTGCGGACGGAACAGCACATGATTGTCTTCGCCCAGATGCAGTCGGTTCGAATCACCCAGGAAGTGATAAACGAAGTCGCTGGCCGGGTTTTCGTAGACGTCACCCGGTGAGCCGATCTGCTCGATCACGCCTTTGTTCATCACCACGATGCGGTCGGCGACTTCCATGGCCTCTTCCTGGTCGTGGGTCACGAACACCGACGTCAGATTGATGTCCTCGTGCAGGCGCGCCAGCCAGCGACGCAGCTCTTTGCGGACCTTGGCGTCGAGGGCGCCGAAGGGTTCGTCCAGCAGCAGCACTTTCGGCTCCACCGCCAGGGCGCGGGCCAGGGCGATACGCTGGCGCTGTCCACCGGACAGTTGCTCCGGGTAGCGATCCGACAGCCAGTCAAGCTGCACCATGTTCAGCAGTTCGTGAACCTTGGTGGCGATCTGGCTTTCGCTCGGGCGCTGGTTTTTCGGCTTCATGCGCAGGCCGAACGCGACGTTGTCGAACACCGTCATGTGGCGGAACAGGGCGTAGTGCTGGAACACGAAACCGACGTTGCGATCACGCACATCGTGGCCGGACACGTCTTCACCGTGGAACACGATGTTGCCCTGATCCGGGGTTTCCAGGCCGGCAATGATGCGCAGCAAGGTGGTCTTGCCGCAGCCGGACGGCCCGAGCAGAGCCACCAGCTCACCGCTCTGGATGTCCAGGCTGATGTCATTGAGGGCCTTGAACGCATTGAAATTCTTGCTGACGTTACGCACTTCGATCGACATGAAATCATTCCTCCGCGGCGCTGGCGCGCAGGCGGTTAATACGGTTTTCGCTCCACTGCTTGAGCAGCAGGATGAAGAGCGCCAGGATCAGCAACAGGCTCGCCACGGCGAACGCGGCCACGTGGTTGTATTCGTTGTAGAGGATCTCGACGTGCAGCGGCAAGGTGTTGGTCACCCCGCGAATGTGCCCGGACACCACCGACACCGCACCGAACTCACCCATGGCCCGGGCAGTACAGAGCACCACGCCGTAGATCAGACCCCATTTGATGTTGGGTACGGTGACATGCCAGAACATCTGCCAGCCATTGGCCCCCAGCAGGCGCGCGGCCTCTTCTTCCTGGGTGCCCTGCTCCTGCATCAACGGGATCAGCTCCCGCGCCACGAATGGCACGGTAACGAAGATCGTCGCCAGCACGATGCCCGGCAAGGCGAAGACGATCTGAATGTCGTGATCCTGCAGCCACGGGCCGAACAGCCCCTGGGCGCCGAACATCAGCACGTAGACCAGACCGGCGATCACCGGCGAGACCGAGAACGGCAGGTCGATCAGGGTCACCAGCATGCTCTTGCCGCGGAACGAGTACTTGCTCACGCACCAGGCGGCACTGACACCGAACACCAGGTTCAGAGGCACCGAAATCAGCACGGCGATCAGCGTGAGCTTCAACGCGGACAAGGCGTCAGGCTCGAAGATCGCCGTGAAGAACGCGCCCAGGCCGTTTTTCAGGCCCTGGGACACCACGATGAACAGCGGCAATACCAGAAACAGCGTGAACACCAGCCAGCACAGGCCGATCAGGATGCGCCGCGAAGTGGCACTGCCACGGCGGGCGGCGTTGGCCGAAGAGGCGGTCGCAATAGACGATTGGGACATGACGGGCGCCTCCTTATGGGGTTTCGATGCGGCGTTGCAGCAGGTTGATCAGCAGCAACAGGACGAAGGAAACCACCAGCATCAGTACGCCGATGGACGTTGCGCCGGTGTAATCGTACTGGTCGAGCTTGACCATGATCAGCAGCGGCAGAATCTCGGTTTTCATTGGCATGTTGCCGGCGATGAAAATCACCGAGCCGTACTCGCCGACGCCGCGGGCAAAGGCCAGTGCGAAGCCAGTCAGCCAGGCGGGCAACAGGGCCGGCACCAGGATATGGCGGAACACCTGCAGGGGTTTGGCCCCCAGGCACGCGGCCGCTTCTTCCACTTCACGAGGGATGTCGGCCAATACTGGCTGTACGGTACGTACCACGAATGGAAGGGTCACAAACGTCAGGGCCAGGGTGATGCCCAGGGGGGTGTAGGCGATCTTGAACCCCAGGTCCGCTGCGAACTGGCCGACCAAACCGGTGGGGGTGTACAGCGCAGTCAGTGCGATACCGGCCACTGCCGTGGGGAGTGCGAAGGGCAAGTCGATCATCGCGTCGATGATTTTGCGCCCCGGGAAGGTATAGCGCACCAGCACCCAGGCCAGCAGCGTGCCGATGATGCCGTTGATGATCGCGGCATACAGCGCGGTGCCAAAGCTGAGCTTCAACGCCGCCAGCACCCGTGGCGCCGAGATGATGGCCCAGAACTGATCCCAGGTGAGTTGAGCGGCATGCACGAACATCGCCGCCAATGGTATGAGCACAATCAGGCTGAGGTACACCAAGGTGTAGCCCAGCGTCAGCCCGAAGCCGGGTATGACGGGGGAGATACGACGCGACATAAAAGTCCTTGGTTAAAAAAGCGATCCGCTGAACGCATCAATGTGGGAGCGGGCTTGCTCGCGAAGACGCTCTATCAGGCGACATTGACGTTGTCTGATACACCGCTTTCGCGAGCAAGCCCGCCCCCACACAGTACGCGCCCGGCATTAGGCCCGTGGTATGGCTTGAGTCAGATTACTGTGCCTGGTAGATCTGGTCGAATACGCCGCCATCGTTGAAGAATTTCGGCTGCGCGGTTTTCCAGCCGCCGAAGTCTTTGTCGATGGTCACCAGCTCCAGTTTCGGGAACTGATTGGCGTACTTGGCAGCGACGTCCTTGTCACGTGGACGATAAAAGTTCTTCGCCGCGATTTCCTGGCCGGCCGGGCTGTACAGGTGCTTGAGGTAGGCTTCGGCGATCTGCTCGTTGCCTTTTTTCTCGGCGTTCTTGTCGACCACGGCCACTGGCGGCTCGGCGAGGATCGACAGCGAAGGCACGACGATGTCGAACTTGTCAGCGCCGCCATCTTCTTTCAGGGCCAGGAACGCTTCGTTTTCCCAGGCCAGCAACACGTCACCCTGACCGTTGTTGACGAAGGTGATGGTCGAACCGCGAGCACCGGTGTCCAGCACAGGCACGTGCTTGAACAGGGTTTGTACGTATTCCTTGGCCTTGGCTTCGTCACCGCCGTTGGCTTTGAGGCCATAGGCCCAGGCCGCGAGGAAGTTCCAGCGCGCGCCGCCGGAGGTTTTCGGGTTCGGGGTGATCACCGAAACGTCATTCTTGACCAGATCACCCCAGTCCTTGATGCCCTTAGGGTTGCCCTTGCGCACCAGGAACACGATGGTCGAGGTGTACGGCGTGCTCGCTTCCGGCAGACGCTTCTGCCAGTCGGCGGGCAGGGTCTTGCCCAGCTTGGCGATTTCGTCGATGTCACCGGCCAGGGCCAGGGTCACTACGTCGGCGCGCAGGCCGTCGATCACCGCACGGCCCTGTTTGCCCGAACCACCATGGGACTGCTGGATCTTCACCGTGTCGCCGGCATGGTCCTTCTGCCAGAACTTCACGAATTCGGCGTTGTAGTCCTGATACAGCTCACGGGTCGGGTCGTACGACACGTTGAGCAGTTCGTAGTCCTTGGCAACCGCGGAACCCGCAAAAAGGGCGCTGGCCAGAGCGGCCAAAGCGAAATGGCGAATCGACGACATGGTGAAAGCTCCTGGAATTCTATTTTTGTGTTGGCGGGTTCTTATGGATTTCTGCAATCGCGGTGTCGGTTCAACGCTCTACGGCATCAGCTCGGCTTGTTTCCCGGCTGCTGCAGGCGGAATTTTTCCTTGCGTTCGATCTGGACCACCTGGGCGTTGTGCACAGTGATTTCCACGGCGCCAAACCGCAGATCGCGCAGGGCGCTCTGGATTTCACGCAGGATGGTTGCTTCGTCCTGGCCGTCAACGCTACGTAGGGATGCGCTCATGGTGCTGCTCCTTCGACTGTGTGGTTGCCTGGCAGTGGCGGCACTGCTTGCGGCGTGAAACCAATAGTAGAGAGGCGCGGATATTCTTAAAAAGACTATTTAAGAATGTTTATATAACCAGAAGAGATTATTTGGCAGGACAAGGGTTTGCGAGGAGTTGTCTGCCCGAGAAACACACGAAACCCCTGTAGGAGCGAGCTCGCTCGCGAGGGTGGAAGGTGCCCCGCGTTGCTTCAGGCAGCCCTCTTATTCGTTAGCGTCCATCGCGAGCGAGCTCGCTCCTACAGGATTTTTGGGGCATTTAACAAATCCAGCTGCTGCGCCGGCACCGGTCGACCGAACCAGTAGCCCTGGCCCAACTGGCTGCCGTGTTCGAGCAGGAACGCCGCCTGCTCGACCTGCTCGATCCCTTCGGCCTGCACCTGCATCCCCATGGTGTGCGCCAGAGCGATGATCACCTGAACAATCGCCGCATCGTCCTCGTCCCACGGCAACCCGGCGACAAAACCCTGATCGATCTTGAGCTTCTGCACCGGCAGGCGCTTGAGCCGCAGCAGGGAAGAATACCCTGTGCCGAAGTCATCGATAGCCAACTGCACACCCAGCTCACGCAGGCGATGCATCTGCTCCAGTGCCACTTCCGGGTCTTCCATGACTGCGCTTTCGGTGACCTCCAGCTCGAGCAAGGCCGGATTCAACCCGGTGTCGTACAGCACCTGCGCCACCTGCCGGTACAGCTCGCGGCGGGCGAACAAACGCGACGAGATGTTGACCGCGACAAACTCCAGCACCACACCGGATTGTTGCCACTGGCACATTTGCTGGCAGGCCTGGCGCATCACCCAGGCATCGATGTCGGCGATCAACCCGGTCCGCTCGGCAATCGGAATGAATTCGGCCGGCGACACCAGGCCCCGCTGCGGATGCTCCCAGCGCACCAGAGCCTCGACGCCGATCAAGCGGCTGGTCTTGAGCTCATGCACCGGCTGGTAGTAGACCCGCAGTTGCTGGCGCGCCAGTGCATGGCGCAATTGGAACGCGGTCTCGACCCGCTGCTGAGCGTGGGCGGTCAATTCCTCGGTATAGAAGGCGTAGCCATTGCGACCGACACTCTTGGCCTTGAACAGCGCCGAATCGGCATTGCGCAACCATTGCTCGGCGCTCAGGGCATCGCTGGGGAACAGGCTGATGCCAATGCTGGTATTGATGTACAGCGAATGCCCCTCGATCGGGAACGCCTCCTTGAGCCCATCAAGGATGCGCTGGGCCAGCGCTGCGGCCTCCACCGATTGCGGGCAACTTTCAGCCAGCACGGCGAACTCATCGCCCCCCAGCCGGGCCAGGGTGATGCCCGGCCCGAACATGGCTTTCAGGCGCTCGGCGACTGCCTTGAGCAGTTGATCGCCGATGGTGTGGCCGAGGCTGTCGTTGATCATCTTGAAATGATCCAGGTCGACCAGCAGCAGCGCACAACCACGCTTGTGAACCTGCGCCAATGCCAGGGCCTGTTCGGCGCGATCGGTGAACAACAGCCGGTTGGGCAGATCGGTCAATGGATCGTGGTGCGCCAAGTGCTTGAGCTCCTCTTCGGAGTTCTTGATGGCGCTGATATCGGCAAACACGGCAACGTAATGGCTGCGCTGCCCTGCATCGTCCTCAATGACGCGGATGGTCTGCCATTGCGGAAAGATCTCGCCGCTTTTGCGACGGTTCCAGATTTCCCCGCTCCACTGGCCTTCGTGGTCGAGGGTCGCGAACATCGCTTGGTAGAAGTCCGTCGAGTGGCGCCCGGATTTGAACAGATTGGGCCGTTTGCCCAGCACTTCTTCGCGCTGGTAACCGGTGATGCGCATGAAAGCCGGGTTGACGTGCACGATCAGGCCGGCGCGGTCGGTCACCAATACCCCTTCGCTCGTGCAATCGAAAACGGCAGCGGCCTGGCGCAATCGCTCACGATCGTCGCTGCGTTCCCGTAACTGGGCGCCGATTCCCAGGCAACGCAGCAATCGTGCACGAAAGATGAAGACATACCCGGCACTGAACAGCACCCAGACATAACCGTTGATCAGTTGCCACCGCGATCGCTCGACGGAGCCATCGAAGAAACTGTTCAATAAATGATCACTTAGCTGCAACCAGACAAGCGACAGCAAAAGGTAAAGCAGTGCTGCACGCACGGCATCGCGATAGCTGGCAGGCATAAGACTGTCCATGTCCCTACGAAAGTGCCGGGATTATAGAGTAAAGACCCATCCAGCCACTCTTATCTGAAAGGGCGACTGGTTTTCTGTGTGGGCTTGGTGATAATGCAACGGCTGTTTTTTTCTTTATCGAGGGCCCTATAGCCTATGTGGTACGAAGGTTTTCTCGGCTTGTCGCCCTGGTCTCTGGTGGCGGTCACCCTGCTGATGACTCACGTGACGATTGTCGGTGTCACGGTCTATCTGCACCGTTATTCAGCCCATCGCTCGCTTGAGCTCAATGCCGGCCTGAAACATTTCTTCCGCTTCTGGCTGTGGCTGACCACCGCGCAGAACACCCGCGAGTGGACTGCCATCCACCGCAAGCATCACGCCAAATGCGAGACCGTCGATGACCCGCACAGCCCGGTCATCAAGGGCTTGTCCACCGTCCTGCGCAAAGGTGCCGAGCTGTACCGCGCCGAAGCGGAGAACGCCGAGACGCTGCGCATCTATGGCAAGAACTGCCCCGAAGACTGGATCGAGCGCAACCTCTACAGCCGCTTCCCGCTGCTGGGCGTGGCGATCATGGCCGTCATCGACCTGCTGCTGTTCGGCACCATCGGCATCACCATCTGGGCCATCCAGATGATGTGGATTCCGGTCTGGGCCGCCGGCGTGGTCAATGGCCTGGGCCATGCCGTCGGCTACCGCAACTTCGAGTGCCGCGATGCGGCGACCAATCTGGTGCCCTGGGGCATCCTGATCGGCGGTGAAGAACTGCATAACAACCATCACACCTACCCCAACTCGGCAAAACTGTCGGTGAAGAAGTGGGAGTTCGACCTGGGCTGGGCCTGGATTCAAGTGTTCAGTTTCCTGCGCCTGGCCAAGGTTCAGCGCGTCGCCCCGATTGCCCACCGTGTCGAGGGCAAGGGCAGCCTGGACATGGACACCGCCATGGCCATCCTCAACAACCGCTTCCAGATCATGGCCCAGTACCGCAAGTTGGTGATCGGGCCGCTGGTCAAGCAGGAGCTGGACAAGGTCGATCACTCGGTCCGCCACCAGTTCCGCCGCGCCAAGCGCCTGCTGTCGAGGGAAACCAGCCTGCTGGATGACAAACACCACCTGCGCATCCAGAGCATGCTCGAGCACAGTCAGGCGCTGAAGGTCATCTACGAAAAACGTCTGGCGTTGCAGCAGATCTGGGTCAAGACCAGTTCCAATGGTCACGACATGCTGGCTGCCATCAAGGACTGGGTGCATGAAGCTGAAGCCAGCGGGATTCAATCCCTGCGTGATTTCGCCGATCAGTTGAAGACCTACTCGCTGCGTCCAACCGCGTAAACCGTAAACCTGTGGGAGCGGGCTTGCTCGCGAAAGCGGTGCGTCAGTCACCTAATGTGCCGACTGACCGACCGCTTTCGCGAGCAAGCCCACTCCCACAGTTGCTTGTGACCGCCGCCCGGCGGGAGCAAGCTTCAACACCGCAGATAGCGGGAACTTCGCTGCAAATCCCCCCTCTCAAAGACACTTCGCCATCACGGCGGGCTTATGCCCTTTGAGATCTGTGCCGATGGTCAATAAACATCCGAACGACCCTAACCCTCCAGAAGCTGCACAAACCTTGCTGGCATTGATGCATGCCCAAGGCGAGGTAGCACGCCTGAGCGAGCGCGAGCAGTTGTTGAGCACCCTGCTGGTCAGCGTCAACGCCGTGCTCTGGGCCTTCAATTGGGAAACCCGGCAAGTGCTGTATGTCAGCCCGGCCTATGAACGGATTTTCGGTCGTTCGGCTGACCTGTTACTGGCCGACTACAACCAGTGGCGAGACAGCATCTACCCCGAAGACATGGAATATGCCGAGCGCAGCCTGGCGCAGGTGCTGGTCGACGGCGCGGTGGAAGACCGCGAATACCGAATCATCGATGGCGCCGGCCAGTTGCGCTGGCTCAGTGACAAATGCTTCATCAACCGCCAGGCCGAACCGGGTCAACCGGTCATCATTGTCGGCATCGCCGAAGACATCACGGAAAAGAAAAGCATGGAAGCCCAACTGCAGCGACTGGCCACCACCGATGCCCTGACCCAGAGCAGCAACCGTCGGCACTTTTTCGAAGGCGCCCACGAAGAATTCGAACTGGCTCGGCAACACGGCACGCCGCTGTCGTTTCTGATGCTGGACATCGATGATTTCAAGGTGATCAACGACACCTATGGCCATCAGGAAGGCGACAACGTGCTGCAACGCATCGCCGACAGTGGTCGTGCAGCGTTGCGTCGCGGTGATCTGTTCGGGCGCATCGGCGGGGAGGAATTCGCCGCGGTGTTCCCGGGCTGCGCGCCAGACATGGCCCTGCAAGTGGCTGAGCGCCTGCAACGGGAGATCCAGCGCCTGAGCTTCAATCACGGCGGCCAGGTATTCGCCATCACCGTCAGCCAAGGCCTGACCAGCCTGACGGACGAGGACGAAAACGTGGAAAGCCTGTTCGCTCGCGCGGACGCGGCAATGTATGAGGCCAAACGCGCCGGCAAGAACCGGATAGTCACGGGCTGACAGAACACAAACCCTGTGGGAGCGGGCTTGCTCGCGAAAGCGTCGTGTCAGTCGACATTGATGTTGAATGAACGAATGCATTCGCGAGCAAGCCCGCTCCCACAGTTTTTTGTGCACGACCCTACTGTTTGCGCATCCGCATCAGCTCCGGCAGCCCGATCTTGAGCAGCCGCGCGGTCCGGCTCCGGGCCAGCTCCTCAACCCCTTCATGCTCGGTCAGGCGCGCCAGTTGCGCCGCCATGTTCATCACCAGCGCTTCGCGGGAATAAACACCGCCACCGAGCTGATAGGCCGCCGCAATCAGCTCTCGCAGTTCCAGCGGCAACCGCCAGCGGGTGCGCAACGCCGAACCGTAGGCGGCGCTGAATTCGGCGAGCGCTTCGCCCACTTCTTCCTGTTCGTCCAACTCGCCACCGGCCTGTTTCCATTCCTGCAGGCACCGCAACAACGCCAGATCCCCAAGACGATGCAGCATGCCGGCGCAATAGCAGCGCGCCTGATCCAGATCGAGCAGGCGCGCCAGGGTTCGCGCGTATTCAGCGGTGTGCAGCGACAGGTCCCAGTAACGTTCGGCATAGTCCGCCAGATACGGGTCGCTGAGCCGCGCGCTGCGCTTGAGGGCCAGCCCCAGAATCAGGTTCATGCTTTGCCCGGTGCCCAGCCGATGCAATGCCTGGGACAGGGTTTGCACGGCGGCCCCGTGGTGTTGGGCTGCGCTGTTGGCGGCTGCGATCAGCACGGCGGTAATTTGAGGATCGGTGCGGATCTCGTCTTCCAGCTTGGTCAGATCCAGACCGTTGGGATTGAGGCTGCGCTTGACCGCCAGTTGCACGTCGGTCATCAACGGCGCACCTTCGGCCAGCTCACGGCGCCGCTCCAGGTACACCGACAACGTCATGCCCGGCGCCAGCGACGGCACGTCACACAGGACCTCCTCACCGACATTGAGCAGCAAATCCTGCAAACGGTGGGTCAGGCCTTCCATGTTCAGGGGCTTGGTCAGGTACGCGGCAGGGGCCAGCGGCAGCGCTTCACGCACGCTGGCACTGTCGTTGCGGCTGCTCATCAGAATGAAAGGCAGCGGTGGATTGCGTTTACGCAGACGCACGTTGCGCAACACATTCAGGCCATCGATCCCGGGCAACTCCCAGTCGACGATCACCAGATCGTAAGGATTGGCCGCCAGCAGCTCCAATGCGTGTTGGCCGTCGGCGCACAGATCCAGTCGCGCATCGCAGCGCACGTTCAACAGCACTTCCTTGAGCAGATCACGGGACCATGGGTCTGCTTCAGCAATCAACACTCTTGGAACGGCGGGTAAAATGACAGTCGTCATACGGCTCTCCCTGGCAATGCCTGAACCTTAGCGAATGCTGGCCATTCGATACAGTACCAATACGTCGTATGTGTTTTGGCAGGCATGAAAAAACCCGCCGAAGCGGGTTTTTTGTCGATCAGGTCACACTTGGCAATCAGAGTTCAGCGAAGCACTCTTCGATGATCGCCAGGCCTTTGTCCAGTTGCTCGTCCGGCGAAGTCAGCGGTACCAGGACGCGCAGAACGTTGCCGTAGGTGCCGCAGGACAGCAGGATCAGGCCCTTGTCGCGAGCCTTGGCCACAACGGACGCCACGGCTGCAGCGTTCGGCTTGTGGCTGTCGCCGTTTTCGAACAGCTCGACGGCGATCATCGCGCCCAGGGCACGGACTTCACCGATCACCGGGTACTTGGCCTGGATGGCCTTCAGACCGGTGACCAGACGCTCGCCGACAGCCTTGCAGCGGTCCAGCAGGTGCTCTTCTTCGAACACTTCCATCACGGCCAGGGCCGCGGCGCAAGCGATCGGGCTACCGGCGTAGGTGCCGCCCAGGCCGCCTGGAGCGATGGCGTCCATGTACTCGGCCTTGCCGCACACACCGGCCAGCGGGAAGCCGCCAGCGATGGATTTGGCGAAGGTGGTCAGGTCGGCGGACACGCCCATCTGTTCCATGGCGAAGAAAGTACCGGTACGGCCAGCGCCAGTCTGCACTTCGTCAGCGATCAGCAGGATGCCGTGCTGGTCGCACAGGGCACGCAGACGCTTCATGAATTCCTTCGGCGCAACGTAGAAACCACCTTCGCCCTGAACCGGCTCGATGATGATCGCGGCGATGTCTTTCGGCTCGGCGTCGTTCTTGAAGATGCGTTCGATGCTGGCGATCGAATCGTCGATGCTCACGCCATGCAGTTCGTTCGGGTACAGCGCGCGGAAGATCCCGCCTGGCATCAGGCCCATGCCGGCCGAGTAAGGCACGACTTTACCGGTCAGGCCCAGGGTCATCATGGTGCGGCCGTGGTAAGCGCCGGTGAAGGCGATCACGCCGGCACGGCCAGTGGCGGCCCGGGCGATTTTCACGGCGTTTTCAACGGCTTCGGAACCGGTGGTGACCAGCAGGGTTTTCTTGGCGAAATCACCTGGCACCTTGGCGTTGATTTTTTCGCACAGCTCTACGTACGGCTCGTAGGCCAGCACCTGGAAGCAGGTGTGGGTCAGCTTGTTCAGTTGCTCGGTCACGGCGGCGATGATTTTCGGGTGCACGTGGCCGGTGTTCAGCACGGCGATACCGCCGGCGAAGTCGATGAACTCGCGACCTTCAACGTCGGTCACGGTCGCGTTCTTGGCCGACTCGGCGAAGATCGGGTGAATCTGGCCAACACCACGTGGAACAGCAGCGGTACGGCGGGCCATCAAAGAAGCGTTAGTCTTGCTCATTACATTCCTCATTCGCCGCTCATCGGGCGGCGTGGTTCAAGGATTAAGCGGCGGGGAGTCAACGGTGGCAGCATGCGATGATCGACTGCCACGGCGTTCCCGACCGCAAAGAAAATTCCCGTTTGAAGCGGCGCAAAGGGACAGCGCTCTCGTGCCCTTTGCGCTTGAAGCAATGCCTTGCCGGGCGGCTTAGATGCCCAGGCAGAGGTATTTGATTTCCAGGTAATCTTCGATGCCGTACTTGGAGCCTTCACGGCCCAGGCCCGAGGCCTTGATGCCGCCGAACGGCGCGACTTCGTTGGAGATCAGCCCGGTGTTGACGCCGACCATGCCGTATTCCAGGGCTTCGGCCACACGGAACACACGGCCCAGGTCGCGAGCGTAGAAGTACGAGGCCAGACCGAACTCGGTGTCGTTGGACATCGCGATCACTTCGGCTTCGTCTTTGAAGCGGAACAGCGGCGCCAGAGGACCGAAGGTCTCTTCCTTGGCCACGGCAGCGTTCTTCGGCACGTTGGTCAGGATGGTCGGTTCGAAGAAGTTGCCTTCCATCGACTTGCCGCCGGACAGCACGGTGGCGCCTTTGGCAACGGCGTCGGCGATGTGCTCTTGCACTTTGGCCACAGCTTTTTCGTCGATCAGCGGGCCAGTGGTGGTGCCTTCTTCCAGACCGTTACCGATCTTGAGCTTGGCCACGGCCACTTTCAGCTTCTCGGCGAACGCGTCGTAGACCGAATCCTGAATGTACAGACGGTTGGCGCAAACACAGGTCTGGCCGTTGTTGCGGTACTTGGAGATGATCGCGCCTTCGACGGCCTTATCCAGGTCCGCGTCGTCGAACACGATGAACGGCGCGTTGCCGCCCAGTTCCAGGGAGACCTTCTTGATGTCCTTGGCGCATTCGGCCATCAGCTGGCGACCGATTTCGGTCGAACCGGTGAAGGACAGCTTGCGCACGATCGGGTTGCTGGTCAGCTCGCTGCCGATGTCACCGGCGCTGCCGGACACGACGCTGAACACGCCCGCAGGAATGCCGGCGCGCTGGGCCAGTTCAGCCAAGGCGAAAGCGGAGAACGGCGTTTGCGAGGCAGGCTTGAGCACCATGGTGCAACCAGCGGCCAGGGCCGGGCCGGCTTTACGGGTGATCATCGCCGCCGGGAAGTTCCACGGGGTAATGGCCGCGGTCACGCCGATCGGCTGCTTGATCACGATCAGGCGCTTGTCTGGCTGGTGGCCGGGAATCACGTCACCGTAGACGCGCTTGGCTTCTTCGGCGAACCACTCGATGAAGGAGGCGGCGTAAACGATTTCGCCCTTGGCTTCGGCCAATGGCTTGCCCTGCTCCAGGGTCATCAGGCGAGCCAGGTCGTCCTGGTTCTCGATCATCAGCTCGAACCAGCGACGCAATTTGCCCGCACGCTCTTTGGCGGTCAGTGCACGCCAGGCCGGCAGCGCCTTGTCAGCGGCTTCGATCGCACGGCGGGTTTCAGCAGCGCCCATCTTCGGCACAGTGCCCAGAATTTCGCCCGTTGCCGGGTTGTTGACCTTGATCGTCTGACCATTGTCCGCATCGACCCAAGCGCCATCGATGAAGGCTTGCTGGCGGAACAACTGGGTGTCTTTAAGCTGCATGTCGGCTTTCCTTAACAGCACCGCGCACGCGCGGAGCAAATTATGATTGTAGAAAGGCGCCTCGGTAGGCTGCCGTCAGGGAAATCATTCACCGGGCTGAAGCACATAAATAGCGCACGGATTGAATTCGTGCGGTTCAGCACCCAGACAAGAGCGTTTGAAATCTCAAACGAATCCTAGGATCAAAGGGGGTAAAGGACAATAGGGCGTTCGAAAAAAAGAACGAAAAGCGCTTTTTTGCTGCGGATTTCTGATCAACGTAGCCAATGCCCGTTACCGTTTAAAAAAAACGCAAGCGATTCAGCAGCATGGACGCCCGCGACGCATATGCGTATCATGGCGCCCGCTGCACCAGTAGCTCAGCTGGATAGAGTACTGCCCTCCGAAGGCAGGGGTCGTGGGTTCGAATCCCGCCTGGTGCACCATAGACAGAAACGAGAAAGCCCCGGATCGAAAGGTCTGGGGCTTTTTTGTGGAGGGTTGGTTCATCCGAACGATGGCTGGTAAAAAACGCCAACGAAATTTTTCATTCAGTCGTCCAATCAAACTCGTCGTACCCATCCTCCTCGTCGTCCTCAAAAAACGCCTCTTCAAGGTCGTCGTCTTCAGCAATCGCCTCTTCCGGCTGATTCAGCAGAAAATCCTTACGACTCTCGGTAATCGCGCGCCGCAGTTCTTCGCCCTTTTCCGGGCAGTTGAGCATTTGGGCGATGCGGTCGATTTTTTTTGCCACGGTTTTCTCCAACCCCATCGGCGAATGGCTTGATAGTGCGCGTTTTCGGGCGTGGATGCCAAATCGCCGGGGTGGGTGGGGTCAGTTTTTTTGCAGAGCTTTGAGTCGGGCGCTGAGGTTTTGGTCTGGATAGCGCTTGTGCAGATCGGCCAGCAGTTTGTCGGCCGCGTGGGCCTGTCCCGATTTCTGCAGATGAATGACCTCGCGCAGTTGTTCATCCAAGGCTTTAACCGGGACCGCTGCCCGCTTGCTGACTTTGGCCTCATCGGCCATGTCGGCGCTGAAGGATTCGCTTTGCATCGGCGCTGCCGATTCCGCCATGGGCGCTGCGGGTGCGGGGGCTGCCAGTGAACGGGCCGTCGAGAGTTCGGCTTCTTTCTTGGCGAGCGGTGCCGCGGCTTTTGGCGCGGGCGCGAAGTCGTAGCTCGGCAATTGCTCGGGCGTGCGCTGCACCAGCGCCAGCATCAGCGCGACGCCGACCAGGCTGGCGAATGCGACTTGCCAGCGCGGTTGTTGGCAGGCGCGGAGCCAGCGTTGCCAAAGGTTTGGCTTCGGTTTCGGGGCTTCGCGATGGGCGGCAGCCAGGATCAGGGCGTCGAGATGGGCCGGTGGCTCGCTTTGCGATTGCTCACGGAAGTGTTTAACCAGTGGGTCTTGCGGTGTAGGACGGGCGTCAGTCATGTCAGTACCTCCTCGGCCAGCAGCCGACGCAGTTTTTGCTGGGCGTAACGCAGGCGGCTCTTGACCGTTTCCAGCGGTGTTTCGGTAAGGGTGGCGATCTGCGCCAGGTCGAGATCGCTGTAGGCCCGCAGCAGGAACACTTCGCGCTGGTCGGCGGGCAAGGCTTGCAGGGCGGCTTCGAGGCGTTGGCTGTCGCGGCTCAAGCTCAGCAATTGTTCGGGGTCATTCTGTTCGTCGGTCAGCGCATGTGTTTGTTCGTCGTAGCTGTCGTGCATTGGTTGATGAATACCGTGCTTGCGCCAGTGATCGATGAGGCGATTGCGGGCAATCTGGAACAACCAGGTACGAAAAGTCGCCCGGCCTTGTGGCTGGCTGCCGCTGCGGATCAGGCTCAACCAGGTCTCCTGATAGACCTCTTCGGCGAGTTCGGTGCTGCCGCTCAGCCCCAGCAGAAACCGGTACAACCCTTGGCGATGGCGGGCGTACAGAATCTCGAACGCCGCGCCGTCACCTTCGCGATAACGGGCCAGCAGCGACTCGTCGCTGCTGGCCTCATGGCTGTTGGCGCCAGCAAACAGCTGGCTGATGAACCCCTTCAGTCCGCTCACTATTCGATCCGTCGCTCAGTGCCAGTTGGGTTCGACGCGGTGGTGGTGCGCAGGCTTTGCGCCAGTTCCACCAACTGCACGAACTCGCCGCGCAGGCCGAAGCGGTCATCGCCCCGTGCGCCACGGGCCAGGGCTTCGGTGTCTTTGAGGCTGAATTCACCGGTGTAACGACCGTCCTTGAGCTGCTGGGAAAACGCTGCCACGGCTGCTGCGAAGCGCAGGTCGTTACTGGCAACAGTCACGGCGTCAGTGATCGGCCGCTCGATCAGACGACTGTTCCCACCTTCCGGCAGCTGATATCGCACACGCAGCATTGCCAATTCCCCGTTATTCCCGGCATCGACAGTATCGGACCGGCGATAGCGCAGCGGCTCGAGCCAACCCTTCTCGCCCGTGGGGACAATTTCATACAACGCCGTCACCGTATGCCCTGCACCAATCTCACCGGCATCGACCTTGTCATTGCTGAAATCCTCACGTTTCAACGCACGGTTCTCATAACCCAACAGCCGATATTCACTGACCTGCGCCGGGTTGAACTCCACCTGCAGCTTCACGTTCTTGGCGACCACCGCCAGGGTCGAGCCAAGCTGATCCACCAGCACCTTGCGCGCCTCGCGCAGGTTGTCGATGTAGGCATAGTTGCCATCGCCGGCATCGGCCAGTTGCTCCATCAGGTGTTCATTGTAGTTATCCACACCAAAGCCCAACGTCGTCAGGGAAACGCCGGTCTTGCGTTTATCCACAGCCAATTGCTTGAGGCTGTCGAAGTCGCTGATGCCGACGTTGAAATCACCGTCGGTGGCCAGCAGCACGCGGTTGATGCCCTTGGGGATGAACGCCTGCTGCGCCTGTTGATAAGCCAGTTCGATGCCCGAAGCACCGGCGGTAGAGCCGCCAGCGGTCAATTGGTCGATGGCTGTACGAATCTTCGTTTTTTCCCGTCCGGAAGTGGGCTCCAGCACCACTCTGGATTCGCCGGCGTAGACCACCAGGGACACCCGGTCTTGCTCGCGCAGTTGATCGACCAACAATTTCAACGTGCTTTTGACCAAGGGTAAGCCCTCGCGACGGTCCATCGAACCGGACACGTCCACCAGAAACACCAGGTTCGCCGGCGCCAGTTCCGCCACGGCGCGGTCCGAGGCCTTGATGCCGATGCGAAGCAGGCGGGTATGCGGGTTCCAAGGCGTCGCGGCCAGTTCGGTGGTCACGCCGAAGGGCGAGCCATCGGTGGGCAAGGCGTAGTCATAAGGAAAGTAATTGACCATTTCCTCCAGGCGCACCGCACCTTCTGGCGGCAGGCGGCCTTGGTTGAGCAAACGGCGGACGTTGGCGTAGGCACCCGTATCGACATCGGCGCTGAAGGTCGAGACCGGCGTTTCGGCGACGCTGTGGATCGGGCTGTCCGCCAGGGCCTGATATTGCTCACGCCCCTCGTCACGATAACCCTGTGGATAAATTTCAGCGGCCGGCATCGGCGCAAAACGGGCCAAGGGTGCTGCGCGCACGCTTCGCTTGGCCATCGCCGTATCGGCCATGACGCTTTCGTGCTGTACCAACGCTTCGGTTTTCAACTCCGATTGAGCCGGTGGCGGTACCGCTGCCGACTCAGGTTTCGACGAAACGCCGCAGCCGGAAACGGCCAGCAACAACCCGGCAGCGAAACCCTGGGCGACCGGACGATAAAAACTCAGAGGAACGAACATGGGGCTGACCTCAGGATGAAATTGATCTGTTCATCCGGTGAGACGGGCAGCCCTTTGGATTCGGGTTAACCCCGCGTGAAAAAATCTTCAGCGGTGATAACGCCGCACCACGCTGCTGTTTCGCAGCACGTGGCCTTTGATTTTTTCCAGGAACTGCGCGCGGGTCAGGCCGGCGGGCAAGGCGTCCGGGGCCAGGTCCAGGGCGTAGATCTGGATGATGTAGTGGTGCGCGCTATCGCCCACCGGCGGGCATGGGCCGATATAACCCGTGGTGCCTTTGCTGTTGGTGCCGCCCATGCCTTCGAACGCGGATTTGGCGCCGACGCCGGCCGGGATCTGACGGGTGCTGGCCTTGATGCCGTAATGCAGCCAATGATCGACGCCCTGCCCTTTCTGGCCGTCCGGGTCGTGCATGACGATGGCGTAGCTGAGGGTGCCCGCGGGGCCGGCGTTCCAGCTCAGCGCTGGCGAAACGTTATGCCCGCCACATCCCTGGGCGTCACTGGCGGCGGCCGACGTGAACAGACGGTCATCCGAAACGCCCGGGATGTTCAGGGTGAAGCGCTCCTGGGCGGCCTGTGCTGGAAACTGCACGCAGAAAACAACGGCCATGGCTGCCAGCAAAGGGTTCAAAGAGGTCAATCGGGTCATACCGGAGCACCTTTGTGCGTGTGGGGCCGTCGTCGGCGTGCAAACTATAGCCGGACCGTTCGCGCCTTGGCAGTGGGATTTGGATGAACCTCACGATTAGCCCCGGACTCTCAAATGAAACGCCCGTCTGGAGAGCGATCATGACCTTGCATCGCGTCGCCCGTTTCACCGATGTCGCCGAAAACCGTGGCCTGGAAGTCCGCATCGCCGACAACAAAATCCTCTTGCTCAAAGTCGGCGATCAACTGCGTGCCTATCAGGGTGAATGCCCTCACGCCGGCGCGCCCTTGGCAGAGGGAGCGCTGTGCAATGGCCGCCTCACCTGCCCATGGCACAAGGCTCAGTTTCGTATCGAGGACGGCGCGTTGTGCCAGCCACCGGCCCTCGACAGCCTCAAGCGTTACCCGATCGAAGTACGTAACGGGGAAGTCTGGGTCGATGATCAACCACTGTCGGATGCACACACCCCACCCGCCGATGACCCGCGCACATTCGTGATTGTCGGCGCCGGCGCCGCAGGCACCGCAGCGGCATCGGCGTTGCGAGAGAAAGGTTTCGGCGGCCGGGTGCTGTTGATCGATCGGGAGCCCCAGGCTGGTTACGACCGCACGGTATTGAGCAAATTCGTGATTGCCGGAGAAACGCCGCCGGATGAAATCCCACCGCTGCGTGAGGAAGATTTTTACCGCGAGCAACGCATCGAACGCATGAATGCCGAAGTCGCAAGCCTCGACATCGCCAGCAAAACCCTGCGACTGACCGACGGCCAATCACTGGCTTATGACGCCGCGTTGCTGGCAACCGGTGCCGCCCCCAAATCACTGGACTTGCCCGGCGCCGACCTGCCTCAGGTGTTTGTCTTGCGCTCCAGGTTCCACGCGCAACAGATTCTGGACAGCGCCCAACCCGGTCAGCGGGCGGTGATCATCGGTGACAGTTTTATTGCCATGGAATCGGCCTCGGCGCTGCGCCAGTACGGGCTCGATGTCACGGTGCTGGCCCGTCAGCCGGTGCCTTTCGTCAAACAGTTCGGTGAAACGGTCGGCAAGGCGATTCTTGCGCGGCATCAGGCCAACGGCGTGATCTATCGCACCGAGGGTGAAGCCACACGGATCGAAGGCACGGACACAGTCGAAGCGGTGCGCCTGAGCAATGGCGAGCGGTTGCCTGCGGATCTGGTGCTGGTCGGAATTGGCGTGAGCCCTGCGACCGCTGTCTTTGCTGACCTGCCCGAGGAAAAAGATCAATCGCTGCGCGTCGACGGCGGCATGCGCGTGTGCGACGGGGTCTGGGCGGTTGGCGACATTGCCACTTTCCCGCTCAACGGCCAGCCCGTGCGCATCGAGCATTGGCGACTGGCCCAGCAACACGCACGGATCGCCGCGGCGAACATGCTGGGTGGCGATGAGCATTACCTCGACGTGCCGTTTTTCTGGACCTGGCATTTTGGCAAGAACTACGACTACCTGGGTCATGCCGAGGCGTGGGACGAAGTCGAGTTCAAGGGCGACCCGTTCAAGCCTCCCTTTATCGGGCTGTTTGGCAAAAACGGGGTGGTGGTGGCGGCGTTGGCCTGTGAGGAGGAGCGCGCGATGGCGATGCTTGCCGAGCGGATGAAGCAGCCGCTGTCGGTGGATGAGGGATGGCGCTTGATTCGAGGCTGAAAACACACACTGTGGCGAGGGAGCTTGCTCCCGCCCGTCTGCGCAGCAGACGCAAAATCCATGACGATGGCTGTTCAGAAAAAAATATCGTCGTGAGAATCGGGTGTCCTTCGGCCACCAGCGGGAGCAAGCTCCCTCGCCACAGAGATCTCGGAGCGGATTTCTTGGTTACTGGACTTCGACAGTCCCACCAAACTTGCTCATCAGGAACGCCACAAACTGTTCGACGGTCATTTTCTGGCCGTTGAAATCCACCTGATTGTTGGCGTAGTGCAGTTTGCTGACGACATTGTTGCCATCCAGCACCGCCAGTTGCGTGCCGACGGCCATGCTGCTGAACATGTCAGCCGTGGCGGTGGCCTGGTCGGCGATCAGTTTGGCGTCGGTCTGGCCATCGATTTGCGATTGCACGGTCAGCACATCAACGATCATCGGCTTGGAGACTTTCACGTTGACGTCCAGCAACGCGATCAATTGGCGGACCAGTTGGTCGGCAGGCAGGTCGATCGACTGCGGCTTGGTCAGGTCGAGCACCAGCTTCGCGCGGCTTTCACCATTGGCGGTGTTGAACGACAGGTTCTCCAGGGCCAATTGCGGGCCGGCGGCGAGCAACTTCTCCAGATTGGTCTTGAGTTGCGCTTCTTCGGCTTCGGTCAGGTTCAGCTCCGGCGCCGGTTGACCGGCGGCCGTAGCCTCGGCGGCAGCCTGTTCGTAGGGCTGCAGTTTGGTCTGGTAAATCTCCATCAACGCCAGGGTCGACGGGATGTCGAGATTTTTCAGGCTCAGGGCCATCTGCGCCGAACCGATGGTTTTGCCATTGAGCGACACCTCGCCCACCTTGTAATCGGCACGCCCCGAGGCGCTGGTGCCCGACTCTTCGGTCTGGTTCTTCATTTCGAAATTCTTGAAGCCCAGCACCGACTGTTTCGGGCCGAAGGTGGTTTTGCTGTTGCTCAGCTCGACGGTGTTCTCGCCGGTGTAGTAACCGTAGGTGCTCTTTTTCAGGTTGCTGGCCAGGGTCAGGCCACTGAGCTCGACCTGCACCGGCGACTGATCTTCGGCAACGGTGGTGAGTTTAAGGCTGTCCATGTAGCCATCGGCCTTGACCTTCTGCGCCTGGGCGCTGGCCGCGACATCGAGCTTCAGACCGGAGAATTTCAGGCTGGATTTGTCATCCAGGGCGCTCTCCAGCGGCAGCAATTCCAGCGAGCCGTTGGTGGAGTTGTCGTAGCCGATGTTGACCACGCCTTTGAGTGGCGAGGCGTCCTTGGTGGCGGCAAACCATTTTTCCGTGAGCGGGGTTTTTTCCAGTTCATAGTTGCTAGTGGCCATGACCGGCAGCCACTTGAGCGACATCAGGCGCGAAAACGGCAGTGGGCCATGCTCGATGTGATCGACGAACAGCAACTCGACCGGCGCTTCGCCGAACATTTCACCTTCGGCCTTGAGGCGATAGTGCGCGGTACTGCTGAATACGTGACGCTCCAGTGAAACCAACTCCACCTTGGCGGTGCCTTTGTGCCCGACCATGGCCGCCTGCAATTGCTGGTTGGCGTCGGCCAGGGAGGTGGTGAGCACGCTTTCGATTTTGGTCCCGGTGTACCAGGCGCCGCCGGCGCTGACGACGCCAATGGCCACAACAATTCCCAGAAGCACGCCTGCTGATTTATTCATGTATGACCCGATCATTGTCCGTTGTTGAGGGTGTGGTCGTCTTCCTTGAACCCGAAGAGGGTTGCGGTCACGACTGCGCTTTAAGTGGGGTGCAGATTAGCATCAGGCGCGCGGGGTGGCCCAATTGATGTGTGTCTTTGGCGTTGGTTTGTTGATGAAAGATCGCAGCTTCCGGCAGCGCCTACAGACTGTTCACCAAGACCTGTAGGAGCGGTCGAAAGCTGCGATCTTTTTGCGATCAGGAATACTGTACTTCGATCTCATCGAGCTGATGATCAAAGGTCTTGAGCCGTGCAGTCCAGGTGTACACCAGCACTTCGAAATCGCGATTGATCACCGCCCCGCCCGTGACTTCCCCACGGGGATCGCAGAAATCCAACTGATAGCGCTCGCGGGCCATGGCCGTGGCGACGTCAGCCAGTTCCCGGGCGTTGTTGAGCCAGTGTCGACCGTCGTCCGCCACTTGCCTGTCCAGCGCCAGGCATTGCTTCTTCAGGGTTTCCAGGCTCTTTTCCAGCGGCGTGCCGGTGAGTTCGCCCATGACTTCCTGGAACGTGCGTCCCGGTTGCCAGTAGCTGCCCCAGAAATAGCGATCGAACACCGTTTCGACACGGCGCAGCGCCACCTTGGTGTCCCAGATCAACACCAGGGTCTTGCCTTGTTCGAGTTGTCTTTTCTTGATTCGCTGGTTCTGGACGGACGCCCAGGCCACTACCGCGACAGACATCACCGCGATCAGCGCGACGGCGCTGTCGAGAAACACCAATGCCTTGTCGATCTGATGGGCCAGCATGATGCCGTAGAAATAGGTAGCCGTGAGCAGCACCAGCGCCACGACGGCACACCAGAAGCCGAGAGCATAAGGGTTTTTCATTATTGGTTTCCCCATGACCTGCGCAAGCTTTGTGCGTTGCAGGGCTGCTGTTGCTCCAGCACCCTTGCAACACTTCAAAGCATAGCAACGGCCTCAGGGTTTGCCGGAGTTCGACGCTTGCGTTCGTCCGCTTTCCCAACCACCGCCCAGGGCGAGGAACAGATCGATCTGGCTCATGGCAACCTGGGTGTTCGCCGAAGCCAGTTGCGCCGTGACGTCGGTGTAGGTGCGGGTGGCCTGCAAGTCCGCCAGGAACGACTCGCGCCCGGCCTGGAAGAAGCGATGCGTCTGATCGGCCGCCTGTTTGGCCGACTGCTCGGCGTCTGCCAGGGCATCGCGGCGCTGCAGCAAGGCCGAGTACTGGGCCAGGCTGGTCTGGGTTTCGCGAATGGCGTTGAGCACCACGCCATCGAAATGCGCCAGCGTCGCCTGGGTGATGGCTTCTGCCTCGCGGATGCGCGCCCGGGCGCCGTTGGTCGGCACGTTCCAGGTCAGCGACGGCCCGAAGCCCCAGCGATTGGTGGATGGCTCACCGAGATTTTCCAGAATACCTACAGTACCGATGGTCGCACCGATGCGAATGTCCGGGTACAGCTCGCCGGTGGCCACGCCGATACCGGCGGTCGCGGCGGCCAATCGGCGCTCGGCCTGGCGGATGTCAGGACGACGCTTGAGCAAGGATGCACCGTCACCCACCGGCAGCCGTTGGGCGATTTTCGGCAGTTCGGCGCAGGTCGCGGTGCCGGCCGGCAATTGATCCACCGGTTTGGCCAGCAACATCGACAGGCGGAACAGCCCGGCCTGGCGCGCCGCTTCATAGCGCGGCATGTCGGCGCGCAGGGATTTGAATTGGGTCTGCGAACGGGTGACCTGGGTTTCATCGCCGCGCCCGGCGTCGCGCAAACGCTGGATCAGTGTGGTGCTCTGGGATTGCAGGTCGAGGGAATGCTGGGCGATCTCCCGCTCTTCGTTGGCCGCGCACACCTGGGTGTAGGCGCGGACCACATCGGCCACCAGGGTGATGCGCGCGGTGTCGGCGGCGGCCTGGGTCGCGTCGGCATTGGCCTTGGCCGCTTCGATGCCACGCTGCAAGGTGCCGAACAGGTCGAATTGATAGGACGCGCTGATGCCGATATCGCCGATGTTGGCGACCGGCACCTTTTCCGGCAGCAGAAACGCTTCGCCGGACTCCTGCAAACGCTGGGCGCCCATCTTCACCCCGCCGCTCCAGCCACCGGCCGCCTCGGCCTGATCGACCTGGGCCCGGGCCCGCAACAGGCTGGCCGCCGCCACCCGCAAATCGGTGTTGGACGCCATGGCCTGCTGCACCAACTGGTCCAGCCGCGGGTCTTGATACAGTCGCCACCAATCGGCGGGCACCGGTGCCGAAACCACCGGTTTGCCGTCGACGGCCAGTTCGCCCTGCAAATCCTTGCGCTGGATGGCCGCTTCGTCCGGCAGGTGATAGTCCGGCCCGACCACCTGACACGCCGACAGCATCAAGGCCAATCCGGCGACCGCCAAACCCGAGGCCCTGGTCATTGCGCGGGCTCCCGTTGCGTGTCCGCGATGATCGACACGGTGGCGGTACGCCCGGCGATCATGCGGAAGTCTGCCGGCACATCGTCGAAGGCGATCCGCACCGGAATCCGCTGGGCCAGGCGCACCCAGCTAAAGGCCGGGTTGACGTTGGGCAGCAGGTTGTTGCCGCTGGTGCGATCGCGGTCTTCGATACCGGCGACGATGCTCACCACATGCCCACGCAACCGCGCACGGTCGCCGATCACCCGGATGTCGACGCTCTGGCCGACATGAATGCCGTCCAGTTTGGTTTCTTCGAAATAACCGTCGATGTGGTAGGAGTTGCTGTCGACCACCGACAGCACCGGACGACCGGCACTGACGAATTCCTGGGTACGCGGCGCACGGTCGTTGACATAGCCGTCCACGGGGCTGCGGATCACCGAGCGGTCGAGGTTGAGCTGGGCGCTGTCCACCGCGACCTGGGCTTCCATCAACGCCACTTGCGCACGGGCGACCTTGGACTGGCTTTCTTCCATCTGCTCGGTCGGCACCAGGTTACCCAGGCCTTTGTTGCGCTTGGCTTCTCGCTGGGCCTGGGCCAGGGTTTCCTCGCGATCGGCCACCGCCGCTTTCGCCTGGCGCAGGGCCAGTTTGAAGCGGTCCTGATCGATGCTGAACAGCACCTGGCCGCGCTTGATCTGCTGGTTATCGGTCACGTCCACCTGCTGGATCAGCCCGGACACGTCCGGCGCGATCTGCACGATGTCGGCGCGGATGTGCCCGTCGCGGGTCCACGGGGCAAACATGTAATACATCACCATGCGCCACACCACGACGACAGCGAAGGTCACGATCAACAGGGTCAGAACCACTCGGCCGAGGGTTAAAAAAGGTTTTTTCATGTCATCAGGTATCGACTGAGTGAGTCCACCACGCCAAGCAGCAAGGCGTAGAGAGCCACGTTGAACAATGCCCGGTGCCAGACCAGACGGTAAAAGTGCAAGCGTGTCAGCAACCCGTGCACCAACAGGTAAAACAGATAGGTGATGCCCATCAGCACCAGCAGCGTGGGCAGGAACACGCCGCTGATATCCAGATCTCCGATCATAGAGGCGCTCCATCGATGCCATGGGGAAGCGGTTCTTCGAGTTCGGTGGAACCGACGAATTCAACGCCGGGCAACAGCGCCAGGCGCAAGCCGCTCAAGGCGTGCAACAGGTGCAGTCGGGTTTCGTCATCGCCGGCACCGCCGAGGGCGCGACGGGCGCGGTCCATGGTCATCAGCAGAGGGCTTGGCGCCGGCAAGCGCTCGCCGGCCTTGAGGCAGGCCTTGAAGTATTCCCCCACCTCGACCACCACCTGGCGCAGCAGGGCCTGCGGTGCACCTTGAATGCGCGGCGTATAGGCGAGCAGGTCCAGCATGTTCAGCGCCACACGCACTTCGCGCAGGGCGATGCCGGTGTCCTGCCCGGTGATGGCCAGACGCGGCAGGTGCTGCATCAGGCGATCGAGCACCTGTACGCCCAGTTGCCGATGTTCGGCCAGGGATGCAGGTTCCGTCAGGCTGACGATGTCGCGCCAGCTGAATCGGGTCAGGCGCTTGGCCGCCAGTTCGGCGCCGAACGGCCGGGCGATCAGGGTCCAGACAAAGGCGAACAGCAAGCCAACGGGACCGGCCAGGTTGGAGTTGGCAAAACTGAGAAAATCGGCGTCGTAGGCACCCTGAATACTGATGAACGACGAGGTGTTGACCAGCGTCAGCAGCATGCCCAGGTAAAATTGCGGCTTGACCGTCAGCGTACCGACCACGATAAACGGCACCGAAAATGCCAGCACCAGCATCGGGAAATCATGCAGGTTCGGCAGCACCAGGAACAGGTACAGACTGGCGAACAACACCGACATCGCGGTCCAGAAAAAGAACCGGTAGATCTGCGGCGCCGGGTCGTCCATCGAGGCGAAGAAACTGCACGACACCGCCGCCAGAATCACTGCGGCCCCGCCATCGGTCCAGCCGAGCAGAATCCACAGCACCGAGGCCACGATGATCGCGCTGACGGTGGACGCGGCGGAATACAACATCAGGCCACGGTCGAGAAACGGCGTCAGCCGGCCCAGGCGCCAATGCCGGTAAACCGCGCGCCAGCTGTCCTGGTTTTCACATTCGATGGCGATCTGCAGGCTGCGGCAGTCCTGCCACAGATCGATCCATTCGCCGAGGCGATACAAGGCGTTGGAAAACAGCAACTGCCTGCGATCCTCCAGCGCTTGGGCACTGGGTTGCAGGGCCTCGAGCTGATCTTTCAATGCTTGCCAGCGCTCGATGTCGGCATCTTTGTGCTGCAGCCATTCGCTGGCGGCGGCGAGCATGGGCGCGAACTTGTCCACAAGCTCGGGCGTACGTCGTTCGAGGGCATAGAGTGCGTCGTCGAGGGCATCGATGACCGGCAGCAGGTGGATCATGCGCCCGCGCAGTTCCTTGGTGTTGCGCACGGTTTGCGGCCGGGCCCCCTCGTGGGGCAACTGGCCGATCATCAGTTCCAGGCTGTTGAAGGTCGCGACCATCGATGTGCGCAAACCGCTGACTTCCTCCGGTCGCACATCGCGGCTGAGAAAACGCAGGCTGTAGGTCGACGCCTCGGCAAACCATTTGCTCACCGAGTCCTTGAACACCGGCGCCAGCCGCCGTGGCCAGAACATCGCACTCACCACCGCCGCAACGGCGATGCCGAGGAAGATTTCCTCGGTGCGCGCTTCGGCCACGTCCCACACCGCCAACGGGTTGTCCACCACCGGCAGGGCGATCAGCGGCAAGGTGTAGCCGGCGAGCATGAAAGCGTAATTGTTGGCGGTGCGCAGGTGCAGGGACAGGAACAGCAGCGTGCCCGTCCACAACGCAATGACCAGCACCAGCACATAAGGGCTCTGGACAAACATCGGCACGAACAGCACCGCCGCCGCGGCGCCGAGAAAGGTACCGATCGCCCGGTACAGCGCCTTGGACGTGGTCGGGCCGAGAAACGGGTTGGACACAATGTACACCGTGGCCATCGCCCAATAAGGCCGGGGCATTTGCATGAGCATGGCGATGTACAAGGCGATCATCGACGCGGCGAAGGTCCGCACGCCGTAGAACCAGTCCCGCGCCGGGGGCATTCCGCTGAAGAAACCGCTCACGGTTGGGCCGCCGGAAACTGACTGGCCGACTCGAACGCCTTGAGCACGCGCAGCGCCGCCTCCAGATCGCGCTGATCGATGCCTTCGAGCACTTCATTGCGCAGGCGCACCAGTTCGATTTCCACTTTCTGCACCAGCGCCCGGCCGGTGTCGGTCAGGCTCAGGCATTTGGCGCGACGGTCCTGGGCGTCTTCGGTGCGGCACACATAGCCGGAATGACACAGCTGATCGAGCAGACGCACCAGGGACGGACTCTCCATCCCCGCCGCCTGCGCCACCGCCACCTGACGCACACCCTCCCCCAGGCGCCCGATCATCAACAACGGGACGGCACAGGCTTCGGAGATGCCATAGTTGACCAGCGTGGTCTGGCAGATTTTGCGCCAATGCCGCGCAGCCACCACCATGGAGCTACTGATGTTCATCTGGAGAGCGTCGAGATTATTCGGCACGAGAAAATGCCCACACTGTTAGTTTGCTAACTATCAATATCGCATTTGCAGGGATTTTTCGTCAAGTTTTGAAATGAATTAGCGGCTGCAACCGGCAGCAGGGCAGCGGGACAAGCGACAATTAGCGTTTCCTGGCCCGTTCATAGACTTCGCTACGGTCGCGCTTACCGACCGCCACCACAGAGACGACAACGCGCTTATCTATTACCTCGTAGGCCAGTCGGTAACCCGAAGACTTCAGTTTGATTTTGTAGCAGTCGGGCATGCCATGCAGGGCATCAGCCGAAATTCGAGGCAATTCCAACCGCTCGGCGAGTTTCTTTTTGAATTGCTCTCGTAACGTATGACCCAGTTTGTCCCACTCCTTGCGTGCGGACGGCAGGAACTCGAGCTTATAGGTCATCCAGTGTTACCGGCATCGGTGTTTCATGACGGCGCGAGCGAACGATATCCGCCAGTTCAAGATCATCAAGACGCTCCATCATCGCCTCGAAAACATCTGCAGGGACCATGTACCCCATCACTCTATTGTGGTTCAGCACTGCAACGGGCCCTCCGTGGGCGCCGTTCAAAACAGCAGTTGGATTTTTCTTTAACTCGGACACACTGACAGCCATGTCGGCCAAAACGCTTTGCATAATAAAGACCTCAAATAAGGCCTGAATTCTGGTCTGTTTTCGTCTTTCCAGCAAACTGAAAAGCTGCTTTCCATCGGATTTTTACACCCCCCGCCCCTTCCTCAACATCACATCCAGTTGATCCACCACCTCCGCCCAATCGGCATCATCCAGAATCTCATTGCGCAGCAGATCCGCCTGGCTCGGGCTCCAGAAAAAGGCGTCTGCCAGGTGCAGTTCCGGTTTGAGCGGTGAATGGGTGGCGATGAATTTGTCGATGTTTTCGGCGTCGTCGGGCAGGCCGAGTTGTTTGAACAGGGAGGGGAGGCTGTGGGTCGGGTTTTCCATGTTGGGCTCCAGCGAATTGATTGAGGGACCGCTGCGCGGCCATCGCGGGCAAGCCCGGTCCCACAGGGACATGCGCAAATACTGTGGGAGCGGGCTTGCCCGCGATGGCGGCAGTCAAAGCACTGCAAGACTCAATGACTCAACTCCCGCACCTCGGCATGGGGCACCATTTTCAGGAAGTCGGGCATGTTCATGTGCAGCAGGTTGATGTGGTTGCCGGCCTCCAGGTAGATGTCTTTCTGCCGGGTCAGCAGCGGGTCGATGACCACGTCCAACCCATAGGCTTCGCCCAGGGCGGGCACCGCGCCGCGTTCACAGTCTTCGAACAGATGCGGCAGGTTGCTTTCGCGCGATACCTGCCACTGCCCGCTGCTGCGGACTTTACTCAGGTCCAGATGACGGCTGGCGGGCAGCACCGCCATCAGGTAATGCCCATGGTGGTCGTCGAGGATCACCGATTTGGCCACCCGCTCGGCCGGAATGCCTGCGACTCGCGCTGTTTCCAGGCTGCTGGCCGAATGGGGGTGGGTGACGATGTCATAGCTGCATTGAGCCTTTTCCAGGCTGCGCTGCACGGTTCTTGCCATACGCATGATGCACCTCGGTGTCCGCCATGACGCTTGGCGGGCGTTGGTTGACGCCTTTGTTCGTAGTGAAAGTCTAGGCCCGAGAGAACAATCCGCCGGGAAATCCGCCCACTGGACACTTCGGTATTTGAGCAAAATTCATACAACCGGCGCGTCAACTAGACTGTATACAGAACCCCAACGACTCTCCCGGAGGGTCACGTGAACACCCGTTGTTGTGCCATGGCCTGGTTGATGGTGGCGAGCAGCTGCGCCCTCGCTGCGGACACGGCTGGACTGACCTCCCCCGCCCCCACAGGCATGTGGCTGATCACCTTCGGCATCGCGTTTCTGATCGCCGAGGCGACCATGCCCAACTATGGCCTGATCGGCCTGGGCGGGATCGTGATGTTCGTGATCGGCGCGCTCATCCTGACCAATGCCGAACTGCCCGTGCCCCTGATGATCGGCCTGGGACTGCTCAGTGCGCTGTTGCTGATTTTCCTGCTGATCCGCGCCCTGAAAACCCGACCACGCCACGCCGTCAGCGGCGATGCCGGATTGCTTGGCAGCGTGGCGCCGGTGCTGGCGGTGCAGGCCGGCGATACCTGCCACGGGTGGGTGCATTTGCAGGGTGAGCGCTGGCAGGTGTCGAGCGTCAAGCCGTTGCAGATCGGGCAGCGCGTGCAGGTGATGGCTCGCAAGGGACTCATGCTGGAAGTGGCCGCGACTGACGCGGTATCGGTTGGAGAATGACCATGGGCCTGCAAGTGGGTTTCGCCGCGCTTCTGTTGTTGCTGATCGCCCTGGCCAGCGCGACGTTCCGCATCCTGCGCGAATACGAGCGTGGGGTGGTGTTCCAGCTCGGTCGTTTCTGGCAGGTCAAGGGCCCGGGCCTGATCCTGTTGATCCCGGTGATCCAGCAAATGGTCCGCGTCGATTTGCGCACCATCGTGCTCGACGTACCGGCCCAGGACGTGATCACCCGCGACAACGTCTCGGTCAAGGTCAACGCCGTGCTGTACTTTCGTGTGCTGGATCCACAGAAGGCGATTATCCAGGTCGAGGATTTCCTCATGGCCACCAGCCAACTGGCGCAAACCACCCTGCGCGCCGTGCTTGGCAAGCACGAACTCGATGAACTGCTGGCCGAGCGGGAACGGCTGAACATCGACATCCAGCAAGTGCTCGACGCCCAGACCGACGCCTGGGGCATCAAGGTCGCCAATGTCGAGATCAAGCACGTTGACCTCAACGAATCGATGATCCGCGCCATCGCCAGGCAAGCTGAAGCCGAGCGCGAACGCCGGGCCAAGGTGATCCACGCCGAAGGCGAATTGCAGGCTTCGGAAAAACTCATGCAGGCCGCCGAAATGCTCGGCCGCCAGCCGGGTGCCATGCAGTTGCGCTACATGCAGACACTGAGCTCGATCGCTGGCGACAAGAGCTCGACCATCGTCTTTCCGCTGCCGATCGAGTTGCTCAAGGGCATGGCGGACTTATCTGCGAAACCTTGAACATTGCCATCAGCGTGGTTCGGAGCCCATGACGAACAGGCGTGCTCGATTGTTTCCCGCCTCGGTCTCGCACACTTTCTGCCATCCAATCGGCAGCGGCGCGAATTCGTCCGGTTGATCGGCCGTGCTGATCAACCAGACACGGCCGGTTCCCATGGGTAACTGACTGAGATGATCGAGGTAGATCCGGCTCGCTTCATTGACCACCAAGGTACCGAACCCGTAGGCGTTCGGCCGCCTGGAAGCCCCCGTTGCCGAGGGCGGCGTGTAGAGCATTGGCACCGCATCGGTGCGGTTGTAGTAGACGAAGCTCAGGTACCAGAGCATGTCACTGATGACGATCCGGTCGCCCGGTACAAAGTGCTGATTCACAAACTCGACCATCACACTCGTCTGGTCATTCACATCCACCGTGGTATTGATTTTCAGCCCTATCAATTCGGTCCCGACAAACAGTGCCAGCAACCCGAACGCCAGCACGCGAAACCCATGGAGCAAGCGGTCGATCACCAGCCCCATGAGCAGCGGCAGCCCCAGCGCATAAGCCGTCAGATAGCGCTCGATGAACACCGGCGAAATGAACGAAATCAGAAAAATCAGTACCAGCGGTAACAGGGTGTAGAGTGCCAGCAGGACACTCCCGCGGCAGCGACTGCGGTCACGCATCACTGTCAGCAAAATCACTGCCAGCAACAGCAGCGGCATGGCGCCGAACAGCAGCCAGGGCAGGCTTTCCCCGTCGTCCTGAATCAGGAAACTCCACGCCATCGATGGCAGGGAGCTGAACGTCACCGGCAACTCCCAGCCCACATCTCCGTTGGCCTTGAGCTGGTCCATATGCTCGATCAGGTCGATCAAACCGGGCACCCACGGTGCAAACAGTGCCACGATGGTGATATTGGCGACCCACCAGGCCGGACGAATGATGTGTTTCAGAGGATGGCCGGGCTGCAAGCTCAGCACCAGCAGGTACGCCCAATGGACCAGCACGCACAACGCAGTGAAATAGTGGGTGTAAAAACCGGCGCTCATCAGCAGCGTGTAAACCACCAGTGCCCGCTTACGGCGAGGTTGCTTGACCCAGTACACCAGCGCAATCGTCGCGCCGAGCAGCCACATGCCCAATAACGAATACATGCGCACTTCCTGGCTGTAGCGCACGGCGGTTGGCAACAGCGCCAGCATCAACCCCGCCAGCAGTGCCGCACGAGAAGTGGCGATCAGTCGCACCAGCCACACGCCCAGCACGACGGCGACAACGCCCGGCAACGCGCTCAAGCTGCGTATCGAGAACATGCCATCGCCAAACAGCTCGATCCAGGCATGGAGCAGCATGAAATACAGCGGCGGGTGCACGTCGTGCGCAGCATGAAACCAAATGCCGCTGAGGGTGTAGCGGCTCATCAGCAGGCTGGAACCTTCATCACCCCAGATCGCTGAAGCCGTCAGATCATAAAACCGCGCCACCACGGCCAGCATCAGGATAAGCACAGTGCCCAGACAGGCGTGCGGCCACACCTGGCAGCCAGGCACCGGGCGGTTGGCGTCGGATCGGCGGGGCTTGACCAGAGGCGCCTTGCTTTGCCCATCCATGATCGCTTTTCACCCACACCGTCGAATATTCAGCTCACTCTAGGCCACTGCTCGCGCAACGTCGCCGTCCGGGACGGTGAATTGATGAAGTGAGCACTGGGCACTCAGCGTTGCGCCGCCAGCGGATACACCGACTGCCATCCGCCGCCCAGTGCCTTGTACAACCCGACCGCCGCCAGTGACACGCCGGTGGAGCTCTCGACCCACTGCTCCTGGGTCGTCAGTAACGCACCCTGTACGGTGAGTACGTTGACGAAGTCCACCACACCCTCGGTGTATTGCCGTTGTGCGGTTTGCAGCGCGATCTGGTTCTGGCGCACGGCTTCAGCCAGGCTGTCGCGGCGTAATTGGCTGGCGTTATAGGCGCTCAACTGGTCGTCGATTTCATGCCAGGCACGCAGCACGGTTTGCTGGTAGGCGATGGCCGCTTCCTGTTGCTGGGCTTCGCGCAGGTTCAGCACGCCGCGCAAGCGTCCGCCGTCGAACAACGGCAGCGAAAATTGCGGGCCGATGCCGAATGCGCGCGAGCCCCACGAGCCGAAATCACTCAACTGCATGGCTTGCGAACTGATGCTGCCCGACAGGGTAATACGCGGATAGAAATCCCCTTTTGCCACGCCGATGCTAGCGGTCGCGGCATGCAGGCGGGCCTCGGCCTGGCGGATGTCCGGGCGACGCTCGGCCAGTTGCGACGGCACGCCGATGGCGACCTGGCGCGTTGTTTGCGGTACTGGCGCGTCGGCCGACAATTCGGACGCCAGCGCCTGGGGCGGTTCGCCCATCAGCAGGCTCAAGGCGTTGATCAATTGAGCCTGGCGTTGCTCCAGCGCCGGCAGGCGCGATTCGATGGCCGCCACTTGTGCGGCGGCTTCGGCGACGTCCAGGTCAGTGGCGACGCCATCGCCCAGGCGCAGTTGCGACAGCTTCAGGCTGTGACGGGCCACCTCGAGGTTCTGCTCGGTAACTGCCCGGGTGTTTTGCACGCCGCGCAACTGGATGTAGTCCTGGGCGGTTTCGGCGAGGACCGACAGCAGTACGCCACGCCGATCGTTTTGCGCGACCTCAAAGGTGGCATCGGCAGCTTCGGTTTCGCGGCGCACCCGGCCCCAGAAGTCCAGCTCCCAGGACGCGGAGAAACCGCTATCCCAGAGGTTGAACGCCGAGTTGCCATTGTGTCCGGAAGGGTCGCTCAAGCCTTTGCCGCTGTTGCGCTCACGACTGTAACTGCCCGTGGCGGCTGTGGTCGGATAACGGTCGGCGGTGGTCACCTGACGCACGGCGCGGCTTTGCTCCAGGCGACTGCTGGCCAGTTTCAGGTCGAGGTTGTCAGTCAGGGCACGCTGGCTCAGTGCCGACAGTTTCGAGTCGTTGAACACTTCCCACCAGCGTTCGTTCAGGGTCTCGGCGACGGCCTGGCTGGCGGCTGGCTTTGAGGGTTTGGACCATTCGCTGACTTGTTGGGCTTCGGGCTTCAGGAAGTCCGGGCCAACGGTGCAGGCGCTCAATGCAAGCAAGCTCAGCCCGATGGTCAATGCCTGAATGGGCAACTTGTGGCGAGGGAGCTTGCTCCCGTCAGAGTGCGCAGCACTCCGGGATGTTGGGGCCGCTTCGCAGCCCGACGGGAGCAAGCTCCCTCGCCACAGGGAACGGTGATTATTGAGGATCATTGCTGCGCCACCTCATGTTTGGCACCGGTGCTGGCGGTATCAATGTTCGCCACCACCGACATCCCCACCCGCAACCGCTCGGCCATTGGCTGGCCCGGTTCGAGCACGATCTTCACCGGAATCCGCTGCACCACTTTGGTGAAGTTACCGGTGGCGTTGTCCGGCTTGACCGAGGCAAAGGTCACGCCGGTGGCCGGTGCAATGCTCTCGACACGCCCGTTCAACGCGGCGCCGCCAAAGGTATCGACGCGAATCTGCACATCTTGTCCCGGCTGCACGTGGGTCAATTGGGTTTCCTGGAAGTTGGCCACCACATAGGCCTGGGCCAGTGGCACCACCGCCAGCAGTTTGCTGCCCGGCGTGACATAGGCGCCGACCCGCACGGCGCGCTCGCCGATCATGCCGTCCTGCGGCGCGACGATGCGTGTGTAGGACAGGTCGAAACTGGCGATTTCCAGCTTGGCCTGCGCCCGTTTCAAGCCACCTTCGGCGGCGTCGCGCTGAGCGGTGAGAATGTCCACCTGCTTGCGTTCGGCGGCCAGCACCGCCGTGACATTGGTCAAGCGGGCACTGGCCTGATCGATGCGGGTACGGGCCTGTTGCGCGTTTTGCACCGTACCGGCGCCGACGCCGGCGAGGTGGTCGTAACGATTGAGCTCGTGTTCAGCGAAGGCCAGTTCAGCCTTGGCCGACACCACTTGTGCCTGGGCCTGGGCAATCACCGACGCCTGACGTTCAAGGGTCGCCCGGGCATTTTCCAACTGCGCCTTGGCCACCAGCATTTCGGCACTGGCCGCATCGGCGGCGGCGCGCAGGTCGCGGTCGTCGATCAGCGCCAGCAACTGGCCGGCCTTGACCTGTTCGTTGTCTTCGACCAGCACTTGCTTGATGAAGCCGGCCACGCGCGGCACCACCAGGGTGTAGTCCGCCGAGACGTAGGCGTCATTGGTGGTTTGCTGCGTGCGCTGGCCGAACAGGCCGGGCACCATCAGATAAACAAACGCGCCCACCGCAATCACGACGGCAACGCCCACGGCCACTTTTTGCTTCGATTGAGTCGTCATAAAAAACCTTCAGTTTCAGTGGAGCATTCAAGTCGGTGCGCGGGGCGGAAAGATCCGCGTCGGCATCCAGAAAATCAGCAGGATCAACGCCACGGCGATGCCGGCCATGCACAAATAAAGGTCCGAGGCGGTCAGCACCACGGCTTGCTCATGCAGCCGATGGGCAAGGCCCGGATCGGATTCGGCCAGGGGTGAATTGCCCAGGCGATCGACCAGCATCGTCGAGTGAAAATGCAGCCGCGCGGTGGTCAGGGTGTCCAGTACGCCGGTGGCAATCACTGCGGCCATACCTTTGACCGTGTTGAACCAGGCCGAGGCGAACGGCCCGTCCATCGGGTTGATGCTGCCGGTGGAAAGCATCAGCAGCGGCAGCACGGCCATCGGTTGCCCAAAAATCTGTAGCAGCTGCAACACGTAGAAATCATCGCGAATCCATTCCGACGTCAGCTGCGAGCCACCGATGCAGGACAGGATCAGCATGCTCAGGCCGATGCCCAGCACCCAGCGACAATCGACCCAGCGCAGGTTGCACAGCGCCGCCACCAAAGGCAGTGCGATCAGCTGCGGCAGCGCCGCCAGCAGGGTGATCGGCGCAGTCTGCACCGGACGATAACCCTGGACCTGCGCCAGGTAGCTCGACGGAATGATGATCACGGCCAGCAGTATCACGAGCACGCCGGACAGCGTCAGCAGGGCGAACGACAGGTTGCGGATGCCGAGCATCTGCATCTTGAAAAACGGGATCGGTTGCGACCACTCGTTGATCAAGAACGCCACCAGCAGCAACGAGCCACATACCAGCAACGCAGTGATCAGATTGGACTCGAACCAGTCCATCCTGTTGCCCTGAATGATGCCGACCACCAGCATGCAGATCGCAGGGAAACCCAACAGCAACCCGCGCCAGTTGAATTTCTTGAAACGCTCAAGCCGCACCGGGTCCTGAGGTATTCCGTACCCCACGGCGAACATTGCAATCAGGCACGGGACGATGATTTGCCAGAAGGTCCACTGCCAACCGACATATTCGGTCCACAGCCCTGCCAGTGGCGTGCCCAGGCCCGGGCCAAAGGTGGCGGTCAGGGTATAACCGGCCAGGCCATAGACCTTCACGTTGGGCGGCAGGAAACGCAGGGCGACGGTCATCAGCATGGGTGGCAGCGCGCCGCCGGTCAGACCTTGCAAGGTACGCAACACCAGCAGGCTTTCGTAGTTCGGCGCCAGCGGGCACAGCACCCCCAACAGGATGAATGCGCTGATCGCATAGAGCGTGAAGCGGCGCAACGAGAAGGTCACCGAGCACCACGGGGCGAAGGCTGCGGCGGCCACTGAGGTCGCGGCGTAGCTGGCGACCAGCCAGGTGCCCTCGTCGTAGCCGATGCCCAGGTTGCCGCGAATATCAGCCAGGGCGACCTTGGTCACCATCTCGTTAAGGCCCGCCACCAGCACCGCCAGCAGTACGCCCACCAGGCCGATGATGATCCGCGGTCCAAACACCATTGGTGCGGCGGCTGGCGTTGGCGCAGCCAAAGGCGCCGTGGCCGTCAGAGAGGTCATCGGTTCAAGACTCCGAAAAAGATTGGCGCCAGTCTACGAATAGCGACCCGTTACGAAAACTGACTTATTGGCAATTTATAAGTGCGTCGCGCGCAGCAATCAGCGCAGGGCTGCGTATGAGCGAGGGAAAGGAAACTAACATCGGCGTGAGCGCCTGGACCACCATCCATAGGTGTTAGCGCAGTGGCCTCCATGCAACAAAAAACCTGGTGGTGAGGGGGATTTATTCCTGCTGGGCTGCGAAGCGGCCCTCGCTTTTCAGGGCCGCTTTGCGACCCGACGGGAGCAAGCTCCCTCGCCACAGGTTTGTCGCCGTTCACTGGATGGGTTCAGCCCTGCGCCGCCTGCCACGTCTCCTCGCAACAGCGCTTGAGGGTCTCGCGCAGCCAGCGGTGGGCGGGGTCGTTGTCGAATCGGGGGTGCCAGGCCTGGGTCAGCATCACGGTGGGCAATGGCACCGGCAGGGTGAACGAGCGCAGTTTCATGCCCAGGCGCCGCACGCTCAGAATGGTTTCCCTGGGCACCGGCAGAATCAGGTCGGTATCGGGCAGGGCGAACATCGCCGCATGGAAGCTCGGTGCAATCAGCGCCACCCGCCGCTCCAGCCCCAAGGCATTGAGGGCCGTATCGATCGGCCCGCGGGCGATGCCGCGCCGGGACATGCTGATATGCGAATACCGGGCGAAGCGCTCAGGGGTGATTTCTTCATCGAGCAGGGGATGGTCTTCACGCACCAGGCCGACGAACACCGTGGAAAACAGGGTCTGCACTTTCACTTCCGGCATCAGCGGCCGATTGTTGCTGACGCTCAGGTCGATGCGGCCTTCACGCAAGGCTTCGTCATCACCGTCGCCTTCGGGCACGAAGCGCAATTCGCAGTGCGGCGCCTGGCGGTCGAGTGTGTCGAACAGCTTGCCGCCGTAGATGCCGATGAAAAAATCGTTGGCCCTGATGTTGAAGCGCCGACGCAAATTGCTCAGGTCCACCACACGGGCCGAGTGAAACAGATGCGCGGCTTGCTCCACCACATCCCGCACCTGCTCGCGCATCTCCAGCGCCTTGGGGGTAGGTACCAGGCCACGACCGGCGCGCACCAGGATCGGATCGCCGATGGCCTCGCGAATGCGCGTCAGGGTCCGGCTCATGGCGGCCGGGCTGAGGTTCATTCGTCGCGCCGCGCCGACCACACTGCCCTCGTCGAGCAAGGCATCGAGGGCGATCAGCAGGTTCATGTCTGGGAGTTGCATGGCGGGCACTCGTGTCTGATCGGAGATGATTCAGACGCAATGCTAGCAAACATGCTCGCTGGATCGGCGGTGATTGGTCGACTGCTTTCGCGAGCAAGCCCGCTCCCACCATTGGACCGAGTTGGCCCAACTGTGGGAGCGGGCTTGCTCGCGAAGAGGCCGGAACAGGCGCCAGAGAACCTAGCGCTGCATGCCCCAACGCTTCACCGTCACCCGCTCCAGCGAATCAAACACCAGGTTCTCCACCAGCAGCCCAATCAGAATCACCACCGCCAACCCGGCGAACACCTTGTCGGTGTACAGCTCGTTGCGATTCTGGAAGATGTACCAGCCCAACCCACCCTTGCCGCTGGTCGCACCGAACACCAGTTCTGCGGCAATCAGCGTGCGCCAGGCAAACGCCCAACCGATCTTCAGGCCGGCGAGGATCGATGGCAGTGCCGCCGGGATCAGGATGAACAGCACGAAGCGCATGCCCTTGAGGCCGTAGTTGCGCCCGGCCATGCGCAGGGTTTCCGACACACCCAGGAACCCGGCATAGGTGTTCAGCGCCAGCGCCCACAGCACCGAGTGCACCAGCACGAAAATCAGGCTGTTCTGCCCCAGGCCAAACCACAGCAGCGCCAGCGGCAACAGCGCGATGGCCGGCAGCGGGTTGAACATCGAGGTCAGGGTACTGAGCAGGTCGCGACCGAACTGGGTCGATACCGCCAGCGTCGTCAGGCCGAACGCCAGGACGATGCCGATCAAGTAGCCCTTGACCAGTACCACCAGGGAAATCCACACCTTGCCCAGCAACTCGCCGCTGAGCAGACCGTCGTACAGCGCACTGGCGGTTTGCAGAAAACTTGGCAGCAACAAGTCGTTGTTCTGCACGCGGGCAATCACTTCCCAAAGCACCGCGAGCAATATCAGGATCAGGCTTTTGCGAATCCAGCCCTGTTGCCACAGGCGCTGACTCAGAGGCAGTTCACGCTCCAGCGGCACGCTGGTGAGTGGCTGCAGAACGGTTTCGAACTCTTCACGCGGGGATGATAAATGGCTCATCGGGCCCTCCTCGAACACTGGCTCAATAAGCGATGCGGATGTCGGCGAAATCCAGTTCGCGCTCGGTTTGCGGCGACTGGCCCTCATCGAACAACAACCGGTGAATGCGCCGCGCCGATTCCTGGAATGCCACGCCACCGAGGCTGTGCAGATCGTACTGGTGACTGTGCACCTCTGCCCTCACCCGCCCCGGGTGCGGCGACAGCAACAGGATGCGGTTGCCCACCACCAGCGCCTCTTCGATCGAGTGGGTGACGAACAACAGCGTGAAGCGCACCTCTTCCCACAGCAACAGCAACTCTTCCTGCATCTTGCGCCGGGTCAGCGCATCGAGGGCGGCGAAGGGTTCGTCCATGAGGAGGATTTTCGGCTGCATCGCCAGGGCTCGGGCGATCGCCACTCGCGCTTTCATGCCGCCGGACAAGGTATGCGGATAAGCATCGGCAAACGCCGCCAGACCGACCTTTTCCAAGTAGTGGAGCGCTCGCTCTTCGGCCTCTTTGCGCTTGAGGGTCTTGGAAGCCAGCAGCGGAAACATCACGTTCTGTTTGACGGTTTTCCACGGCGGCAATTGATCGAACTCCTGGAACACCACGATCCGATCTGGCCCCGGCGCTTCCACGCGCTGGCCTTGCAGACGAATCTCGCCCTCCACTGGCTGAATGAACCCGGCAGCGGCCTTGAGCAAGGTCGATTTGCCGCACCCCGATGGGCCGAGCAATACAAAACGGTCCGCCGGGTCGATCTCGAAACTGACTTGATGGGTCGCCCGCACCACACGCTGGGGCGTGCGGTATTCGAGGCTGACGTTATCGACCGACAGCAACGCCTGGGTGGCTGCGTTCGGTTTGCTGACCGTGTGGCCTTGCAAAGGGGCGTTCATGACGGTCAGCTCCCTTGCAACGGTTTGGCGTCCTGGAAGAAGTAATCCTTCCACGAGTCCGGTTTGTTCTTGATCGCACCGACGCGGTAGAGGAATTCGGCCAGCGGATAGGTGTTTTTCGGCGTGACGCTGAATTCGAACTGCGGGTTGTCGATGATTTTCAGCAACGCGGCGCGGTCGATTTTCGCCTTGGTGACGCGGATGTAAGTGTCTGCCGCCGCGCCTTTGTCGTTCTGCGCAAATTGCGCGGCTTCGGTCAGGGCATCGACGAAGGCCTTGTAGGTTTTCGGGTTTTCGTCACGGAATTTCTCGGTGGCGAACAACACGGTCGGCGAGTTCGGGCCGAGCACGTCGTAGGAGTTGAGCACCACATGCACGTTGGGGTTTTCCAGCGCCTGATCCTGGAACGGCGGGTTGGAGAAGTGCCCGGTCAACTCGGTGCCGCCAGCGATCAGCGCCGCCGTGGCATCAGGGTGCGGTACGGCGATGGTGTACTTGTCCAGGCGATTGAATTCCTGGTCGCCCCATTGTTTGGCGGCGGCGTACTGCAGGAAGCGCGACTGCACCGATACCCCCACCGCTGGCACCGCGATGCGGTCCTTCTCGGTGAAATCGGCAATGGTCTTGACCTTCGGATTATTGCTCACCAGGTAGTACGGGAAGTTGCCCAGGGAGGCCACGGCCTTGACGTTCTGCTTGCCGTGGGTGCGGTCCCAGATGGTCAGCAGCGGGCCGACACCGGCGCCGGCGATGTCGATGGACCCGGAGAGCAAGGCATCGTTGACCGCCGCGCCGCCAGACAGCTGAGTCCAGTCGACCTTGATGTCGATGCCTTCCTGCTTGCCGTACTTCTCGATCAGGTTCTGATCGCGCACCACGTTGAGCAGCAGATAAACGATGCCGAACTGCTCGGCGATGCGGATTTCACCTTCGGCGTGAGCCACGGTCGGCGCCACCAGGCTGCCGGCGATCAGGCTGAAACCCAGGCCGATGGCCGCGGCCAGCGGTGCAAAGGGAAGACGTTTGGACATGATCAAATCTCCGACAAATCAGAAAGGCGCGTCGCCCTGGATGGTGGTGCGATACAGCTTGCGGCGCAGATGGCTTGGGCACCCGGCGGCAAGGTGGATCAGCGAACGGTTGTCCCAGAACACCAGGTCGTGGGGCTGCCATTGATGGCGGTAGATGTTTTGCGCCAGCACGCTGTGGGCGTAGAGCTCGTCCAGCAGTTGCTTGCTCTCGTCTTCCGGCAGGCCAACGATGCGAGTGGTGAAACCTTCGCTGACGAACAACGCCTTGCGGCCGTTTTCCGGGTGAGTGCGCACCACCGGGTGGATAACTTCGGCCACTTGCGCCAGTTGCTCCGGCGTCAGGGTCGGACGCCAGTTGCCTTCGAATTTGGTTTCGCTGTAGCGGGCCGTGTAGGAGTGAGCAGCGGAGCGTCCCTCGACGGCTTTGCGCAGTGCATCAGGCAGGCTGTCCCAGGCCTTGTGCATGTCGGCGAACAGCGTGTCTCCGCCCTCGGACGGCAACTCCTGAGCGTGCAGCATCGAGCCCAGGCTCGGCAGTTCCTTGTAGGACAGGTCGGAGTGCCAGAACTTGCCGGCATCGCCCAGGCCAATGTTCTGGCCGTTCTCGACGATGTTGGAAACGATGAGGATTTCCGGGTGCCCGGCCAGCAGGAACTGCTTGAGCACGTGGATCTGCAACACGCCGAATCGGCGGCTGAAGGCGATCTGTTGTTCGGGGCTGATGCGCTGGTCGCGGAACACCACGACATGATGATCCAGGTGCGCGCGGTGAATGCGGGCGAAGTCCTGGTCATTGATCGGGCGGGACAAGTCCAGGCCAATGATTTCGGCGCCGACGGCACCGCTGAACGGACGGATTTCGAATGCTTGCGGCGCGATGGTCGCGGCGCTTGGGCTAGCAGTGGCTGCAGACATTAATTACTCCCACGCACGGCACGCTCAAGGGCGCGCGCGTCGATCAGAAACTCACGGATGTCGTGTTGGTTCGTGTCGTGCGGCGCGCCGATTGGTCGGCAAGTACGCAGAAGTGTGACTTTATAGCTATAAGAAGCTGATTTTAAATACCGTTAGCGAATAACCATATGGCGTATTTCACCTATGCTGCTGACAGCATGACGCGGTTCTTTTCCGAGGGATGATCCATGTTCTACGTGCAACGCAATGCAGAAGGGCAACTGATGCGCGTCGAAACAGAAGCCTATGCAGACGCTACGGAGACGCTGCCGGCCGACCACCCCGACCTGCAGGCCTGGTTTGCCAATGAGGTCATGGCCACCAGCGTCAAACAGCTCAAGCAGATCAAACAACTCAAGCAACTGCGCCAGAGCGACCTGGAAATGATCCGGGTACTCGACGACTTGATCGAGGTGTTGATCAGCAAAGGCGTGATCCTCGTCACCGACCTGCCGGCGCCGGCGCAGGCCAAACTCATGGACCGGTCCCAGGCCCGGGAGGCGTTGGGGGGGTTGAGTCATTTGGTCGATGATGATGAGGAAGGGTTTATCTAGATCAGAAGATCATTGCCTGTTCGGACGCCTTCGCGAGCAAGCCCGCTCCCACAGTTGTCCGAGTTGCCTGGGCGCGTGCGATCGAATGTGGCTTGCTCGCGCAGGCGGACTCTTTGACGACAAGACTTCAACGGCTTACCAAGGCTTGGGCTCGCCGATCAACCGCCCCTGAACCCCATACACCCCCATCTCGCGAATCACCGCCAGCTCGCCCTCGGTTTCCACCTGCTCGGCAATCAGCGGCAGGTCGATGCTGTGGGCCGCACGCTGGATGGCTTCGATGAACAGGCGCTTGTCGCTCTCCTGATCGATCGCACGGATATAGCTGCCGTCGATTTTCAGGTACGCCAGTCCGAGTCGCGCCAGGTTGCCGATCATGCTGAAGCGCCCGCCGAAGTGTTGCAGGCTCAGCGAGAACCCGAGGCCACGCAAACGCCGTGTCAGGTCTTCGAGCAGAGCCTGCTCCGGCAGTTGCTCCTCGCCGATTTCCAGGGTCAAGCGCGACCCCAGATTGGAATGTGAGCGCAGCAATTCAAGAAGCGCATTGAGTGCCTGCGGATCTTCCAGGCTGGCTGAAGACAGGTTCAGCGCCAGCGATGCCTCGTGGTCGGCCATCTGCTCCAGCACCAGCTCCAGCATCAGACGATCCAGCCGCGCAGTCCAGCCGAAGCGCTGCAGCCAGGGCAGGAAGCGCCCGGCCGTGACGCTCTGGCCCTGGTCGTCGATCAGCCGGGACAGCACTTTGTAATGCAGCACCAGTTGCGTGTCCTGACTGGCCACCACCGGCTGGAAATACAATCTGAAACGGCGTTGATTGAGCGCCTGATCCAGCAGGTTGTGCCAGGCATGATGATCATCGCCGACATCCGCCGACGCGCTGTGATCCAGGCAGACCCAATGGCTATCGACCTGGCCCTCGGCCTGCGCCAAGGCCTGATCCGCCAGCCCGAGCACCGCTTGCGGCGTGTCGCCGTGAACGAAAGGCGCCAACCCGATGGCCGCAACCGAGGCCACGTCGGTCGCGCCCGTGGCGTGCAGGCTGGCCAGGGCCGTGTCGAGGTGTTGCGCCAATTGCAGCGCTTCTTCGCGCATCAACCCCGGCGCCAGCACGGCAAACTCGCCGCCGCGAATACGCGTGACCAGGTTTTGCGTCACCGGATATCGCGCGCACGCACGGGATAACTGTTCGCCGACCGCCTGCAGCAGTTCGTCGGTGCGCTGCCCGCCCAGGCGTTGGTTCAGCCCCGCCAGGTCCTGCACCCGCAACAACAGCAGGTAACCGGAGCTGGCCTGTTCCGGGTTGCTGACCCGGGCGTGCAATTGCATCTCGAAATAACGGCGATTGGCGAGCCCTGTCAGGTTGTCCTGATAGGACTCGGTGCGCAGTTTTTCGCTGCGCTCGGCCTGCTCCTGAAACAACGCCTTGAGCTTCTCGACCATCTGGTTCATGGCTTGCACCACGCGCCGCAATTCCGGCGTGCGCGGCAGCTCGGGCAGGCTCAGGAACTCACGACGGGCGATGGCGTGGGACTGTTGCACCATGTAATCGAGTGGTTTCAGCTGCCGACGCAGCAACAGCGCCCCCAGTATCGCGCTGACCACACCGCAGATCAGCAGCCACGCCAGGCTGCCCAGGGCGCTTTGCCACAACTTGGCCAGGGCGAACATCGGATGGCTGACCACCTCGACCCGCGCCGCCTGCTCCCAGCCACGGCTGACAATCGCATCGCCACCGGCAGGCTCCAGGCCGATCAGCCTGACGAACCAGTCCGGGACGTGGGTATCGGCAGCAATGCCGTTGCGCTCCACCAGGGTCTTGCCGTTGGCCAGATCCACTACCCGGATGCTCGCGTAGTAACCACTGTCGAAGATCGAGCTGACCAGCAGTTCGGTCATCGCCGGGTCGTCGATGTTGGGCGTCAGGGACAGCGCCAATGCCGTCGCGGCGTCCTGGGCATGGGAGCGCAACTGGTTGACGTACTGGGTACGCGAACTCTCCAGGCTGACCATGAAGCTGCCGGTGAAGGCGACGACCAGGAACAGACAGATAGCGAGCAACAACTGTTTGAACAGGGACATCTGTGGGCAGCTCCTAGTTAGTGGTCTCGACCGGGAATCCTTCGGCCTGCATTCTCTTGAGCAGCTCCTGCCAGCGGGACAGGCGCTTGGTGTCACTGACTTTCTGGTTGCCCTTGGCACCGGGCAGCCACAACCCTTCTGCATTGAAAGAGTAGACCGGCAGCAAGTCGGTTCGTTGGCTGGCCGGCTGGATATCGTCGATCAGGCTGTCTAGCACCAGCGGCATGGCGTCCGGGCTGGCGTAGTAAGTCAGCACCATGTGCGCCCGGTTCAGGCGCAATGCCTTGACGTAGGTGATGCGCAACTTGTCGCTGGCAACCCCCAGATGACGCAGGCTGAAGTACTTGGCGATAGCGTAGTCCTCGCAATCGCCAGCGCCTTTCCACAAGGCTTCGATCGGGGTTTCCCAATAATCGACCTGATGCCAGAGGTCGACGTCCTCAACGTAGCGCACCCGCTGGTTGAAGAAGCGATTGACCCGGTTGAGCAGGCCCACATCGCCGGCGGGTGTGCGGTTGGCCAGCAGCCGCTGCCAATCATCAATACGCTGCTGACCTTCGCCCAAAGGTCCGTACAATGCCTGCGCCCGACTTTTGATCAGGGCAAAGTCCCAATCGACCGGTGCACCGCCCAGCACATCGCCCAACATCATGCCGACGAGCAGCAATGCGCCACACAGCCAGCTGAACGTCCGGGGAATGGGGATAGGTAACGCCAATGCGAGACATCCTGGGAAGGCAGGTGAAAGTCGTTTGATGGTGTAGGTTAGCCCGTTAAAAAACAATGGCACGGTGCGATCACCGCCAGCGGGCTAAACTTGAATGCAGGCGCTCTGCGCTGCGTTTGACAAGCCGTCACGCCGTACTAGTGTCAGTTGGATCCAAATTTATTCAGTCAATCAGGGTGCGTTGTAGTGACACAAAAGCCCAACCCTCTCAGCAGTATCAAGGTCAACGGGCCGATTCCCGCTCACCTGGCGCGGTCGGTGATCGAAGAAACATTGCGTGCGGCGATTCTCGATGGCCGCCTGCCCTGCGGCATTGCCCTGCGCCAGCAGGATCTGGCCGATCTGTTCGGGGTCAGCCGCATGCCGGTGCGCGAGGCCCTGCGTCAGTTGGAAGCCCAGTCGCTGCTCAACGTGATCGCGCACAAAGGCGCAGTCGTTGCGCCGCTGGTCCAGGGGGACGCCGCAGAAACCTATGCGCTGCGCATTCTGTTGGAGTCCGAAGCGTTGCGTCTGTCGGTCCCGTTGCTCGAGGCTTCGGACCTGGAACAGGCAGCCCGCTACATCGACGAATTGGAAACGGAAACCGACTACAGCAAAATCGGCCGGCTCAATCGTTTGTTTCACATGTCGCTTTACAGCAAAGCTCCCAACCAGCGTCTGCTGAAGCTGATCGATGAAGCGCTCAATGAGGAGGAGCGCTTCCTGCGTTTCAACCTGCAAGCCATGGGATTGGGCAAGTTGTCCCAGGAAGATCACCGAGCGCTGTTGCGCGCTGCAGAAAATCGCGATGTCGAAACCTCGATGAATCTGCTCGTGCATCACCTTAATCGTGGGGTTGAGGTGATGACTCGCTACCTTGCGAGTCCTGAAGCTCAAAATCGAAAAGCTCTGAAGTAACGCCTACGATCATCCCAGACCTGCAGGAGCATGCGGGCAAGTCGGCACGCCGCCCGCAAACGCCTACAGAACGCACCTACACGAACGATCCGCTTACATTTTTCCCCTCTCCAGGCCCATCTCCGATTCCCGGTTCCCGGTGATAGCGGCTGCCTTGAATTACGCTCAATCCTGGGTCGACAACGAACCATGAACGGGCGACACCTGCAGCAGTGGCGCAGACCCCATACCAAGAACCAACGGAAGGAGTCTTGCCCCGGGATCGGAAGGGTCGATGTCACCCTTGGCCCACTTCCGCCCAAAGATATCTCCTCACAATTTCATCCAGAAAGTTGCTTCGAGTGAGGCATTCACTCTTTATAAAAATTCTGACTTATCTAAGCCGGAAGGAGCAGCCACGCCTAAATAAAACTTTATATAAAAGTCTTATCGGAAGTTATCGCGCCTGAAAAAGTCAAACTTTTAAATACCAACAAAATAACTTGCCCGATACTTGTTTTGTGTATTAGCTTTTTTTACGCCGCCCGCTGTCAGCGCCTTACGGCCTTATCACGACGAACTTACCGCACGTTACGAATATCAATTCGTACGAAGCGCTGGCTTGCCAACCTAGAAGTTCATACAGCAATTAACGCCTATCAGAACATCAGTCCAAAACACTTGAGGGTTATTCATGAACGCTACTAAAGAACGTCTTGCCCAAAAGAAAGCAGAACTGAGCACACACCCGATTTTCTGCGAAATCAATTCACTGTCGTTATTACAGCGGTTTATGGAAACCCATGTGTTTGCCGTGTGGGATTTCATGTCGCTGACCAAACGCCTGCAGCAAGAGCTGACCTGTACCCATTTACCCTGGCTGCCACCGAGTGATCCACAAGCGGCACGTCTGATCAACGAAATCGTACTGGGTGAAGAGTCTGATGAACGCCCGGCCCAGGGTCACTACAGCCATTTCGAGCTGTACCTGGAGGCTATGCGCGAAGTCGGCGCCAGTACTGTCGCCGTCGAGCGCTTCGTGGCGCTGCAACGCGAAGGCGTGAGCTATGAGATGGCGTTGCAGAGCGTGGATGTCGCCCCGCAAGCGGCGCGCTTTGTAAGGCATACGCTGCACACGGCGTTGAGCGCTCCGCGACACAGTGTCGCCGCGGCGTTCCTGCATGGGCGCGAGAGCGTCATACCGCAGATGTTCCAGCGCATTCTCGACGACTGGGGCATTGGCATCGACCAGGCGCCGACCTTCCGTTACTACCTGCAACGGCACATTGACGTCGATGCCCAAGACCATGGCCCTGCGGCGGAAAAACTTCTCGCACGGCTGGTCGATGGTGATCCGCAACGGCAGGCCGACGTGTACGCCAGCGCCCTGGCCGCCGTGGAAAGCCGCATCGACCTGTGGGACGGCTTGCGCCTGAGCATGCGTGAACCTGTGTTGGAGGTGAACGCATGAACGCCGCCGACTACCTGTCGTTCGCCGAAGCCTGGGAGAGCCGCGCCACCATCCGCACCCGCCCGCGTCGCGTGCTGGAGAACGACGACAAACTGATCTACCCCATGAGTCGCCAGCCACTGGTGCTCAGCGAAACCTTCCTGCGCGAATGCCCGGCGCAGCGCGACTTTGCCCTGGTGCAGACGCTGTACAAATTCATCAACGACGTGGTGATTTTCGAAACCGAGATCGTCGACAAGACCGCCCGCAGCATCGCCAAGAATCGCTTCGAACTGACCTTCCCCTTCGCCTGTCGCTACGACGCCATGACCGTGGTGGTCGATGAGGATTACCACGCGCTGGTGGCCATGGATTTCATGCAGCAGACCGTGGCCATGACCGGCATTGCGCCCATCGAACTGCCGGATCAAATCGAGTTGAGCCGGGCTATCCCTGCGGCGGTCAATCTCGCGCCTGCGCATCTGCGCAGCGCCGTGGAACTGATCTGCGTGGCCATCGCCGAGAACACCGTGACCGGCGATGTGGCGGCCTTCGCCAAGGACGACACGATCAAGCAATCGATCAAGGGTTTGATGGCCGACCACTTGCTCGATGAGGGTCGGCACTCCGGCTTCTGGTCGCAGATGGTGCGCATCTACTGGCACACCACGAGTGAAGACGATCGCCACTGCATCGCACAGATCCTGCCGGTGTTCATCGGCCATTACCTGACCAATGACATCCAGAAGTCTTTCGACTTGCGCCTGATCGACGCCTTGCCGATCAGTGACGCGGCACGTCAGGACCTGAGACGTGACGTGTCGCTGCTGGCCTTCCCGATTAATCGCCATCACCCACTGCTGGCCAACATCGTGCGGTTTTTGCGCAGCAGCACGTTGCTCGATTCGCCGTGCGTGCAAAGCGCCTTGCGCGACTACCTGATCTGAGGAGCACATCATGAGACGTCTCGACATTTTGCTGGTTGGACGAAGCCAGGGGTTGGCCGACCTGGGGCTGGAGCTTGAACGACACGGACATAGGCTGGCGCGGGTGACGACGTGCGACGCCCGTGCGCCGACTCGTGCGGATCTGCTGATTGAAGATGCAAGCCTGCATTGGCAGGAGCTCAGTGGCGTGCAGCGCCTGCGATTGCAATTGGGAGTCGACGTTGTCGGCGCGTCCGGCCTGCCATCACTGGAGTTGTTATTCAGCGTCGATTCCAGGCTCCTGAGTCGAGTGCCAATCGCCGATGAGCCTTCGGGTAACGGGCAGACACTGCGTCTGCGCGCGCTGGCGCAGCTGGTGGATCATGTGGCTTTGCTGGTGAGTCGCTACTCGCGGGATGCGGAGTATTTCAGCGGCGCCGAACCGATCGCCCGTGCTGACTTCGAGAGGGTCGAAAACCTGCTGTATCTCGACAGTCTGGCCTTTGTTCACCGGCTTAATGCGACGACTGAACCTCGTCTGCTGGCGCTGGCTCAAGTGCCGATGATCGAGCGTCTGGAACAAAGCTTTGTTCGGTATGCCGAGCGGCCGGCGCTGAGGGTTGCAGGCAGTAGCCTCGACTATCGCCAGTTACATGCCCTGAGCCGGGCTATCCAAGAGCGTTTGCAGCCGTTGCTGGATCAGCATGAAGGGCCGTCGGTGGTGGGCATCTGCCTGCCGAAATGCGGTGTGCTGTATGCGGGGATTCTGGCAATCCTGGGCAGCGGTGCGGTGTACCTGCCGCTGGAGCCGAGTCATCCGCTGCAGCGTCAGCAATACATCCTGGCGAACGCTGGCGCAGTGTTGCTGCTGCATGACGGACAGCATCCTCTGGCGGCCGACATGCCGGGGCTGGATATCAGCCTTATTGGTGCCGATGAAGGCGACGTCGACCGCCCCCTGATGCGCCACCGTCCCGATCTCGGCGCGCCGTGCATGGCCCTCTACACCTCGGGTACCACTGGCCATCCCAAGGGCGTATTGCTCAGCCAGGCCAATCTTGCCCACTTCACGGCGTGGTACGCCGATTATGTGCAAGTGACCGAGCAGAGTCGGGTGTTGCAGTTTTCCTCGCTGAGTTTTGACTCGTCGCTGATCGATATTTTCCCGACCTTGTTGCAAGGGGCGCAGTTGATCGTGCCCGACGAGGAACAGCGCCGCGATCCGCTACAACTGGTGGAGCTGATCCGCAGGCAGCATCTGAGTCACGCGTTTCTGCCGCCGGCACTGTTGAGCATCCTGCCGCTGGAACAACTGCGCGGCCTCGATCATGTGATGACCGGAGGCGATGTCTGCGAGCCCTGGGTCATCGAGCAACTGACATGCCAGGGCAAGCTGTACAACCTTTAAGGCCCCACCGAAGCCACGGTGCTGATCACCGCGCGGAAAATGCAGCCAGGCGATCTCAATCGGACCCTGGGCGGGCCTATTGCCAACAGTCAGGTGTTGATTCTCGATGAAGATTTGCAGCCGGTTTCTGATCGGGCAGTGGGCGAGTTGTACATCGTCGGGCCTGGGGTTTGCCTGGGTTATCTGAATAACCCGCACCTGACGGCCGAGCGCTATGTTCACGTGACGCTGCCCGATGGCCGGAGTCTTCGCGCCTATCGTACTGGCGACATGGCCAAGTGGGCGGCGAACGGCATTGAGTTGTGCGGTCGCCGGGATAATCAGGTGAAGATCCGCGGCTTTCGGGTCGAGCCGGAAGAAATTGAACGCTGCCTGCGTGACAGCCAGTTGTATCGCCAGGTGGCGGTGGTGATCGACAGTCAGCGGCGGATACTTGCATTTCTCGCCAAGCCCCGGGAGAACAGGGTTGGTGTTGCTCGTGAGACGCTGAGGGCACATGCGGCGCAGTACTTGCCGGACTATATGCAGCCTCTGGCATGGACCGAACTGGCGACCTTGCCGTATGCCAGCAACGGCAAGGTCGACCGCAAGGCGTTGCTGGCGCTGCCAGTCAGTTGTGGCGACCACGTTGCGCGACGCTTACCGGTCAACGCCGACGAAGCGTTGTTGCTTGAGATCTGGGCTGACCTGCTGGATCTGCCAACCCGTGAGATTTCCACTGACGAAAGCTTTTTCAATCTCGGCGGCCATTCGATCCTGCTGTCGCGGATGCTGCTGCGCTTGCGAGAAGCGTTCGGGCGAAGTATTTCGATCAACCGCTTCATCGAACAGCCCACCATCGCGAAACTGGCAACGCTGCTAAGGGGCTCAGGCACTGAAGAGGTACTGAGTGAACAGGCGATGGCAGATGCCTGCCGCGAACTTCAGGTACAGCCATTGCCCGCCGCGCGTATGGGCGATGTGCATAAGGTGATCGTCACCGGTGCCAACAGTTTTGTCGGGGTACACATTGTCGAGGCGCTGCTGGCGTGGGGCGCCAGTGAAGTGGCTTGCCTGGTACGCGATGGTCATGGGCAATCGGCGGCGGAGCGCTTCTGCGAGGCGCTGCGGGAGAACCGTGTGGAGCATCTGGACATGAGTCGGGCGCGGGTTTACGCGGCGGATATGACACAACCGTCGCTGGGACTTTCGGTTGCGGCTTACGAGCGGCTGGATCGGGAGTTCGGCGCTTTGGTGCATAACGCTGCCAACGTCAATCACGTGCTCGATTACGAGTCGCTGGTACCGGACAACGTCGAACCGATTTTCGAGTGCCTGAGGCTGTGTGAAGGGCGGAGCAAGAAAATCTTCAATTTCGTCTCGACGCTTTCGGCCTCCAGCACGATTACCAGCGAAGGCCGAGTGCTCGAACTGCCTGCGGCGCAGACACCGCCAATCTACATCAGAAATGGCTACAACCTGTCCAAGTGGGTGGGCGAGCGGGTTCTTGAACGTGCCCGCCAGCGTGGTGTGTGGGTCAACCTCTATCGTCCCGGCAATATCAGTTTCAACAGCCTCACCGGGGTCTGCCAACCGCACAAAAATCGCTTGATGCTGATGCTCAAGGGCTCGATTCAGCTCGGCCAGGTGCCGGAGTTAGCGCTTAATTTCGACTTGATGCCGGTGGACTTCCTCGCCCGCTTCATCGCCTTCCATGCCAGCCGTTATCAGCTGGAAAAATCGGTGTTCAACCTGCACAACCCCGAGCCGCTGAGTTGGGACAACTATGTGGCGTCTTTTCGTGAAGCCGGTCGGGATTTTGCCCTGGTCAGCGTCGCAGATTGGCAACGGCAACTTGTCCGGGTCGACAGCGATAACGCGTTGTTCGGTGTGCTGGGGTTCTATCTCAACGGCTTTGAGGAAGACATCGGCGACATCTCGCTGATTGGCCATGAAAACGCACAGGCGGGCGTTCGGCAGATGGGCGCGCGTTACCCGGAAAAATCTCCGGCGCTGCTGCGGCGGGGTTGCGACTACCTCAAGCAAATCAATTTCATCTGATGTGCCACAACCAACAACGGAGCAAAACCATGAATACGCTGCAACCCGATACCTTGATCAAGAATCCCCAAGGCTGCCAGGTCGTCTCTTCGGTGGAAGTGCCCGCTGATGCTATGCAGGTCTGGGCCGTCGTCGGTGACTTTGCCGGCTTCGATCGGTTCATTCCCGCGCTGTCGCATATCGAAATGACTGGCGAGGGTGTGGCGTCCTTGCGAAAGAAGTTTTTCAAGGACGGCAACCTGGTGGTCGAGCAACTCAACTCCCGTGATAACCAAGCCCTGAACATGACGTGGACCACGATCTACAACACCCTGGGGGTGGCCAATCTGTGGGCGGCGATGCAGGTCAAACCTGCGGGGCCGCAGAGGTGCGTTGCGACCTGGAGCATCATTGCCGAGCCGGTAGAGGACGTGCCCGGGTTCAAGGATTTCGTTCAGGGGTTTGCCGATGATGCGATGGGGAATGTGCTGAAGCTATTTGCTTGAACACTTGGTGAAAAGCCAGCCTCTGAGGTCAGGGCTGGCTTTTCATGTCTGCGTTTTTTAATACCCCAGAAAGACAAAACCCCAACTGCTTTCGCAATTGGGGTTTCGGAATTTAATCTTGACGATGACCTACTCTCACATGGGGAAACCCCACACTACCATCGGCGATGCATCGTTTCACTTCTGAGTTCGGGATGGGATCAGGTGGTTCCAATGCTCTATGGTCGTCAAGAAATTCTGTGACCAGCCCGTTACGAGTAACGATCCGGTGAAAATTGGTGACTTCTACTAAAAACAAAACCCCAACTGCTTTCGCAATTGGGGTTTCGGAATTTAATCTTGACGATGACCTACTCTCACATGGGGAAACCCCACACTACCATCGGCGATGCATCGTTTCACTTCTGAGTTCGGGATGGGATCAGGTGGTTCCAATGCTCTATGGTCGTCAAGAAATTCT
>Ga0208788_1000077_pt1 | contig 52623 bp, 49 predicted proteins | sample Wag4_2014_7_11_3_FD_187363 | JGI IMG/M metagenome (GOLD analysis project Ga0208788, IMG submission 187363) | Fresh water mixed with fracking chemicals microbial communities from Ohio, USA - Utica-2 Time Series FC 2014_7_11 (SPAdes) (version 2) ... | reverse complement strand
GGTAACAGCTTGGCCACAGCGGCCTGACGTCGCTCATCGGAATAGCGAGGCATACAGATCTCCAAACGCCCCTGAATGTTTAAGAGAGTGTAACAAGGGACGCGACATCAATCCTGACAGAGGGGGCCCCTTGGGCCTTCAACCATTGTCTGAACTCGCTGAACTTCATCACCTCGCCTCGTTGTTTGGATGAGTTCAGCATACAACACTTTTGTTTTAATACAACACTTTTGTTTTGTCTCGTTCATCATGCCACGGAGTCGAGCGCATGGAGTATTTACAGCGCCTGCTCGACAATCTCGACAGGTTTGGATTGCTGATCGCTGGCTTTACTGGCGCTGTCATTGCCAGCTGGTGGCACAAGGACGACCTAACGGACTGGCGCGCCTGGGCGATCTTCCTGATTACCGGTGTCGCTTGCTCGTGGTACCTGACGAGCATGGTAAGCACCTACTTGGGTGTGACTGAGCCGAGAATTGTCGCCGGCATCGGCTTCCTGCTCGGCACCTTCGGTGGCTCGCTCTTGGCAGCCATCAACAGCGCCATCAAAGCCGCTGACCTCTGGGCGCTCATCCGCCAGCGGTTCGGGGGAGGCAATCCAACATGAATCTTGAACTGATCAACTCCATCGCCTGCGGCTTAATTGCCTTGTGGGCGACCTGGTGTGTCCTAAGTGGCCGGGTGCGAGACGGCATCCTCGGCAAGCTGATCTATTCGGCGATCGCCATCAGCGGTTTCGTCGTGATGACCCGCAACCAGAACATCTTCTTCGGACCGACGACCGCAGGGCTGACCCTGCATGTGTCCCTGGCCCTTGCCGGTCTGCGCCACATCTTCATAGTTTATCTGGTGGCAGCGGGTGAAGGCCTGGCTTTGCAGGACGCTGAACTGCCAACACTGCATGCGCTGTGACAAGGCGCCGGGTGGAATTGATCGACGTAAATATTAGGCCGCGACACGTTTCGCGACTCACCGATCTATGCCGTAACGTATCTACGCGTAATATCGCCGGCCGAGTCAATGCGGAGCCTATCCTTTGCGCCTAATTTCCAATGTTGAAAAAGACACGCAGTCGCATCTGTACGAGTTGAAGCAATTAATCTCATGGTCTGAGCGGATCGTGATTTGTTCGGGGTGGATGAAAGCTACTGGCTTGTCTCTCTTACTGAGAGACATACGTGCGGCGATCCGCCGGGGCGCCAAGATAACTGTGTACACCAATCAGGAGCATACCGAACCAAGTTGCATCAAGAGCCTGGTAAAAGTTTCGGGGCTGAAGCACTTCAACGTGCCTAAACCGATCTATCTCCATTCGAAAATTTATTACGGGCAAAAAGGCAATTCATATTCCGCTATTGTTGGCTCCGCTAATGTCACGAGGGGGGGTTATGTACCAACGAAGAGCTTTCATATCTGGTAAGCGGGAAAATCGGTGACGATGCTCACGTGCAACTTGAGTCATATCTCAAACGCCTCTTTGAGCTAGAGGCAGCGAAATCGCTAGGATGAGTACATGACAACCAAGCAACCCGACTGGGAGGCGATCGCACGAGCCTTCCGGGCTGGTGCGCTTTCCATCCGAACCATCGCTGAGCGTAACAGCGTCAGTGACACCGCTATTCGCAAGAAGGCCAAGGCTCTAGGATGGGCGAGAGACCTTTCCGAGCAAGTCCGCAAAGAGGTTCGCAACAAGTTGGTTCGCGGTGAGGTTCGCGATGATCAATGTGCGAACCCTGAGCGGGACGCCGAGATCATCGAAGAGGCAGCGGAAGAGGGCGCGACGGTTGTTCGCAGCCATCGCCGAGACATTCGCAAAGCTACGAAACTTGCGAACCTGCTGATGGATGATCTGCTCACTACGATCAAGCGGCGTGAGGAAATCGAAGACGCCATTGCTGACGAAACTGCCGACGATGAGAGTGGCTTGCGTCGTGGCTCGATGCTGGCAGCGGTCTCCCTGCCCAGCAACGCCAAAACCCTTTTCCAATTGTCCTCGGCGATGAAAAACCTGCAGGTGCTCGAGCGCACGGCATTCGGCCTTGATGACAAGGAGCAGTCGAAAGACTCCGATGAACTTTCGCAATTGATGGACGAACTATCGAAGGACGCCTGACATGAAGCCTGAGCACATGAAGCTGCTCCGGGACCGGTTTTGGCGACTGAACAATCTCTACTTCATCACCGACAAGCAGGGGAAGAAGGTCCGCTTCCGCATGACGCAGGAGCAGATCGATTACTTCCAGGGGATGCACACCCGAAACATCATCCTCAAGGCGCGGCAGCTCGGCTTCGATGTTCTTCCCGTCATACCCCCTCCCGATATTGTCTGCTCATTCTCTCCTTTGACAGGAAGAGCGCATTATTTTCAGGTTCCGCTAGAACTTGCCGATATCTGGACGTTCGTACATGCGTTCGGCAGCGTTAAGTCCATTCTTATCCTTTGGCGTTATAGCGCGTGGTTATGAAGGGGTGGATACTCCTGCGCCTCTATTGGAGTGTTTCAATGCAAAGAAGAGATGAGTTTTTGGCGAAGGCCTTGTCAGTCCATGGTGATTACGAAAAGGCCACAGCTGTGATCCGTGGGTTGAGAGTGCGAGGCGTAATAGATGGCCCTGAATGGGATTCTGCGGTCGCCAGCCAGAAAGCAGCGCTGGATGCATGGATGGCGCTTCTTGATGACTATCCGGAGCTTCAGCCCGGTCATGAAAAATATCCAGGCTGAGCAAGCGGGATCGGATTTGGCAATCAGTATCGAATGAAAATTAGTTCGATTGGAGACTGAACTGTCAGCGGAAAACTCCATCCAACCAGAACACGTGACCAAATGTTTCGTTTTTGTTTGTGTGGGAGACCGGTGAATGGGGAGGCGAGCGATGATCAAGTTCCTTGCGGCTTACTTGTCCGTTTGCCTGTTGCTTCAATGGACGGTGGTCGAGGCATCGCCCTGGATCGCTTCACACGTTCTCTTGAGGTGGATCCTTTAGCTCGCTGGCCGCTGTTGAAAAACATTCGGCGAAAGATGGCCCTGTCACCTCATCGACAGGGGTCGAGCATGATCTCCGTACTCACGAACCAGCCCTCTTCAGAGACCCAAACCTTTTCGAATCAATACAGAAAATAACCAGAGCCCAGCCATCGTGCTGGGCTCTTTGCATCTGAATGCTCCAACATGATAACGGCGGTTCAGGCAATCAATTCGACCTTGCCGGTCGCCAGGCGATAGAGGCCACCTACTATCTTCAACTTGCCGTTGCCGAGCGCATCAGTCAGCAGTGGAGTCGCTGCTTTGAGGCGCTCGACCGAGTTTTTGACATTTTGCACGGTCGCATTCGCCACAAGGTCCCCGGGTTGTTTGAGTACTTGCTCAATTGAGGGCTGGAGCGCATTCGTCAGTTTCGGAATCTGCCCAGGGAACACTGTACGGTCCTTGACGGCTTTTACACCCGCCTCGATGGCGCCGCAGCGCTCATGGCCCAAAACCAGGATCAGTGGCGCACCCAGTACGGCGACACCGTATTCAAGACTTGCGAGGCCTTCATCGGTTACGAAGTTGCCGGCGACGCGAATGGCAAATAGATCGCCTCGCGCTGTATCGAACGCGTACTCGGGGGCGATGCGCGAGTCGGCGCAGCTGAGTACGGCCACGAACGGGTTCTGACCAGAAACCAATGCTTCGCGTTCGTCCTTGAAATCGTGCGTCTCTGAGTTGCCACTGACATAGCGTTCATTGCCTTCGATCAGTCTTTTCAGCGCCTCATCCGGGCCGATGACGTTTTTCGGTTTCGGGGGCGTGGAGGTTTTCTCGGCAGCGTGAAGGACCTGGTTGGGCAGCGCGTTGGCGAGGAGTAATGCACCAGTGCCTAATCCGGCGAGGCGAAGAAAGCGGCGGCGCTCAATGTCGTTGCAAGCAGAGTTTGAATCACAGGATTCACGCATGAACTGTGTACTCGAGGCTGATCCGGTGGAAAGGGCTGCGGTTGGGGGCAGGGCGGGCAAGAACATGTCGCACTGGCGTGGAGGAGTCCAGTGGCGGTGTGTAACGCCATATCTATTGCCGATCGCGGGGCGGGTCGATGGAAAAACCTACGCATTTGCTAATCGTTGTCCGGATGCAATTACTCGGTTCATAAGCTACTACTGACAGGCTTGGTCCTCTTCTTACTGACAGGAGTTCATCGATGCTGACCCACTGGCTTCTTGCGGCCGTTCATCTTTTGGCATTTGGCCTGGGGCTCTGGGCAGTGCTGATGCGTGGGATGAATTTTCGGCGTTTGACGGCTGGCACGGGGGAAGCTCGCAGCGTGCTGATTTCAGATAATGTCTGGGGGATTTGCGCGCTTGTATTGCTGGTGACCGGTGGGATGCGTGCCTTTGACGGGTACGAAAAGGGCACGGATTATTACCTGCACCAGCCGCTGTTCCACCTGAAGATGACACTTCTTGTGCTGATCCTGTTGCTCGAGGTGGCGCCGATGGTGACGTTGATCAAATGGCGCGTGGCGCTGGCTCGTGGGAAGCCGGTCGATATCGGGCGCGCAAAACTGTTTGCAGGGATCAGCCATGTCGAAGCGTTGCTGATGATGCTGATGGTGATAGCAGCCACAGGCATGGCGCGTGGGATAACGTTTGGTTAGCCGGATTCGATCGGGACGCTGGCTCCGCAGAGCAGGGGAGATGACTTGGGCCATATGGAATTGAGCATGAATCTTTAGCCAGCCATCGTTGCAGAGCAGACGGGCTGGCTACTGACTGCATCAGGATTCAAGGCGTTGGCGGTTTCGCCGGAGCGGTCAGGCCAGCCTGAATGCGCTGATAAATTTCTTCACGATGCACTGCAACGTCTTTCGGAGCGTTGATGCCGATTCTGACTTGCTGACCGCTTACGCCGAGGATGGTGATCGTAATGTCGTCACCAATGTTTATGCTTTCACCGACTTTGCGGGTGAGTATCAGCATGGTCTTCTCCTTAATTACTTCGTGGGGCACCTGATTCGAACAGTGCAGAGGTCGGTGGTATGTATAGATTAGTGCGAAGTCTCACGGTTTGGGTGCCTCTTTCTGACGCGCAGATACAGCATTAATTCCCAAGGCGTAACTATACAGAGGCCGCAACCATCATTCTCGTTGTTTTGCGCCCATTTTGCGGCACTCCGGAAGTATTCATGAGTGTTAAAATCTTCGCTTTAGGCTTTCAGAGGAAAACGCTGTGCGCAAAATGGTCTTGGTAATGGCGGTACTGGCGCTGGCGGGATGTGGTGAAGGCAAGCGTGTCGAGGCGCCCAAGCCTGCGCAGGCGACGCAGGTTGCACCTGTACAGGCGTCGGGGCCGCAATGGGATCTGGAGGTGCGCGGTGAAACACCACAGGCCGTCAGTGACCTCAGCGGCTGGTTGATCGAGCACAGTTTCATGTCCAGCGTCGTCAGGGAAAACGGCAAGACGCGAATTCTGATGGGCCCCTACGCTTCGAAGGCTGAAGCCGATGCCAAGCAGGCTGAGGTGAATGCTGCACTCATCCGGGCGAAGAAACAGAACATTGAAGTGCTGGTTCTCGAGCGTCCCGTGGTTCAGTAGCACAGTAATCAGGTCGGCATAAACAAAAGGCCTCTGGAAGTTAACCCGAGGCCTTTTCATTTTCAGCGGTCGATCAGCCGCAGCTTTTCATGTCGACGGGGCCGACGAATTCGTTGGCGCGGCCCATGACGCACGCCACGCTCTGGTTGCGTTGCCGTTCCCAGGCCTGAACGGGATAGGTTTTGTTCCAGGCTTCATACAGTTGGCGATCCTGCTTGGACAGGCGAAGACCATACTGCTTGCTCATATAGAAATAAGTCCGGGCGATCATGCCGCGAATGGACGGGCGAGGCATGACCTTCTTCGCCTTGAAGTCGATTTGAGTCAGGCATGAACCGTACTGACCCGTTTGCTCCGGCAGCCAGCCGAAGCTGAAGTTGCTGCGGTCACCGTTGACCTCGCCGATGCTGGGCACCAGGTTGTGCAGGTCGGCCTCGGCCTTTTGGTAGACAGGGTCGTAGCGCGTGCAGTTTTTACGACCGCCTTCCTGCCAGCATTGACGCTGGTGACCGATCTGCCAGGCCGGAACAATGTGCTCCCACTCGATGCGGGCAGCGCGCTTGGCACTCTTGCGTGGCACGTAACCACAGGCGGCGAGATCAACCCGATTGCCAGTGTATTTGCAGCCGCAATAAAACTCGGTGGATTGTGGCGCGTACAACTTCCAGGCGACTTTCTTGGCTTCCTCGAACGTGCGCGGTGCGTCTGCCTGGGCACCCATGGCGAACAACAGAAGCAGCAAAGCAAAACAACGAACATTCATCGAATCAGTCTTCCTTCGGTACAACCCAGAAAACCTGCACACCGCCATCGTCGCGATAGGCGAGAGTAACGTTGTCGTTTTCATCGATTTCTTCAAGCAGGCGCTCCCATTCATCCACCGGTTCGTCCGGCAAGCGGAAAATCAGTGCTGCCTTGGCTTTTTGGGCGGTGGGGGAGTTGATGATTTTCTGAACGCGCAGGCCCATGCGGACATAGGTATCAGGAGAGGCGGAGTGGGTGTCCACGGGATTATCCTTATTAAGCTGTACGTGCATACAGTATTTAACTGTAGGCATTTTCGCAACTGCTTAAAATTCAAGAGAATCCTCTGACCGCGGCTTTTGTCTTTTGGTGTGCGGCAAAGCGAGATTTTTTGCAGGCAGGACCACTCGCCAGACCGGCGAGTGGTAAAAACGGTGCCCGAGCAGGATCGCTCGGGCGAGGGGGAAATCAATACTCCCAGAACATCCGCTGCAGCTCTTTGCTGTCATTGGTCCTGGTCAGGGCGACCATGGCCAGAATGCGGGCTTTCTGTGGGTTCAGGTCGTGCGCCACAACCCAGTCGTACTTGTCGTCAGGCTGTTCGGCGTTGCGCAGCACGAAGCCGCCGGCGTTGACGTGGGACGAGCGGATGATTTGCACGCCATCCTTGCGTAGCGCCTGCAAGCTTGGAACAACTCGCGAGGAAACCGAACCATTGCCGGTGCCTGCGTGGATGATCGCTTTGGCGCCCGATTGTGCCAGGGCCTTGTAGGCGGTGTCGCTGACGTTGCCGTAGGAGTAGGCAATTTCCACGTCTGGCAGGCTCTTGATAGTCTTGATATCAAACTCGGAATCCATGGTGTGACGCTTGGCCGGCAGGCGGAACCAGTACGACTTGCCTTCAACCACCATGCCCAGCGGTCCCCAGGCACTTTTGAACGCCTCGGTCTTGATGTTGACCATTTTGCTGACATCGCGACCCGACTGGATCTCGTCATTCATGGTCACGAGCACGCCTTTGCCACGGGCTTCCTTGCTGCTGGCCACTGCCACGGCGTTATACAGGTTGAGCATGCCGTCGGCCGACATCGCGGTGCCGGGACGCATGGAGCCGACAACGATGATCGGCTTGTCGGTTTTTTCCACCAGGTTCAGGAAGTAGGCGGTTTCTTCCAGCGTGTCGGTGCCATGGGTAATCACGATGCCATCGACGTCATCGCTGTCGGCCAGCTCGGCGACGCGGCGGCCGAGCTGCAGCAGGTTCTCGTTGGTGATGCTCTCTGAGGCGATCTGCATCACCTGTTCACCGCGAACATTGGCCAGTTGGCCGAGCTCCGGCACGCCGGCGATCAGTTTGTCGACGCCGACCTTCGCCGCTTGATAGGTCGCGCTGTTGGCGGTGCTCGCACCTGCGCCGGCAATGGTGCCGCCGGTGGCCAGGATGACCACGTTCGCCAGTTTCTGTTGGTTTTCGACTTCTTTCGCCTGGGAGGCAGTTGGCAGGAGCAGCAGCAGGGCCAATGCGCCCGGAAGAATGGTTTTCAAAGCGGATGTCATTATTTTTCTCTCTTGTAGTGACGGTGCAGAAGCAGGTTCATCAAGAAGCGCCCCAAGCGAATGTGAACGAATGGGGTGCTGTACGAGAGCAGGATCCATACCAGGCGAGAGAAAAATACTTAACCTACTGATTTGTTTAACTATTTAAACAGTAATCACGCAGCTGAATGGGGCGGTTTCATCCGGTTTTCCGACCGTATGGCGATTTTGCGTTCGGCCCTCCGACAGCACCGCACTCTCGAGCGCATTTCAACAGAATTCAAGAAATCGGTTCACCGGTCGATAATTCTCTAAAGGACCTTTTTCCATGGAGTTCACATGTCGTTGACCGTCGGTTTTCCACAGGCAGCTGTCATCAACATCGGCGGTAAACCTCCGGTGACAGCTGACGCCTTGAGTGATGCAAGCTCTGAAACGGCCGCGCAACGACTGGGCCTTGAAGAGGATAAAAAGTCGGTCAGCCTGGGCGACGAAGCGCGGGGCGGCGAGAAAGTCGAAGGCACGGGCAGTACGCAAAGTATTGCGGTGCAGACACTGCTCAAACGCATGCGGGAACTGCAGGAGCAATTGCGCGAACAACAGCAGCAATTGGCGGCAACCCAGGCCGCTTCCTTCCCGACGCCCGAAGCGAAAACCACCGCGGTCATGGCCATTCAGGCACAGATTGCAAGTACCACCGCGGCACTCATGCAGGTTGTGGCCAGTCTGGCCAAGGAGCTGGCGGGTTCGGGCAGCGTGGTCAATACGACGGCGTAAAGGGATTGAGCAGCTTCGAATTCGAGATCGCTTCTCGTCGTTGACAAATTTCGACAAGGTTCGCATAGTTCGATCTTCGCAAACGTTTGCGAGATGTTTCCGGTGAGCAAAATCCATCGGCCAACACCCTGCAGCTTACGCCAGTGCAAACGTTGCTCACAATAATCATAAGATCGGAGTGAACCCATGAAGCTGCCATTCGCTGGACGTCTTCTCGCTGTCGCTATGCTGGCTGCCGTTTCCGCCGCACTGCCTGTCTCGTCGGCTTTCGCCGAGTCCCCGGAAAAACCAAAAGTCGCCCTGGTCATGAAATCCCTGGCCAACGAATTCTTCCTGACCATGGAAGATGGCGCCAAGGCTTATCAGAAAGATCACGCCGGCGATTTCGAGCTGATTTCCAACGGTATCAAGGACGAAACGGACACTGCAGGTCAAACCCGCATCGTCGAGCAGATGATCCTTGCCAAGGTCAATGCGCTGGTCATCGCGCCGGCTGACTCCAAGGCCATGGTGCCGGTGATCAAGAAAGCCATCGACGCGGGCATCACCGTGATCAACATCGACAACCAACTCGATCCTGCGGTAGTCAAAAGCAAAAACATCAACGTCCCGTTCGTAGGCCCGGATAATCGCAAGGGCGCGCGCATGGTCGGCGAATACCTGGCCAAGCAACTCAAGGCCGGTGACGAAGTCGGCATCATCGAAGGCGTGTCCACCACCACCAACGCCCAGGCTCGCACCGCGGGCTTCAAGGACGCAATGGAGGCCGCGCAAATCAAGGTGGTTTCCGTACAGTCCGGTGATTGGGAAATCGACAAGGGCAACAAGGTTGCCGCCTCGATCCTCAGCGAATATCCAGACGTGAAAGCCCTGCTGGCCGGCAACGACAGCATGGCGGTCGGTGTGGTATCCGCCGTGCGGGCAGCAGGCAAGGCCGGCAAGGTGCAAGTGGTCGGTTACGACAACATCAACGCCATCAAGCCGATGCTCAAGGACGGTCGTGTACTGGCCACTGCCGACCAGTTCGCTGCCAAGCAAGCGGTGTTCGGTATCGAGACCGCGCTGAAAATCATCAAGGGCGAGAAGGTCGACAGCAGCGCCAGTGGCGTGATCGAGACGCCGGTAGAGCTGGTTACCAAGTAATCTTCCGGTGACACAACGGCGCTCGCCCGTCCGGGCGAGCGCATGGAGAGTTTTTATGTCCGTTCGCGCACCGAACGCTGTCCTGTCGGTCAGCGGTATCGGCAAGACCTACGCCCAACCGGTCCTGACCGGCATCGACCTGACGCTCATGCGCGGCGAAGTGCTGGCGCTGACCGGCGAGAACGGCGCAGGCAAAAGCACGTTGTCGAAGATCATTGGCGGGCTGGTCACACCGACTACCGGCCAGATGCAATTTCAGGGGCAGGATTATCGCCCCGGCAGCCGCACCCAGGCCGAAGACCTGGGCATCCGCATGGTCATGCAGGAACTCAACCTGTTGCCGACGTTGTCGGTGGCGGAAAACCTGTTTCTCGATAACCTGCCGAGCAAAGCCGGCTGGATCAGTCGCAAGCAACTGCGCAAAGCGGCGATCGAAGCCATGGCTCAGGTCGGTCTCGATGCGATCGACCCGGACACCCTGGTCGGCGACCTCGGCATCGGTCACCAGCAAATGGTCGAGATCGCCCGCAACCTGATCGGCGATTGCCATGTGCTGATCCTCGATGAACCGACCGCGATGCTCACGGCCCGCGAAGTCGAGCTGCTGTTCGAGCAGATCACCCGCCTGCAAGCCCGGGGCGTGTCGATCATCTATATCTCCCATCGCCTCGAAGAACTGGCCCGGGTTGCGCAGCGTATCGCGGTACTGCGCGACGGCAATCTGGTGTGCGTCGAGCCGATGGCCAATTACAACAGCGAGCAACTGGTCACCTTGATGGTCGGTCGCGAGTTGGGCGAACACATGGACATGGGCCCACGCAACTTCGGCGCCCCGGCATTGACCGTCAAGGGCCTGAGCCGTGCCGACAAGGTGCGTGACGTGTCCTTCGAAGTGCGTGCCGGGGAGATCTTCGGCATTTCCGGTCTGATCGGGGCAGGGCGCACTGAACTGCTCCGGTTGATCTTTGGTGCCGACATTGCCGACAGCGGCACGGTGGCATTGGGCTCGCCCGCGCAGGTCGTCAGCATTCGCTCTCCGGTGGACGCGGTCGGTCACGGCATCGCCCTGATCACCGAAGACCGCAAGGGCGAAGGCCTGTTGTTGACGCAGTCGATCAGCGCCAACATTGCATTGGGCAACATGCCCGGCATCTCCAGCGCCGGGCTGGTCAATTCCGGCGACGAAACCGCGTTGGCCCAGCGCCAGATCGATGCCATGCGCATCCGCAGTTCCGGCCCGACGCAATTGGTTTCAGAGCTCTCGGGTGGCAACCAGCAGAAAGTGGTGATCGGCCGTTGGCTGGAACGCGACTGCTCGGTGCTGCTGTTCGACGAACCGACCCGCGGCATCGACGTCGGCGCCAAGTTCGACATTTATGCATTGCTCGGTGAGCTGACTCGCCAAGGCAAGGCACTGGTGGTGGTGTCCAGCGACCTGCGCGAGCTGATGCTGATCTGCGACCGCATCGGCGTGTTGTCGGCGGGCCGTCTGATCGACACCTTCGAGCGTGACAGCTGGAACCAGGATGACTTGCTTGCCGCCGCATTTGCCGGCTACCAAAAACGTGATGCGCTGCTCAACGAAGCAGCGCCTGGGGACCTTCCATGAAAACCGCAACATCGGCCGGCAAACGCAACGGCAACTTTTACGGCCTGGGCACTTACCTTGGCCTGGCCGGCGCCTTGCTGGCGATGGTCGTGCTGTTCTCGATCCTGAGCAGCCATTTCCTGTCCTATGACACCTTCAGCACCCTGGCCAACCAGATTCCGGACTTGATGGTGCTGGCAGTCGGCATGACCTTCGTGCTGATCATCGGCGGCATCGACCTCTCGGTAGGCTCGGTGTTGGCGCTCGCCGCTTCGACGGTCAGCGTGGCGATCCTCGGCTGGGGCTGGAGCGTATTGCCCGCGGCACTGCTTGGCATGGCGGCGGCTGCGTTGGCCGGGACCATCACCGGCTCGATCACCGTGGCCTGGCGCATTCCATCGTTCATCGTGTCCCTGGGCGTGCTGGAGATGGCCCGGGGCCTGGCCTATCAAATGACCGGCTCGCGCACGGCCTACATCGGAGATGCGTTCGCCTGGCTGTCCAACCCGATCGCTTTCGGCATTTCGCCGTCGTTCATCATCGCCTTGCTGATCATCATCATCGCCCAGGCGGTATTGACCCGCACCGTGTTCGGGCGCTACCTGATCGGCATCGGCACCAACGAAGAAGCGGTGCGGTTGGCGGGTATCAATCCCAAGCCCTACAAGATCCTGGTGTTCAGCCTGATGGGTCTGTTGGCCGGGATCGCCGCACTGTTTCAGATTTCGCGCCTGGAAGCGGCTGACCCCAACGCCGGTTCCGGCCTGGAACTGCAGGTGATCGCAGCGGTGGTGATCGGTGGCACCAGCCTGATGGGCGGGCGTGGGTCGGTGATCAGTACGTTCTTCGGCGTGTTGATCATCTCCGTGTTGGCCGCGGGGCTGGCGCAGATTGGCGCCACTGAGCCGACCAAACGCATCATCACCGGTGCGGTGATCGTGGTCGCGGTGGTGCTCGATACCTACCGCAGCCAACGTGCAAGTCGGCGGGCCTGATTCATGGCAACGATCAAAGATGTGGCAGCCATGGCGGGGATTTCCTACACCACGGTTTCCCATGTGGTGAACAAGACCCGACCGGTCAGCGAAGAAGTGCGGGTCAAGGTCGAGGCGGCAATCAAGGCTCTGGACTATGTGCCCAGCGCCGTGGCCCGGTCGCTCAAGGCCAAGACCACGGCCACCATCGGTTTGCTGGTACCCAACAGCCTCAACCCGTACTTCGCTGAACTGGCTCGAGGCATCGAGGACTACTGCGAGCGCAATGGCTACTGCGTAATCCTGTGCAATTCCGACGACAATCCGGACAAGCAGCGCAGCTACCTGCGGGTATTGCTGGAGAAGCGCATCGACGGCCTGATCGTTGCTTCAGCCGGTGGTGATAACGGGTTGGCGCAGGGACTGGCAGGCGTGCGCACGCCCATGGTCATCGTCGACCGCGGGCTCGAAGGTGTCGATGCCGACCTGGTGCGCATCGACCACGAATACGGAGCCTACCTGGCCACCCGGCATCTTCTGGAACTGGGGCATCGGGACATCGCCACCATCAGCGGCCCGGCAACCACCAGCGTGGCGCAAATGCGTCTGGCCGGTTTTTGCCGAGCCCTCAAAGATGCCGGCATCGAGGTCGCGCCCGAGCGCATGGTCGAAAGCGACTTCACCAGCACCGGCGGCTACAACGCCGCCGCGACGCTGCTGGAGCGTGACCCGCCCAGCGCGATTTTTGCCGCCAACGACATGATCGGTATCGGCGTGCTGCGCGCCGCCGCCGAGCGCAACGTTCGCGTACCGGCGGAGCTGTCGGTGATCGGTTTCGACGATATCCAGATGAGCCGCTATGTCTATCCGGCATTGACCACCGTTGGGCAGTCGATCCTGCAACTCGGCGAGATGGCCGCTGACGTGTTGCTGCGTCGGATCGCCAAGCCGGATCTGGTTACTGAACAGCGGATCGTGACGCCAAGCATCGTGATACGTGAATCGACCGCGCCGCTGGCCGGTGTGTTTGCGCAATTTCGCTAAACGATGAAACCGAATTGATGAGTAGCAATGTATGTCAGCAAAAGTAGTGGTAATCGGCAGCCTGAACATGGACCTGGTGACCCGGGCGCCGAGGTTGCCTCGGGGCGGTGAGACGCTGATCGGTCATTCGTTCTCCACGGTGTCCGGTGGCAAGGGTGCGAATCAGGCCGTGGCCGCCGCGCGACTGGGCGCGCAGGTATCGATGGTCGGTTGCGTGGGCAGCGACGCCTATGGCGCGGAACTTCGTGACGCTCTGCTGGCCGAGCAGATCGATTGTCAGGCGGTCAGCACCGTGGCCGGTTCCACCGGCGTGGCGTTGATCGTGGTCGACGACAACAGCCAGAACGCGATCGTGATCGTTGCCGGCGCCAACGGTGAGCTGACGCCGGCGCTGATTGGCTGTTTCGATTCCGTCCTGCAGGCCGCCGATGTGATCATCTGCCAGCTGGAAGTGCCGGATGCCACGGTGGGCCATGCGCTCAAGCGCGGTCGGGAACTGGGCAAGATCGTCATCCTCAACCCGGCGCCGGCCAGCGGCCCGCTGCCGGCGGCCTGGTACGCCAACATCGATTACCTGATTCCTAATGAGAGTGAAGCGACGGCGCTCAGCGGTTTTCCGGTGGACTCCCGGGAAACGGCGCAGGCAGCCGCGACTCGCCTGATCGAAATGGGGGCGGGCAAGGTGATCATTACCCTCGGTGCCCAAGGCGTGTTGTTTGCCGATGGCCAGGGCTTCGAACACAGCGCGGCGCCTACCGTGAAAGCGGTCGACACGACGGCGGCGGGCGATACCTTCGTCGGCGGTTTTGCCGCCGCGCTGGCCAGCGGTAAAAGTGAAGCCGATGCGATCCGTTTCGGCCAGATTGCCGCGGCCTTATCGGTCACCCGCGCTGGCGCGCAACCCTCGATTCCCACCTTGTCCGACGTGCAGGCGTTCAATACACCATGAAAAAGACTCCATTGCTCAACGTCGCACTGTCGCGACTGATCGCCTCCCTCGGCCACGGCGACAAAGTAGTGATCGGTGACGCGGGGCTGCCAGTGCCGCCGGGCGTCGAGCTGATCGACCTGGCCCTGACTCACGGCGTTCCGGACTTCATCAGTACCTTGAAGGTCGTGCTCAGCGAGATGCAGGTCGAGAGCCATGTGCTGGCCCGGGAAATCCTCGAGAAAAAGCCAACGGCGCTGACGGCGCTCGATCAGCTGAATGCCGAGGGTGCGCTGGGGCAGCGCGAGTTGCTCAGCCATGAGCAATTCAAAGGACTGAGCCGACAGGCCCGGGCGGTTGTGCGGACTGGCGAATGCCAGCCGTACTGCAACATCGTCCTGGTCGCCGGAGTGACGTTCTGATTCGCCGTTGAATCCACTTTGCACAAGGAGTGCGCCATGTATCGTTACGCCCGTAAACTGCCTCATCTGCTTCGGAGCCTGCTGCTTGTGTCCCTGATGACCGCCACCGGCGCCCACGCGGCGGAAAAAATCGACTTGATCATCGACACCGATCCGGGGGCTGACGATGTGGTTGCGCTGCTGTTTGCGCTGGCGTCGCCGCAGGAATTGAACATCCGCGCCTTGACCACCGTCGCCGGCAATGTGCGTCTGGACAAGACCTCGCGTAACGCGCGACTGGCCCGCGAGTGGGCGGGACGCGAGGACGTGCCGGTCTACGCCGGCGCAAAGAAACCGCTGTTGCGCACACCCATCTACGCCGAGAACATCCATGGCATGGAAGGGCTGTCGGGCGTTCCCGTGCATGAGCCCAAGGCCGGCCTGGCCGAGGGCAGCGCGATCGACTACCTGATCGACACCTTGATGGCGGCCAAGCCCCACAGCATCACCCTCGCCATGCTGGGGCCGCAGACCAACCTGGCCCTGGCGCTGATTCAGGAGCCGGAGATCGTTCAGGGCATCAAGGAAGTGGTGATCATGGGCGGCGCACATTTCAACGGCGGCAACATCACGCCGGTGGCCGAATTCAACCTGTTCGCCGATCCGCAAGCGGCCGAGGTGGTGCTCAACAGTGGCGTGAAACTTACCTACCTGCCGCTGGACGTGACCCACAAGATCCTCACCAGCGACGCCCGCCTGAACCAGATCGCTGCGTTGAACAACAACGCCAGCAAACTGGTGGTCGACATTCTCAACGACTACATCAAGGCCGACATGGCGCACTACGGTATCCCGGGTGGGCCGGTGCATGACGCAACGGTGATCGCCTACTTGCTCAAGCCTCAGCTGTTCAGCGGGCGTCAGGTCAACGTGGTGGTAGACAGTGGTGAAGGACCCGGGTTCGGGCAGACCATCGTTGACTGGCACGACGGCCTCAAGGCGCCCAAGAATGCGTTCTGGGTTGAAAACGGCGACGCTCAGGGGTTCTTTGATTTGCTGACGCAGCGTCTGGCGCGTCTGAAGTAGATCACGCTTCTTCCGAATGCCTGACGCTCGTCGGGTACTTCTCGAAAATCTGTCCGATGAACGACTGGGCGGCTTCGGTGCCCAGTTCCTTGACCAATAGATCGATCGCAATGATCGCTAGCTCTTCAGGGCTGCCGGGACTGTAGGAGCTGTGGCCCTCTGGCCACTTGGCTTTGATGTCGGCGTCGATGCTTACGGTGGTCATGATGGGCTCGTGCAGTCGAGGGTGTCTGAGCGAGGAGTTAACCATTTTGCCGGGCATTTGGCACTGCGACTTAGGCATGAAAGAGCGGCTATGCGACACTTGGTCTTTGAACACTTTTCAAGGACTGCGTTGTGCAGATCGATCTGAACACCCCTGACGGCTTGACCCTCGAGGCCGTGCGTCAACTCTTGGCCTGCGCCAGCGACGACGACCACACCCAGTTGCGTGTGACCAAGGGCGGCATCGCCTATATTTCATCGGGCGTCGTGGGCGGCACCGATATCGATGGGTTGCTGTTTCGCCTGGAAACCTGGGCCAAGGGCTCCGGTTATGTCGGTCGTGTCGCTGCCAGCGACGAAGTCTGGGTCATGCAGATCTTCAATGCGCTGAAACAGAACTGGCCGAAACCGGCATTCGACTATATCGACGTTTATTGAGCGCCGTTCATATTCAGTCACGATTGAGGCGTGTAGGGCAGGGCGATGCTCAGGCAAACTCGCCGTTTGTTTTTAAACGAAGTGCAGGGGCGCCTGTACGTAATGTGAAACCAATCGCCATAACGGCGGTCGCACGATCTCAGCTTAATTATCGAAAAAAGGAGGCTTCATGCCTTGGAAGCTCGCGTCATTGGGTACTTTGTTGGGCGTTGCCATGCTGTCAGGTTGCAGCACGGGCAGCACCGAGTCGGCAGACCCTGTTACGACGACTGACACAGGTCACAGCCGTTGTGAGGCCAAAGCGGCCGAGTTCGCCATTGGCAAACCGGCGTCCCCTGAGCTGCTGGAACAGGCGCGTACGCGTGCCGGGGCGCAGAATGCGCGGTTCCTTCAGCCTACCGATATGGTCACGCTGGAATACCGTTCCGACCGTTTGAACCTTAATACCGATGCCAATCGAGTCATCATCCGCGTCAACTGCGGCTGATTGCTCGGGCATTTGCTTCACCCATAAAAAACCCCGTCACATGGACGGGGTTTTTTTAGTGCGCCTGGAAATTACTCTGGGCGAACTTGAGCAGCTTGCATACCCTTTTGGCCTTTCTCAGCCACGAAGGAAACGGTTTGGCCTTCTTTCAGGCTTTTGAAACCGTCGCTTTCGATAGCTTTGAAGTGTACGAACAGGTCGTCACCGCCACCTTGAGGAGTGATGAAGCCGAAGCCTTTTTCATCGTTGAACCATTTAACGGTGCCGGTTTGGCGATTAGACATGGTGTATCTCCAAGAAACATATATTTTCAGTAGTACTGTGCTGCTCAGGCCAACTGGGCACACCGGGGTATCATAGTCGAAATGTTCGCTTTGGGAGCCCCCCGCAGGTGCCGTTTGCCCTACAGTCGCACATTCTTTGTTGCCTGTTTCGGCTGCAAGCCCCGTTTTAAAAGGCTTTCAGCCGAACGTAAAGACGATAAAAAAAGCTGTAAAACCTGCATAAATCGTAGAAAAAAGCCCTTTTCAGCCGCTTTTTTTCAGCTCAAAACGCATTTTCAGGCTGGGTCGGGCTTATTTTTTCGCCGGGTTATTGGCCTTGCACTTGCTGATTTGGGTCAGCGCCTGTCGTTGCAGTTCCTCGCTGGCCTTGTTATCCATCAGTGCCTGAAGGTCTTTGGCCGGATAGGATTTGATCGCGTCAGCCCCGCAAGCGCAGTGGGCTTTTGCCGCCGCAGCGCCAATCTGTGGCGTAGCGGCCTCGGTGCACTGGGCCATGTATTTCTCGCGCTCACCCTTGGGCCAATCGGCGTGGGCGGCCAGTGGCAGCAGCAGAACGATAGGTGCGACTACAGCGAAAAAACGATTCAGACGCATGCCAGCATGCTCCTTGTGGGTCAATGTCTTGTTATCTGAGGGGTGAAGCGCGGTTCAAGTTCAGCACTCTGGCATAAAAATGCCGTATTTGCCCCAGTTGTAACCTCCACACCGCCACGACCATTCATCTGTGCTAGCATGCCCCGCTCGGGCGTTCGCAGGCGCCGGTCGACCTTCAGTCCTGGCCGCGGCGAATACCCGAAAAATCCTGATTTGAATCCCAGTCACTCTGGTTCGGTTTTCCGGTTGGCCGCAAGGCTCCTGCCGCTGTAAGGCAGGCGTTCGTCATTGAATGGCCTGGATCGGATCTTGTACTGGCTCATCCCAACCCACGTGACCTTTGGTAGGGGTCACCACTAGGAGAGGAGGCGCCATGCCAACTATTACTCTTCCCGACGGCAGTCAACGCTCATTCGATCACCCGGTTTCCATCGCCGAGGTCGCCGCATCCATCGGTGCCGGTCTGGCCAAGGCCACCGTGGCCGGCAAGGTCAATGGCAAGCTGGCTGATGCCAGCGACATCATCGACAGCGACGCTACGCTGCAAATCATCACGCCAAAGGATGAAGAGGGGCTGGAGATCATTCGCCACTCTTGTGCGCACCTGGTTGGCCATGCGGTCAAGCAGCTGTACCCGACCGCCAAAATGGTGATCGGTCCGGTTATCGACGACGGCTTCTATTACGACATCGCTTACGAGCGTCCTTTTACACCGGACGACATGGCGGCCATCGAGCAGCGCATGCAGCAGCTGATCGAGAAAGATTACGACGTGATCAAGAAAGTCACTCCGCGCGCCGAAGTGATTGAAGTGTTCAAGGCCCGTGGCGAAGACTACAAGCTGCGCCTGGTCGAGGACATGCCGAACGAACAGGCCATGGGCCTGTACTATCACGAAGAATACGTCGACATGTGCCGCGGTCCGCACGTGCCGAACACTCGCTTCCTGAAATCCTTCAAGTTGACCAAGTTGTCTGGCGCCTATTGGCGCGGCGATGCCAAGAACGAGCAACTGCAGCGCGTCTATGGCACCGCTTGGGCTGACAAGAAGCAACTGGCGGCCTACATCCAGCGTATCGAAGAAGCCGAAAAGCGCGATCACCGCAAGATCGGCAAGCGCCTTGGGCTGTTCCACACTCAGGAAGAAGCGCCGGGCATGGTGTTCTGGCACCCCAACGGCTGGACCCTGTACCAGGTGCTCGAGCAGTACATGCGCAAGGTGCAGCGCGACAACGGCTACCTGGAGATCAAGACGCCACAGGTCGTTGACCGCAGTCTGTGGGAGAAATCCGGGCACTGGGCCAACTACGCCGACAACATGTTCACCACTGAGTCGGAAAGTCGCGACTACGCCATCAAGCCAATGAACTGCCCTTGCCACGTGCAAGTGTTCAACCAGGGCCTGAAGAGCTACCGTGAGCTGCCGATGCGTCTGGCCGAGTTCGGTGCCTGCCACCGTAACGAGCCTTCAGGTGCGCTGCACGGCATTATGCGTGTGCGTGCGTTCACCCAGGATGATGCGCACATCTTCTGCACCGAAGAGCAGATGCAGGTCGAGTCCGCTGCATTCATCAAGCTGACCATGGATGTCTACGCCGACTTCGGCTTCAAGGACATCGAGATGAAGCTGTCCACTCGTCCGGAAAAACGTGTGGGCTCCGACGAGTTGTGGGATCGCGCAGAAGCTGCGCTGGCCGCAGCCCTTGATAGCGCTGGCCTGCCGTACGATCTGCAACCGGGCGAGGGTGCGTTCTACGGTCCGAAGATCGAGTTCTCGCTCAAAGATTGTCTCGGTCGAGTGTGGCAATGTGGTACTTTGCAGCTCGATTTTAACCTGCCTGTCCGTCTGGGCGCCGAATACGTCTCCGAAGACAACAGCCGCAAGCATCCGGTGATGTTGCATCGGGCGATTCTGGGCTCCTTCGAGCGTTTCGTCGGAATTCTGATCGAGCACTACGAGGGTGCATTCCCTGCGTGGCTTGCGCCGACTCAGGCCGTGGTGATGAATATCACTGATAAACAGGCAGATTTTGTCAGCGAAGTGGAAAAAACTCTCAACGAAAGCGGGTTTCGTGCCAAGTCTGACTTGAGAAATGAAAAGATCGGCTTTAAAATCCGCGAGCATACCTTGCTCAAGGTTCCCTATCTCTTGGTTATTGGAGATAAGGAAGTCGAGATGCAGACTGTCGCTGTGCGTACTCGCGAAGGTGCTGACCTGGGCTCGATGCCCGTCGCCCAGTTCGCCGAGTTCCTCGCGCAAGCGGTTTCCCGGCGTGGTCGCCAAGATTCGGAGTAATTATTATTAAGCGTGAAATGAGACAAGATAAACGAGCTGCACCGAAGGCCCCGATCAACGAGAATATCTCGGCACGCGAGGTTCGGTTAATTGGCGCTGACGGCGAGCAGATTGGCATCGTCTCGATTGATGAAGCGCTTCGTATTGCTGAAGAAGCCAAGCTTGATCTGGTAGAAATCTCCGCTGACGCTGTCCCGCCTGTATGTCGGGTGATGGACTACGGCAAATCGATCTTCGAAAAGAAGAAGCAGATTGCTGCGGCGAAGAAGAACCAGAAGCAGATTCAGGTAAAAGAAATCAAGTTTCGTCCAGGGACGGAGGAAGGGGATTACCAGGTAAAACTGCGCAACCTGGTACGTTTCCTGAGTGACGGGGACAGGGCCAAGGTATCCTTGCGATTCCGCGGCCGTGAGATGGCCCACCAGGAGCTGGGGATGGAACTCCTCAAGCGAGTTGAAGGTGACTTGCTCGAGTACGGTTCGGTCGAACAGCATCCTAAGATGGAAGGACGCCAGCTGATCATGGTCATCGCCCCGAAAAAGAAGAAGTAATCAACAGGGCACGGCAGGCCTTCTGATTATGTTTATCAACTGAATGCGGAGTATCCGAACATGCCAAAAATGAAGACCAAAAGTGGTGCTGCTAAGCGGTTTCTGAAAACTGCTAACGGTATCAAGCACAAGCACGCTTTCAAGAGCCACATCCTGACCAAAATGTCGACCAAGCGTAAGCGTCAACTGCGCGGTAGCAGCTTGCTGCATCCGTCTGACGTGGCAAAAGTCGAGCGCATGCTGCGCCTTCGTTAATTTTAGTCAAGAATAGAGGAAGTAACTCATGGCTCGTGTAAAGCGTGGCGTCATTGCCCGTAAGCGTCACAAAAAAATTCTGAAACTTGCTAAAGGCTACTACGGCGCACGCTCCCGCGTATTCCGTGTTGCCAAGCAAGCGGTAATCAAGGCAGGCCAATACGCCTACCGTGACCGTCGTCAGAAAAAACGTCAGTTCCGCGCTCTGTGGATCGCCCGTATCAACGCTGGTGCTCGTATCAACGGTCTGTCCTACAGCCGTTTCATCGCCGGCCTGAAAAAAGCGTCCATCGAGATCGACCGTAAGGTTCTGGCTGATCTGGCAGTGAACGAAAAAGCGGCGTTTGCTGCGATTGTCGAGAAAGCTAAAGCCACCTTGGCTTAAGTACCCCCGACAGTCACCCGGCCTCACCTCCGTGGGGTCAGGTGTTAAACGTCATAAATAGGGGAAGAGCCTTCAAGCTCTTCCCCTATTTTGTATCTGGAGTCTGTACATGGAAAACCTGGACGCGCTCGTTTCGCAAGCTCTAGAGGCTGTGCAAAGCGCTGAAGATATCAATGCCCTGGAGCAAATCCGGGTTCACTACCTTGGCAAAAAGGGTGAATTGACTCAGGTGATGAAGACCCTGGGGAATTTGCCGGCAGAAGAGCGTCCGCAAGTCGGCGCGCTGATCAACGTTGCCAAGGAGCGTGTCACAGAGGTTCTCAATGCGCGCAAGGCGTTGTTCGAGGAGGCCGATCTTGCGGCCAAGCTCGCCGCCGAATCCATTGACGTGACCCTGCCTGGCCGCGGCCAGACCTCTGGCGGTCTGCACCCGGTTACTCGGACTCTGGAACGTGTCGAGCAGTTCTTCACCCGCATTGGCTACGGCATCGCCGAAGGCCCTGAGGTCGAAGACGATTACCACAACTTCGAAGCACTCAACATCCCAGGCCATCACCCGGCCCGGTCGATGCATGACACCTTCTATTTCAATGCCAACATGTTGCTGCGCACCCATACCTCGCCGGTACAGGTCCGCACCATGGAATCGAAACAGCCGCCGATCCGCATCGTCTGCCCAGGCCGTGTGTACCGCAGCGACTCCGATATCACTCACTCGCCGATGTTCCACCAGGTCGAAGGCCTGCTGGTCGATCGCGACATCAATTTCGCCGACCTCAAAGGCACCATCGAAGAGTTCCTGCGCGTGTTCTTCGAAAAAGAACTGGCCGTGCGTTTCCGCCCTTCCTACTTCCCGTTCACCGAGCCATCGGCTGAAGTCGACATGGAGTGCGTGATGTGCAGCGGTAAAGGCTGCCGCGTCTGCAAACAGACGGGCTGGCTGGAAGTCATGGGCTGCGGCATGGTTCACCCGAATGTGCTGCGCATGTCCGGCATAGACCCGGAAGAGTTTTCGGGCTTCGCCTTCGGCATGGGCGTCGAGCGTCTGGCCATGCTGCGTTACGGCGTGAACGACTTGCGTCTGTTCTTCGACAACGACTTGCGGTTCCTCGCGCAATTTCGCTAGTCGTAACGAATTCTTAGGAGAGCAGGATGAAATTCAGTGAACAATGGCTGCGTGGCTGGGTTAGCCCGCAGGTAAGTCGCGACGAGCTGGTTGCTCGTCTGTCGATGGCCGGCCTTGAGGTCGATAGCGTGACCCCGGCCGCCGGTGAATTCACCGGCGTGATCGTCGGTGAGGTGCTGAGCACAGAACAACACCCGGACGCCGACAAGTTGCGCGTTTGCCAGGTCAGCAATGGTTCGGAAACTTTCCAGGTCGTGTGCGGCGCGCCAAACGTGCGCCCCGGCCTGAAGATCCCGTTCGCCACCATCGGCGCCGAACTGCCGGGCGACTTCAAGATCAAGAAAGCCAAGCTGCGTGGCGTTGAGTCCAACGGCATGCTGTGCTCGCAAGCCGAACTGCAAGTCGGCGAGGGCAATGATGGCCTGATGGAACTGCCGGCCGATGCGCCAGTGGGTCAGGATATTCGTGAATACCTGGGCCTGGACGACGCCAGCATCGAGGTCGACCTGACCCCGAACCGTGGCGACTGCCTGTCCCTGGCGGGCCTGGCCCGTGAAGTCGGCGCGCTGTACAACACGCCAGTGACCCGTCCGGTGGTTGCCGCAGTACCCGCGGCGCACGATGAAGTTCGCTCGGTCGACGTACTGGCCCCTGCTGCCTGCCCGCGTTACCTGGGCCGCGTGATCCGTAACGTCGACCTGTCCAAGCCGACGCCGCTGTGGATGGTCGAGCGTCTGCGTCGTGCCGACGTGCGCAGCATCGATGCCGCCGTCGACATCACCAACTACGTAATGCTGGAGCTGGGTCAACCGCTGCATGCCTTCGATCTCGCCGAAATCAACGGCGGCATTCGCGTGCGCATGGCCGAAGAAGGCGAGAAGCTGGTGCTGCTCGACGGTCAGGAAGTCAGCCTGCGTAGCGATACGCTGGTGATCGCCGACCATACCCGCGCCCTGGCGATTGCAGGGGTCATGGGCGGTGAGCACAGCGGCGTCAACACCGCGACTACCCGTGACATCTTCCTCGAAAGCGCGTTTTTCGATCAGATTGCCGTCGCTGGCAAGGCCCGTTCCTATGGCCTGCACACCGATGCATCGCACCGCTACGAGCGTGGTGTGGACTGGCAACTGGCCCGTGAAGCCATGGAGCGCGCCACTGGCCTGCTGCTGGACATCACCGGCGGCGAAGCCGGCCCGATCATCGAAACCGTCAGCGAACAGCACCTGCCATCGATCGCACCGGTAACCCTGCGTGCGCAACGCATCACCCAGATGCTGGGCATGGAAATGGATTCGGCCGAAGTCGAGAGCCTGCTCAGCGGCCTGGGCCTGGCCATCAAGGCTGACGGCGCAGGGCAGTGGCGCGTAGACGTGCCAAGTCATCGCTTCGACATCAGCCTGGAAGTCGACCTGATCGAAGAACTGGCTCGCCTCTACGGCTACAACCGCCTGCCGGTGCGTTACCCGCAAGCGCGTCTGGCGCCACAAGCCAAGGCTGAAGCGCGCAGCGACCTGCCGGAACTGCGCCGCCTGCTGGTAGCCCGTGGTTATCAGGAAGCGATCACCTACAGCTTCATCGATCCGAAACAGTTCGAGTTGTTTAATCCAGGTGTCGAGCCACTGCTGTTGGCCAACCCGATTTCCAACGACATGGCTGCGATGCGTTCGTCGCTGTGGCCTGGCTTGGTCAAGGCACTCCAGCACAACTTGAATCGCCAGCAGGATCGCGTTCGTTTGTTCGAAAGCGGCTTGCGTTTCGTCGGTCAACTCGACGGCTTGAAGCAAGAGCCGATGCTCGCCGGTGTGGTTTGCGGTAGCCGTCTGCCGGAAGGCTGGGCGCAAGGTCGCGATGTCGTCGATTTCTTCGACGTCAAGGCTGATGTTGAAGCAGTACTGGGCTTCGCCGGTGCACTGGATGCGTTCACCTTCGTACCGGGCAAGCACCCAGCGTTGCACCCGGGTCAAACCGCGCGCATCGAGCGGGAAGGTCGACTGGTCGGTTTCGTTGGCGCGATCCACCCGGAACTGTCGAAGACACTGGGCCTGGATCGTCCGGTCTTCGTTTTCGAGCTGGTTCTGGCGGAAGTGGCGTCGGGCAAAATGCCGAAATTCCACGAGTTATCGCGCTTTCCTGAAGTGCGTCGTGACCTTGCACTGATTGCCCACCAGGACGTTGCAGCCTCGGCTGTACTGGACGTAATCCGTGAAAATGCAGGCGAATGGCTGACAGACCTCAGGCTATTTGACGTGTATCAGGGTAAAGGCATTGATCCTGATAGAAAAAGCCTCGCAGTCGGCTTGACCTGGCAGCATCCATCGCGCACTCTTAATGACGATGAGGTGAATTCCACGACGCAAAATATCCTCACCTCGCTCGAACAAAGGTTGAACGCCACGTTAAGGAAGTGACGTATGGGGGCTTTGACGAAAGCTGAGATGGCGGAACGTCTGTATGAAGAGCTGGGCCTGAACAAGCGGGAAGCCAAGGAATTGGTCGAACTGTTTTTCGAGGAAATCAGGCACGCTCTTGAAGACAACGAGCAGGTCAAATTGTCCGGTTTCGGCAATTTCGACCTGCGGGACAAACGCCAGCGGCCTGGCCGCAATCCGAAAACGGGAGAAGAAATCCCGATCACGGCTCGCCGTGTGGTCACCTTTCGTCCAGGGCAGAAGTTGAAGGCCCGAGTTGAGGCTTATGCTGGAACCAAGTCATAACGACGAGCTACCCGTCATCCCAGGCAAACGCTACTTCACCATTGGTGAAGTCAGCGAGCTGTGCGCAGTAAAACCACACGTGCTGCGCTACTGGGAGCAGGAGTTTCCTCAACTCAACCCCGTCAAACGCCGCGGAAACCGCCGGTATTATCAGCGCCAGGACGTGCTGATGATCCGGCAGATCCGCGCGCTTCTTTACGATCAAGGGTTCACCATCGGCGGCGCGCGCTTGCGTTTGTCCGGCGATGAAGCCAAAGATGACACTACGCAATACAAACAAATGATCCGCCAGATGATCGCTGAGCTCGAAGATGTTCTGGTGGTGCTCAAGAAATAAAAATTCATGCTTTTAAATACTTCCAGTTTTCAAAAGCTTGCGATATATTCTTGAGCGTTCCTCGAGGTTGAGGAACAGATTTCACGCCTAGTCGGGGCGTAGCGCAGTCCGGTAGCGCACTAGCATGGGGTGCTAGGGGTCGAGTGTTCGAATCACTCCGTCCCGACCATATTTTTCAATGACTTAGCCGAACTCTTATAAGTTCGGCTTTTTCATGTTTGGAAAATTACTCCCACGGATATCTTGGATCTCGGTAGCTATACCATCTGAGAGGCGTTCAAGTTTCGTGTCTTCTAGTCGCCCCCTACCAATGCAAGAATCTAAAGATGCGAAGACGTTCGTCAGTGGGTTACCGATTTGGACATTCCGCGAGGCAAGCTTCGGGCTATGGCTATAGGTAGCGCGGAGCTCTCTGTTGCTGGTGAGGTGATCCGGACGTCGCTCAGACTCCGGTAGAGTCATCGGATATCACATGCTTCCCGCGACGGAGGTTCGTGTCGATGGGGACTATGAACTTCCTGGTGATGGAAGCTCGGGGCCGATCACGCGCATTAACCTGATTGTTAAAGCTATGGATGCCATGCTTACGTGATTGCGGCGCCGGAAAGCTTGGTGAATCCGAAGCCTGTAAATAAAGTCAAGCTCGTTTTCTCCAAAAAACATTTTGACTTCGCTCTAGCACGGTAGTTACAACCAGAAAAAAGCTAATTGTGCCCCCAATTTTGCCCCCATGCGCACCGGGTGCGCGAACGATCGAGAATGGCTATTTCTGAGCAACTCCAATATGGCAGTGATTGGTATTCAGCGCGCCTCGGTATACTGGATGAGCAGCCCGTATCTGGCAAATCCTTGCTCGTTCGGAAGAGGAAATGGGTAATGAGTCGATATCTTCAAGCGGAGATGTCGGATCTGTTTCTCAGCACCTTGAATCGCCCCGGATTCTGTAGACAGCATGCAAACTCATTTGCGTGGCAAGAGTGATCGCGATCGGCGCCTCATCGAAAATGAACACGGATTACACACGACCTTGTACACGCAGCTTGGTCTGGCTGGACTCCCAAGATTTTATGAAATCTGATATCGGGTTTCTGTTGCTCATTCGTCATTTTTATCGGAAACGCTGGTGATATGGATCGCGTTTGCACCATCGTCACCGGTCAGATACATCCGCAGGGCGAACAGCAGATCAGGTGTCTGGTCGCCGTCGGGCTTGTCGATGTTGATCTGTACACGGGAATAAAGGTTACCATTCGATTGCGCGACGAACTCCGTCACCCGTTCGACTTGAGTGGCCAACGCCTTGGTAATTTTCTGATGGGGCTGAAGGAGCATCCTGATCTGAGCGTCCCGGGAGTTACGTGCTCGAAGCAGGCCCAGCAGAAGCTCAAGCGGTTCGGTGGTTTGTTGGAGCCAGTTGAGGGTCGTCCTCTTGTCATTAGGCCTCTTTTTGGACGGACACGGTTTGATTTGACTCAGGACAGTGTTCAGCGAATCAAGGATGGCCGTCATCTGTTCCACATCAAATCGTTCAACAAAGTGCCTGTCTCGCCAGATAGCGTAAGCAAACACACGAAGGGCGCTCTCCGTCGGACGTTCCATAAATCCGGACAAGATGGATTGCTGCCATGGCTCGACAACACGACCGAGCGCAAAACCGATGGCCCGTGGGTTGTCAATTCTGTCCTTGCTGACCTGCTCGGTTATCCACTGAACGCATTCATCGGGAGCATCGCTGTGCATGCAGCACATTAAAAAACGGATTTCGTCTTTGATCTGTTTCGGAAGCTGAGTTTCGTGCAACAGTGACGCGAGGTAGTGGTTGTTGGTTCGGGTTGCGTCAGCAAAGGCCTGGGGGCATTCTGCATCGTCAATCGAACGCCCATCACGCCAGATCTGGATCACAGGGTAGTAAAGGGCTTTGCGCATTTTGATGACCTGCGCACTGATTGACGTGTCATCGAAAACCTTGAGGCGCTCTATTTCCTGATGATGTTCACCTGCAATATTTCGGCCGGAGTACTTTCCAGCGTTCTCGACGACTTCAAATGAAATCCTGCTGCCTTCGACAAAGTCCGCGTGGCTTGTGCCATCAATGAATTTTTTTTGATGAATGAAGACCTTTTTTGCAGATAGATCCATGTTGGCAAACGTGAAATCCCCTTCGTGCTTGTCCGGGCGCCATATCGTACTGATGACACCGGTTGTCCTGTTTCGGGGACGTATATAGATATCCTGATCCAGCCGTGCGACTGCGTTCGTTATCCAATCAAGTAGATCAGAAGTTTCATCGCCGCCATCCTTCTGTACGTGGTGCAGATCCGCCCATGTCATCGGGGCAGGATATTGGGGGGCAGGGGCGTCGGTGATGATCACGTCTGCAGTGCGGCACCATGTAGCGTGTACCTGCTGGAACGATCCGTTTCGCGGTTTAAAAATCAGTTTGTAAGGATCGTCCGCACCATATTCAAAAGTCAGGCGGAGCTCGCATACGGCGTCTTTCTCGAGTGGAAACGCCGGCGATTCCAAACGGGCCGAATATCCGAGGTCTTCGGTACTGTCGCCCAGAAACAAAGGAAATTGATAAAAAGCTTTGTTAGCGGGGAGCGTGAAATCTTCGCGAACCTCAACTGCGACCGGCTTGCCACGCAGCGGTTTGACGGTCGTACCACGGGAAACAAGGTGGCAGCGCCGATGAAGTCCATCCCTGACGGCCTTGATCGAGAGTTCGGGAATCTGGTCGCGCCACAGTGCGACCCCCCCTGCGCGTTGTTGCAGGGAATGAAGGCGTGTGCCTCCGATCACCGGACTGTTCGTCAAGTTGATCGCGAAAGCGAATTGGCCGATGCGCGGGTCGTTTTTCAAGTCCGCGGCGTCGACGACAGGGAGCTTTATTGCGCGAGGTGCTTCAAGCCATTGCCCTTGATCGTCGAGTGTGGGGATCTCGTACTTTTTTTCTTCGTGCATCTCTGGAGACGCGTTCGAGATGATGACCGAAGGATGGCGCTCCCAATAAAAACCGTTCGTTTCGGGCAAGACTTTCTTGAGTTCCGGGTCGAACCTGGCAATCAACTTGGTGACGCAAGTTTTGCCGCCGACGCTATCGATAACCACGATCGCGGAGTCATTTCTGACTTTCGAGTAATCAGCTCGCTGAAAGGCCGCGGCGATGCTGCGGGGCAAGGGGGTCGCATTCTGGAACCGGGCGTTGACATGGCGCCGGATAACGTCAAGCTCGAAATCGTTGAGGGTGTCGGGAACCAGCCAGATCAGCGTCTCGTGCCTGAACACGCTGTGTAGTCTTGAGGCAAATACGCGGGCGGCAGAGTCCAGTTGCTCGGGATCGGTTCTGGAGAAAAACAGATCCGCCCAAGACAGGGTAGTCGCCTGCGCATGAGCATAAATCCCATCGGAGGCGAAAAGGTCGAGCGCCACTGCGGTATTCGCATCGCACCATTTTTGCCAGAGAAACGCGTCGGGCAGAGAGCTGAGGGTTGTACCTGTGGCATAACGAGGGCGCAGGGTGGCGAAATCGACACAAACCGGAGCACAGATATCTTCAACACTGACGTTGCGGTTGATTGTCTCCGTTACTCGCTGAGCGACGACTTTTGAAAGCCACGGTCGAATTTCGAAACGGTCGTAATCGAAAAATACCGGCATGTCTGCGAAGCGGTGAGTGCCGTCCCGCCACATCTGGGCATAGGTGTTCCACAAACGTTTGGTCCGGATACGTTCCGGCAGCCTCGAATGATCGGCAGAGAGGTCATCCTCCAGCGACTGAAGCAAGCGCCAGGCATCCCATACACGGCGGTAGTCGCGGTGCGACAGGAGCGTGTTGTTCGGCGGCAGGTTCTCCCAGCGACCGATGTCGCGGGCGTCGCCGGAACGTAGCCAGGTCAGGATTTGCAGGAGCAGATCATCTTCGTGTCCGAGAATATCCCGGCGCAGTTCCAGTAGCTGTGCGAGGTGCTCGACAAAGGCTTTTAGCAGGCGGTTTTCTGGCAAGTTGATCGATTGAAACCGACGAACGCCCTGCAGGTAAGGGTTACCTGCCAGTTTTTCTCGGATATTGCGCCCTGGGCGGTTGCTGAGCTTGATGAAACTGTTGGCATCGAGTTCGCGTACGGCATGAACCGGCAGCAGCGCATGTTCGCGACGAGGCGCTTCGTTAAGCCCACGGAAAAGGCGCTCAACCGAGTGGCGGCTGTGTTCAACGATGCGCCAGAGGCGGTCGCGAACCGGACGCCCTGCAGAAGGCGGCGAATACCCGGACATTCTTGCCAGCACCGATGACAGCGATTGAGGCAGCGCTTGTCCGCTTCTCGGGTCGAATTCGACGGCATGGCAAAACCAGTCTGACTGATCGAGCAACGTGCGGATGACGTCGCTGTCCTTTTGCGTGCCTCGATTATCGGCGTAAAGCCCGGACAGCGAGATGTCCGCCGGTGATGAAAGGTCAGATATCATTGCCGACGATTCTCCCGGCCTTTACGCTTTCCTCCAGTTGTCTGCGCAACTCATCGCGTTTTTCAGCAGACCTCCCGTTCCACATCTTGTGGCGCTTGTTCTGATCGACCTCGTCTTTCATGTACAAGGTTGGAGGGGTTTCTTCAGCGGCCGTGGTCGAACTCGCGACTCGTTTGTTGTCCTCTGTCGGCGATTGCGAGACTGGCGTATTCAGATAGTTTGCCGATTGCCAGATGAACTGGCCGTAGCCCAGTTCGCAGGCGAGGTCGAAGTCTTCGCGAAGATTGAATGGTTTACCGATAAAAACCCCCGTATTGAGCTGGTTGCGGATTTTATCGAGGCAGTCAGTCTGGCTCTTGCCGCGAGTGTCTATCCCGCGAAGCTTGGGCATGACCTTCTGCACAAGTTGATCTTCGAAGGCGGTGTGCATGGCCTCGGCCAGCAGGGTTTCGTCCTTAGCGTCTTGAGCCGCCCGGACGTCCGGGTAGTTGGCCATGTAATATTCGATGGACTGCCAGACTCGGTGGCCAAGCGCCCGGCCGGACACAGACAACGCCTCATTCAGTTTCTCGATGAACTGCATGAAGGGGTTGATTTGTTCTTCCGAGAAGATGCTTTCTCTGGTCAGCCAGTCATCCCAAGTCTTTCTGTGTAGCGTGTTGCCACGATTACTCTCATTAAGAGGCTTAAGTTTCAGGCGACGTTTAAGCTCGGTCGGACGCGGGAAGTTGATGATAATCGAGCGGTCAATCACCTTGTCAGAAAGTGATTTGGTGGTTTCATCCTGATTCATTGTTCCCGCCCACAGGACGTTACGGCCTAGCGGAAGTTTGTAAGGCTCCATTCCCGCGCCGATTTTTACCGGCAGAAACGGTACATCCTTGCCTTTCTTGCCACGCCGCAGTTCAAGCTTGCTCAAGAACTCGGCAAAGTAGAGTTCAGGGTGAGCAAGGTTCATTTCATCAAGCAATACCAGGCAGACGGAGTCAGACAACCCCGGATATTCTTCACTCCATTGCTTCTGGCTTTGCGCGAGCAAATGCAGAACCGGCTGGGCGTCGAACTTGTTGTCAATCGAATTGAAGAAGCCAAGCATCGACTCCTGCGAATCCCAGTTTGGCTGGACCGACAGCGGCTCGAAGTATATGCCGCCAAAGTGCGAGTAGAGGCGCGGCAGTTCGGATTTACCGGTGCCGGAAACGCCTGAGAGTACGGTAACCGGAGACCATTCGGACGTTTTCAGCGCTGTATGGAAGGCTTTCAGGATGCGCGGATTGAAATTCAACCCGTAGGCGGTGCATGCGTTGCCAATGTCCGTGAGCCATTTCATTTCATTGATTTCGCGCTGCGCAGGCTGCACGACTTTTTCTGCAGCGATGTGCGGAATCTCGATTTCCTTGTGACGCGCCTCGACTTCCGCAGGGCGTTCGTAAGCAGCGCGAAGGCGGTTGAGTTCGGCTTGCGCTTCGTTTGCCGAACCTTCGAAGATAGAAGCCCTATGCGACAGGGACACGTTTTGCGCATGGAACTCGGCGTTTTTGCGGCGCAACTCACCGACCTCCGCGACATCGGCGCTGTTGCTCTCGATTTGTCGGGATAGTTCGTCTGCTCTGGCCTTCTGAGTTTTGTACTCCGACTCGAACGCCTGAGTCCTCAGACGCATCTCTTCGGTAGGCCTTGTGGCGAGATCTTCCCGCAGACGCTTGAGTTCATCGGTCTGGCTGTTCAACTCTCGAAGGACTTCGGCCGGGTCTTTACCGCCGAGCTGACGTTTCAGCTGCTCAAACACACCGAGAAGGTCGGTTTGTGTAGCGAGGCTATCCCGCAGGCGCTGGTTATCCTCGACATAGGATTGTTTGTGCTTGTTCAGTGATTTGTGCGCTTCTTCCAGATTCGCAGCAAGTTCCTCAGCGAGTAAGTCGTTCCGTCTGCTCCATTGTTGCTCCTGCCGCTGCTCTCTGCGCTCCAGATTCCGCTCGGAAATTTCCAGCTCCATTTTTCGGCCGTGGATGTCGCCTTGCAGGGCAGACAGCGCGGCTTTCTGTTTCGCAAGCTCCGAATATTCCTTGTCCAGCAATGCGCGGGCGTCTTCGTGATGCTTCGCCCAGGCATCGCGTTCTTTGGCGATGTCGGTGCGGATGCGGTCGCGCTCAACGTTTTCGGCATCGCTAACTTCGGACAGGCGTTTGGCCCTCAGCTTGGCGATCTCTTCTTCGAGGGAGGAAATTTGCTGTTCACGGTTTTCGGCAATCTTTCGTTCGGCGTCGGCACGCAGAGTGCGTAACTCATCGCTCAGGCCGGTACGTTTATTGCGCAGTTCAACTTCCAGCCCGATACGTTTATTGTGCAGCTCAACTTGCAGTTCGGCACGTTTTTCGTGCAATTCATCTTCGAGCGCGGCACGTTTGTCGCGCAATTCAGTTGCCAGCGCAGCGCGTTCGTTGGCAAATCCGGCCTCGCGTTTTTGTTCATCGGCCTTGAGTTTTTGCTCGAGCTGATTGAGCTCGGCCACCTTCTGATTCACTTTGGCAATCGTGCGCTGTTTCTCTTCATCAAAGGATTGTTGACGCTTGGCAAGCGCCTGTTCACGGGCAGCTATTTCGGTTTCTCGGATCAGCTCAGCGGCATCCTGCTTCGCGGCATCTTCCAATTTGCCAGAGTGCTCCATTCCCTATACCTCTATCAGTGTCTTGATTATTTTGTAAGATGCTTTGCGAAGTTGCGCGACTTGCTCTTTTAGCATTGGCAGCGGTTCATTGCCGTGGCCCCGCTTGGTAATCACAACTGTCATATCGTCCACGAAAGACGGGGCAGTACTGGCCATTGACTTCAATACGTCCTCATCAGCCATCAGCAGAAGGGCGATCACGCAGGCCCCCAGCGACTGTCCGACGCCTTGCAAGGTTTGCCGCACCGCCGCAGGCCTGACCGTGCGCAGACCTTCAGGCAATTTGCTGCAGAGGCCGGCATTGACAGCTCTGGTTTCGGCGACCGCGATAAGCTGCGCATCGTCGGCCTCAGGGGGTAACCAATAGATCAGCGACACCTCGAAGACAGACTGCAAAGCTGCATACAGATCGCGAACGAATGCGAGTGCATCGTCCCCGTCCTTGAAAGACAGAAAGGCGCGCTCGACATGAACGAGCCGGTCTTGCAGGTTGGCCCCGAAGCGGTTGAATGTCTTGTAGCCGAACTCGCTCTGCAGGCTGGCGCGGGCATCCAGCAACGAGTCTGCGCGAAAATCGCTGTCTGTGTCGGAAGGAGAGGTGGACGCGAGAGTCTGTGAAAACTTGATCTGCACAAGCAGTGTCTCGATGATTTCACGCATCAACGTTGCGTCCGACAGTTCCATCTCCGGGGCGTCAGCCTTGCCTTTGCCGTGGCCCTTTTCATCGCGCTGCTTTTTGATGTGAAGAAGCTGGTTTATGAGCTCTGGTTGCTGTTTCGCGAGGCGCCGCAAGGGATTGGAATCATCGTCTTCTGCTTGCAGGATGGCGATGGCGAGGAGGGTCTCCAGTTCCGCCTTGCCATTCTGAAAATCGATGAGTTTGCCTTCTCTTATGGGTCTGAAGCCCGATCGCGGCGCAGTCAGGCCGATCTTGGTCGCGGCCTGCGCGAGCAAGGCGCAATGCTCTTTAGGCTCTGTGAACTTGAGCCCTTCCAACTCACTTTCATAGGGAGACTTGATGCATGCGTAAAACAGGGCCCATTCCAGGGCCGAGTAGATCTGAGCGATAGAGTGAAAGGGGGCATTGGGCCGCAGGCGCAGACTGTGAAGAAGTTTTGGAAAGCGCAGCCAATTGTCTTCGGTCTCGAATGCCTCCTTCGGCTTTTCGTCCTGGTTGTGCGCCTTCGGGTTGCTCAGTGAGGCTTTCCAGTTTTTCAACCAGTTGGCCTGTGCTTCATCTTGTTCAAGCAGATGTTCGAATGCCCGTTCAAGGATCAATGAGAAACCATTGCCGAACGGGTCGGCGATACGGAATTCACCATCGCTTTTCTGGATTGCAATCGGACAGTGGAGGAAATGCCGTTCTGCTTTATCGATGATCATGATCTTCTGAATCGGCGGAATATTTTCCTCCCGTCCCGAAGCCGCGGATCTTCTCTGTATCACGCGTACTAAGCTGATGATATCGCGCTGAGTGGGAGGGCTATGCGTGTGGGCTTCATTCAGTGGGATGCGCCTATAGCGCTTGTTCTCTTCCTGTTTCTGCAATGGATTGTTGTCGTCCAACCAGTGCATGAATGGCAGCATCTGTCCGGTGACGAGTTCGCGAAACACCAGCACGGTGGCAAAAACCGGCACTTGCTCATCGTCGTTCGCACCGACATCTTCCTTTTCGACAATAACGTTGAATGGATCAATCAGTGCCTTGTCCTGCAAGCGCAGAAGGATGCTTTCGATCAGGTCGAGTGGAATGCGGGTTTCCTCCGCCAGTGCCTGAGCGTCCATCGCACCGGATACCGCGAGGAGCTTGAGAATGAGTTGTTCGAAGGCGTTGAGGCGCTCGCCATCTGCAACGGGTTTTGGCAGGGTCACGCGATAAGTGTTCACTGGCCACATCAGATCGCGTTGCCCGCCAATGGCAGCACCGAACGGCTTTGGTGTGCCGTAGTCCAGGAGTTTCAACATTGCAGAATGACTCCCTGTTCCTGGCAGAGACGATGGAAATCCACCAGTCCCGGGATATGCTCGGCGGCCAGTTTTCCGTGCAGCAGACCTGAGTCGCCGACCACCACCAGCAGTTTTTTCTGGCGGCTCATCGAGACATTGAGGCGGTTATAGAGGCAGAGGTGACCGAACAGGGACCGTGCCTGCTTCTCTTGACTCTCTAGAGAGGTTTTCCAATCTTGTGGCAAGGTCCTCACGGTCGACAGAAACACGACATCGAATTCCATGCCCTGGAACGAGTCCACCGTGCCGATACGGAGCCTCTTCTCGTTTTCCGCAAACGCACCGAGTTGTTCCCTTATGAGTTCGGACTGCGCCTTATAGAACGAGATCACCCCGAACGACAGATCCTTGCCAGCGTCGCAATCCATCCACGCCCTTAACTGGCGTGAGATGACAGTGGCTTCGGCCGGACGTATCCAACTGGTGTCGCGGCGCAGATGCTTCCCTTTTTCCGCGGGCACCTCCAGCCAGACCGCGGGTTTGCCGTCGGTGTCTGGAAGGGCATGGACGAAATCGCTGGCAGGCCGCCCGGATTTGAATTTCTCGGATGGATCGAAATGCTCATAGAAGTTACGGCTGATGAAATCGCCGAGGGTCGGGTGCATGCGATATTGTTTGTCGAGCGTGACCCGCCGCGGGATCTTGTCGTTGTCCTCCAGTGTCTTCAGGCGTTCTGAGAACAGGTACTGGAACATCGACTTCTTGAGCCATTCGGATTCTGACTGTCCTGTTTCGCCGGTTTCCATCTGACCGGCCACTTCTTCGTCGATGATGTGGGGCAATTGGCGGTGGTCGCCGACGAGAATGATGCGCTTGCCCTGTGCCATCGGCACCATGAGGTCGCGCGGCGAGACTCGTGCGGCCTCGTCGACGATCACATACTCGTATTCCAGTCTCTGTTGGTTGTCGTTTTCATCATCGCCCCTGATGCCTTTCTGTTTTTGCATGTTCCCACTCACGCTCTGCTGGCAGGTGGCCGCGAACGCGAAACTGTAATCGGACACTGTCTCCAGCATGCTGTGAGGGTTGCTGTCGAGTTCAGCGAGGAATTCGGCCAACGCGGCAGACCGCTTGTCCCTGGCAGTATGTCCCACGGACTTGATACGTTTGATGGCCAACTCTGCCAGCGCAACGACGGCGTCATTGCGTTTTTCTACGCGAAAGACGGGAGGAGTGGTGAAGCGGACGAGCAGTGTTTTCTTCAGGTTTGCCAGCGCCTCGAGAAATGGCGGCGGTCCATCTTCGCTGCGCCACAGGCTGGCGTTGTCCAGTAAATCGTGATCCGCCTGATCAAGGATGTCGCGCAAGTCGTCCAATGCGTCAGCGGCTCGATCCGGTCCATCGTCTGCGAAACTCTCGAAACGGCAGCGAATACGGCGCACGACATCCAGCCGTTGACCGGAACTGTCATTCAGCTGTTCTTCCTGGCGCATCCTGTTAAGAAGATTCACGGCTTGACGTGCACCGTTTTCGCCGAGAACCCGAATGCCTAGCGAAGCAATTTTTTCGGCAAGGTCTGCACCTAATGCACGCGTAGGCGTCTGGATATAGTGTAGGCACAGAAGCTTGATTTCCGTTTCCTTCTCGATTTCGGCAATTTGCGGATTTCGCTCGCGCAGTTCAGTTGCAAGCTTTGCGCACCATTCGTCCATCCTCTTTTCGAAGATGCTTAATTCTTCCAGCGGTGTATTGGAGCGCGTGCCGAACTTGGGAACGGGAAGACCATTAAGCGACATTCGCTCGATCATGTTTTCGACCGCGTCATGCTGAAAACCGGTCAGCAGCACTTGGCCTTTTATACTCGCGCCGCGTTTGTCGGCCAACTCGTTCAGCCGTTCGAGGATCGCGGCGATGACGGTGGTCTTGCCGGTCCCGGGTGGCCCTTGAATCAGCGCAATGTCGGGTGTTTCCAATGCGCAACTGATTGCCTCCAGTTGTTTCGGGGTGGGGTCTTCCTTGAACACCTTGCGACGAACAAATGCCGTCAGCGGTGCGATTGACGGTGGCTTGCGGGCCGGTGTGATTTTCCCTTTTTCCTCTACCAGCAACCCGAGTTGCGGGTTGGCTGCGCGGCCCTCACTGATCGAGTGCCGGGCGGATAACCGTCGCTTGATCTGGGTGATTTCTCCCGCCAGCGAGAGGATGAAACGGCCCGACGGCGCTGGCAAGGTTTCAGTCTTGAGCGTCAGTATTTTCGATTCCTTGTCGAAAGCGATCACCTTGAAATGGGTGTTTGTTTTTTTCCGCTCTTCTTGCTGAAGAAGCTTTTCTTTTTCTACAGTTCGCTCTATTCCGCTCGCGAAATCCTTGAAGCGCAGTGATGCGTCTTCAAGGTAATCCGGGAGTTGCTCGATCAATTTGACTTCGGGCACAAGGCCCTGCTCCAAGGCTTTCAAAGCAGTCTCGCTGGCTTGGGAAATGCGAACAGAGACCGTTCCGTCGCGTTTCTCGGCCATGTCGGAGAACTGCAAGGCGCCGACTGTCCGTGCTCGCTTGAGCAGCAATTCGCCTTCGAGATCGCCGAATTCGTCCCATTTTTTCAGATAGCTGACATCGTCCTGCGTCAGTTCGGTTAACTGCGCCTTGGCGAAAGCGCTGATCTGACCTGTCTGTGACCAATCAGTAAAGCGCAGCGTGCCTTTGACCAGGCGCAGTGCGCGATCCGTCCTGCCTCGGGACTTGGTCATGCGCGTGGTCAAGAATATCGATTTACCCTCCGGCAGCGAGGTTTGTGTCGCGACAAAGCGAATGCCATCGCCAGTAACACAGAAGGAATTGCTGCGGGTCGGCTGTTTGTCCTGGCTGAGGGCTGCGTGGCCAATCGCGATATCGTCCTCATCTGCGGTTTCCGGGTCTTGCTCCAAGTGAGCGTCACTGTCGCTGCTCGTCTTGTTCACGGCAGGCTCCGGCTTCAACGCTTCATCAATTGCGGGGCCAGCGATCAAGAAAAAGAATGAGCTGCCGTCTTGTCGGAAGCAGCAATGCTCATCAAGCAGTCTGTAAAGACGTTCACCTTTGGTTTGACCCTTGCGCCCGGTGATTTCGTTGATCTTGGTTTCCACATATTCGTCCACTCCGATGTCGACTTCACCCATCTCCAGGCACCCACCCGAGAAGAATGCGATTTGCAACTCCATGCTGCCATCGGCGGCAGGATTGACCAATCGCGCCAGCATTGCGCGTCCGCTGGCGAGTTCCGCATTTAGGCGACGGGTGTCGATGGCCGCGACGGTCCGCACGCAGAGGAGTGAGTCTTTGAGACGCAGATCGAAATCGTCGGGACGCGCCGCACTGGTCTCAATCGAAAGGACTGCGCGACCCTGCAAGCCTTCCACCGCGTTGTCAGGCTGCTTGACGCGGATCGTAAGGATCTCGGCCGGAATGTCGTCGAACTTCATTTCTCTGCTCCTGCGAATTTGAAAACCAGGGTGTCGGGAAAGGTTTTCGTCCCTCGCACGGGGTGTGCAGTCTTGTCGTCGAAGTCGAGAACGACCTCGTACGCTTGCGCGTTGTTATGCTCGAATGAAAATGGGTGAAACAAACGGTGCGGCAAGGAAAACTCTTTTGCGTCGGCCGGAATCACGATTTCACCACGTGGCGTTATGGCGCGGGCAAAGGGCGGTCGGGGGGCACGGCAAAAAGGACATTGCGTATGGTTATCGGCAAAGTAACTCATGGCGCAGGCATGGCATTGCAGCGAAAGGTCGAAGGCTTTCTTCAATTCCAGCGCCCAGAACGCAATCGTCGGACGGCGATGCGGCTGATTTCTCCCGGCGCCGAAGGTTTCGTGGAAAAGCCGCCGCAGCCCAGCCGTCGCGACCAGTTCGCGGGGCAAACCGGTATCACCCTCGTTCGAATCGTCGTCCTCGTCATCGATAAAAGGGAAATACCCGGCATAGGCCTGGTCCTGCAGATCGGCAGGGCGCTCGTCTGTCGTCGGCTCGGCGTCCCAACCGCTGTCTTCATCCTCGGGCTCCAGCACTTTCTTGCCGATGAATGGATGGCAGAGTGCGAGTGTCTTGAATGCCATCACGGCAAATGCCCAGCAGTCCGATCGCGGGCGCGAAGCATCTGTTGCCCGAACAACTTCCGGAGCACCATAACCCGGCGTATAGACGGAAGTGCCTTCACCAGGCATTTCCAGACGCATATTGTCGGCATCAATAAGCCAGACATCGCTTGCGTGCTCGGCAATGAACGCATTGTCCGCGGAGATGTCGCCGTACACCAATCCCGCGCTGTGCAAACGGGCGAGGATCGATGCACATTCCGCCAACGCAAACAGGCGGCGCCGGGTTGAGCCTGTGTTGGCGTAATGCCACAGACGCAATGCCAACTCCCGATCAGGAACGGCTGCCAGCCACCGAGGAAGTGCAGGGTTCTGAGATTCGAGCGCTTTTTTCGCATCGCCGTCTAGATCGAAAAAATTGAAGGGTTTCATACCGTTCAATAGCCGCATTACATAGCCAGGCTCATCTCGCAGAATGGCCAGAGGCAGAGAAATAGGAATGCGCGACGGAATTGGCAACAGACGGATGTTCTGGAAGCGACGGCGCAGGTCGGTTTTTGTGTCCGGCTCACCCGAGGTGTCGAGTGGTTGCTTGATCGCCAGATCAGCATCTCGCGTACGGTACACGACGCCCTGGCCACCTCTGGCAAGTTCTTCAGTGAGGTAATGCTGATTGCCGTAGTCATCGCAGAGTGGTTTTGTGTGAGCGGTTCGTGCGGGCTTATCCATGGCTGATCTCCTCACAGCAGAGGCAGGCGATAGTCTTGTCGTCGTTGTGCTTTGGTGTTGGCCAGTTTTCGAGCATCTCTTGCAAACGCTGGTTGGCAGTCATCGTGGCGAGAGAACGATGTGCCTCCATTACGCCGGTCACGAAGCCGTCGACATCGTCCAGGTCGTCTGCGACACCGTCGGTGCAGAGCAAGATGCCCAGGCAGTCTTGTTCTGGCAGCGATGTAATCTGCCAGTCCCTCCCGGAGTCGATCGATGACAGTGCGGCCGTGATGTTTGAAAAGCTCTGTGACTTGTCCTCGCTAAGCGCCAACATCGAGCCGTCGAACCTGACGGCGGCGAGCAAGCCATCGCCCAGCATTCCCAAGTGGATGACGCCATTTCCAAGCCGGAATGCGAACAGGCAGGTGGCTGCACAATCGCGGGGTTCAAGCGGCGCAATAAGTGATAACCAGTTGGACTGGATACATTGCGACAGGAATCGAGGGGTTATTTCGCTTTGTCCACGGCAGGCGTGTGCCGCGCGTTCCACTGCAACACAGGCAGCCGCGCTGCCAACATTGGACAACGGCTTGGAGCCGAGCCCGTCGCAAACAACGATGCCATCCCCCCAGTTATGATGGAACGATGCCCAGGCATCCTGGTTGGGAGTCCGCGAGGCTATATGTGCCGGGCCTCGAACGCTTGCACCAAAACTTTTCCAGAGCATCATGCTGAACAGTCTTCCAGCCAGCCGTCGAGCGCGGCGAAGAGCTCATCAGTCACAAACACATCGGGGCCTTTGAGTCGTGGATTCGCATCTGCGCCTGTTTTGATAATGCGTAGCGTGTCCGGCGGCAGGCTCGCGGACCATTGCTTCAGTAGTTTCGTATCGGCGTGAGACCAGAACCCATCGGAAAGCAGCAGGATTTTCCCTTCAGGTGGCGTTCCGAGCAACTGAATCAGGGCTGCAACGCTAGACGTTCCACGGCAAGCAAGCAGTTGCGCCGGATACTCCTGATTCTCGGACCAATCGGGGAAGTACGCTTCGCCGGCCCAGGCACACAATCTGATTGGTGTGCGGCCATAACCGAAACGTACCCACTGCGCAATCGTCATGACGGTTGTTCGCATGATGAATGGCTTGGCCAGATCAGCCATGCTGCCGGAGAAGTCACACACCACAAAGAGCGTCATACAGACGCTCTTATCGATTTGGTACGTTGCGCGATCGCGGTCATCAGCGCGTCGAGTTGCGCTGAAAAGGTGTCTCCGCACCAGGGCGTCAAACGTGCATCGTCGATCTTTTTGCGCACCGACTCCGACTGGGGAGCAAAACAGCAGGCAATGATTCCACGCCCCTCGACGCCACCGTAGTAGCGAACCAGGTTCTGCAATTTCATCACTTGTTCCTGGCTTACGTAGCCCGCCTTGCATTCCACTATGTAGAGCGAACGACCGTCTGTGAACGTGACATCGAGTTCATTATGTGGAACGTTGCCATTGAATGAATTGGCACTTGCCCGATTCAGTTGCAGCGTCAGATTGATGCGCAGGTCCTTGATGATCCCGCGGTCTTCGTACGGTTTGCAGCGCAGATAGACGTATTCCTCGAACCAACCGCCCGACAGGTATTTCGCAAAGTCGGCCCAGTCGTTGAAACGCAGATCCAGTCCGTTGCCCACGACGGAGGCGACGTTGCCTTTGGCAAAGCTGAAAACGAATCCACTGCTTTCGATAACGAAGGGCGTTAGCGGCGCATTTCTTTGCTGCTCTTTTTCGTGTTGGCTGCTGAAGCTGCACAATTTTTTGTAGTCTTTTGAGAGCTTGCGACGGTGCTTCCAGAGCATTTCGGTCAGGCGGCGGCGGTCTGACGATAGCTCCTGTAACGGCGCAACGGAGGACAGTTTCAGTCCATCGGCATTGAGCAGCAAAAACGTTTCGACCGAGTCAATCGGTCTGATGGTTTCGCGGCGAAGGCTGTCGACATACGTCACGCGCTGGTTGCGACTGTCAAAGTAGAACGGGATGCCCCCCAGCGCACGGGCTGCGGAGAGCGCCCCGGCGAACATCAGTTTCGTTCCGCCCGTCAGGTTGACGCCGATGCGCGCGCCTGCCGGCAAAGTCCTCGCATGACCGATGATTTTTTCCTGGACGTCGTGGGCATCCCAGGGATCGACGGCCAGTTCGTCAAAGTTTGCGTCGTGAATGAATGCCCGCATGCAGGCCGCTGGAAAGTCCTTCGAGTTGACGAAAACATGCCGGCTCGATGCAAACTGGCGGATGCCGAGCAAAGAGGGCATGCGTTGCTCGCCAAAAAGGTGAAAAGTCACATCGAAACCGTCATGGGCGTTGCGTGCCGCACTCTGGCTGACACCATGCCGTTCAAGCCACTCCGCAGGCAAGCTGATGGCTTCGGGTGGTTTGCCAATGACAGGCGAAACGATCAGGCGCTTTTTAAGGGTTGGATGTGCGAGTGCCGTCAATGCCCAGATGAAGGCCATCACCGGTGTGCCCGGGCTCAAATAGAGGGTGACCAGTTTGTCTCCGGCTGTCTTCGCAACAGAATCCAAGGCACGCATGGCGCAAGCGTAGATGCCCTCGCTATCGTTGAGTTCGCGCAGCTTCTCGCTCTTGAGGGAGATGTCTGTACGCTTGCCGAGAGCTTGCAGCTTATCTTTCAGCCAGCGGGCATAGTGTTCATGTGCCGCAGGAGTGTTGGCAAAACTCGACACAAACTCGCTGGTGACGCTGTATTCATGTTGTTGGTTAGAGTCGTGGATCAACGCCAGCTTTTCTGCCAGATCGCCCTGACTCCCGGCGTGCTTGTCGGTTTCGTCATCCGTCCGTGTATAGCAAAGGATAACGACTTCACAGTAGTCCTCCGCCTCGAGGGCTCCGGCGATCGGACCGATGGTGTTCTCGAACCCCAGTGAGGCGCGGAAATCCGTGAGGCCATACCAGGTAAGCAGGAATTTCTTCATAGGGAACTCTTCTGAACGTAGGGCCGGAACCATGAAGTCTCATTGGTCATTCTGTTCATCAGAACGGCGCGATTGGATTTTTCGATACCTTTGAACTTGCCAATGCCTCCACTGGCCAGCAGTGATCCGGCGTCGTCTTCGTTCATGCAATATGCTACGCGCAGCTCAAAAAAGGCGAAGAGATCCTTACAAAGGGCAGCGCAGCGTTGCCATCGCTCCACGAAGGCGAAAACGAACACGCCTTTGCGCGGTCCATCTTCGGCAATGCGCTTGAGGAGATCGCCAGGAGAGGGCGGTTCGCCTGCTTTCGCCGGTTTGTACGAGGCGGATGGATACAGTTGTTTCTCGGAATCAAGGCCATCGATGATCAACGCGACACGGCGAGTGCCGATACCGTCCGCTATTGCTTGCAGCGGTAACTCAGCGACGTTGTCGAACACTCTCAAGCGTGTGCCGAGTGCCCGCGAGGCATCGAGGAAACCGCCGTCGGAAGTGACGCCACGGCCGTTGAAATAAATGACCTCATCGAAACTGTCGAGCGCAGCCAGGCTGGAAAGGGTGGTGGTGAGCAAGCCGTCATGGATAGGGTCGTTGTAGCCACTGAACAGCACATTGAATGCCGAGCGGTGGACAAGTGGGACCGTCAGTTTGTCGGCATCAAATGTCAACCGCTCCCCCAGAAGCAGCACCTCTTGTTTTGCGCAGGCCGACTGATAGTCGATCGCGACTGGCGGCTCGGGCATGTGGGAGCCACTGAACACTTTCGTTTTGCCCGACATGCCCCGCGCTGTCGCGTAATCCGCCAGCCTTCTGATGTGTGTTCGGCAGAAGCTGCTTTCTGCCAGTGGAATCGAAAACTTCAAATTGCCGGACTTGGCACCGTTGGCATTATTGATGATTCCCTCTGGTGGGCTACGCAACTCGGTTGCCGCCCAGTTGTTCGCACCGAGGATCATTGCGGAGTCTTCCTGGCCACAGGCCAGTGCTATGCGACAGCCCAGTTGGGTAATGATGCTTCCCAGCGACAGGGCATTGATGCCTTTAAGGGTCTGCGTCGCGAGAAGAATATGAATGCCGAATGAGCGACCCTGCTTCAACAATTGCGAGAGCCGGTGCTCTGCTGACTCCGCGACCGGGCGATTACCTGCAAAGAGAACCTGAAATTCGTCTATGACCAGAAGAATTCGCGGCAACGGAGCCTTGGTGGCTTCGCGATATTCGACGAAGTCGCGGACTTTTACAGTCTTGAACATGGATGCCCGCTTTTCCAGTTCGCCCACGAGGTGTTGGAGCACCGTCACTCCGTATTCGGGATCGCTCTCCGTAGCGACCAGCCGGGCATGGGGAAGCGGCGGGTCCGCGTAGATGTTGAACTCTGTTGATTCCTTGTAATCCAGCAGGTAAAGATCAACTTCTGCCGGTGAGTATCTTTCACATAGCGTGTGGATCAGCACATGCAGCAGGTTGGATTTTCCGGACCCGGTTTTACCGGCGAGCAGTGCATGGTGCTCGGAGGTTGTTGCACCGAGGATCAGAGGCGTGGGACCTCCGGCGCTGGTCCAGCCGATGGGGATGTTGAAGCCGCCGCAGGTCGTCGCACCTTTGGCAAAATCCGTCCAGAGATCAGGCATCGATTTGCTTAACCGCGCTTTCGCGGCATACAGATCGGCGAGCGCAGAGAAATAGCTGCCCAGCGAGTCTTGCCGAGGCCATTGCTCTGGCTGGTACGTCAATGAAAGTCCGCAATGCTCGCTGTTCCCGGCGTTGAACAGTGTGTCGAATGCTGTGGTACAAGCGTTTATCGTCGCCCGAAATTTCTCGTAGCGCGGGTCTTGAAGGCGTGCGCCGTCAATCGCGATGATGGGCAAGACCCCGCAACGCGGACCGTTCTCGCAAATCCGCTGGAGGAACCACAGGCTCTTGTCCGAGAGCTGTTCCGGCACGTTGAACAACACCAGCACCTTGTAAGGAAGGGGGTTGTCGGCGTTGTTTGCGTTATGTTCCGACCAGTTGGACGACAGGTCATTGAAGCGATGTTGAATCAGTTGCTCGACTTCATCCTGCACTTTGCCAAGCGCGGCCTCGATTTCGTCCGAGCGCGTGAGCACTCGTTGTTCCGGTACCAATTGTTCGACTTTGAGCAGAGACAAAAACGGCTCGAGCGATTGCCCGAGGCGCAGCGGGTCGACGAGTGTTAACTCCAGTTGTCCTGGTGGCAAAGCCGAGAGCAATCGCAATAGCAACAGATGTGCCCATTTCTTGTGTCCCGAGTTGTCTTCCGATAGGGCGAGGGCATGGACGAACGGGAAGGGAAGGACGTGCGGGACAAAGCAGGCGAGGTCCTCAAATCCTACTCGATACGCGCCGAGAGAAATGCTTGTGGGTATTTCTGTTGCCACCGACGGAGCAGTCGGCGCCAAGTCTACTAACGCGGGCTGTTGTCGGCGAAGTCGTACATTCGAATGTACGGCTTCGGCCGCAATAGTTTCCCATTCGCGGGTGAACGCTGATCGCCAGCTCGATTTGCGTTGATCCCGGCTGGCGTCCTCTTGCTTTCTTTCGGCCATGAGACGGTGCACCGTCTCTTCAGCCAAGGGGGTAAGGTGTTGTGCCATGTCTTTTTGCAGATCGAGGATAGCCCGATCTTTCTTCAGCGCGGCGGCATCGAATTCACGGTTGATGCGCGCCAGTCCTTCGCGATAATCAGCGAGGGCGTCGGTGATCCTGGTCATGGTGGGATCGGGGGCCTTCAGGGAGCCGTTCATGCATCTGGTCCCTCTGATCTCGCCTGGAGGGTTTGCGCCTCTTCCAGGATTCCATCGATGATCAGCACCTGCCGTTGGTAGCCCTCGCTGAAACTGCGCAGTGAATCGATATCCTTGAGTATCGGGGTCAGCACCTCGGCGATAATGGAGCTGGAAAATGCATCCGCAACTCCTTCGTTGAATTTGCCAGCGCAAACCTTCATCAGCCCCATGACATCGTCAAACATTTGTGTCTCCCGTCTCATCATCCATGGGCAACTCCAGAACCTGAGCATCAGCGGCGATTGTCGGAAACAGCGATACACATACCGCGCCCGGCAATAGATAACTGGATTCGATCCAGGGATTGGCTTTCCAGATCCCATTCAGAAACGCTCGCCAATCCTCTTCGGACAAGTCGATCGATTGGCAATCGGCTGTCAATACCAGGAGTTGCTCCGTGGCCGCGTCAATGTCATCCATGTGGCCGTTGTTGACCGCATGTTTAAGCAGGTCAACGGCAGCCCGGACCGGCGTGAAGATGTCGGGGTCAACAATGGCAAATCGTACTTTCATGGCCGTTCCTCCTCGCTTTGGCGAATGAAATCCAGGCAGGACTGATCTATGTCGTTTTTCCTCGGCAGCATTCCCACCATCGGCGAACCGGCCTGGCGCAAGGCGTCGCGAAGCTCTTTCTGCTTCTGCGGTGAGAGGTCCTGGACGTCTCGCGAGCAAAGCGTGCATTGCGCATCCGCCTGCTTGTGGCCCTCGGCTTGAAAAACCATGTGGTCCTTCTGCGCATACAGGTACTGCGCCTTGCCGCATTTCACTTCGAATGCCATCGAACCGCCCACCGGCGCGCCCATACCCTCGCCACGCCCCAGAATCACCGGCACTCGCAAGTCCGTTATCAGCAGGTCGGTTTTGGTGTATCGCCCGTTGTCGCCAACGAACGTCCGGCCTTGCGTTTCGATCCGTCCTCCCAGTGGAGCAAGTGCGTGTCGAACGATTTGCTCGCCGAACTCGCCACACAGGTGTATCCGTGCCCGACGTGCGACGATGTTGCGCTCTACGTCGCCATTGGCGTTGACCCACTGGCCGCGATACTTGTCAATCAGCCTGCGGTAATCAGGATTACGCTGGTAGAGATATTCCTGCAGCAAGTGTCGGTGCTCTGCCGACAGGTTCATCCGGTCTCGCAGTACATCCGGCGTGATAGGGCCACCGTGTTGCGTCGGGTCCCATTTCAGCCAGGCATGGAAGTCAGCAGCGCTGGGATTCGTCGCGAGGTAGGCATCCAGTGCCTGTTGCGCAGCCGCCAAACGAGCGATGCCGATATCGATGGCCTGTGTCACGGACAGGAGTCGTGCATTGCATTCCAGCAACGCCTGAGCCAACGCCTGGCTCGCCATCGCCAGAGCCTGCTTTGTCAGATCTACCCGTCGCTCCATGGCCTGACGGTTCTCTGTGGCCCGTTCGAAATCGGCCTGTGCCAACTCCAGCATGCTCTGGGCCTGGTCTGTATCCGCTTGCGCTTCGTCAACGCAAGCGTACTCCCACGAGCAGTCCGGGCCTGCCCCGTCGTCGTTGGCATCCGGCTGAGCAAGATAGGCCGACAGCGAGGACTCGGCAGAACCGATCCACGATTGGCTGCTATCCAGGGCCTGCTGAGCGCTTTCAAGCGCCTGATGGGCTGCTTGCTCCTGCTGGATAGCACTTTCCAGCAGGTTTTCGCTGCACTGCGACTCGTTGCGAGTGTCTTCGCATTGGTGTTCCACCGCCGCAATTTGGGCGTGGCAGGAGAACTCCAGCGCCTCGCGTACTGACTGCAAATCGCGCACGAGGTCTTCCAGATTCTCCACTTTGCCGATTGAAACTTGTGCCATCGCGACCCCAGCTCCCCCTAGCTCTGCAGATAGTCGCGCAGACGCGAAGCAAGTGCGGCCAGATACGGCACCTGTTCCGTTGCATGTGCACTGAACTGATGCAATTGCTGAACGAGCGACTGGTAATCCTCCTCGAACTGCAAGCGCTTCTCGTCTTGCCAACTATCACCAAGCGACGCGAATGCACCGTCCAGTGTGCCTACTGAGTCGTTGAGCGAGTCGATGAATTGTTGCAACGCATACGCGAATCGCTCCAGTTCGTCCGGGTCTCCGATTGCTTGTGCCATTACCAGTAGCCCCCATCGTCGTCTGAAGTGTTCTGTGGCTGTGGTTCCAGCGATGCCTGACGATCCTCGATCTCGCTCGCGGCCGGCAGGGTATTAGGCGTCTGCGACTTCGTACGAATCACCACCGACATGGTGACGAACTTGAATCTGTCCCGTAGCTGTTTGGCGTTCTCCGCATAGAAGAGATCGTTCTGCGTGCCTTCGATAAATTGGCCGAGTACCGCCTTGTCAGCGTCAACACCGATGGCAATCGCCATGCGATCGCATTTCGCGGAACGGCCATCGCTGACGAACCTGTTCAGCGGCTCCTTCCAGCCGCTGTCCGGCTGCCCATCGGAGACAAGCACAACGGTGGGACGGTAGGCACGTGATGGCACGACATCTTTGTCTTCGATCATCGCTTTCGCCATGTCGAGCGCTACGCCGAGCGGCGTGGTGCCACTGGCGGAAAGTGCTTGCCATTGGATATCGCCGGCACTGGCCAGGGATTGATGCAGATTGACTTGCGATCCGAAGGTGATGATCGAGACCCAGATTTCAGTCTCACTGGATTCAGTGCCACGGAACGTATGCAGCATGTCGCGCACTGCATCATTCAGATTGCGGATCTTATCTCCGCTCATGCTGGCGCTGACATCGAGCAGAAGAATGACCGGGAGCGGCTTGGCCTTCGGCACCGTGAATTTCGACGGGTCGAATGGGGTGTTGCTCATGGCAAGACTCCTTGAGAATTATGAAATGGATGGGCATAGCATCCATGCCGATGCGTCCTACATCGCATGACGCCCGGTGAGATGAAAATGGTGCGCGTCACTGAGGGATGTCCACAGGGAACCCTCAGGCCTGATCCTGGATATCGCTATTGGCGAGTGGGTACGGAACGGGATGCGTTGAGGTGGGGATCAGGCGTGACAACGCGAACAGTCTGGGCAGAGTAATTTTCGCTTGGGACATGAGACTTCCTTGTTCTACATCTCAACTGACAAACATCAAGTTTGCGTCGATGCTACTCATTTTGTTGGCAATATGCCATCTACCTGTGGGGCATAAGACCAAAGTCTTTTGGCGTCTTTCGAAAGCGGCGTGTAAACCTCAATGCCGGTGCTTGGCGTCTCGACTCAGGGGGCCTCTGCGGACCGAGCACGGAGGCCAGGTTGTCAGTATTGGCTGGCTGGCGCCCGTCCCAAAGGGGCCAGTAGAGGTTTAGGAGTATTTTTCGATGCCCTCATAGGCTATCCGGATCTGCGAAGAACATTTTGCCTTGGCTCTAATGCGGTGCTTTCAGTTCCTAAAAATTTTGCATTGCTCCCACTCGCGTCGCAGGTCAAGAAAAAGGCACGGCTGAAAGGCGCCCCGGTCAACTGCGTTCCGGTGGCTCAATCAAACGGTTCTGGTGAACATACCCGGCAGCTTGTCATCCGCGAGCGGTTTGACTAGCGAGATAACCGGCCAGCACATCGATCATGTTCTGTTGATGTTGCGCGGCCTGCGCGTCACCCCATTGCTTGTGGGCGTAGATCAGCTTCATTTTCAGCGAGTCGACGCGTTCCCTGTTCCGGTTGTGGAAGTGCTGGCGCTTCTCGTTGAACGGCTTGTTGCCGTATTCGGAGTTGATGCCCCGCGAAACCAGAGCCAGGTTGCCGAAGGTGTCCAGTACCTGGTCCGAGACGGTATCGAGGTCGACTTCCTGTGCCGTCTGTGGCGAAATATGCTCGATCGAGCTCTTCGCCGTCATCCTAAATTGGGCGCGCTGCTGGTTATTCAACTGTGCGGCATTGGTGCTCCAGAGGACGAACTCCAGTTTGTAGAACCAGTAATGCGCGAACTTCAGGCCCAAGGCTGCGCCCAAAACCATATCGGGGTCGAGTAACGGCAAGGTTGCCACGTCATCGTTGAGCAAGACATGGCTGCGTTCGATCAATGGCCGGCTGTCGCTAGTGCACAGTAAGTGGTTATCCAGTTGCTTGAGTTGCCGCAGGTAGCTGGCCCGGCCCGTTCGATTTGCACGTATGTACGCCAGCAGAGGAGTGAGCCAGTAGTGAGTAGTGATCTGCTGCGAGTGGTAGAGCATGCTTTGCAGCAAGGCGAATTCGTGATCGCTGCTTTCTTCCCGGAACAACGTCGTGTAGACCTTGCCCGAAGCGGCTGGACTTTGCCGCTTGTGCATGTTGTGGATGAGGTGGTGTTCTTCGCCATCGACCTCCACCCATTTGATGACATGTTTGTCGAAGCAGTAGCGCACTTCCCACACCAGGGCGATGAACTTTCGGACCTTGGAGCCCGCGCAGGACGGCTTGAGGAAATGTGTGTCGAACAGGGACAGCAGGTCCTTGTCGCTGATCCTGGGAATGTCCGCTTCACCCCGCTCGTGCAGCCATATGCGCAACGCGTGCTGTAGCAGCATCGAGAAGCTGATGATGCTGCGCACCTTACGCGTGCCCTGGAATATTTCGAGGTGCTCGCCACCGCGCTTGGGGGGCGCAGCCGCCTTGCCGGCCAGGATCTCGCTCAGGGCCAGCGGGGGAGCAGCGCGGGTGGCGGAGAACTCATCGCGCAGAGCTTGCAGAACGCGGGACGACCAGGCCAGTTGCTCGTCATCGCGTTTTGCATCTGCATTCGAGAACAGGTGGTGCACATCGAGCCGAGTGATCCGGTGCAGATTGCGCTCCACATAGTCGTCCATGTAGGCGCAAGCCTCCCACAGCGCGGCATGCCGCTCTCGCTCGGCGCTATTATCGATGTGCTGGAGCAACCTGGCCTTAAGAATCTCATGGTGCTGCAACTGCGCGCCTCGGTTGTTAACCACCTCGAACACCTTGTTGAGGTCCATCGTCGCCGGGAATTGGGTCATGACCACGGTCAAGCTGTTCGACACATATTCGCTGAATGCAGCCAACTCGGCGTTCTCATGCCTGTTCCTGAACTCCTCGATGATCCCAAGCGCGTTGTCGATCTTGTCATGTTCTACAGATGGTGCCTGTCCGGAGGCGCAGAAGGCCCTGAACGCTTTGTCGATGTCCGGCCGGATGGGAAAGCCCAGGCGCGGGCGAAGCCCGCCTTCGTGTTCGCCTGCGAGGAACGGCCTGAGGTTCTGGCCCAAGGTCAGCGCCAACAACCACAAGGTGGTGAAGCGTTGCTGGCCATCGATCAGGTCGTATTCGACGGTCGAGCCTTTCTAGTGCCGGGGCATCACGAGGATGCCGCCCAAGTAGACGATGGGGCGTCGCTCTTCATACGCGGCCCACAGGTCCTCCAGCAAGGTGCGTACCTGTTCATCGCTCCAGACATATAGGCGCTGGAACACCGGGATCCGGAAGAACATGCCCTGCTCGGCGATCTGCCGCAACGTGATGGCGTGCGATTGTATGGTCATGCGCATTGCTCCTTGATCCAGGCCTCACGCCCGGCCAGCTTGCCTTCCTTGCCATAGAACGCCAACACTGCGGCCTTGTAGCGTCCACGTACCGTCGAGTCTGTTTGGATTTCTTCGGCCGCATAGATGGCCGCGGCGCGTGGGTCGGACATAAGGAAGTCGATGACTTCGTCCGGGGTATAGGCTTGGGCGATGACATCCAGCAGGTTCAGCGACGCGTCGCGCAGGTAGACGGTGACCGCAGCAGCGAAGATGTAGCTCTTTTCGATGCGGATGGCTCCGATGACAAAGTCCAGGCTGAGGGCGAAGCGCAGCAGGTCGCGGTTACCGAAACGATCGACAAACATCAGCACCGCCAGGCAGAAGAGTTCGCGCAGATACGGCGAGAGGCGTAGGGTCACCTCGCTGTAGAACTGCCGGAATGCCCGCTCCTGCGTCGAGATGCCGAAAAGCTGGTTGACCAGGGCGGCGTACTTTTCGACATACAGGAAGAAACCGAGCCCGCGTTGGATCGGCTGGCGCAGGGAAAAGGGCAGGGCAGCGATGTCGTCCGGCTCGGGCAAGGCGCCGCGGCTCAACCTGAGATTGCCCGCCCGGGAGACCAGCAACTGCGCCGAAGCATAGGCGAGCGGCGCGGGCGAGATGTCCAGCCGGTTCCCTTGGTCAGGGCGCAGGGTATTTGCCTGGAACTCATTGATCACGCCGTCCCGGGATTCTTCCTGAAGTGCCTTCTGGCCACGCCAGCGCCGGCCGCGCCAGAGCAATTTGCCGAACAGCAACTCATCGAAGTCACCCGCGATACCTTGGCAGTGGTCATGTTTCTGCCAATGCTCCCAGCGACCGGCGAACCGTGCCTGCAGTTTCTCCCGATGCTCGCCCTCGATGGCCCGCAGGTGGAATGCCTTGAGCAGGTCCGCGGCGCCCAGCGGCACGCCGCGGCTGTTCTGGTTATCGAAGAAGGTGAACGCCAGGTCTTCGTTGGGTACCGTAATCACGCTGAACATGATGCGCCGGAACAGGCCCTTGCAGTCATTCGCCAACTCCTCGGCTTCGATGATCCGCTGGGCCTGTTGGATATTGTTGACCGACTCCGGTGACCGGTAGGCAAAGTCGGCCCCGGTTGGCAGCGTGCCATGCAGCACATGATAGAGAATGCACAGCGTTGTAAGGCGCTGCTGTCCGTCAATGACGAATTGCCTGTTCCTTGCGCGGTCCTGGTGAATGAGCAACGCACCCATGTAGTAGTCGAGTCCGTTCGCCATTTCCAACTTAAATTCGTGCAGGTCCTTGAGCAACTGTTGAACCTTGTCCTTGCCCCAGACGTAGGGACGCTGGTAGGTGTCCAGTGCCAGTGGCATCCGTTGCGAAGCAAGTAGCGCCTCGAAATGGGTAACTGTGACCTTCACAGCTTTGTTCCTGATCATCGTTGGCGAATCCTTGCGCTGGGCATCCCCTGAAAGGGCGGCCATCGTACCGCGGATAGCGAATGATGGCCATGGGCCGCCCTTTTGTGGACGCCTCCCGGAGTCCTTGCGGGTCGACAGCAGCGAGCGTTTATTGGAGGCCACTGCCTTTTCCAGAACGCCGATTTGCAAGCCGCGGTACTCGTGGGTAGTACCGGTGATGACTTTCTGGCGGGTAGCGTCAAGTTTGTCTTGGGCCTTGGGTCTGTTGGCGCTTGCCTGGCTGCTGAGAACGCTGACTACACCAACGCGGTATAGCTGGATGTTGGTCTCCAGGCCGGTCGAGTTGTAGTGATTGCGCAGGTTCAACTCCGACCGCGACTGGCTTTCGCAGGCGGTGTAGCCGGCGACGAAGTCCAGCGTGGGCCTGTCAGCCGAGACAGTCTTGATCCGCCTGGGGATGTTGGGGGCACGGAGGGCAACAATGTGCTGCTTGGGCTGGGCGGCAAAGACACCCTCAATGGCGGGCTCAGCGACGCCCCGCTGAAAGGCGGTGCCGGCAACGGCACCTTCGTGGTCGGTAATCTCGGCGATGGGGTCAACGAAGGGGCAGGCGGGGGGGG
>Ga0208788_1000075_pt1 | contig 53058 bp, 41 predicted proteins | sample Wag4_2014_7_11_3_FD_187363 | JGI IMG/M metagenome (GOLD analysis project Ga0208788, IMG submission 187363) | Fresh water mixed with fracking chemicals microbial communities from Ohio, USA - Utica-2 Time Series FC 2014_7_11 (SPAdes) (version 2) ... | reverse complement strand
GGTTAAGGATGAAGATAGTCTCAGCTTAACCACGCCGGAAGAGAAAGCGCAGCAAGAACCGGAGGAGTTGGATATTGGTGATCCGATTAGCACCAAGCTTGATTTAGCGCGTGTTTATATCGAGATGGGAGATAGCGAAGGTGCGCGGGAAATTCTGGAAGAAGTGTTGGCTGAAGGGGACGAAGCTCGTAAGGCAGAAGCCCGAGCATTGATGGATACGTTGTAATTCTTCCCGATTCAGCAAAAAGCATAAGGGCAGACTCGTAGGTCTGCCCGATTAGCTTGATTGTTGTGTGAGATCACAAAAAATTTCGTTTGAATTTTTCGTGATTGTCGATGTTGCTTTGCATATCTGCGATGTCCCAGATTTGTAGTTCCCACGGAAAGTAGAAGTTATTCTTGTTTTTGAAATAGACGTGCAAACCACGGTATCCCGCTTTGTTGCGTAAGTACCAGTTTTTTAGATTTAACTCATCCTGCCAATCATCCAGCAAGTTCATCACGCTATTGATTTCGTCAATAGTCAAAATGATGCGCGCACCAAAAATATCATTTAGCCAGTTGTTGACGGGGTATTGATCTTCGCGGTTGGAAAAGCGTTCGATTTTGTCATCGATGCTCTCACGGGTTTTCACACGGTAAAAATATCGGATGTCAATGTTGGCTGTCATCAGGTAATCATTGATGCTTTCGTGTAAGGTGAGGCGGTAGCGGTAGATGTGAGGTGTAGGGATATGTGTGATGGTTCTGGAAAGATTGATTTTTTCTATCTTGCCAGTTTCAAAGTAGTCGTTTGAAAATTCATAATGTAAGCGATTGATTTCACTGATAAGTTGTTTAACTTGGCTGATTTTATCCATACGGTTTTTTCTAAATAAAAACGTAGCCTAAATGTGATGGGGTTGATTTTACCAACCCAAGCGATAAGAAAGGCGTCACCCATACACTTTGGGACTCTTGATGGATGCGCTGCGCTTATCCATCCTACCACTCGATGATGGATACAGAAGATGAGTAGGGTATGTCACCCCTTATGTGTGAATCTTTGATTCGCACAAGGGGCGACGTACCAAAGCTGTGCTGCAACTTCTCTAATCAATATTCAGCACAACATTTTGCTCACGTTCGCTCACGAAGTCTGCCAGTTGTTCAGGCGGTAGGGGTTTGCTGTAAAAATAGCCCTGTATTAACTCACAACCACAGCGTTTCAAAAACAACCGTTGTTCGCTGGTTTCGACGCCTTCGGCTACGACAAACAAGCGCAGTTTCTTCGCCATCGCCATAATTGCTTCAGTAATTGCCACATTATCGCCATCGTCTGGGATCCCTTCGATAAAAGAACGGTCGATTTTCAGGCAATCCAAAGGAAACCGCTTCAAGTTCGACAGAGAAGAATAACCGGTACCAAAATCGTCAATGGCCAGCATCACCCCCAACGATTTTAGCTGGTTTAATACCTGAATTGCCTCCGCAGGATCTTGCATCAAGGTTGATTCTGTTACTTCCAGTTCTAAGCGCTGTGGTGAAATACCTGCTGCTGTAAATGCAGTGACCACTTTCTCTAACAAGCGGCTGTCCATAAATTGCCTTGGTGATAGGTTAACCGCCACGCGAGGCACCTCCACTCCCTCGGCATCCCAACGTGCCAACTGTCGGCAGGCTTCTGCCATCACCCATTCACCAATTGGGCGGATGAGGCCAGATTCCTCGGCAATCGGGATAAATTGAGCGGGTGATACCATCCCAATTTCTGGGTTATACCAGCGTAACAACGCCTCAACTGCTTGAACTTTATCGGTAAACGGATTCACCTGTGGTTGATACACCAAACGGAACTCTTGCCGCTCTAACGCCAAACGCAAACCATTTTCCATGAGCAAGCGTTCAAAAGCTTGTTCATTCATGGTAGCGGCAAAAAACTCATACGTATTTTTGCCTGCTTCTTTTGCGCGATACATGGCCGTATCTGCATTTTTCAGTAACGACATGGCATCATTCCCATCGCTTGGGAAGATGGCAATACCGATAGAGCCGGTCACAAACAGCTCATGTTCTTCTAACTTTAATGGCTGTGCTAACTCGGTCAGTAAACGATCCGCTATTGCGGTGATGGCGTCTTTGTGGCAATCCCCCTCGAAAATCACCGTAAATTCATCACCATCAAAACGTCCCAGAAAAGCCTCATTCCCCACCGCATATTTCAGTCGTGCGGAAATCACGCGCAGTAAATCGTCCCCTGCCGGATGACCAAAGGAATCATTGATCAGCTTAAAACGGTCGAGGTCGATAAACATCACGGCCAGCTGGCTGTTATTCTCGCGTGCATGATCGACAGCTTTAGTGAGTCTTTCGATAAAGTTGACCCGATTGGGTAGTCGAGTCAGCGGGTCGTGGCTGGCGAGGAACTGTAGCCTGTCTTCAGCGACTTTGCGCTTAGTGATGTCAGAAAATACACAGACATAATGCTGAACTGCACCAGTGTCATCGCTGACTGCGCTAATCGACAGCCACACCGGATATAGGTCGCCATCTTTACGCCGGTCGAGAAATTCGCCTTGCCATAAACCACATTCATCCAACGCCCGCATCATCTGGGCATTCACTGCATGACCCATGTGGTCAACACGGAACATTCGTGAGCGCCTGCCGACGGCTTCGGCTTCGCTATAACCTGTGATGCGCGAAAAAGCGGCATTGACGGCAATAATTCTGGCCTCGTGGTCGGTCAGCAAAATACCTTCCGATGAATTCTCAAATACGGTGGAAGCCAGTTTCAATTTAGTTTCCGTGGCCAGCCGCTCGGAGATATCGAGGACCACACCAATAAAGGCAGATTGCCCATGATAGTCAAACAATCGACTGTGAATTTCGACCGGCAACGGGCGGTTATCACGGCAGCGCAACGTGGTGGTGAAGCGGTGGTGTTCGACTTGATTTTCGATGCGGTATGCCGCTTGTTGACGAATCCGTTCGATTTCGCTGTCGATCAGACATTCATCAAGCGACTGACCCAAGAGTTCGTCAATACTGTAGTCCATCAAATCAGCGAGTCGTTGATTGATATAGACAATCACACCATGTTGTTGGATAAACACGCCCACTAATTTTTGTTCAGCGAGCGCCCGATATTGTTCCTCGGCTTCGTTGAGCCGGAGTTCATTTTCACGTTGGGCGGTCACATCGGTGGCAATACAACCAATGGCATTGAGAATGCCATCAGCAGAGTAAAGCGGAAATTTGGTGGCAATAATAAAACGTTGATCTACACCATGATTCAGCTTTGTCTCGATATGGCAGGGCTGTCCGGTACGGAAAATGATATCGTCAAGTTTTTGTAATTCTTCAAAACCTTGATTTTCTGGTAGACAATCTAAAGCTTCTTTGCCAATTAACTCATTTTCTTTTTTATTTAGCAATTCTGCAAAACTATGGCTGACATGTAAGTAACGGCCAGCAATATCTTTGACGAAAACTGGATTGGGGCTGTGTTGCAACACACTGTTAAAACGATAGCGTATGCGCTCCAACCGCCGAACACGGTAAAGCAAATAGATGCACGCTGCGCTAAGCGCTAGGCTCAATAACAGCAAGAACGGCATAAGCCACGCCATTCATGTCTCCCCTCAAACGTCTGGTTTGGCTAACAACAAATAGTCAGTGATGGATTGTACTCTAACACCTGATCGCAACATTGATGCGTCAGTTTGACGCAGTTTTTGTTGCATCCGATTAGCATTAAACATCCAAAACAAAATAAGTCGCATAACGAAAGTCTGCAATGTAAAACGAAAACCTGATTTGTGAAATAGAGAAATTTAATTTTTAGCTTTAGTTGCAATGCAGCAATAAAGCGATGGCCGTTATAATCCCTTCTTTATTTTTAACATTTGCTGATTTATGTCTGCTCTGCGCTTGCTCTCTCTCCCTCGTCGTGGCGAAAAACACACCTTGCCTTTTTTCCCAGCTGGTGCGGATAGTCGTTGTCTGACACAGTTGGCCGCTTTAGCAAAACAACCTTTATTGGTGTTGACTGAGCAGGCGCGTGATAGCACGCGGTTGGCAGAGGAAATCAGCTTTTTTGCCCCACAGTTACGCGTCGCGGTTTTCCCCGATTGGGAAACGTTGCCCTACGATCATTTTTCACCCCATGCGGATTTGGTCAGTGAACGGCTGGCGACTTTGTGGCGGTTACGCCAAGGGCAGGTAGATGTGTTGCTGTTGCCGGTCGCCACTGCCATGCAACGTCTAGCACCGCTGGATTATCTCGCTGGGCGCAGTTTTATGCTGTCGGAAAAACAACGACTGGATACCGAGCGCTTGCGGGCTGATTTGGTGTTGGCGGGGTATCAGCATGTGACACAGGTATATGCTCCCGGTGAGTTTTCGATTCGTGGTGGGCTTATCGACCTGTTTCCGATGGGGGCCAGTTTGCCGTATCGGATTGATTTGATGGACGATGAAATCGATGGCTTGCGGACATTTGATGTCGATAGCCAGCGTACCCTCGATCAGGTCACCCAGATTCAACTGTTGCCCGCGCGTGAATTTCCGTCTGATGAGGCGGCAATTACGGCTTTTCGCAGTCGTTGGCGTGAACAATTTGAGGGGGATCCCTCGCGTTGTCGTTTGTATAAAGATGTCTCTAATGGGATATTGCCGGCAGGGATTGAATACTGGCTACCATTATTCTTTGAACAAACCGCCACAATTTTCGATTATCTCGGTCCACAAGCCGCGTGTGTCCTACACCATCACACCCTGCCTGCCGCAGAACAGGCATGGCAAGACATCGTATCGCGCTACAACATGATTGGTAGCGACCCTGCTCGCCCCGGATTGCCACCTGATGCACTCTATCTGCGTCCGGATGCTTTGATGGCGGCCTTGAAAGCCTATCCTTGCTGGCGCTTGCCACAAGAAGGTGAATGGCAACCCACCCTTGCCCCTTTGCCGCCCTTGCATATCCAACGCCGCAGCGACACTCCCTTTGCGCTGCTCGAACAATTTACCCAACAGTTTACTGGTCGGGTGTGTTTAGTGGCCGAGAGTGTCGGTCGCCGTGAAACCTTAAATCAGTTTTTGCGTGATTATGGCTGGCAAGCGGCATGGGTCGATGATGTCGCTGCCGCGATGACGCACGCCGCCGGTTTGATCTTGGTGGCAGGACAACTGACCAGCGGTTTTATTGACCATGAAAACCATATTGCCTTTGTCACCGAATTTGAACTCTATCAACACCAACGCAGCAGCCTCAGTCGCCGGCGTCGCAAAAGCCATAATCCTGATACGGTGTTGCGCGATTTAGCCGAAATTCGCGCTGGTGATCCGGTGGTACATGAAGAACACGGCATTGGTTTATACCAAGGACTGGTCAGCATGGATTTAGGCGATGGGCCAAGCGAATTGATGGTGTTGGAATATGCCGATGGTGCCAAGCTCTATGTCCCTGTGTCGCACTTAAATTGCATTTCCCGTTATGCCGGCATGGCCAGCGACAAAATCGCTTTGACTCGCTTGGGTTCAACACAATGGGAAAAAGCGCGTAAGCGTGCTGCCGAAAAAGTTCGGGATACTGCGGCTGAATTGCTCAACTTATATGCCCAACGCGCAGCGCGGCGCGGCCATGCCTTTGCGTTGGATAGCCATGACTATGATGCGTTTGCCGAGAGTTTTGGTTTTGAAGAAACCGCCGATCAAGCCGCCGCTATTCAAGCCGTGTTAAGCGATATGACCTCGGGTAAACCGATGGATCGTTTGGTGTGCGGTGATGTGGGTTTTGGTAAAACCGAAGTGGCTTTGCGGGCGGCTTTTGTCGCGGTGATGGGGGGCAAGCAGGTGGCCGTACTGGTCCCTACCACGTTATTGGCAGAACAGCATTATCAAAATTTCAGCGACCGCTTCGCCGATTGGCCAGTCAAAATTGCCGAGTTATCGCGTTTTCGCAGTGCCAAAGAACTGAAAACGGCGCTGGCTGGCATCAAAGAAGGAACGGTGGATATTGTGATTGGTACCCACCGCTTATTACAACCTGATGTTGACTTTGCTCGTTTGGGATTGGTGATTATTGATGAGGAACACCGTTTTGGGGTTCGCCATAAAGAACAACTGAAACGCCTACGGACTGACGTTGACATTCTGACGCTGACGGCTACGCCTATTCCGCGCACCTTGGCCATGAGCTTAGAAGGGTTGCGCGACTTTTCCGTGATTGCCACCGCGCCCAACCGCCGGTTGGCAGTGAAAACCTTTGTCAGTCCAACTGCACCTGGGGTGATTCGGGAGGCGGTGTTGCGTGAGTTAAAACGCGGCGGTCAGGTGTTTTTCCTCTACAACGAGGTCGATAGCATCGACAATATGCGGCAGCGTTTGGTTGAGCTACTTCCCGAGGCGCGGATAGAAATTGCCCACGGTCAAATGCGTGAGCGTGAATTGGAACAAGTGATGCGCGATTTTACCCAGCAGCGTTTTAATGTGCTGTTGTGTTCAACCATCATTGAAACAGGGATTGATATTCCGAATGCCAATACGATTCTTATTCATCGCGCTGATAAATTTGGCTTGGCTCAGCTGCATCAATTACGCGGGCGTGTTGGCCGTTCTCACCATCAAGCCTACGCCTATTTGCTCACCCCCGATCACCTAACCCGCGATGCCCAAAAGCGTTTGGAGGCAATTCAGGCGATGGAGGATTTGGGGGCGGGCTTTGCTTTGGCGATGCACGATTTAGAAATTCGTGGCGCGGGTGAGGTGTTAGGCGAGGGGCAGTCGGGCGAAATGCAAGAGGTGGGTTTTAGCTTATATACCGATATGCTGAAACAAGCGGTGCGTGCTTTACAACAAGGTAAAGAACCCGATCTTGACCAACCTTTGGGTATTCACACTGAAATTCACTTGGCTGCACCGGCCTTATTGCCAGAGGATTATTGTCCTGATGTCCACGAACGCTTGGTGTTGTATAAGCGAATGGCGTGTGCCGATGCTGAACAAGAGATTGATCAGCTACAAGAAGAATTGATCGACCGTTTTGGTTTGTTACCCTCGCCGGTGAAAACCTTGCTCGACAGTCATCGCTTGCGCTTGCTTGCCCACGCGATTGGGATTAAAAAATGTGTGGCAACGGCAGAAGGGATGACATTGATTTTTGATAAAACCACCACGGTTGAGCCGATCAAGATTATCCAGCTGATACAAAGTAAACGGCATTACAAATTGTTGGGACAGGACAAGTTAAAAGTGGAAGTGGCGCTGCCTGATGTCGCTATGCGGGTGGTGAGATTAAAAGAATTATTGCGTGAATTGGTTGCTTAACGATGCAGTTTTCTTCGCATTTAACTGTGGGTGCACTGACTGCGATTGTCAGTGTGAAAGCAGGATGGATTGGTTTGGAATCGCTGGATATTTTGGCGGTGCTGATCGGCTGCATGTTGCCGGATATTGATCATCCTCACTCTACTTTGGGACGGCGGGTAAAGATTCTTTCTGTGCCAATCTCGAAGCTGTTTGGCCATCGTGGTTTTACGCATTCCTTGCTTATTATCATTGTTGGGCTGTGGTTCTTATTGTATTACCTCAACACGCCACCGGGCTGGGCGACGGGGTTGGCCTTGGGTTATTTATCGCACTTGGCTGCTGATTTTGTCACGCCCTCCGGCATTCCCTTATTATGGCCTTGGCGGCAACGCTTTCGCTCGCCAGTCACCGTGGTAACGGGGGGTGTCGGTGAGAAGGTGGTGGTGGGGATGTTGATGGGCTTTACTGCCGTGTGGGTGGTGTGTGGTGGGCATCAATGTCGTCCCTTTTTCGATTGGCTGGTGCAGTTGTTCAGTTAAAAGATACGATGTCAGAATGGATAATGCGGCGCGGGCCCGCTGAAAGTGACAGATCACGTAAATAACCCGCGACTGAAGTCGAAGGCTTTATTGTGAAGCGCAGACATGGTTACCCATATCGACACTCCCAACATCAGGCGTATTTACAGCCGCCCTTGGCGAGACGGCGGTCTCGCCAATGCGGGCAAGGTTCCGACTTGCATTCAAGTCGCTGTGCGCCCGCAGACCACAGTGAGGGCACTCGAAACGATGTTTCGAGCGCTTCCCCAATCCTCCACAACACGAGCAGGTCTGGCTGGTGTAGGCCGGGTTGACGTACTCGACCGCGATGCCTGCTGCCTTGGCCTTGTATTCGACGAAGGTTTGCAACTGCCGCCACGCCCAGCGGTGCAGGCGGCCACGCATGCGTTTGCCCGCCTTGATGCGAGAGCGAATGTGCGTCAGGTCTTCCATCGTAATCTTGGCGACACCGGTTTGGATCGCCGCCTGAACAATGGCCTTGCTCGTTTCGTGGTTGATGTGCTTCACACGCCGCGCCTCCTTGCCGGAGACCTGCCGGAGCTTTTGTCTCGCGCTCTGGCTGCCGTTGGACTGAAGGCGACGGCGCAGGGCAAGGTAACGGTCGCGCTTGTCGCGCAGTCGCTCGCCGCCGAAGACCTTGCCCAAGCTATGGGCAGCGAGGTTGTTTTCTCCGACATCCACACCCAGCACAGGGCCGGATGCCACGGGTTCAACGTCGCCCTGCTCGACGACGAGGTTGAAAAACCATTGCCCCTTGCGCAAGACCAGCTCCGCCTCCTTCGGCTGGCCGGATTCCAGAATGCGACGCTGGTATTCGCCGAGACGCATGGGCACGGTGATACGCCCATCGAGGGTATAGAGCGAGACGGTCTTGCCTTTGAGGGTGTAGGTGCGTTTGTCGAAGTGGACACTGGCGCGGTTGAAGCGGATGTCGGGGATGGGGGCGTCCTTCCTGATGCGCCCGAGTTCTTTTTGTGCCTTATACGCCTTGCAGACCGAGAAGATGGCGTTGCAGCACATCTGACTGCCCAGCGGTGTCGCTTCGCGCAACATCGTATAGGTGCGCTGGTGCAGACCGACGCGGTTGTAGAGACGGTGCTCGCGTACGATGGGAACAAGACGGTTGCAGGCGTCCGCATAGGCCACTTGAAGTGCTGCAAGACGGCCCACGTGTTCTGCCGTCGTATCAAGCCGAATCGACGCCGTGCGCATCATCGCTTATCGCCTCTTGGTGACATGCTCGCAACGCTCAATGTAGCGGCGGATGGTCTCGGTGCTGACGTTGCCCGCCGTGCCGACGTAGTACGACGGCGACCACAGGTGTCCGCCCCACAGCCGTTTCTTCAGCGCCGGGAACTGCTGGAACAGACGGCGAGCCGTGACGCCCTTGAGCACCTTGACGGCATCGGCTACGGCAATGGCAGGCGGGATGCTCAGAAACAGGTGGATATGATCCGGTTGAATCTCCTTGGAAATCACCGGCCAACTCCGTTCCGCACAAATCACATCCAGCATCGCCCCTGTTTCCTCCGCCACCGCTCCAATCAGTACGTCGCGCCGATACTTCGGGCACCAGATCACATGGTACGCCGTTTGATAGACGCAATTACGTTTCGTGACAACATCAATCATGCGTCACAGTTTACACCACATGGTGCGCTTCGCGCACCCGCAATTCCTCCCCTGACTCAAGTCAGGGGTTTCCTTGCGGAGATTCTATGAATCGAAGATTTTTTTTGGCCGCATGTGCCACAGCGATGCTGACCGCGTGTGGCCATGTGTCCCCTCTCTTGCAACCAACGACACCGTCCACCACGCCTCCACCACCGTTAAAAGTGGGTCTGGCGCTCGGCGGGGGCGCCGCGAAGGGCTTTGCTCATGTAGGGGTGATTAAAGTTTTGGAAACTGCCGGCATTCCCGTTCATATTGTCACCGGCACCAGCGCTGGCAGTGTCGTCGGGGCGCTGTATGCCGCTGGTTATGATGGCTTTCGCTTACAAACGCTGGCCTTTGGATTAGATGAGTCGAAAGTCCGTGATTTGACTTTTGGCAGTGGCGGCGTGGTCAAGGGACAAAAGCTCGAAGACTATGTCAATCAATTAGTCCACAAACGCCCAATTGAAAAATTAGCCAAGCCCTTTGGTGCGGTTGCCACAGATCTTGATACCGGCAAACGGGTGTTATTTCAACGCGGCAATACTGGCCAAGCGGTACGAGCATCAAGCAGTGTGCCTGGGGTGTTTGAACCGGTGGTCATTGGTCAACGGCGCTTTGTCGATGGTGGGTTAAGCAGTCCAGTCCCAGTAGAAGCCGCACGCGAAATGGGGGCCAATGTGGTGATCGCAGTGGATATTTCTAGCAAAGCCGGTCATAGCCGCCCAGAGGGTGCACTGTCTATCCTCGATCAGACCTTTACCATCATGGGACAAAAGTTAAGTGCACAAGAACTTAACCGCGCCGATGTGGTGATTCGCCCTGCAATTGCGGGCATTGGTGCAGCAGATTTCAACCAAAAACATCAGGCGATGTTGGAGGGGGAGCGGGCGGCCAAAGCGGCGCTGCCGGAGATTCAGCGCAAGTTGGCGGCATGGCGCGGCGGTGGTGGGCGGTAAGTTGTTCCAAACTGGCGCGCAATTTGGGATGTTGAATGCGATGAGATAGCTGTTCAAATTCCGCTAAGGTTTGGTCGCTGATTGGGACAGCTTTAGGGGCTGTCCTATCGCGCTGCTTGGGCTTTACCACAATATTGACCGCCGGAAAGTGCAATCCTCGTGCAGCAAAGCCCTGCAAAATGACTCGTTCAAAACGCTGCAATTTGCTTGCCGCCATCCCCGATTGGGCAAACACCACCAAACCATCCTCACGGGCACAAACCAGCTGACAACTGCCATGTAAATTGGTGGGCAGTAATGTTAAAAACAGTTGGTTCATACGGGCAAATGTGCGCGCTTGTTGTAGTAATTGACCTAGCCCGCTGTCCTGTCGAGCGAGGTCATGGATGGGATGACGACTCATAATCCACGCAAGGCTGCAATTAAATCGGGGGCAGGGGTGGCCGGTAGGCCTTGCCGCACTTCCTCTAACATCCCTGACAACACCGTGACACTATCGGCAACCAACTCAATCAGATTGCCAGTAATTTCATGACGTTGCAGCGTATCGGCTAATGTCACAGCTAATTCTGCAATCGCCATCTGTTTTGCCACGACGGCGGCTTCCGCCAATAACAGCGAAGCAGCGGCCATGCGTTGTGCAGACTCCACCCCATGTGTCAGCCGTTCGCGGGTGATGGCGGCGAACAAACCTCGCGATTGTGCACAAAATGCAGCATGTTCAATCGCCGCTTGGCCTTCGCTGTCTTCCAAGGCATCTTCAACCACAGGGGTGTTGAGATGGGGAATATCATCAATCGCGATGCTTTCTAACACGGGTAATTCTGGTGGTGCGGCCATCGGGGCCGGCGTGTCAGGCTCGGCTGGTGCAGTTGACGCAACCGGTGTGGGCGCAAAAGTAAAACGTGGTGGATTAGGATCCCCCGCTTTGAGCTGTGCCAACGCTTCAGTGAGCTGTTGCAAGGTTGTGGCATCTGCCGTGGGGAAACGATCCAAGGTTTTACCCAATTCAGCCAGCACAGAAGCAGTATGTTGGGCTTGCCAATCGCTAGGCCCAGACAGCGGCAAATTGTCAGCCATGTTGACCAGTGTACTGATGGCATCGCTAATTAACGCATTATCGAGTTCAGGGGCATCTTGTTCTAGTACCGTCAGTGCATCACGGAATAAGCCAAAGTGAGAGGTACTGCCGGCGACAAGACGAGCCCAATTAGACTGTAAAGCTGCCGCTAGGGTACGCATGACCACTAAACGCGGATAGGCTTGGTCGATATGTTTGGGCGGCATCAGGCTGCTACTGGCCGCATCTTTGCTCGAAAAAATGTTTGTGTGTAATACACGTTCGTGGGCAGGCAAAGCTGCTTCAGATGCAGGAAGTTCGCTGCGCTCGGATTCGGGCATCTCAACGCTGGCTAGTGACGGAGGCGCACTCACCGGTTCCCCCTCTGCCATTGTGTGAGCTAACGGCGGCGTGAAACTGGCCGCAGTGTTCACTTGCTGCAACGCCACTTCTGGGAAAGTGGGGTTGAGAAAATCTTCTAGAGCAAAGTCATCCAACGCCTTAAGAGGCTCGGCGGGTAGAGCAGGGGCTGTCGGTGCATTTTGATCTGTTACCGTCGGAATGGACTCTGTGATGGGGTCTAAGGGCTCAAGCACAGGGATGTCGGCGACCGGTATCGCAGCAGCAGGCACCTCTGGCGCGGGGATTTCCAGTGCTGGCGGCAGCGTTAACGGTGTCGTGTCATACGGCACATAGCCCGGCAAGGGATCTTCCTCAACAGGTAAGGTTAGCTCGGGAATGTCCTCTAGTACCGGCGGCAAAGACATTGCCGGCACGGGCTCAAGCACCGGTTCAGGCACTGGCACTGGCACTGGCACTGGCACTGGCACTGGCACTGGCTCGGGTACTGGCTCGGGTACTGGCTCGGGTACTGGCTCGGGTACTGGCTCAGGTACGGGTTCAGGCACTGGCTCAGGTACTGGCTCAGGTACTGGCTCAGATACGGGTTCAGGTACGGGTTCAAGCATCGGCTCAGGTACTGGCTCAGGCACTGGCTCGGGCACTGGCTCGGGCACTGGCTCGGGCACTGGCTCGGGCACTGGGTCAGGCACTGGCACTGGCACTGGCTCAGGCACTGGCTCAGGCACTGGCTCAGGCACTGGCTCAGGCACTGGCTCAGGTACTGGCTCAGACACCGGCTCAGGTACGGGTGCAGAGGCCGCAGCGGTGGTTGCAAAAGCCGCTACAACCGCTGCACTGGCAGAAATACGCGGTGGCGTTGGGCGAATGTGTTGTGCAGGTGCAACACTTACCGCTGTTGGTGGTTCCTCCACCAATAACGGTGTGTCGGCTGGCAAACTTTCATCTTCCAGTTGCTCTAACAAACTGGCGGCATGATCGGCACCAATCTCCAATAAAGCCAGACTGGCTTCAACCGCTGGATGATGTTCTTGTTGATACAAACGCTCCCACAGCTGACGCGCTAACGATACCGGCGGGGAATAAGGCTGGCTGTCATCGCCCCGTTTTTTCAGCTGCCGTGCCAACTGCGCAGGCAACAAGCGCGCTCCCTCACTGTGATCACCGGCAAACGTGTCAACATTGATACTGGCTAGTTTCCAAAACCCCGCTAATACCGGATCAGGTTCATGGCGTGCCGCGCGCTCTAACGAATCGCGCATGATTTTAAGTCCTGCTGGATCTGCGCCACGCAACCACGCTAGCAACCCTCGTTCATAACGCTGCCGATCTGTGGCAAACAACGCTGCATCAAAGGCCACTGCAGGTAAAGCAGGGGCAAGTTGGCTGATGCCAGCAAAGAGGCGGTGTTCATCATCAGGAAGGTGAGTAGCGTGGGTCATAGTTCAGACAGGATTCTTAGTAAGGAAAGCTATTTTAGTGGAGATAGCACAAGTTTTTGCAGAACAACACCAATTAGCGCCGCTATTTTGCTATTTTTTCGTGCTATCAACGATGTCCACCTGAAACCGTGTTATGAATCAGCCACTTCATCGCCCTCTGCAGCCTCATCGCGAGCCGCTTCCATGCCACGTTGCAGAGAGGCTTGTTCTTCGGCGTGATGTGCGAACCAACGTTCCACCACGGCCTCTACTTCGGTAATACCCTGTTTTTTCAAGCTTGAGAACAATTGCACAGAGATTTCAGGCCGGTCTTGTAGGGCCGCTCTGACTTTACGCAAAGTCTCTTGCTTCTCTTGCTGGTTTAATTTGTCCGATTTGGACAACAAAATATGCACGGGCTTACCGGTAGTGCGGAAAAAATCCAGCATTGCCCAGTCTAAGTCCTTCAATGGATGCCGTGCATCCATAATCAACAACAACCCAATCAGCGGTTGACGAGTTTGGAGATAGCGCCCTAACAGCGCCACCCAATGCGTTCTGACTGCTTCGGGGACTTGTGCATAGCCATAGCCGGGCAAATCCACCAAAAAACGGTTTTGATCGAGGTCAAAATAGTTGATGTGTTGGGTTCGTCCCGGAGTCTTAGAAACGAATGCCAGACGCGTACGATTGGCCATCGTATTCAGGGCGCTGGACTTGCCAGCATTGGATCTGCCGGCAAAAGCAATCTCGGCTCCAGTGTCAGGAAGATCCTTCAAGTGGTTAACGGTAATGTGAAAACGAGCGTTTTGGAAAAGAGACATGGTGAATGGTCAAGTCAGTTGGTATAGAATCGCGGGTTTATAGCTATCATCTGTGCCACAAGATTCAGGCGAAAAATCAAGGAGCAACCATGAGAGTTTCTATGCTGTTGGCAGCGGTCGGGCTGGTAAGCGCCAGCGCTGCATTTGCCAATCCGGCAGTTAGCACAAAGCCGGCAAATGCGGCAGCCGCCAAGCCGATTGCCGAACAGGTCTGTGCAGCATGTCACGGCGTGGACGGTAACAGCGTGGCAGCGGCCAACCCTGTCCTGGCTGGCCAACACCCAGAGTATCTGTATAAGCAGTTAGTCGAGTTTAAAACCGGCAAGCGTAACAACGCTATTATGTTGGGGATGACCGCTGCTTTGTCAGATGATGACATGAAAAACTTGGCTGCGTACTTTTCTCAGCAAAAGTTAAAGCCACGTGAAGCCCCTGATGCTAAGTTGCAAGAGGCTGGCGGCAAGATTTTCCGTGGTGGGATTGCAGCGTCTAAAGTGCCTGCCTGTATGGCTTGCCACGGTCCAACCGGTGCGGGGATTCCTGTTGAATACCCTCGCTTAGGTGCACAACATGCGGGTTATATCGAAGCACAAATGTTGGCGTTTAAGAAAGGCGAACGCGCTAACAATAACGTGATGATGGATATTGCTTCGCGCATGACCGACGCTGAGATCAAAGCGGTATCAAACTATATTGCTGGCCTGCGTTAAGCGCAACTTAACCCGAGTTTGGCAATCAGAGGGGGGAGCACGCCTTGGCGGCTCTCCCTTCTTTCCATTTTGATGACTATGAAAACACCTACTCGCTCTACGGTTTTTTGGGCCTCGCTGTTTGACTTACTGAGTTCTATGCGCTTTGCCATTGGTTTACTCACCATTTTGGCGATTGCTTCGGTCATCGGTACGGTATTGCAACAAAACCAACCCTATCCAAACTACGTGATTGAATTTGGTCAGTTTTGGTTCACAGTATTTGAATGGCTGGGGCTGTTTGATGTCTATCACTCGGCATGGTTTTTAATTCTGTTAGCGTTTTTGGTGCTCTCCACCAGCTTGTGCATCTGGCGCAACACCCCCGGCTTTCTCAAAGAAATGCGCGGGTGGCGTGAGCATGCTTCCGAGCGTTCGCTGGCAGCCATGAGCCATACTGCCCTACTCCAAGGTACAGGCACACCCGAAACAGTACAGGCCTACCTAACTAGCCAAGGATTTGCAATCAAAACCGCCCAACGCGAAGATGGCTCAACCATGGTGGTCGGTAAGCGTGGGGCAGGCAATAAATTAGGCTATTTCTTTGCCCACATTGCGTTGGTGGTGATCTGTATTGGTGGCCTCATGGATGGCAATTTGCCACTCAAAATCGGTGAACTTGTCGGCACCATTCGACCCGAAACTCGCGATATTCCACAAGGCCAAGTGCCTGCAGAAAGTCGTCTCTCTACGAGCAATCTCTCTTTTCGTGGCAATGTCACTATCCCAGAAAACAGCAGTGCCGATGTAGTATTTTTGAATGCAGGGCGGGGCTATTTGGTACAGGATTTACCCTTTATCATCACCCTGAAGAAATTCCGTGTTGAGTACTATCCAACAGGGATGCCAAAGCTCTTTGCCAGCGATATTGTGATTACCGATAAGGCCAGCGGTAAGACCCGAGAAGAAACCGTCAAAGTGAACCATCCAGTGCATGTCGATGGTGTGGCCATTTATCAGGCCAGCTTTGGGGATGGTGGGTCCCCCCTAGCACTGACCGCATGGAACCTCGCGGCACCAGCAATGGGCCCGATCAAGGTTGAGGGGCGATCAATGAATCAACAACCGTTGATTGCCAATGGCAAACCGTATTCGCTTGAGTTTGGTGAGTTGCGTGTTTTTAATATCCAAGACATGCGCGACAACTCCACCGTTGCAGTGAACAAAACTTTTAACGAATTGCTGTCACAAGCGCAAAGCGTGCAACACGAGAAAAACCTCGCTAATGCCGGCCCGACCATTCAATTCAAACTACGTGATAATCAAGGTCAGGCGTTTGAATATCACACGTATATGTCGCCGTTGGTTTTAGAAGGGCGCAGTTATATCGTGACCGGTGTACGTAAAGAAGTCGGTCAACCATTCTCCTATTTGCGCCTACCGTTGGATCAAGAAGGCTCGCTGCAAAGCTTTATGCGGCTGTATGCCACTTTGCACGATACAAGCCTGTATCCTGAGATTGCTCGCCGCGCGGCTGCGAAGGCGTTAGCGGGTTCGTCTATTAGCCCCGAGATGCAACAACAATTTCAATTTAGCGTTGAATTTGTCCTCAATCGTTTCCATGAGGGGGGATTCCGTGCTTTAGATGAATTTGTGCAAGCGCGAGTGCCAGCGGATAAACAAGCCGAAGTGGGGCAAACCTATATCAAGATTTTGCAGGCGGTCGTGGTGGACATGATGGAAATTGCACATCAGCGTGCTGGCCTTGCCCCGTTTCAACTTAACGAAAATAACTACCGCTTTTTGCTAGATAGCTTGGTGGCCGCAGGGATTTTAGTGCGTGACTACGGTTCGCCAGTTTTCCTACAACTTTCTGGCTTTGAACAAGTCCAAGCCACAGGGTTACAGCTCACTCGTTCTCCCGGAAAAAATGTCGTCTACTTCGGTTCCTTAATCTTGGTTTTGGGAATCTTGTGTATGTTCTATATCCGTGAGGTGCGAGTATGGGTTCGTCTTGGCGCACAAGATACACGCCTAGCGGTATCAAGTAACCGCAAAAACCGCGACCTCGAGCAAGATTTTGCCCGTCATCAGGCTCGTTTATTGGAAATCGTGCAAGGAAAAGCCTAAATGGAATTGGTTCATTCGCAACTGAACACCAACCAAAAGCGGTTGGATGTATTTGATTGGCTCTATGCTGCCCTGATTGTGGTGGCGGCAGTGGTGGCCGAGCAGCAATATGGCCAGTATATGGATATTTATGAGCACTCCATTTTGATTGGCAGCACGCTCGGCTTGATTGCTTTAGGTTGGTTTTGGAAATCGTGGCGCTGGTTTTTTCCTTTAACGGGAGCCTTAGCCCTTGCTGCGATTGCGCTTTATGCAGGAGATATTAACCAAGGCCAAAGTCGGTTTTTCCTGCGCTATCTGCTGTCGTCACAATCGGCGATTATGTGGATGTGCACCTTGTTTTTCCTCGCTATGGCCGTGTTTTGGGCCGCATTATTTTCACGCTCGGCCTTCCTAGAACAATTCGCGACGGGATTAACTTGGGCTGCCTCGGTCATGGGACTGACGGGGCTTTTTGTCCGCTGGGACGAAAGCTATCTGATTTCTCCTGATATCGGCCATATTCCAGTGTCGAATCTGTACGAAGTCTTTGTGCTGTTTTGTTTAATCACTGCCTTGATGTATCTCTACTACGCAGAGCGGGTGGCAACACGTCGGATGGGGGCATTTGTGCTGCCGATTATCTGTGCTGCCGTCGGCTTCATCTTGTGGTACACCTTTGATCGTCAGGCGCATGAAATTCAACCGCTTATCCCTGCCCTGCAGTCTTGGTGGATGAAAATTCATGTTCCAACTAATTTTATTGGATATGGTGCCTTTGCCATTGCTGCCATGTTGGGGATTGCCGAACGCCTTGTATCGCGTGGTGTTTTGGCAGACCGACTGCCCAGTGCCGATATTATGGAAGAAGTGATGTACCGCGCGATTGCGGTTGGATTCTTATTCTTCACGATTGCGACCATCCTCGGCGCAATGTGGGCAGCCGATGCGTGGGGCGGCTATTGGAGCTGGGATCCGAAAGAAACTTGGGCGTTGATTGTATGGCTTAACTACGCCGCTTGGTTGCATGTGCGGTTAGTAAAAGGTTGGCGTGGTGCAGTGTTGTCGTGGTGGGCCATTATTGGTCTTTTTGTGACCACTTTCGCCTTTATTGGCGTGAATATGTTCCTGTCTGGCCTACATTCTTATGGTGCACTATAAGCGATGTCAGTTGTTACCCTAGAGCGCCTGCTACAAGCCGAAGGGCTTGGCAGCCGGCGTGAATGCCGTGGTTGGATTATGGCGGGAGCGGTGTCGGTGAACCAACAGCCGGTCACCGATCCGCAGCAAACATTTCCCCGCGATGGCACTTTGTTATCTTTTAACGATGAACAATGGTTCAGCCAAACCAAGCTGACGGTGTTGCTGCATAAACCGGCTGGGGTCGAGTGTTCCCACAACCCCAGCCACCACCCTCCCGTCCATCAACTATTGCCAATCCGCTTGCGTCAACGAGGCTTACAGTGTGTCGGTCGCTTAGATCAAGACACCACTGGACTGTTATTGCTGACCGATGACGGCGCTCTCAATCATGCTTTAACCTCGCCAAAACATCACGTTCCGAAAACCTATCTGGTCACCACGGCCCATGCGCTCACCCCCAAGATGTTGGCGGATTTGTTGGCGGGGGTGGTATTGCGTGATGATCCTCACCCTGTGTTTGCTCAAGCCGCAGAACAGGTCGATTCCCACCAATTGCGTTTGGTGATTACCGAGGGGCGCTACCATCAGGTGAAGCGGATGCTGGCCGCGGTAGGCAATCGCGTCGTGGCTTTGCATCGCGAGGCAATTGGTGCGCTTATGCTTCCACCTGATTTAGCCTGTGGTCAATGGGCCACACTTTCAGCGCAACAACATTCTCTTTTAACAAAGTGATACTGGTTTCCTTGCGTTTAGTCAGATGACGTGTGATAAAAATCAGTTAGCGTCAATTGGCTTACGATGCTGTTCGTATGAACGTCAAAAGGAAATGCCATGATCCGCCGCAAGAAAAAACAGCTCGCGCAGTGTTTTAAGGTCCGTCTTGCTGTCTCCCCTTTGTCCAGCGCGGAATTACAAGAGGCAGTTAGCCAGGCCGAACATCAAGCCGATCGCGAACACGATTTGTTTTTTGATCTGGTGGTTCACGAAATGGTCATCCCCGACATTGAAGAACCTGGCACATTATTATCTTCAGAAGACAAGTTTTAGCCATAAATAGATTTTATTACTGAAGGCAAAAAGCGTTTTTTTTGTTTTCTGTGAATTAGACGTTTCTACCAAGATAAAATCGATTCTTCTTTTTGTTTCAGCTCTGTTTTTTAAACCGTATGGCGAAAAATTTAACGCATTAAAAAATAGATGCGCTCAACCCGATTTGCATTTAAGATGACGGAAGAGGACTGTTTCTATTAGGAAAAGCGTGGCGTGTCAGCCCGCTAACCTTGCTTCAATTCAGGAGTGCAGTGAATCATGGATAATGTCAATAACCCAAACGTCGATAACGATCACCAATTAAACGAAGAACTCACCACCTTAGCGCGTGACGTAGGTGCGGTGAATTTGGCTGACGATCCTGCTGCACAAAATATTGAAGCAGCGGCGCGGGATGAAGCGTTAGACCAAATTATGATGAGTAAGCGTCAACTGGAAGCCAGTTTTGAAATGGCACAGTTGGCAACAGGTTATGTCCCCACCGAAAACACGGTGCTTTCACAAAGCTTTTCTTCTGCAGCAGGGGAAACCACAGGTACCCGAGCACAAGCTTTGACTCGTGGTTTTGTTGCCAATCCGGTTGAAGTCGCTCAACAGTTGATGGTTGAAGTACCAGAAAGCGCAGCAGAACAACGTTTGGCAGACGCTGGAGATGCCAATGAATCAGTCGTGGCTTCAGCCTTAGCCGGCGATTTACAAGCCATGGCGTTTTCTGTCCCTGATCAACAGCAAAACTCAACGACCCAGCTTGATCCGGTGCTAGATCCAATTGTTGACGTTCAACCCACGCCAACACCGACGCCTGAAACCACAGAAACACCTGATCCAGAACCCACTCCAACGCCAGTACCGACACCCGAACCGGTTCCGACACCTCAACCCACCCCAACGCCACAACCTACACCAACACCGGTCCCGACGCCTGAACCAGTGCCTACACCTGAACCAGTGCCTACACCTGAACCAGTGCCTACACCTGAACCAGTGCCTACGCCTGAACCAGCCCCTACGCCTGAACCAGTGCCTACGCCGCAACCTACACCAACACCGGTCCCGACACCTGAGCCAGCCCCTACGCCAACACCAGATACGCCAAAGGAACCGGAAAAGCCAGAGCCGCCGGCTCGTCCCATACCTGAACCGGCTCCGACCCCGCCGAACTTATCTTCTGCACAAAGTGAAGTAGAAGAAAAAGCGCTAGACCAAGGTGGAAGCGAAGCCGAGCTAGACACAGAGAAAACAACTGGCACGTTCACTTTTACCCCCGGTTCTGCTGGTGGGGATAAGCTGGTTATTTTGGATAAAAATGGCCAAGCCGTTGAGCTGAGTCGTGATGGTGGGCCGGTGGTCGTTGAAGGACAGCACGGTAAATTAACCGTGTCCTTCGTGGATGGTAAATACCAATATGAGTATCAACTAGACGGTGCAGTCAAACACGATAAAACACAAGGTCAAGACAATGCCTTGCCTGATGATTTTGTGACTCAGGTGATTAACAACGGCAATGTCGTGACCAGTGGCAAAATCGGTATCACCATTACGGATGATGGCCCAAGCATTGCGGCGGAAGAAAGCCAAGCACCACAATTTATCCAGAGTGATGCAGGTCTCGCTAACGGCACGCTTGGCCAACAAGATGCCGCGACGGGTGAGTTTAAAGCCTCGTTCAAAGTGGGCTTTGGCGGTGATGGTGAAAAAATGACCGTGGTTGGCCAAGGTGATCAAGCTCAGTTGGTCGCTAATGGCATGCAATATGGTTTCAAATTTGATGAAGGCGCTAACAGTGGGTTGAAAGACACCGCCACCGGTAGCGACATCAAACTGTACACCAACACAACGACTGGCGAAGTCGAAGGCCGTAACGCCAATGGTGACGCCATCTTCTCCCTGAAAATCGACAGCACCAGCGGCGAAGTCACTCTGACCCAAAAAGGCGCCATCCTACACAGCGCCCCTGATGGTCAAGCAGGCGGTGCTGACGAACTGCAATCACTGGCAAAAGATGCACTGAAAATTGTCGCCACCGCAACCGATGGTGATGCGGATACGGCAGCGGCAGAGATCGATTTAGGCAGTCGGATTGCCTTTCAAGATGACGGTCCGAGCCTCGCTGCCTTGCAAGACCAAGGCCCTAGCTTGGTCCAACGTGACTCTGGTTTACAGAACGGTACTGGTGCACCACAAGCAGCGGATAAAGGTGCTTTCCAAACCAGTTTCACTGTCAACTTTGGTGGTGATGGCCAAAAAATGGCTGTTGATGCCGATGGCAAACCCATTGCTGATGGCATGCGATATGGCTTCCAATTCGAGGAGGGTGCTGATAGCGGACTTAAGGACACTGCAACCGGAAGTGACATCAAACTCTATACCGACCCCGTCACGGGAGAGGTAGTTGGTCGTGCTGGTAGTGAAAATGGTGATGCAATTTTCTCACTAAAAATCGATGCTGCAACCGGTGAAGTCGTGCTAACGCAACAAGGCGCCATTAAGCATGATGCCCCTGACGGTAAACCAGGGGGGGGTGACGAATTACAATCTCTGGCCAATGGTGCATTAAAAGTGGTTGCCACAGCAACCGATGGAGATGATGACAAGGCGGTCGCTGAACTTGATTTAGGGGGGCGAATTGCCTTCGGCGATGATGTACCCGTGGTGACCGTAGATAATACCCAAGCACCAGCAGCAAACTTAACCATTGAGTATATGGGCCGTGGCGAAGCGAAGTACGATCACGGTTTCGGTTGGTATGTCAAAGATGCGAATGGTAACCCAACTGAAGGCACCTTGTTGTGGGATACACCAAGCGAAGGTATGTCACCGTTCAATATTGCCTTACCAGAAGGTGTGACACCTGACCAAGTCGGCTTTTTCCTGCTGCCTTATGACTTAACCAATCCAACAAACCTGTCATCATTGCAGATGCTAGATGCAGGCTCCAAGCTTTCTTTCACTAAACAAGGGGATACGTGGGTTGCTCAGCTTGGTAATACTCAAATCAAGACTGCCGATGGCCAAGTATTTTTCTCGGATAGCAAGCTCAATAGTGATGGGCAATCGCACGTTCAAGGCACAAGCTCCGGTACCTCGATTGGTACACAACTGGGCGGCAATTTTAACTGGGAAGATTTAAAAGTCACAGCACAAGATGGGACAGGTTCGGATAAAGATTTTGATGATCTCAACCTAAAACTGTCTTGGAGTGGTATGACCCTGCATGTCAAAGACAGTGATGCCTCAGCGGGGAGCAGTGTTGATAACGATCAAGATCTCGGCGATACCGCTTTAGCTGGTAAATTCCAATTCAATTTTGGTGCCGATGGCGAGCTTGACAGCGGTGGTAAGTCCTTTGGTTTACAAATTGCCAAAACGGACTCCGGCTTAAAAGATTCTGCGTCTGGTCAAGTTGTACAAGTGAAATTAGTGGATGGTCAGGCAGTTGGTTATGTAACTGTCGATGGCAAAGAACAGAAAGTATTTGCGGTCGAGGTAGATAAAACCACCGGTGAAGTATCGATTGAGCAGTTCCGCGCGGTGGTCCATCAGTCTAATGATCCGCACGAATTGACGACCATCGGTTCGGATGTCATTCGTCTCACTGCACAAGCGACGGATAACGACCTTGATCAATCGAATGTCGCTTCTTTTGATCTGGGCAAACAAATTTATTTCCAAGACAGCGGGCCTGCTGCTGTTGATGACAGTTTGGTTGTTGATCTCTCGAAATCAAACAACAGTAACATTAATGTTTTAGCCAATGATGCCCATGAAGGGAAAGAAGACGGTGCTAAAGCAGCAGTGACCTTTAATCGTGAGGGCGGTGATCGCAGCTATGCTCAAACCGATCTCTCAGGAGACACGTTTGTTGCGAAAGGTCAAACAGGTAACGATGCTACAGGCGGAAATAAGTACTACGGTGAGTTCAGTATTAACCAAGATGGCACAGCAACCTATACCTCGGACCTATTGGCCAAAGCACTATTAGAAGGTGAAGAAATCACCGAACAGTTTAACTATCAGATGAAAGATGCTGATGGGGATACTGACACGGCAAATGTCACGGTCAAGGTGCAAGGCGCAAACGACGCACCCGAATTTATTGTTGGCAGCGATAAGGTCGAAAAGCTTTTCATCGACCGCGATAAAGACGGCAATGAAGATGAAGGTGAGGTTTCTCATTTTTCCAATGCGAATAATGACAGCTTAACATTCAATGTACAGGAAGATGCGCTGAGCACAGGTCATGTCGCTGAATGGGAAGGGGCAAAAACCACCTCTGGGAAGCAAGATTTTGGCATCGCCGATCCAGATGTAACTGACAAACCAACCGTTACTTTCAATCCCTCCGTATTGCCCAAACTCACTTCCGGAGGTGAGGATGTCGTGTGGGTGGTCGAAGGTGCCGTCGCCAAAGGTTATGTAAAAGGATCTGATGGTAATGCTGATACGGCTAAGCCGGTGTTGGAAGTCACCGTAACGGGTGATTACCAGAATGGTCAAAAATCCTATACGGCGAATGTTGAACTCAAAGGGGCAATTGACCATCCGAAAGTGGGTGACGCTTATTCTTCAGACTCGGATACAACCAGTCTCAAATTCGAATTGGTGACAACAGATAAAACCGGCGGATTAACAGACAAATTAGCCATGACTGTTACCGTAGAAGACGATACCGCTGTTGCCAAAGACGATACCGATAGTGTGCAAATCAGTGGCAGTCAACTGGGTAACAAAACAGATGGCAATGTAATCACCGGTGCTGCAACAACCAGCGGTGATACTGGTAAAGATGCTCTCGGAGCTGATGGTGCGAAAGTCACTAAAATCAGCTTTGGCTCGACCTCTGATGAGAGTAATGCCGACGGGTTGCAAGTCGCAGGCGAGCATGGCCAACTGACCATGAACGCAGATGGTAGCTATGTCTATACCTATACCGGTAAAGAAAACAGTGTCGATTTATCGCAAGCCACCGTCGGTGCCGACGGTAAGATCACTGCTGGCGGTGTGACAATTGAAGGCTACGGCAACAACAGCCCTTATGCCGATCAGGCTGTTACCACAGACAGCGGGCGTGTCACCAATCAAAACACCAGTCTCAATGTCACCGATAGCAACGGTCAGGACACTACACCGGCAGATGCCTCTGTCACAACAGGTGGTGGTGTGGGTGTGGGCCAAACACAATCGGTGGGTGTGAAGTTTGATGGCAATGTAGTTCGTGCTGAAGTCAAACTAGACAACCTTGATCAGTCGGAAGCCGCCCGCTGGGAGGCATTTGATGCTGAGGGCAATAAAGTCGGTGAAGGCTATATCGGTGGCCAAAATGGTTTGCTGAATGCCGATGGCACAGCCGAAATTGAAGTCATCGGCATTGATGGCAACCCAATTTTGTTCCAAAACTTAGTATTAACCTCAAATCAGGTCAATCAAGATCAGGCCACGGGTAGTGGCGGTAACTATCTGGTGAAGGGCATGACCTACACCGGTGAAGTGGCCGAAAACACACAAGAGGTTTTCCAATATCAGTTAACCGATGGTGACGGTGATACCGACAGTGCAAACCTGACGATCAATCTCAATCAAACCTATGATAAAAACGTTGCCACGGTGCACGAAGATGGTTTGGTAAGTGGTAATGCTGATTGGTTCCCGAAAGTATTTAGCTACGATGAGAAGGCTGAACTGGCTAACTCACAGGGCAAACTTGGCATGGGTGCAGCAGAGTACGACATCAACGCTCCAATGCAAAAAATCACCTCTGGCGGCCAAGAGGTGCAATGGAGTAAATCCGCCGACAGCGATGGCAATACCATTTTAGTCGGGACGAAAGCAGGCGGTGAGGCTGTCGTTGCGGTGACCATGGATAAAGCAACGGGCGAATACCAAGTTGAGCTGAAAGGCGCCATCGATCACAACAATAACGATCCTGTTGCCGGCAAAAACGAAGATTTGTTCTTACAGTTTGTTGCCGAAAAGAAAACTGCTGATGGCACTGTTGAAAAGCAAGGCTTTAACGTTAAGGTGCAAGACGATGCCCCTGAGGCAGGTCTATCACAAAACGTAGTCATTGCGAACCAAACGGATACCAGTGCAACGGCGAGTTTGAATGTCGCCATTGGTGCCGATGGTTGGAAAGAGACCAAGATTGAGGGTGATACGCTAGCGGTGAAACCGTTTGCAGATACCTCCCCAAATGATGGCAAAGACACGTCGCTGACACACAGCAAGCAAGCTGCAGGCGGTGAAATAGCCGAGGTGAAATATGTCACGGGTGTTGCAGCCAATGGTGATGCGATTTATGTCACTTCTGGCGGTGATCGCTTAGTCTATAAAACTGATGCCAATGGTTTGGTCAGTGCAGTCAAAGAAACCTCAGGTGAGGTTGTGTTCACCGTCAAGCCGAACCAAGGTTCGTACACGGTTGAAATGAAGGGTCAGGTCGATGCCTATGAAGTGAAAGAGGAATCGAAAACCACCACCACTGAAGAAACAAAAATTACCACCGGTACGCAAACGGTAACAGTAGAAAAAACTGTCGAGTTACCACTCGATAAACTGACTAATCAACCTGAAGATCAAAAAGCACTCACGAATGTTGACCTAGTCGATGGCTCGGGTAAATCGATTGGCACCGTTGATATCACTCTATCGGCACAAAAGGATAGTTCAACGGCACAAGGTTTTACCGATACAACAGCTGTCGAACAAATTAATGCCAGTAGCGACGGTCAAACAGGCGGTTCATTGGTTGGCATTGATAACCGTCAAATCAATAATGACGATCCAACAAATAAAGGTGATGACGACGGTGATGAAGGCGAGCGTTTAATTATCGACCTGGATCCAACAGGCGGTATCAAAATTACGGAGGTAACTGTAACAACCACCAAACTTGGCTCGAATGAAAAAGCCTTGTTGGGTACTGAGTTAAATGCAGATGGCAGCCTTAAAGTCAGCGCAGAAAAGATTGGTACGGCGACACAAGGCAATAATGTTGATACTCGCGAAACGGTGAACGTCACCGATAGTAACGGCATCGACAAAGTCTATGTACAGATGGAAAAAGTTGATCCAACTGATAAAACCAGCGCAGATGGTTTTTCAGTGGCTGGTGTTGGGGTGAAATACCAATACCAGGAACAACAAGACATTAAGGTTGACGCTACCAAACAAACCCAAACCACAACGACAACAACCAAAGCCTACGATGTGACAATTTCGTTTACTGCAACGGTAACCGATGGTGATGGCGATCAAGCGCAAACCAATTTCCATCTGACCATTGATGCCAATGGTGATGGTAAAGCTGAGGCTGTCGATACAGGTGAATCGACCGTAGTGGTAAAAGAAACAACAACGACCCTCGTTAATGTTTATGACGAAAAAGGCGAAATTATCGCTGGTCATACCCAAACCGCCACCACCAATACCGAAACTGAGCAAGTCATCAATACCGGTATTTTGGATACGCTTGGCAAAGTTTACGGCGATAGTGACGTGTTACAAGCAGCCAACGACCAAGGTTATGTTTTGAAAGGTGGCGCTGGTGCCGATGAGCTCTATGGCGGCAGTCAAAATGACACGCTGCTTGGGGGGAGCGGTGATGATTTCCTGCGCGGAGGTAAAGGTAGCGACTCTATCGATGGTGGTGGGGGTGGAGATACGGCTTCGTATGACGATCACAGCGAAGATGTCGATGCCAATTTGCAAACTGATAAAGGTATCACCGGTAACGATGTTGATGACTTAGTCGCAATAGAACATCTCATTGGTGGCTCCGGTAATGACAAATTGACTGGTGATGGCGGAGATAACCGTCTCACCGGCGGTCGTGGCAGTGACACCTTAATCGGCGGCGGTGGTAACGATACGGCTTCTTATGCTGACCATAATGTTGCAGTGAATGCCAACTTAACCACTGGCGCTGCAACAGCAACCCAAACCAACGGCACAGTGGATCAGGATGTATTAACTGATATCAATAACCTGATTGGTGGTAGTCAGGATGACACATTAATTGGCAATAACAATTCCAATGTGATCTCTGGAGGTACCGGCAACGATACTATCGTTGGACTGGGGGGCGACGATACCTTACGTGGGGGTGCAGGTAAAGATAGTATTGATGCTGGCGATGGTAATGACTTGGTGTTTGGTGGGGGCGGAAGTGACCCCGCTGGCAATGTGATTAGCAGCAACCCTCTGCTGGGAGCCACTCCACAACCTACAGTAGATGATGATGACACTATCTCGGGTGGTGCTGGCAATGACACTATTCAAGGCAATGCTGGCAATGACAGTATCGATGCAGGAGCAGGCAACGACAGCGTGCAGGGCAATGCAGGGAATGACACCATTGACGCAGGCACCGGTGATGACACAGTAGATGGAGGTGTCGGTAACGATAGTTTGGCTGCTGGTGATGGGAATGATTTGCTGTCTGGTGGTGCGGGTCGCGATACGTTGGACGGTGGCGCAGGTAATGATACCTTAATGGGCGGTACCGGTAATGACACCCTGCGTGGTGGTACTGGCCGCGACACGGTATCGTATATTGACAATACCTCTGCCGTAGATGCTTCTCTCTCTTCTAATAAGGCATCTGGTAGCCAAGCAGGTAAAGATGAGTTGTCTGATGTCGAAAACCTCATTGGTGGTGCGGGCAGTGACCGCTTAGAAGGCAATGCAGAGGATAACCTGTTAGAAGGCAATGCCGGTAACGACACTTTGATCAGTGGTGGTGGCCAAGACACCTTAACGGGTGGAAGTGGCAGTGATACTGCTTCGTTTGAAAATCTGACTAAAAATGTCACAGCAGATTTGACCACCGGAAAAGCAACCCACGATGGCAAAACGTCCATTCTTGATGGAATTGAAAACCTGACCGGCGGCTCAGGAAACGACCGCTTAATTGGCAATGACCAAAGCAATATCCTAATCGGTGGAGCTGGTAACGATACATTGCAGGGTGGTGCAGGTAACGATGTACTCGATGCCGGAGCAGGTAATGATGATGTGAACTCTGGTGATGGCAACAACACTATCAAGGGTGGTGCAGGTAACGACAAAATTACCCTAGGGAGTGGTAATAGCACGGTCGATGCTGGCTCTGGTAACGACACTATCACTGGCGGTAGCGGAAATAACAGCATCATCGGCGGCATCGGCAATGACAGTATTACCGGTGGAACAGGCAATAGCACGATTGATGGTGGCTATGGAGATGATCGAATTACAGTGACTGATGGTAATAATTCGATTGTGGGGGGAATTGGTAACGATATCATCACAGCGGGATCGGGTAATAACACCATAGACGGAGGGACTGGTAACGACTCCATTACGGTTGGGACTGGAAACAACGCCATTCAAGGTGGAGATGGTACCGATACCATTACTACAGGTACTGGTAATAACATCATCGATGGCGGTAACGACAACGATAAAATCACCACAACAGGTAATGGTTCGAACACGATTACCGGCGGCACTGGTAACGATACGATTAATGCCGGCGGGGGTGCCGATAGTATTGATGGCGGTTCTGGCAATGATGTTATCAATGCAGGTGGTGGTGATAATACGATCATTGGCGGAGATGGTAATGACACGTTATCAGCCGATGGTGGTAATAACTCTGTCGATGGTGGCAGTGGTAACGATGGCATTACCGTTACTGGAGCAGGTAACAATACCCTAATTGGTGGTGTTGGAAATGACACTATCAATGCAGGTGATGGTGCAGATAGCATTGATGGTGGTGTTGGCAACGATACAATTAATGCCGGTGATGGCAACAACACTGTTGCCGGTGGTGATGGCAATGATTCAATCACTGCTGGTACCGGTCATGACAACATCGATGCAGGTGCGGGTAACGATACTGTTAAAGCCGGAGCAGGCAACGATACCATCATGGGAGGTAGTGGTAGTGATCAGCTCTATGGTGAAAGTGGCAACGATGTCATCGATGCTGGCAGTGATAACGACAGTGTTTATGGTGGCGATGGCAATGATAAAATCGCAGGTCGCGATGGTAACGACAGTATCGAAGGCGGTAATGGTAATGACATTATGGATGGTGGAGCAGGTAATGACACAATCCTTGGCCAAGCTGGACAAGATATTTTGTCTGGAGGAACAGGCAATGACAATCTGAATGGTGGAACAGGGAACGACACACTATTAGGTGGTTCAGGAAACGATACCCTCGATGGTGGAGCTAACAATGATGTGATGTTGGGTGGTTCGTATGACGATACCTTCAAAACAACGTTAGGCGACACTGTGATCGGTGGTGCTGGTAATGATGTAGTACAGACAACGCCAGGTACAGTAGGACAAGAACTACCAGACAGTCATTCACCTGCGCCAACACCATTCACGGAAGAGCAAATTTTGGAAACGATTGAACAGAATTTGGCTGCAATTGACTCGGCAGTTGATCCGTTCTTCGATTTCCCAGATTTAGGTGATCCGGGTGCACCGGCAAGTGATTGGCTGGATTCGACAGGCAGCGATAACCTGTTTATTGTTGAGATTCCAACTGATATCCCAGCACCAGAACCCACAACTTCGCCAATCTAACAGCGCCTTCAGCGCAATAAAAACCCCTGTTTTTACAGGGGTTTTTTGCTTCTTAGTTCATATCATCATACCGCTCAACGACACAATGCCTCACATGGCACCCCATCGCCATCTTTATCTAACGAGGGCACACGGCATTGCTGTAATACGGCCTTGGCTTCAGCACAATCACGCATTTCGCTGCAACGTGTTTTACGACAATCAGCGGTACCGTTGGCTGCTGGTGGGGTTTTGACTAATGGAGGAATGGAGGGGTCTGTTTTGGCTGAGCTATTGGGAACAAACTGCCCACTGCGTTGCTGTTTGCGCCATTCCCACGGAGCTTGAGGATTAGCCTGTTCCCATAGGCCCTTCTTGGCACGCCGTGCTTGTTCTTGAGCAGCTTGGTAGCGTGAGTCAGATGAGTATTCTTTATACCACCACGCCATCCCTTCTTCTAATAACTGTAAGTTAATTTCCTTACCCTGTAACCACACCACACCTACCACACGACCATAGCGGTCTTTAGTTTCCACGGCGATAGAGACTTGTTTACCAAACACTTTATCTGCCAAAGCTTGTTTGGCTTTACCGCCGTAAGGCATGGCAGATTCGGGAGCATCAATCTGACCTAGGCGTACTTTCACCTTTTCGCGGTTAGCATCAACCAAAGTCAAGGTGTCACCGTCAGCAACAGAAATCACTTTCCCCTCAATTGTTTTTGCTGCCCAACTTGGCACCACTAAAGCAAAGGCCAAGATGGGAACGGCCAACCAACGACCTACACTCTGTTTCATTTTATATCCTTTAATTTTTGCGGCCGTTTCCAATCGGTAAGGGTAATGGCCTTACTCCGTGCAACCGTAAGCGCATCGGCAGGCGCCGTTTTACTGATGACAGAACCGGCACCAATGGTGGCGTTTTCTTCAACCACAACGGGTGCAACAAGCATCGTCCCAGAGCCAATAAAAGCGCCATTGGCAATACGAGTGGTAAATTTATTTACACCATCATAATTACAAGTGATTGTTCCCGCCCCAATGTTGACACCTGCACCAATTACCGCATCCCCAATATAGCTCAGGTGATTGACCTTACTCCCTTGAGCAATGTGAGATTTTTTCACTTCAACAAAGTTACCAATATGCACCTGATCGGCCAGTTCAGCCCCGGGACGCAAACGGGCATACGGCCCTAAACGACATGAAGCCCCCACTTGGGCTTGTTGTAAATGACTAAAAGCCGCAACATCAGTCCCTGCGGCAATGGTGACATCGCGTAAGACACAATTTGGCCCAATCGTCACACCATCGCCTAAGTCAACGACACCTTCAATCACCACATTGATGTCAATAAAGACATCCTTACCACACCGCAGCTCACCGCGTAGATCAAAGCGGTTTGGATCGGCAAGCTGTACCCCTGCTTCTAGCAAGGTATTGGCTTGTTGTCGCTGGTAAATTCTTTCTAATTCAGCCAGTTGTAATTTGCTATTGACCCCTGCGGCTTGCCATGAGTTTGGTACAACACAACCGCGCACCTCCACACCTTCCGCCACGGCTAATGCAATCACATCCGTAAGATAATACTCACCCTGTGCATTACTGTTTGATAAACGTGACAACCAAGCGGCTAGATAACGATTGGGCAATGCCAAAATACCGGTATTGATCTCAGTGATCATTTTTTGTGCTGGCGTGGCATCTTTTTCTTCTACGATAGCGCGAATCTGACCTGCGGCATCACGAACAATGCGACCATAGCCTTGCGGTTGTGGTAAGTGATCGGTGAGTAAAGCAACTTGGTCACCAGCAAGGGTTAACAACTGTTGTAATGTTTCAGCTGAAGTCAGTGGTACATCTCCATACAGCACTAGCGTTGTTCCATCACTAGGCAAAAAGGGTAAGGCTTGCTGTAGTGCATGGCCTGTGCCCAATTGCTGCGCTTGATGTGCCCACTGAATATCTGTTTCTGTGGCGAAGGCCTGTTGTACTTGTTCGCCGCCATGACCATACACCACCACCAATTGCTGTGGTTGCAAGCGTCGAGCGGTAGTAACGACATGACTTAATAAGGAACGACCCGCGAGCGTATGCAGTACCTTAGGCAGGTCTGAACGCATCCGTTTGCCTTGCCCTGCGGCAAGAATCACAATCGAGAGAGAGTTCATTTAATAATCAGACTAAAAAATAGAGATCTTAAACGAAAAACGGGCTGTTACTGATTCAGTAACAGCCCGTCACACCGTAAATGCTCAGTACGGTTAGTGTACCCGCTTGCGCAGATATTCCAGCGCGTGCAGTTCGGCAATGGCCTGTTTCAGCGCAGCACGAGCTTGTGCCACATCTTTATCATCAGAGGCTTTTGCCAATTCTGCTTCAGCCGCTTTCTTGGCTTCAAGCGCACGCTGCTCATCCAGCTCTTCACCGCGAATCGCCGTATCTGCTAGCACGGTAATCGCATTTGGTTGCACTTCCATCATGCCACCAGACACGACCACCAATACTTCCTGTGCCTGACCCGCAACGCGGATGCGCAACGGACCAGGTTTGATACGGGTCAAGAGCGGCACATGACGTGGATAAATACCGATTTCACCCATTTCTGCTGGCGCAACCAAAAATTCGGCTTCACCAGAATAAATTTGGGCTTCGGCACTCACCACTTCCACATGCATCGTACTCATGGGTTAACCCCTCAATTACAGCGACTTGGCTTTTTCGACCGCTTCTTCGATACCACCCACCATATAGAACGCTTGTTCTGGCAGGGCATCGTATTCACCGGACAAGATAGCCTTGAAGCCTTTGATGGTCTCTTTCAGGCTCACGTACTTACCTGGCGAACCGGTAAACACTTCAGCCACAAAGAACGGCTGGGACAAGAAACGCTGGATCTTACGCGCACGAGCCACCACCAGTTTGTCTTCTTCAGACAATTCATCCATACCCAGAATCGCAATGATGTCACGCAATTCTTTGTATTTCTGCAGGGTTGCTTGCACACCGCGTGCGACGTTGTAGTGCTCTTCGCCAACCACTAATGGATCGAGCTGACGAGAGGTGGAGTCCAGTGGATCCACTGCAGGGTAAATACCCAAAGCAGCAATATCACGAGACAACACAACGGTTGCATCCAAGTGGGCGAAAGTGGTTGCAGGGGATGGGTCAGTCAAGTCATCGGCTGGCACATACACGGCTTGGATCGAGGTAATCGAACCCACTTTGGTCGACGCCACACGTTCTTGGAATTTACCCATTTCTTCTGCCAGCGTAGGTTGATAACCCACAGCAGAAGGCATACGGCCCAACAACGCAGACACTTCGGTACCGGCCAAGGTGTAACGATAGATGTTGTCCACGAACAACAACACGTCACGACCTTCATCACGGAACTTCTCGGCCATGGTCAGACCAGTCAGTGCCACGCGCAGACGGTTGCCAGGAGGTTCGTTCATCTGGCCATAAACCAGCGCCACTTTATCGAGAACGTTCGACTCTTTCATTTCATGATAGAAGTCGTTACCTTCACGAGTCCGCTCACCCACACCGGTAAACACAGAGAAACCACTGTGTTCGGCAGCGATGTTACGGATCAACTCCATCATGTTCACGGTTTTGCCCACACCGGCACCACCGAACAGACCCACTTTACCGCCCTTAGCGAACGGACACAGCAAGTCAATCACCTTAATACCGGTTTCCAGCAATTCGGTGGCAGAGGACAATTCGTCGAATTTAGGTGCAGCGCGGTGAATTGGCATGCGCTCTTCGGTGCCAATCGGACCCAATTCGTCAATTGGGGTCCCCAGCACATCCATAATACGACCTAAAGTAGCGGTACCCACGGGCACCGAAATCGGTGTACCGGAGTTCACGACCGGAAGACCACGTTTCAGGCCATCCGAGCTACCCATCGCAATGGCACGAACCACGCCGTCACCAAGCTGCTGTTGTACTTCCATGGTCAGACCGGTGTCCACCACGCGAAGGGCGTCATAGACCTTGGGGATGCTACCGCGCGGGAATTCCACGTCGATAACCGCACCAATGATCTGTACGATTTTGCCTTGGCTCATTATCGGTTCCTATAAATCAATACTGTTTCCCGCGCGCCTTACACGGCGGCTGCGCCGGCGACGATTTCCGAAAGTTCGGTGGTAATCGCTGCCTGACGGGCCTTGTTGTAGGTGAGCTTGAGGGTCTCGATCACATTAGCCGCATTGTCAGTTGCAGCCTTCATCGCCACCATCCGTGCTGCTTGTTCCGATGCCATATTTTCAGCAACGGATTGGTAAATCACGGATTCAATGTAGCGTTTCACCAAAAACTCGATCACAGAGGAAATATCCGGTTCGTACAGATATTCCCAAGAATATGGATATTCTTGTTCGAGCTCTTCTGGTTTGAGTGGCAACAACTGTTCGCTCTTCGGCTCTTGTTTCATCGTGTTGATAAATTTCGAGTACACGATGTGCAAAGCGTCGATACGACCTTCTTGATAAGCCTTCAACATCACCGACACCGGGCCGATGAGTTTGTCCATCTGAGGGGTATCCCCCAGATGTGTTGCGCTCGCCACAATGTTCATCTTCAGACGTTGGGCAGCGGTGTAGCCTTTTTGACCGAGGGCGCAGACGTCAATTTCGACGCCCTTGTCCATCAACGCTTGCGCGTCATTAAAGAACTGACGCAATACGTTTGCATTTAAGCCACCGCACAAACCCTTGTCCGAGGAAATCAGAATGATGCCAACACGCTTGACGTCGTCTCTGGCATCCAAAAACGGATGGCTAATATCCGTATTGGTTTCAGCCAGATGCGCCATCACCTCGCGGATTTTCTCCGCGTAGGGACGCGCTTGACGCATACGTTCTTGCGTCTTACGCATCTTGGAAGTTGCGACCATCTGCATTGCGCGGGTGATCTTCTGCGTGTTTTGCACGCTTTTGATCTTGGTGCGAATTTCCTTCCCGACTGCCATATCCCAATCCTTTCAGTATCGTCTGGAAAGATCAGGCGAAGTTGTAGCCGGATTTGAACGATTCGAGCGCCTTAGCCAATTTCTTGTCGTTCTCGTCAGACAGCTTGCCGCTTTTCTCGATGTCGGCCAGCACGTCAGCATGATTGGCCTTCATATGCGACAAGAATGCCGCTTCAAAGCCCAATGCTTTTTTCACTGGCACGCCTTCGTAGAAACCCTTGGTCACGGCATACAGTGTCAACGCCATTTCGGATACGCTGAGTGTCGAGAATTGCTTCTGTTTCATCAGCTCAGTGACGATTTCACCGTGTTGCAACTGTTTACGGGTTGTCTCATCCAAATCGGAAGCGAACTGCGCAAACGAGGCCAATTCACGATACTGAGCCAAAGCCAGACGAATACCACCGCCCAGTTTTTTGATCACGCTGGTTTGCGCTGCACCACCAACACGCGACACGGAAATACCGGCGTTGATAGCAGGACGAATACCAGAGTTGAACAAGTCAGTTTCCAAGAAGATCTGACCGTCAGTAATCGAAATCACGTTGGTTGGCACGAATGCAGACACATCACCGGCTTGGGTTTCAATGATTGGCAACGCGGTCAGAGAACCGGTTTGGCCTTTCACTTCACCATTGGTGAAGGCTTCAACATAGTCAGCATTCACACGAGCAGCACGCTCTAACAGACGGCTGTGCAGATAGAACACGTCACCTGGGTAGGCTTCACGGCCTGGCGGACGGCGCAACAGCAAAGAAATCTGACGGTAAGCAACGGCTTGTTTGGACAAGTCGTCATACACGATCAGCGCGTCTTGGCCACGGTCGCGGAAATATTCACCCATTGTGCAACCGGCGTAAGGTGCCAAGAATTGCAAAGCAGCGGTATCAGAAGCCGAAGCCGCGACGATGATGGTGTGACCCATCGCGCCGTGTTCTTCTAACTTACGCACCACGTTAGCAATCGAGGAGGCCTTTTGACCCACTGCAACATAGATACATATTACGCCAGTACCTTTTTGGTTGATGATCGCGTCCAAAGCAACGGCAGTTTTACCGGTTTGGCGGTCACCAATGATCAACTCACGCTGACCACGACCAATTGGCACCATCGAGTCAACCGACTTCAAGCCAGTTTGCAATGGCTGGTCAACTGATTTACGCGCGATCACACCAGGCGCCACTTTTTCGAGAGGCGAGGTCAATTTGGTGTTGATTGGGCCTTTGCCGTCGATAGGACGACCGAGGGAATCAACAACGCGACCAACCAGCTCGGGGCCAATTGGCACTTCCAAAATGCGACCGGTGCATTTTACTTCCGAACCTTCGGAAATATGTTCGTATTCACCAAGAACCACCGCGCCGACCGAGTCACGCTCCAAGTTCATGGCCAGACCGAACGTATTGCCGGTAAATTCGAGCATTTCACCCTGCATCACGTCTTTCAGACCATGGATGCGGACGATACCGTCGGTCACCGAAATGACGGTACCGGTGGTACGCGCTTCGGTCGAGGACGGCAGGTTCTGAATCTTCTCGCGAATAAGCTCGCTGATTTCAGAAGGATTCAACTGCATGATGTCTCCTAACTTTTGAGGCTTACCGCCATTGCGTGCAGTTTGCCGCGCACCGACGCATCAATCACGTCATCCCCCACCTGCAGGCAAACCCCGCCAATGAGTTCGGGATCGACTTTCGAGGTCAGAGCAACCTGCTTGCCGTATTTGGCTTTCAGCGTTTCGGCAAGCTCGGCGGCTTGGGTTTCGGTGAGCGGGAAGGCGGATGTCACGACTACATCGAGCACACCTTCTTCCTGCTTCTTCAGGAGTTCAAACTGGCTGGCAATTTCCGGTAGCAGCGTCAGACGGCGGTTCTCAGCCAAAGCGCTGAGCAGGTTTTTCACCTGTGCATCGGCACGATCACCAATCAAACCGGCCAACAACTTTTCGACCTCGTCTGGGGTACGTTCCGGGTGGGTTACGATCCCTTGTACGTCGGGGTGGTTAACCACCGCCGACAGCCAAGCCAGCGCCTCGCTCCATGCGGGGAGACGCTTTTCTTCTTTGGCCAACCGGAATACCGCTTCGGCGTAGGGCCTTGCTACGGTAATGAGCTCTGCCATGGGGTAATTACAACTCCGCTTTGATGGAAGCCAACAAATCAGCGTGTTTAGCTGCATCGATTTCGCGGCGCAGAATCTTCTCTGCACCAGCGACAGTGATATCGGCCACTTGAGCACGCAGAGCTTCTTTAGCTCGTTGTACTTCTTGACCAACCTCAGCACGGGCGTCGGTGATAATTTTCTCACCTTCGACCTTCGCAGCTTGTTTCGCCTCTTCAATGATCTGGTTAGCACGCTTTTCAGCAGCCATCACCAGTTCAGTTGCCTGTTGCTTCGCTTGACGGATCTGTTCTTCGACACGCTTAGAAGCTTGTTCCAGATCTTGCTTGCCGCGTTCTGCAGCAGCTAAACCGTCAGCGATGCGCTTGGCACGCTCATCCATCATGTTAGTAAGCGGAGGCCAAACAAATTTCATGGTGAACCACACTAGGATAGCGAAAGTAATCGCTTGCCCTAGCAGTGTTGCGTTGATATCCACGCTTGTTTTCCTCCTTAGTTCAACAACGACATCCGCTGTGCGGCCTCAAGGATTACGCGCCCAGCGCGGCCTTGGCAGCAGACAGGAACGGGTTGTTGAAGGTGTACAGCAGAGCAACACCGACACCAATCATGGAGATGGCGTCCAACAGACCGGCGATAATGAACAGCTTGGTTTGCAGCACAGGAATCAGCTCTGGCTGGCGAGCCGAGCTTTCCAGGAATTTGCCGCCCAGAATGGCAAAGCCAAGAGCCGTACCGATAGCGCCCAGACCGATGATGAGGGCAGCGGCCAGCACGGTCATGCTTTGGATCTGAGTAACGAGAGCTTCCATTGATATCTCCTAAATCAAGTCAAGGATGGTTAAGAAAAACACGAAAAAAACACGGTTATTAGGGTTGATGCAGTGTGATACACCGCATCAACCCAGAAAATTAATGGTCTTCAACTGCCAAGCTCAGGTACACGATGGTCAACATCATGAACACGAAAGCTTGCAAGGTAATCACCAAGATGTGGAAGATGGCCCACGGCGCACCCAACAACCACTGTGCCCAGAATGGCAACAGGGCAATCAAGATGAAGATCAGTTCGCCGGCGTACATGTTACCGAACAAACGAAGTGCCAGAGAGATTGGTTTTGCCAACAGCTCAATAATTTGGAACACAAAGTTGATTGGACCAACTTTAGGGCCGAATGGAGCCGAGAACAATTCGTGAATGTAACCGCCCAAACCTTTAGCTTTGATCGAGAAACCGATAATGCAGAACATCACCGACAACGACATAGCGAAAGTTGCGTTCACGTCAGCAGATGGCACCACGCGCAAATACACGTGATGAGGATCTGCACCAAAAACATGCTCACCAATCAGTTGAGCGATGTAAGGCAGTAAGTCAACTGGCAACAAGTCCATGGTGTTCATTAAGAACACCCAAACGAAAATGGTCAAAGCTAAAGGGGCAATCACTGCACTCTTAGCATGGAACACATCTTTCACTTGGTTTGCCACCATTTCAACAATCATTTCAACGAATAATTGCAGGCGGCCAGGATTTTCCATGCTAAATGTTTTCGCCACACGCGTGAAAACAAATAGAAAGATAAAGCCCAAAGCCAATGACACACTGAATGTGTCGATATTAATTGCCCAAAACCCGCCATCATGCGGTACTGTCGCATGTGTAAGGTGGTGCTTGATGTACTCTGTCGCGTTACCTGCCATAGTCAGCTCTCGGTTTATGTAGATAGAAGACTGATCCAGTACGCTGCCTGAGCAAGCACAAACGCTCCAAGGAGCGCTGGTGCTGAAACTGACTTGAAAACCAACAAAACCACCACAAATAGCGCAATGGTCAGTAGTAATTTCGCTGCTTCGGCGCGGAAGTGGGCCTTAAGTAAAACTTGGGGCGCAACTCTGCGACGCGAGTAAGCCAATTTCGCGTACAACAAGCCCGGGAGGATAGCTAACATCCCCCCAGCCAAAGCTGACAACAATCCGATGAGGGGCGGTGACACTAAAATGCTGCCTAGCAGCATGGAAACCGCAGTCAATCGGACTTGCCAACGTAAAACCTTTGCAACCTCTCGTGTAATCACGTCTGGCGCCAAATCAAAACCGCTGGATTGTACGGGAGGCCTGCCATTCACGTCAACGCAAGCAGACCTATATCAGATGATTAAATTGTATTTATAAACCCTTATTTTTCTCAGTCTTTTTTTGTAAGCCATGCAAAATTTCGTCTAACTGAGCCAAATCGCTATATTCAATGGTCAGACGACCATTCCCACGCTTTCCATGCCGAATATGTACGGTGGTACCTAATTGGTCAGATAGGGTCTCTTCGAGACGACGAATATCGGGATCTTGTTGCAGTGCAACCTTTTTTTGCACTGCGGAATGATGGAGATAATGCTGGACACGACGTTCAGTTTCTCGCACTGACCATTGCTGCGTTGCAGCGTGTTGTGCCCACTCGATTTGTTGCAATACCGGCAAAGCCAATAAGGCCCGTGCATGTCCCATATCGAGTTTTTTTTCATGCACCAAGACTTGCACCGGCTCGGGCAGGGTCAACAATCGCAATAAATTACTGATTGCACTGCGTGACCGACCCAAGGCAGCAGCAGCACTTTCATGGGTCATGTGGAATTCATCAATCAGACGTTGCACCCCAGTGGCTTCTTCGAGCGGGTCAAGCTGCTCTCGTTGAATGTTTTCAATCAAAGCAATCGCTAAAGCCGCTTGGTCAGGGACAGTACGAATAACGGCCGGTATGTCAGCTAAACCGGCTAATTGGGCGGCTCGCCAACGACGTTCACCGGCAATTATCTCATAACGACCCAAGCCAATTTCTCGCACGACAACCGGTTGAATGACCCCTTGTACTCGGATTGAATCCGCTAAAGCTGCCAGCGCCGCTTGATCCATGTGCGAGCGAGGTTGATACACACCCGCTTGCAATGCAGTCACAGGTAGTGACTGCAACCGATCTTCACCCTGATTTTCATGGGCCAATAAAGCATCTAGACCACGTCCCAACCCTTTTAACTTTGGCTTGCTCATGCTTTCGCCTGTGCTTTACCGTAGTAGGCCAAAATTTCATCTGCTAAAGCGAGATAAGCTTTAGTGCCTCGTGCCGACTTATCATACGCCAATACCGGCATACCATAACTAGGCGCTTCGGCAAGCCGCACATTGCGAGGAATCGCCGTTTCTAATACTTGATCCGGAAAATGTTGTTGTAACTCAGCGACAACTTGTTTTGATAACGTACTGCGCGCATCAAATAAGGTTCGTAGCAAACCAAGCAGTTCAATGCGTGGATTTAATGCAGCACGCAGTTTTTTTAACGTATTCAGTAAATCAGTCAGGCCTTCTAAGGCATAGTATTCGCATTGCATCGGAATCAACACCCGCTCTGCCGTAGTTAACCCATTTAAGGTCAACAGGTTAAGTGCGGGTGGGCAATCAAGCAAGATAAAATCATAGTCTGCTGCAATAGGCTGCAAAGCCTGCCGCAACCGTAACTCGCGTTGCTCCAATTCGACCAGTTCTAGTTCTGCGCCAGCCAAGTGACGGTTGGCAGGTAACACCGCAAAGCCACCTTTTTCTGCAGTCTGTAAGATCTGTGCCACCGTTGCCCGACCAATCAAGAGGTGATACACACTGAGCTGCAAACCGTGTTTATCAATGCCACAGGCGGTGGTGGTATTACCTTGTGGATCAAGATCCACCACTAATACTCGTTGACCACGGGCTGCTAAGCTAGCAGCAAGGTTCACGACCGTCGTGGTTTTGCCAACGCCACCCTTTTGATTTGCCACTGCAATGCAATGCTGCATATTAAGCCACCACTAATTTGACCAAATGACGTTCAGCTTCTAAGTTCGGCACCTGCAAGGCTTCAACAGCTTGAACCCGAATATCAGCCGGTAATTGTGCGATCTCTTCATAGGGATACACCCCTTTGAGTGCGGCCCAATAACCGTCAGTTGTTAATAAGTGACGGGTCAAGCGGATAAACTCATTCAGTTCAGCGAATGCACGCGAGGTAATGACATCAAACTTGTCAGCTGGTTGATAGGCTTCCACCCGATCACAGACCACCTCAACTTGAGATAAGCCCAGCTCAATCACCGCTTGTTTTAAGAAAGTGGTTTTTTTGTGGTTGGCATCAAGTAATGTCAGTTGCCAATCGGGCCGTAAGATAGCGAATAAAATTCCCGGCATCCCGCCGCCAGATCCCACGTCCAATACTCGCCGAGCCGTGATATGTGGCAAGGCAGCCAGACTGTCTAACACATGGTAAGACAACATCCGTTCCGATTCGCGTACCGCTGTCAGGTTGTATACGCGGTTCCATTTATCTAACAGATCGACATAGGCTAATAATTGGTCGATTTGTTCGAGGCTGGCGGTAAGACCCAGTGTAGTGAGGCCATGTTGCAATTCATCGCGAGAAGAAGACATAGTGTTAATTTTTCGTGGAGCGAGTTGTTGACGACAAACCCCGCTTGAGATGGACATGGAGTAAAGAAATCGCCGCTGGCGTCATGCCTTGAATCCGTGAAGCCTGACCCAAGGTCTCGGGACGATGTTGGTTCAGACGTTGTTGCACTTCCTTCGATAAACCTGAAACCAAAGCATAATCAATGTTTTGTGGTAGGCGGACATCTTCCAACTGATCGCGGCGCGCAATTTCCTCTTGTTGGCGTGCAATATAGCCTTGGTACTTAATTTGGATTTCCACCTGTTCCGCCACCTCTGCCGCTGCTACCGCTTCACCAAAGGCAGTCAGACCAGACAAAGTCTGATAATTCACTTGTGGACGGCGTAGTAAGTCGGCCAAGGTGTATTCACGTTCAATGGTTTGTCCAAGAACGGCCAGCGCTTCCTCAGCGGGCACCAAGCGTGGATTGACCCAAGTGTGTTGCAAACGAGCGTTTTCAGCGTCAATTGCATCACGCTTGCGACAGAATGCTTCCCATTGGGCATCACTGATTAAACCTAGAGCGCGCCCCTGTTCAGTCAGACGTAAGTCAGCATTGTCTTCACGCAGTTGCAAGCGATATTCGGCGCGGCTGGTAAACATTCGATAGGGCTCGGATACACCACGGGTGATCAAGTCATCCACCAACACCCCGATATAGGCCTCGGCTCGACTTGGACACCAGCTGGCTTCCTCACGGGCATAGCGTGCCGCATTGATACCAGCCAGCAGCCCTTGTGCCGCTGCTTCTTCGTAACCCGTGGTGCCGTTAATTTGTCCGGCAAAGAACAACCCTTGGATAGATTTCGTTTCTAGACTGCTCTTTAAGTTACGCGGGTCGAAGTAGTCATATTCGATGGCATAGCCAGGGCGCAGAATATGGGCGTTTTCTAAGCCAACAATCGAACGTACCGCTGCCAACTGAATATCGAAGGGCAAACTGGTTGAAATCCCATTAGGATAAAACTCGTTTGTATCTAGCCCTTCTGGTTCCAAAAATACCTGATGACTATTACGATCAGCAAAACGATTGATTTTATCTTCAATAGAGGGGCAATAACGCGGCCCCACGCCTTCAATCACCCCAGTAAACATCGGAGAACGATCGAACCCTTGCCGAATAATGTCGTGGGTGCGCTCGTTGGTATGGGCAATCCAACAGGGCAATTGCTTTGGGTGTAGTGCGCGAGAACCTCGGAAGCTGAAAACAGGTTCGGGGTTATCCCCCGGTTGTTCTTCCAAGATATCAAAGCGAATCGTGCGGCCATCAATACGCGGTGGGGTGCCAGTTTTTAAGCGGCCGACTGGCAAAGCCAACTCACGAAGACGTGCGCCGAGTGTCACCGCAGCCGGATCACCCGCACGACCGCCGGTATAGTTTTCTAAGCCGACATGAATTTTTCCAGAGAGGAAAGTCCCCGCTGTCAACACCACTGAACGGGCTTTAAACTGAATCCCGATGGTGGTCACCACACCACTGACTCGCTCACCCTCGAGTAACAAGTCATCAACCTGTTGTTGAAACAGCCATAAATTTGGCTGATTTTCCAACATCGTGCGAATAGCGGCTTTGTAGCGAACACGGTCGGCTTGGGCACGGGTTGCGCGAACAGCAGGGCCTTTACTGGCATTGAGGGTACGAAACTGAATCCCGCCCATATCCGTGGCTAAGGCCATCGCCCCACCTAAAGCATCGACTTCTTTCACTAAATGTCCCTTGCCAATCCCGCCAATAGAGGGATTGCACGACATTTGGCCGAGGGTTTCGATATTGTGAGTCAATAGTAGGGTGGTCCGTCCCATGCGAGCAGCGGCCAGTGCCGCCTCAGTACCAGCATGACCTCCACCCACGACAATGACTTCGAATTCTGTTGGGAACAACATGAGCCGTCGCTAATCTGCAAAAAATCAAGTGCGGCATTGTACGGGAATTCGCCCAACAACGTCAGCAACACAGATGCAGCAAAAACAAAAAATCACTTACACATCAAAGCCATAAGATTTTAACCTTCCATTCACTCGGGTTTCACTTTCCCTCTCTAGGCTAAAGCGGTCGTTTCAATTCGGGAGAAATCCATGTTGCAACACGGCTCGACGCTTCAGTCTCAGACATTCTCGCGCCCACGCTTTAGCGTCGGTTTGGCTCAAAACAAATGGGATGTGCAAGCAGCACAACGGTTGCGTTATCAAGTCTTTGCTGAAGAAATGGGCGCAAAACTGTCTTCTGCCCATGTAGAGCTGGACGAGGATGACTACGATGCAGTGTGCGATCATCTGATTGTCCGTGACGAGATGAGTGGACAAGTGGTAGGAACCTACCGCTTATTGCCCCCGCATCGGGCACAACAGCTGCCCCAACTCTATTCAGAACAAGAGTTTGATTTGTCTGGGCTGGCACCGATTCGCCACCACCTGATCGAAATTGGCCGTTCTTGCGTTCATAAAGATTTTCGTAGTGGTGCAGTGATTACCTTGCTGTGGTCAGGCTTAGCCGAGTATTTACTCAATAGTGGTCACGAGTACCTGATTGGATGTGCCAGTGTGGGCTTGGCCGACAACGCAGCCCAAGTGATTGCAGTCCAACAACATTTACATCAACACCCAGCACAACAAGCCAGCGGTTGGGGTATTTGTCCCTATCAGCCATTGGTGTTGTCTTCGTTCGATACAGCTGACCAGTTGCCCGCGCTTCCGCCTTTAATAAAAGGGTATTTGCGCGCTGGAGCGAAAATCGTCCCTGAGCCAGCATGGGATAGTGACTTTCACTGTGCCGATTTTTTTGTGATCTGGTCTCGGCAACAAATCAGCCAACGTTATGGCCGACACTTTTTAGCTCAGGCAGCCTAAAACCTGAACCAAGGCCATACAATAGCGTGCTTTGTTGGGTGAAAATGTGAGTGTGGCCGTGTCGTCGTATCCCTTACAGCCAATTGGTATTGTTGAAAGTTGCTTTTGCGAGAAATTCGGTATTCCTCGCCAACCCGGTTTAGTGGCGGCAGCACAAGGCCGACTGCGCCTATTGCCGCCATTTGACCAAGCCGACACGGTGCGCGGCCTTGAACAGTTTTCCCATCTGTGGCTGACGTTTGTTTTTCATCAAACGGCAGAACAAGGCTGGAAACCGCTGATTCGTCCGCCTAAATTGGGTGGCAATACACGGGTTGGTGTGTTTGCCAGCCGTTCTACTTTTCGCCCCAATCCGATTGGCTTATCGGTAGTCGAGCTGTTAGAGGTCGATACCACCTCGGGCGTATGCTTAACCCTCGGTGGCGTAGACTTGCTTGATGGCACACCCGTGTTAGACATCAAACCTTATCTTCCCTATGCCGATAGCCTGCCTCACGCCACCACAGGCTACGCACCACCACCACAACGTTTTATTGAGCATGTCACTTGGACAGCACAGGCACAACAGGCTTTATTGCAACTGAGTCAACATCCTAGCCAAGATCGCATGTTAATTACCGAACTGTTACAACAAGACCCTCGTCCCGGTTATCAACAAACTGAGCCAGAACGAATCTATGGTATGCAACTCAAAGTAGGGAATGTGCGTTGGCGGGTATTGCCACAGGGTGCGGAGGTGATTGACATTGAGCCCCCCCTTTAAGACTCGGCTAAGGCCCACCATCTACACTGTCACTGTGCGTATTCGCGCTCATTTTTAGATTTTGCTGGAGAACCATCATGACCTTGCAACCAAGCCGCCTTGTTTTATGTTTGACGCTGACCGCAGTGCTCGCGGCACCGCTTGCAGAAGCCGCCCGACTGGGGAAAGGGAAATCCAGTGGAATGCAGCGCAGTACCCCGACCCAAAGCTATAACCAACAAACGCCAGCAGCAAAACCACAACCGTTAGCGCCTGCACCGATGGCGCCACAAACCGCACGCCCAGCCTCCTCTGGCCCCGGAGTAGGTGGTATGGTAGCCGCAGGTGTCGCGGGTGCTGCCGCCGGCTATATGCTGAGCGAGGCCCTCAGCGATGATGAAAAAGCCGCCGCCGATACTGCCGCGAAAACCGCAGAAGGCGCAGCAAATAACGCTGCGACAGCTGCGACAGCTGCGACCACCGCTGCACCTGCTGCCGCTGCAGCAACCCCAGCACCGGCTCCCACTGAAGAAGGGGGGGGATTCCCTTGGGGTGGTTTGATTTTGCTGATGTTGTTAGGTGGCGCAGTCATGATGTTCATGAAGAAAAAGAAAACTGCCTCGCCTTTGTCACAACGTCCATTGGGTGGTGGCTTAGCGCCAGCGGGTGGCGTGCCTTATGGTCAGGATATGCAACGCAATCAAACCCCCGGCAGTTCACTGTTCAATAACACACCCTATGCCCAAGGCGGCGGTGGGATGAGTGCGGCTTCTAACTTTGCCTCTGGTCGCTTGCCTGATGGCACCGAAGTACCTCACTTTTTGCGCCAAGCCAAAGCCACCTTCTTGCATGTGCAAAGCATGAATAATCCTGCCAACTTGGATGAAATTCGTAAGTATCTGACGCCCCAACTGTTTGATGCCTTGCGTGCTGATATTAGCGACAACATGGAGCCTGCTGATTTCCCAACGCTGAATTGCGACTTCTTAAATGCAGAACAGGAAAATGGCGGTTACGTCGCAAGCGTGCGCTTCCACGGTATGGTCAGCGAGTCGGTGAACGCACCTTTGATGCCATTTAGCGAAACATGGCACTACATCAAATCCGCACAAACCGATAACAAATGGATTGTGGCAGGGATTCAACAAGGTTAACTAGCGGCTTCCCGCAAAGCCCTTTGGCCCAACTTCGGTTGGGCTTTTTTTCGGCCTGAATTTCACGCAGCGCGTATAATCTAGACCATCTTTTGTCTTTCATCCCCAAGCGAAGAGGTAAGGCGATGGCCAATCCGCTGTACCAGAAACATATCATTTCCATCTCTGATCTGAGCCGTGAAGAATTAGAGCTGGTGGTACATACTGCAGCTGAACTCAAACGACATCCCCGCAACGACCTATTAAAAGATCGGGTCGTAGCAAGCTGTTTTTTCGAAGCGTCAACCCGCACTCGGCTATCGTTTGAAACCGCAGTGCAACGGCTAGGCGGCTCGGTGATTGGGTTTGCCGATGCAGGCAATACCTCCCTCGCCAAAAAAGGGGAAACACTGGCCGACTCGGTGAGAATTATCACCTCGTATGTGGATGCTTATGTAATGCGCCATCCTCGTGATGGTGCAGCACGGTTGGCTGCAGAATGTTCAACTAAGCCAGTCATCAATGCCGGTGATGGTGCCAACCAACACCCAACACAAACCCTACTGGATTTGTTTACTTTGCATGAAACCCAAGGTCGGCTTGATGGGTTGAAAGTGGCTTTTGTCGGAGATTTGAAATATGGGCGCACAGTGCATTCCTTGGTGCAGGCCCTATCGTTATTTGGCTGTCGCTTCTATTTTATTGCCCCGCTGGCCTTAGCCTTACCTGACTATCTTTATGAAGAGTTAGACGAGCGCAATATCGACTATTCCGACCATGAAGACATCGAAGAAGTGGTACCAGAGCTGGATATTCTGTATATGACGCGGGTGCAGAAAGAACGCTTTGAAGAAACGGAATTCCATCAGGTCAAATCGCGTTTCGTGTTGACCGCAGACACGCTGGCGCAGGCCCGTCCCAACTTGCGGGTGTTACATCCCTTGCCACGGGTGGATGAAATTGAAACGGGTGTTGACCAAACCCCGTATGCCTATTATTTCCAACAAGCAGAAAACGGCGTTTATGCCCGCCAAGCCTTATTGGCTTTGGTTCTTAACGAGACGCTTTAAGAAAGACCGCTGTAATGGAACACAAACTTACCGTTGAAGCCTTAAAAGATGGCACTGTGATTGACCATATTCCGGCGGGTCAAGGTCGTCGGATTGCGAAGCTGTTACGTTTATCAGAAAGCGGGCAGCGGGTATATATGGGGTTTAATCTCCCTAGCCAACGCTCGGGAAAAAAAGACCTGATTAAGGTCGAAAATATCTTATTAAGCGCAGAAGACGCTAACCAGTTAGCGCTGTACGCTCCTGATGCCACAGTGAATGTCATTGAAGACTTTGAGGTAGTGGCAAAACACAAATTAGGCGTCCCAGAATCCATCGCAGGGGTATTGGTGTGTCCAAATAGCAACTGTATTAGCCATGTTGAACCGGTCACAAGTCACTTTAGTGTCCGCAGCCGCCACGGTGAAATTCGCCTGAAATGTAAATACTGTGAAAAGGCTTACGCAAAAGAAGTTTTTACCGGTTTAAGCTAGGCCAATCGACTGGCCTTTGCAGGCAAAAACCGTTAGGGTATGGGGCCAAACTTTGTTGAGGCCAGTCGTGTCCCCTGCTCATCACCCTCCTCCTAAGCTGTGGTTGCCGATTCTTGCCACAGCAATCGCCTTGATTGTCGTCCACGGTCTTGGACGCTTTGCCTATACCCCGTTGTTGCCAATGTTGGTTGCTGACGGGGTTTTTTCTTTGCAAACCGGTGCCACGATGGCAACGTGGAATTACATCGGTTATTTGCTGGGAGCCGTGTTAGCAATTCGCTTTCACCATCCCGACCACATTCGCCGCGCCCTGCCGCTCGCGCTGGCAACCAGTGCTATCACAACCAGTCTACAAATTATCGCAACGGATCCCACACTGTTTTTATTGCTGCGTTTATTCAACGGCATTAGCAATGGCATTGTGTTTGTGCAAGCGCCGGCCTTGGTGTTGGAATGGTTATCGCGGCATGGCAAGTTGGCATTAAGTGGGTTGGTGTACTTTGGTGTCGGAACGGGATTGTTACTGTCGAATGCGTTGGCATGGTGGCCGCATGAGATATTGCATGGTATGGATCGCTGGTGGCCAATGGCCTTATGTGCTATTCCGCTGGCCGCATTCAGTGGTTGGCATTTAATGCGGCTAGATCGACCGGATTCACCACAAGCCGCTGCGCCCACGCCTCATACCACCACACCATTGATCGACCGCAAAAGTTTGCCACTCTTTATGGCCTATGCTGGTGCAGGTTTAGGCTATATCTTGCCCACCACTTTTCTACCGGTTGTCGCCAAAGAACAACTGCCTGCCGATCACTGGCTACTGGGTGGAGCATGGACTATTTTGGCGTGTTGCACCTTGGGCGCGGCGTGGCTGTGGAATCAACTCGGCGCACGCTTAGGGGACAAAACAGCGTTGTTATTGAATTATGCTATTCAAGGCGCTGGGGTATTTGCACCGCTGTTGTTCAGCGGCAGTGTTGGTGTGTTGTTATGTGCTGTGTTGGTCGGCACCACTTTCCTCGGCAGTGTTTTGCTTAGCCAACGCTTGGGCCGCAACCTCCACCCCCACCAAGGGCCAAGAATTTCTGCTGGTTTGGTGACGTTATATGCTTTTACCCAACTGACAGGGCCGTGGATGGCACGGTGGTGGCTTGATCATGGCGCCAGCATGACCGATACCTACTTGGTGGGTGGCGTGGCGTTGGTGTGGGCATGGCTGTGGACATTACGGACACCAAAGGCTTAAATATATTTTTTTACATAATGTTTTTTAGTGTATTATTTACCTACGACATTCTTCTTTCTACTGTGTCACAGGAGTCCAAAAATGCAATGCAATATCGGTAAAACAGAGCGCGTGATTCGCGTGATTGCAGGATTAGGTATCGTGAGTTTGGCTTTTGTTGGGCCAGCCAGCCCTTGGGCATTTTTAGGTTTGGTTCCCGTGGCAACCGGCCTGTTGGGATGGTGCCCACCTTATGCCATCTTGGGTATCAATACCTGCAAGAAATGAGCAAAAGCTTTTGATGACAAAAAACGGCGACTGTTGCGGTCGCCGTTTTTACATTTTTGCTGTGAACCAGTTTAGATGTGAGCCCCTTCATCAACAAACACCGCCACTTTACGGGGGCGAATATAGACCTGATCGCCTAACATTAAACGCAGCGATTGATATTGTTCCTTGGTCAGGGCAGCATCGATATAGGCATCGCTGTCATCACGTTTTAATTCAACTCGGACAATCGGCCCTACGGCGTGGATATGCTCAATGGTGCCAGAAGCCAAGGCCGCCCCGGGTTCACGCGATAACTCAATATCATGCGGCCGCACATACACTTTCGCCGCCCCATCCGTGGCTGATGCGTCAGCAATCGGGTGTGCATAGTCGCCAATTGCAACTTGCCCAGCATCGACCCGACCGTGGAATAAATTCACATCCCCTAAGAATTGCGTCACAAAAGGCGTAGCAGGGGTTTCGTAGATTTCATCTGGTCGACCGGCTTGTTCAATCCGGCCATGATTCATCACCACCACACGATCCGATACTTCTAATGCTTCTTCCTGATCATGGGTAACAAACACGCTGGTAATGTGCATTTCATCGTGCAACCGGCGTAACCACCGGCGCAAATCTTTACGCACCTTGGCATCTAATGCACCAAAAGGCTCATCTAACAACAACACCCGAGGTTCGACGGCCAACGACCGCGCCAAAGCAATCCGCTGCCGTTGACCACCCGATAACTGTGCAGGATAAGCGTCTGCCAGCCAATCTAATTGCACCAATTTCAATAACTTCATCACCCGTTCGCGGATTTCTTCTTTGGAAGGACGCGAACGACGCGGACGGACACTTAAACCAAACGCCACATTATCAAATACGGTCATATGGCGGAACAGCGCATAGTGTTGAAAGACAAAACCGACTTGGCGTTCTGACACGTGGCGATCGGTAGCATCTTCACCATGAAACAGAATTTGACCGGAATCGGGGGTTTCTAAGCCAGCAATAATGCGCAATAAAGTGGTTTTGCCACAGCCAGAGGGCCCCAGCAACGCCAATAATTCACCCGAAGCAATGTCGAGATTGATATTTTCTAGGGCAATAAAATCGCCAAAGGTCTTACGTACATTACGGATATCGATACTCATGACAAAACCATCCTTAATTCGTCGTCAGGCCATCACACTTAATGTGCACTTGCCAAGCGAGCGCGGGCTTCTAATGGCACGGCATCGCCTTTATGTTGTTGGGTCGCGCGCCATTCCACAAAGGTTTTGAGCGCCAATGTCACCAAAGCCAAGCCAGCCAATAACGAAGCACAGGCAAAAGCACCGATGAAGTTATATTCGTTGTAAAGAATTTCGACGTGCAGGGGAACGGTATTGGTCTGGCCACGAATATGTCCCGAGACCACACTCACTGCGCCAAACTCACCCATTGCACGGGCATTACATAAAATCACGCCATATAACAGACCCCACTTGATATTTGGCAGTGTCACACGCCAAAAGGTCTGCCAACCAGAGGCCCCTAAGACCAAAGCGGCTTGTTCCTCGTCGGCCCCTTGTGCCTGCATCAGAGGGATTAGCTCACGCGCAACAAAGGGGAAAGTCACAAACACAGTAGCCAATACAATGCCGGGGATGGCAAAGATAATTTTAATATCATGCTCAGCAAGCCACGGGCCTAACCAGCCTTGCGCCCCAAACAGCAACACATAAATCAAGCCAGCCACCACCGGCGAGATCGAGAAGGGCAAATCGATTAGGGTTGTCAGCAGCGCCTTACCACGGAACTCAAAACGAGCAATTGCCCACGCGGCGGCAACACCAAAGACCAAATTCAGCGGCACTGCGATTAAGGCAGTAATCAATGTCAGCTTAATGGCATTGACGGCTTCAGGATCGGTTAGGGCTGCGAGGTATAAATCCCAGCCTTTGGCCAAGGCTTCCCAAAACACAGAAACCAGCGGCACAAATAAAAATAAAGTCAGAAAAACTAATGCAAAACCAGTTAGCACATAGCGCACCACAACAGATTCAGTTGTCGCGGCAGTGCGCTCGGTTTGATTGGTTGCCAGTGCCATCGCTTTTTTCCTTAACGAATACCGTGGCGACGTCCTGCCCACCACTGGATGCCATTGATGAGTAACAGCATCACAAACGAAATCATCAACATCACGACCGCAATCGCTGTGGCACCGAGGTAGTCGTATTGCTCCAACTTACCAATAATCAGCAAGGGGGTAATTTCTGACACCATCGGGATATTGCCAGCGATAAAGATCACCGAACCAAATTCACCAGTTGCGCGTGCTAGGGCCAAGGTAAAGCCAGTGAGCAACGCCGGCAGCGTGGCAGGAAAAATCACCCGCTGAAAAATTTGCCACCGATTGGCACCAAGACAGGTCGCCGCTTCTTCTAATTCTGCTTCTAAATCCTGCAATACCGGCTGCACTGTCCGCACCACAAACGGCAAGCCAATAAAGGTCAGTGCCACCATAATCCCAATCGGGGTAAAAGCGACTTTAATCCCTAACGGCTCTAAATACTGACCAAACCAACCGTTTGGCGCATACAGTGTGGTCAAGGCAATCCCCGCCACCGCAGTGGGCAAGGCAAAGGGCAAATCTACCAATGCATCAACAAAGCGTTTGCCGGGGAAGGAATAACGCACCAACACCCACGCGACCAAAAAACCAAAAAAGGCATTGATTAACGCTGCCACTAACGACGCACCAAAGGACAGTTTCAACGAGGCAATGACACGATCAGTCGAAACTGTTTCCCAAAATCCCTGCCAGCCTAGCTCGCTGCTTTTCAGCACCAAAGCCAACAGCGGCAACAACACAATTAAGCACAACCAAAACAGGGTATAGCCCAAGCCCAAACCAAAGCCGGGTAAAACGCTGTGTTTTTTATTGAATAAATTCATCTGGACGCTGCTTTAAGCAAAACCTCGTTGGAGCAGGCTGCCTATCACGGATTGGATGGGCAGCCCGACACGATTAACGCTTGGCGTAGATTTGATCGAACACACCACCGTCTTTGAAGTGGGTATCCATCGCTTTTTTCCACGAACCGAAGGTTTCTTCCACGGTAAAGGTTTTAATCGTTGGGAACTGTTTGCTGTACTTTGCTAACACTTGTGCATTGCGTGGACGCAGATAGTTTTGTGCAGCAATTTCTTGTCCTTCTGGTGACCACAGGAATTTCAAATAATCCTCAGCCACTTTACGAGTGCCTTTTTTATCCACCACTTTGTCAACCACGCTGACCGGACTTTCGGCCAGAATTGATACCGTCGGATAAATTACATCAAAACTGCCACGGCCAAACTCACGCGCCACCATTTCGGCTTCATTTTCAAACGTCACTAAGACATCACCGATATTGCGTTGCATAAAGGTGGTGGTTGCAGCACGCCCCCCGGCATCTAACACCGGCACGTTTTTGAATAACGACTCCACATACTGACGGGCCTTGGCTTCACCACCGGCTTTTTGTGCCTGACCCCATGCTGCCAAATAGGTGTAGCGACCATTACCCGTGATTTTTGGATTCGGAATAATCACTGCCACGCCCGGTTTAGTCAGGTCGTTCCAATCTTTGATTTGTTTTGGATTGCCCTTGCGAACCAAGAAGATCATGGTTGACGTAAAGGGTGCTGCATTGTCAGGCAGGCGTTGCTGCCAGTTTTTTGGCACCAAAGCGCCACGCTCAGCCAATAAGTCAATATCCGGTGCTTGGTTCATGGTGATGACGTCGGCTTCTAATCCACTCACCACACTCATGGCCTGTTTACTGGAACCACCGTGTGACTGTTGCACAGCAATATCTTGTCCGGTCTGGGCCTTGTAAGACTTTTGGAATGCTGGATTGAGGTCTTTATAAAAATCTCGCATAACGTCGTAGCTGACATTCAGAATCGAGGTATTGGCAAACGCCGTTCCCGATAAAGCAAAGCTAAGCGCTAACACGGTTTTGCTGATAAAGGCTTTCATGGTCTGGCATCCTGAGTGATTCACAATGAA
>Ga0208788_1000074_pt1 | contig 53144 bp, 50 predicted proteins | sample Wag4_2014_7_11_3_FD_187363 | JGI IMG/M metagenome (GOLD analysis project Ga0208788, IMG submission 187363) | Fresh water mixed with fracking chemicals microbial communities from Ohio, USA - Utica-2 Time Series FC 2014_7_11 (SPAdes) (version 2) ... | reverse complement strand
GAAGATCTACATAGAATAATCGATCTTGCCTTGGATGGCACCTTCGCTGATATGCGCACACACACGCCCAAGCGCTCCTGCCTAGACAAAGTCTGATAAATCAAGACCCAATCAGAAAAAATTTCTGACTTGATAAAGTTTTTCCCCTACCCAAGTTAGGGTTTAACTTAATTGCAGTAGGAAAGCATCATGCGTTTTGACAAACTCACCACGAAATTTCAACAAGCCATCAACGATGCACAAAGTCTGGCCTTGGCCAATGACAATCCCTATATCGAACCACAGCATGTCTTATTGGCCATGCTCAATGATCGCGAAGGCGGCGTTGGGGGGCTGTTAGCCCGCGCTGGTGTGAATGCTGGCGGGTTAGGTCAGGCCCTGAAAACCGCTATCGAGTGCTTGCCGAAGGTCAGTGGCACCGGCGGTGAAATCAGTGTGTCGAAAGAGCTGGCCAATTTATTCAACCTCACAGAAAAAGCCGCACTGAAACGAGGCGACCAATTTATTGCCAGTGAGATGTTCTTATTGGCGTTAACGGAAGATAAAAGCGAAACAGGCCGCTTGTTCAAAGAACATGGTGGGCAAACTGCTGCTTTGGAGGCTGCGATCAATGCCGTACGTGGCAGCGATACCATCAACACCGCCGACGCAGAGAGTCAACGCGAGGCGTTAAGTAAATACACGCTGGACCTCACCGAACGCGCACGACAGGGCAAGCTCGACCCAGTGATTGGGCGAGATGATGAAATCCGCCGTGCCATTCAAGTCCTACAACGGCGCACCAAAAATAACCCTGTGTTAATTGGCGAGCCCGGGGTGGGTAAAACAGCAATTGTTGAAGGCCTCGCTCAACGAATTGTGAATGGTGAGGTGCCTGAATCGCTGAAACACAAACGACTGTTAGTGTTGGATTTAGCTGCCTTATTGGCCGGCGCAAAATACCGTGGTGAGTTTGAAGAACGACTCAAGGCGGTGTTAAATGATTTAGCCAAAGATGAAGGTAACACCTTAATTTTCATCGATGAAATTCATACTTTGGTGGGTGCAGGTAAAGCCGAAGGTGCAATGGATGCAGGCAATATGCTGAAACCTGCGCTAGCCCGTGGTGAACTGCATTGCCTTGGCGCAACGACACTGGATGAGTACCGTAAATACATTGAAAAAGATGCCGCACTAGAACGCCGCTTCCAAAAGGTGCAGGTCAGTGAACCCTCGGTTGAGGATACCATCGCTATTCTGCGCGGCTTACAGGAAAAATATGAGATTCATCACGGTGTCGATATTACCGATCCCGCGATTGTTGCCGCTGCCGAGCTGTCACATCGTTATATCACTGACCGTTTCCTGCCTGATAAAGCCATTGATTTAATTGATGAAGCAGCAAGCCGAATCAAAATGGAAATTGACTCAAAACCAGAGTCAATGGACAAGCTCGATCGCCGTTTAATTCAGTTGAAAATTGAACGGGAAGCAGTGAAACGCGAATCGGATGAAGCGAGTCAAAAACGCTTAGCGCTGATTAACGAAGAAATTGAAAAATTAAGCCGCGAGTATGCCGACCTAGAAGAAATCTGGAAGGCTGAAAAAGCAGCACAACAGGGTAGCCAATCGATCAAAGAAGAGATCGACAAGCTGAAAGTGCAGATTGAGGAACTCAAACGACAAGGACAATGGGAAAAACTGGCAGAGCTGCAATATGGCAAATTACCCCAATTAGAAGCCCGCCTGAAAGAAGCCGAAGCAGCCAGCCAAGGTGGACAGAAAAAACCCAATCAACTGTTACGAACCCAAGTGGGTGCTGAAGAAATCGCAGAAGTGGTGAGCCGTGCGACAGGGATTCCTGTTTCAAAAATGTTGACAGGGGAACGCGAAAAACTGTTGCGAATGGAAGACGTGTTACATCAGCGTGTTATTGGACAAAATGAAGCCGTCCGTGCCGTGGCAGATGCGATTCGCCGTAGCCGTTCTGGTCTGTCTGATCCAAATAAACCGTATGGCTCTTTCCTATTCCTTGGGCCGACTGGCGTGGGAAAAACCGAACTGTGCAAAACGCTGGCCGGCTTTATGTTTGATAGTGAAGAACACATGATTCGGATTGATATGTCCGAATATATGGAGAAACACTCGGTGGCACGCCTCATCGGTGCGCCCCCAGGTTATGTTGGCTATGAAGAGGGTGGTTATCTGACTGAACAAGTTCGGCGTAAACCTTATTCGGTGATTCTGTTGGACGAAGTTGAAAAGGCCCACCCCGATGTGTTTAATATTTTGCTGCAGGTGTTGGATGATGGGCGTTTAACAGATGGCCAAGGCAGAACTGTCGATTTTCGCAACACGGTCATTGCCATGACCTCGAACATTGGTAGCCAGATTATTCAAACCATGGCAACCGATGATTATGAGCTGACTAAAATTGCCGTGTTAGGTGAAGTCAAAGCTCACTTCCGCCCAGAGTTTGTTAATCGGATTGATGAAGTGGTGGTTTTTCATGCCTTGGATGATAAGCACATCAAATCGATTGCACGAATTCAACTGCGCCATTTAGAAAACCGCTTGGCCAAGTTAGAACTGGCGCTACAAGTCACAGACGATGCGTTAACCCTGTTGACTGAAGCCGGGTTCGATCCGATTTATGGTGCTCGTCCATTGAAACGAGCCATTCAAAATGAAATCGAAAACCCACTGGCAAAAGCAATATTAGCCGGCCACTATCCACCAAAATCGGTGATTGTGATTGATGCACGCCACGGAAAATTGAGCTTTAGCTAGGCAACAACGACGCGCATCTTGACAGAAAAGTTAGCTCTGTTAAGATGCGCGTCTGTTTCGAAGTTCGGAGAGATGCCGGAGAGGCTAAACGGCCCTGACTCGAAATCAGTGGGGGGTTCGCGCCCCACGGGGGTTCGAATCCCCCTCTCTCCGCCAGAATAAAAAACCCCCGCTTAATCGCGGGGGTTTTGTTTTGCTATCATCAATTAGCTGATGTAGTTAAACAGTGACAACGAGCTTACTTTTGAGAAAGACAGCTGCGACGCTTCTAGTGCCGTTTTCGCCATGACTAAGCTGGTGCTAGCTTCTGCAATATTCAGATCTTCCAAGTCACTAATCGATTTTTTGTAGACCAAGTTCAGGTCTTCACCGAGATCACGACTTTGCTCCACCTCTAAACGACGAGACCCCACTGCAGCCAAGGTGGATAACGAACGTTCATGTGCCTTATCTACCCCTTTCATGACCTGTGCGGCTTCTAAGGTATAAGATTTCAAGGTAACACTGTCTGCTACAAGTGGGCCCGTTGGCAAGTTTTCAAATTTGAGCGTTAAACCAGTATCTTCACCACCAGTGGTTCGGATACGATATTCACCGACTTTTCCATCGTAAGCCACTTGGAAATTAGCACTATAAGGCGCTGGCAAAGTAGGCAAGGTCGCATTATCCATGCCAGCAGGTAGAGTCATACTCACCCCACCCTGCCCAAACGCATCCTTTAGATCTTCAAATGCGGCAGCAGCAGTGGTGTTAGTAATATTTGGAACAGAATCAGCCACTTTTAATGTGACCGAAGTACCACTGTTAAGAGGCAGATTCGCTTTTGGATTTAAACCATCCCGACCCTGTTTTAGCATTTCTCCAAAGCGCAACATAGTATCAAAAATGTTGCCGGAGTCGCGGCCAGCGGTACTGCCAGTGCCAAAGGTTGCAGAACCAGGATCTGTAATAGCGATTTGTCGTGCAGTGCCTGTTTGAACCGATTTTTGGCCATCGTTACCGTTGTAACGAATCACGGTATCAGCGCCATAGGGGCGAGAACCTTCAATGGTATAAGGCGGTGTACTGGTTTTCGTGCCAGAAAATAGATAATTCCCTTGACCATCAGTCGTGTTTAACACCCCGACTAATTCTTCCATTTTGCCATCAAATTCGCCACTGATAATTTTAAGGTCGGTGTCCTTAAAGGCAGGGTTCCCAGCCCGCACCACCATTTCTTTCATCTGCGTCATGATGTCAGATACAGTTTGCAGCGCGTTATCGCTAAACTGCAAGGCAGAGTCTACCGCTTTGGTGTTTTCAATAAACTGAGCATTGCGGCTATCAGATTGTTTAGTATCTAACACCCGCGCCGCAGCCACTGGATCGTCAGAAGGACTGTTAATCCGCTTAAGCGAGTTAAGTTGTTTTTGCAGCTCAAACAAGGTGTTTTGTTGACGGTTAATCCCTGCAGCACCGGTTTGATAGGTAAAAGAAGAGCTGATTCGCATATAATGTCCTTTATATTCCTAGTGAGCAGGATTAACGCAGAGCTTGCAATACCGAGTCGAACAAACCTTGGCCAATTTGAATGACTTTACTCGAGGCTTGATAGGCTTGTTGAAATTTAATGAGGTTTGCCGCTTCTTCATCCAAATTCACACCAGAGACACGTTCACGCGCCATCGTCACTTGCTCTAATGTCACTTTTTGAGCGGCCCCAATGGCTTTCACTTCATTGGTTTTACTGCCCACCGCCGTGACCATCTGGCCAAACGTGGCTTGGAAATTTGATGCGGCAGGCGCAGGAAAGGTAAAGGTTTGTCCCGCATTCGCAGCACCTAGCGCGGCAGGGGCAGTAAAAGTCATCAAAGTGCGGCTAGAAGCATCTTGCAGAGAGTAGGTTGATCCAGCAGGAACAACGGTATAGCCACTTGGCAAGTTGGTGAAATTAGTACCATCAAACCCCATGGTGATTGGCAGTTTAGAAACAAAGTCCAACTGGGCTTTTTTGTCAGCCGCCACATCCGGATCTTGCACATTGATTGTGAAGTCAAGAACGGGAGGTGTACCAGGGCCAATACCATTTACTTTACCGCTTGCAGGCAAATCGGCAACTGTCGCTAGCGATTGCAACTTAGCCATTTCCAGTAAGTTGGTGTTTTCACCTTTTTCCAATAAAGCACCAGGCGTCCGGTTGGCAATCACAAAGGTATCATTTGCCGCTGGCGTGCCTGACACAGTAAATTGTATCCCCATTGGGGCACCGCTCTGGTCTACCACTTTAAAACCACCGGATACGCCGGGGATACGAGTGAGGGACAAAGGCGGTACATGCGCAGCACCAGTATTGTCGGTAATACTGTAGTTGGTACCATCAAACCGAATCTGAATTGGCATTGCCGGAACAGCTGTAGCAGGCGTAAATGGTGCTGTTGTTGAGATTTGGCTAATCGCAGCACTGCCAGCTAGTTTTGTAGGTAATGCACCATTAAAAGAAGCATTACGATCAAATACGATTGCCGATGCTGCGGCAATTTTGTTTGGATCCGTTTGCAGCAATGACAAGGCACGCACAGCATAGCGCTGTTGAATTTCTAATTTTTCTGCATCGGTTTTTGCCGAGTAGTCGGGTGTTGGAGGATTCACTGGCGGAAAGTTAAACCGTAGCTCAAATAAATCTGTACCAGCATCGCCATTCAGATCAACACCTTGGGAATTTTGACGGTTAAAACGATCAACCATTTCCATTGCCATTTGGCCGATACGTTTTTGCGTATCATCCAATGTTTTGCGCATCTCTAATGCCCCCCCCATTGATCCCCCGCTTAATAAATCTGAGGGAATCTCAAAAGGTGCACCTGATTGGTAATAGACGACCAATTCTTGTTCCATACCGGGTTGGGTGGAATAGTCAGATCTTAGTAATGCTGGATCATTGCCCAATACCAGACTTTGCCCTTTACCGATATAAACATTCACCGTCCCGTCACCAAGCGGCACCATGGTTGCATTGATGTATTTGTTTAGCTCGGTAACAGCCTGATCTCGTTGGTCAATTAAGTCATTGGGCAATTGAACGCCATCGTTCCGCCACAGCATAGTAATTTGCTTATTTAAATCAGCAATTTGCTGGGCAATCCCATTGATCGCAGTGACAGAGGATTTGATTTCCGTGTTAATCCCCAAACGCAGTTCTTCCATGCGGTCGTCAGCTGACTTCATGGTGTTCACTAACGATGACATTTGGTCAATCATCGCTTGGCGAGAAGGAATCGAAGAAGGGTCGGAGGTCAGTGTCTGTACTGAGCTGAAGAATTGTTGTAGCCGTGGCGAAATGCCGTTGGTTGAGTTTGCAATCACATCGTCTAGCTGTTTCATATAGCTAAACTGTGTTTCATAGTAACTGTTACCGGCAGTCGCGGTTTGAACTTGTTTATCTAAAAAACGGTCGTAGATGCGTTGAACATCATTGAGCTCAACCCCTTGACCGGGAAAGCCATAGCCTAGATTTTGTGGATACATTGCCGACTGCACCAACGCTTTGCGATGGTAACCGGCGGTGTTGACATTACTAATATTTTGCGAGGTGACATTTAACGCGGCGCGGGCAGCATTCAGCCCCGACACACCAATATTTAAGATACCGGCCATGATAGATTCCTGCCCAAAAAGTCATTAACTTACATCGTCTGCACAATGACAAACTTAAGTGTTTCTACTAAGAACGTGCAGCAACTTGCATTTTTTCGCTACCTGCCACTTGACTCAATTTAGCAGCGTAGTTTGGATCGGTAGCATAGCCGCCTTTAGCCAAAGCACGCGCAAATCCCACCGCATCTGCGCCTTTGTTTAGTGCATCTTGATAGCGTGAGTTAGTGCTCAGCAATCGTGCGTAGTCGGCAAAGGCATGAGAATAAGAAGGATAGGAACGGAAACGCTCAACTCGTTTTTGTGCTACACCATCTACATATTCGGTAGTCAGCACATCGGTAGTGGCGCCTTTCCAGTTACCCGTTGCTTTAATACCAAACAGGTTATGACTGTTCGACCCATCAGCATTCTTGATATTTCGTTTGCCCCATCCCGATTCCAACGCGGCATGCGCCACAATCAATTGGGGTTCAACACCAATCGCACGGGCAGCAGGGGCAGCATGATTTAGCATGGACTGAATAAAATCACCGCTATTGGTATTTTGCGTGTTATTCGTTCTGCCTGCGGCAGGTTTCGCTGTTGTGCTTTGAACACCGTCTTGTTCCAGCTGTTGCAAGGCTTTAGCAATCGCTGGTTTTTGCAGTGCTAACAGCTGCATAGAACTTGCTGCCGCTGTTTTCTTGACTGGCTCGTCCCATTCAATGCCAGATTGCTTGGCAATTTGCCGAGCAATCATATCACCCAGCCCCACTCCACCGGATAAACTCATTTGCTGCACAGTTTGTTGGTCTTGCATTCCACGAAAGGTATTTAAGGCATTGCTTTCCTCTTCCCCAGAGAAAGAAGTTTCCCGCATTGTTTGCATCACAATATTCAGGAACATGGCTTCAAACTCACCAGCTACTTTCTTAATTGCAGCCTTAGGGTCTTTTACCGCCTCAGCACGTAGATCATCCAATGAGCGACTATCTATCGCTAACCGTTGTTGAGCGCGTGCAGATTCAAACGAAGAAGAAATTTGCATAACAACCAAGCCTCAAAAGAATAACAAACACCCAGCAATTACCATGCCTTGCACACAATGCTTAAATAATTTGCAATTCTGCTTTCAACGCACCAGCAGCTTTCATGGCCTGCAGAATGGACAAAAGATCTTGCGGTGTCGCACCGACTGCATTCAAAGCACGCACAACTTCATTTAAGCTAGTGCCACGTGGCACACTAATTACTTTACCGCCATCAGCACGTACATTGATGTCAGCTTGTTGTCCGACCACAGTTTGTCCTTGGCTCAGAGGGTTGGGTTGGCTGACAACAGGGGTGCTATTCACCGTAACAGATAGGTTACCGTGTGCCACAGCACAGGGCTCAACCTTCACGGCTTGGTTCATCACCACCGACCCAGTACGGGCATTCAGGATAACCAGTGGAGTAGATTCTGCCGCTGTGACGGCAAGATTTTCCATTCTTGCAAGAAATTGCACTCGCTGATTACTATCAAACGGTGTACGGACTTCGACAACACGGCCATCCAAAGCACGGGCAGTTTCTGGGCCAAACGCTTTGTTAATTGCCTCAACTACCCGATTAGCAGTCGTAAAGTCTGCTTCAAGAAGTTCTAGCTGAACACTATTTGCATTGGCATTAAGACCGCTAGCCACTTCTCGTTCTACTGTTGCACCAGCAGGAATTCTACCTGCATTTAGCTGATTGACTTTCGCACTCGATCCCCCAGCAGAAGCCCCTGCACCACCAATTAAAATATTACCTTGAGCCATGGCATAAATTTGACCATCAGCCCCTTTTAGTGGGGTCATCAATAGGGTCCCACCTCGCAAACTTTTTGCATCTCCAATTGCAGACACAGTGATATCTAATGGTTGCCCAGATTTTGCAAAAGGCGGCAGATTGGCAGTCACTACCACTGCAGCGGCATTTTTAGGGTCAATCTTTTGACCTGGCTGCATTTGCACACCCAATTGATTCAACATATTAATCATACTTTGACTGGTATAAGGGGAAGAGGTTGCTTTATCCCCTGTGCCATCTAATCCAACAACTAGACCATATCCAACTAACTGGTTACTACGCACGCCCCCGATAGTAGCCAACTCTTTAATTTTTTGAGCAGACCAAACGGGCATGGACAAAGTAGAGGCTAAAATTAGCCCTAAAATTACACTAATACGCATGGTTTTTATCCAGAAATTTAGAACGGTAAAATAGTCATAAAAAATCGTGTTAACCAACCAGGTTGTGCAAACAAACTATTATTACCTTTGTTAATTTGCTCAATACGAGCATCCGCCATCTTCTGTGACGAAACGATATTCCCACCTAAGCGAGGATCAACCTTGACATCTCTAGGATTAATGACACCGGATAAACGAATGAACTGCATTTCGCCATTCATTTTAACTTGCTTTTCACCACTTACTTGCAAATTACCGTTCGGTAATACATCAATCACTGTGACACTGATATTAGTATTAAAAGAGCTCGAAGCACTACTTTTTCCACTACCGTCATTCTCAACCTCACCATTGATATTGACATTAAGTCCCCTTGTCTTTGCCTCAAGGTAATTGGGGAAAAATGGAATACTGAAACCAGGTGCACTAGCAGAACCAGAGGCAGAACGACTACCAGAGCTGCTTTCAGAATTGGAAATATTTGCTCGTTCTTCAATAATCACAGTCAAAATGTCTCCAACCTGACTCGGGGTACGATCGGCAAACAGCCCTTGATTAGCATTTGTCTGAAAGATTGCTCCATTAGCAGGACGAAGATTTGGCTGTTGGATTGGTCTAGCAGAGAGCGGCTGTTGCACAATGGTAGGAGGTGGAGTCATGCAACCACTCACCAAGACAAAAAAACCAAAAGTCATCACACGAGTTGTATATTTAATGATAGACATTTCTATATCTCAACAATCAAAGGAGCAAACATCATGGTACTCCAATTATATCCACACTACCGGAAAAATAACGCCCGTAGCATAAAATGCACACGGGCGAAAACATCAACTCAACAAGACTCAAACAAAATTAACAATTACAACTGACTTAATCTTTGCAACATCTCATCACTTGTTTTCACGCCACGAGAATTAAGCTCAAAAGAGCGTTGTGCCTGAATCATATTGATCAATTCTTCAGTCACATTAACATTCGAAGCTTCTAAAAAACCTTGTTTGAGAGCACCACGTCCGTCGGCATTTGGATCACCTGTAATGGGTGCGCCAGAGGCAGCCGTTTCCAAGTACAAGTTTCCACCGATACTCTCCAAGCCCTGTGGATTGATGAAATCAGAAATCTGAATAATCCCTAACTCAGTAGGTTCGGTCGCACCCTGCGCTGTAACTTGAACCCGACCATCAGCGGAAATGACTAGTTTATTTGATCCAGCAGGCACAGTGATAGGCGGGTCTAATAAATACCCATTAGATGTGACTAACTGACCTTCGCTGTTTAGTTTAAAACTGCCATCACGCGTATAGCCTGTTGAACCGTCTGGCAATGTGACTCTAAAAAAGCCTTTACCGTTAATCGCAACGTCTAGTGACCCTTCAGTATTCTGCATATTTCCATCTGAATGAATCCGATCTGTCGCAACAGGGGCCGAACCTGTACCAACCATTAAGCCTGTAGGAATTTGTGAGTTATTTGCACTTTGAGAACCAGGCTGACGAATCGTTTGATACATTAAATCTTCGAATACAGCGCGGCTCTTTTTAAAGCCTGTTGTATTCACATTGGCTAGGTTATTGGTCACAACATCTAGCCGAAACTGACTAGAATTCATACCTGTTTTAGAGATATACAAGGAGCGTAACATATCAATTTCCTTTTTTAATATGAATTAGTTAGACAAGCTCATAATAGAGTTTGCTTGTCTTGCATTTTGGTCAGCTGTTTGCATGAGTTTAATATTTAAATCATATTGTCTAGCATGGTTGACCATTTGAACCAACGTTTCTACAGGGTTCACATTACTGCCTTCTACTGCACCAGCAATTAAACCTCTGGTTTCATCCAACTCAGGAATCTGACCATCACGCCGACGAAATAAACCATCGTTGCCTTTGTAAAACTCTTTCCCAGATTCATCAGCAACCATTTTAATTCGTCCTACGACTTGTGCTTGACGAACACCTTGATCAATAGCAACTGCCGTTACAGTCCCATCAGTACCTAACTCAACACGGCTGTTTGGCGGAATCGTTAAGGGCCCACCATCACCCAAAATCAGACGACCTGAGCGAGTTCGCATGAGACCATTTTCATCAACGACATATCCACCATCACGAGTATAGGCTTCATTGCCTTGCGGATCTTGCACGGCGAAGAAACCATGTCCCTTAATGGCAAAGTCTTGGTCGTTGCCAGTGTGATTAATTGGCCCTTGATTGGGATCATGGCCAACAGTGCTATCAACAGAGAAGGCACGAGTAGGGACACCATCCCCCACAACAGGAAGGGCTCGAAATGCCACTAACTCAGCCTTGAACCCATTCGTATTTGCATTTGCTAAGTTATTACTGGTTGTGGCTTGCTGCAATGCAACGTGCTTCGCTCCGTTCATTGCAATAAATAGCATCTTATCCATCGCACCTCCTTCACTTCTTTTCTGTAGGCTATTTTAATTTCATATAGCCTCAGTGTCCTGTCTAGGATGGCTGATTAGCCATCCTAATAACAGACTGAATTAACGTAAGTTAATCACGCTTTGCAATACCGCATCTTGAACTTTAATTGTTTGCGCATTTGCCTGATAGAAACGCTGCGCAGTAATCATATTGACTAACTCTGCAGTTAAATCAACGTTTGCTTCTTCTAACGCCTGAGACTGAATCAGCCCAGTATTAGTGCTACCTGGGTTATTCAATGTCGGCGTACCAGATTGATATGTTTGAATCCAACGATTATTACCAATTGATTGTAATCCTTGTTGATTCGGGAAATTGGCAAGAATAACTTGACCGATTGTTTTATTTTGACCGTTGGAATATCTGGCGCTCACAATACCGTCTTTACTAACTTCTAAATTAGTCACAACGGAGGGAGGATAACCTGGTTGAATAATATCATTGTTACTAAACTGTGCACCAAACTGAGTCGTATTAGCAAAATCAATATTAATATTGATTGGAGCTGCATTCACTGGCACCGCTAATCCACCTGGGTCAAAAGCGGTGAAGTTCAATAAATTAGGTCCTGTTGGCAATTTACCTTCAGTATCAAAAGTCAAAGTTTGTTGACCAAGATCTACAATAGTATTTGGATTTGCAGTTTCATCAACCCCTCTGGCGAATACTTGCCATGCCCCACCACCCGCAGTGTCCTTGACAAAATACAAATTTAATTTATAGGGATTACCTAAACTGTCATAGATATTAGTAGAAGTGGTATGATTATACGTGGCAGGATTTGCAGGATTAAACAGAGCAGGATCTAATGAGGTTTGACGAGAGTCAAGATTAAAAGCCCATTTTATTTCACCTGCACCAGCAGGGAAATCTGTGGGTCGGGGTTCCAACAAACTATTGTCGACTCTCATACTAGTCTGTGTACCTTCTAAGACACGGCCTGTGTTTTCATCCACTGCCCAGCCCTGAAGATTAGACCCACCGTTATTAACAATAAAACCTTCCCGATCGATCTTAAATTGACCATTTCTTGAGTAGGAAACACCATTGGTATCTTTAATAACGAAAAAGCCATTACCAGAAATAGCCATATCCATCTGATTACCCGTTGTGGTAATCCCACCTTGGCTAAATTGCTGCGCAATCGTTTCTGTTCTCACGCCTAAACCGGTTTGCGTTGCAGCGACACCATAAAAATTCGCAGCATACATATCAGCAAATTCAGCACGAGACCCTTTGAAACCAATCGTTCCGGCATTCGCTACATTATTACCAATCACATCAAGTTGTTTTGACGCAGCGTTAATCCCACCTACACCGTGTTGAAAGCCCATTTTTATCTCCTTAAAACCAAATAAAAACTAGTAGTTAAAATAATTAAGCACCTAACTGATAAATATCGGTCAAACCAACGCGAGTACCGTCTGGCAGATGCAGCTGTGCAGCACCTTGCGCCCAACTTACGGCATTAATGCGTTGATATGCCAAGGGCTGTGCAACAGCAACGTTGCCACCTGTTTTTGCCGAGACGCTAAAGCTATAAGCGCCAGCAGGCAAGGCTTCACCTGCACTATTTTTACCGTCCCACTCAAACTCCATCACGCCTTCTTTTTGCTTGCCCAATTCAATGGTATCCACCTTATCACCTTTGGCGTTATACACACTGATTGCGACAGTATCAGCCCCTTTTGGCAGATTTAACGCAGCACGAGCGGTACCCCCCTCAGCCAAAGTCAAACCAGAACCACCCACCAAGGCCGAACGCCCAACCATATTCGCGGCAGAGAGCGATTGTGCCGTAGCATACATCGTAGCCATGTCTTCCATGGTTTTATTCAGCTTTTCAATCCCTTGCACCGTACTGATTTGTGCCATCTGACTGGTTACGGCTTCATTATCCAAAGGATTTAATGGATCTTGCGTTTGCAGTTGGGTAACCAACAGTTTCAAAAAGCGATCCTGTGCTTCTTCAATCTCAGATTTTTTACCTGTTGCAGCAGTGCCATTGATATTGGCATACGGATCAGCAGCAGAAGTAGAATTCACGGTGGACATAATCAGAAATCCTTTAAAAATTACTGCTGACCAATGCTCAAAGCGGACTTGAGCAAAGTTTTGGTGGTGTTCATCAGTTCAACGTTGGTTTGATACGCTCGCGAGGCCGCAATCATATCCGCCATTTCTTCAACTGGATTGATATTCGGCATCGTCACATAACCCTGCTGGTTTGCGAGGGGATGTTTAGGGTCGTAAACCATTTTGGGAGGCGATTGGTCCTCAACAACAGCAGTGACTTTCACGCTATTGACTTGTGGAATCCCATCACGCACAGGAATGGGGGTGAACACCACTCGCCGCGCTTTGTAAGGGTCACCATTAGAAGCCACAGCGCTATCAACGTTGGCAATATTACTGGCCACCACGTTCAAACGCATGGATTGGGCTGTCATTCCTGAGCTGGCAATACCAAAAACTTTATGCAAAGACATGATTATTGTCCTTTAATCGCGTCGGACAGACCGGAAATCCGACGGTTTAAGAAAGTCAGGGTGGTTTGATAGCGCATGGAGTTATCAGTAAATTGTGTACGTTCTAAGTCCATATCGACTGTGTTGCCATCAATACTTGGCTGTACCTCGCGCCGATACTGTAACTCAGTCAAACTCACCGCTCTGACCTTGCCTTGTAAATGACTTTGATGGGTTTTTTCCATCGACATCGATTCTTTCTTTTGCAGCAATTCTGCTTGCGACAACGCTTTATTGAAATCAAAGTCAACAGACTTGTAATAAGGCGTTTCAGAGTTGGCAATGTTGCTGGCCAACACTTCATTGCGGTAGCTACGTAACCCTAGCGCCTGCTGCTGAAAATTAAAGTGTTTGGCTATTTTGTCGATCATAATGATTCGCCCTGTTGTACATACTGCCACGCCGTCAGGTTAAGCAGAAAACGTGCCAAAAAAGCACGTCACCCAACACCATGAATCTAAAACAAAAAATCGAATTCTGTCGTCTCAGTGCTGCATGTAAGACATTTCACCACGACAAGCCGGCAAGTTTTGCCGCTTGATTGCCGCATCCAAAAGTGTGTTTGCAATTTTATGAGTTTTTGCCAGTTATGCGCTAACCATACCAGAGGCAAGGCGAGTTTATCCACTAAAAAAGCGAGACAACTCGATCAGCCAACGCCTCTGGACAGCCGGTTTCTTGAACTGCACCGAGTTTAATCGCTTCACCTGGCATACCAAATACCACACAACTGGCTTCATCTTGTGCTAAAGTCGTCGCCCCCGCTTGTCTTAAGCGTAATAAACCAGCTGCGCCATCTTTACCCATGCCTGTCATCAATACCGCCACCACCCGCTTAGCCGCAATATAAGTTGTGACCGAGTCAAACAGCACGTCCACCGCTGGTTTGTGGCGGTTCACCCTATCACCATCATCAAGATGACAAACATAACCACGGGCATTTTTACTGATTTGCAAATGGCGATCACCAGGTGCCAAATAAGCATGACCTGACAAAATCGGCTCACCCTCTTTTGCTTCGCTAACGTGTAATTCTGACAAGCTATCTAAACGGGCGGCAAATGAGGTAGTGAAACCAGGGGGCATGTGTTGCACAATCAACACAGGTGGCGAATCGGCAGGTAGCCGTTGTAAGAAAAGTTTTAATGCTTCTGTGCCGCCAGTGGATGCCCCCACCACAATCAACTGCACATGCTGGCTACGCGCTCTCACTGTTGGTAGAGGTCTGGGAGCAGTTTTTTGCGCTAGGGCCGCTCGGCGTGCCGCAAAACCACGACCAGCTAACGCCACCGCACGAATTTTATGGCAAATTTCATCGGCGTAATCAGCTAATAACAGACTGTGATTATCTGGTTTACAGACAAAATCAATTGCACCTAATTCTAACGCCCGTAATGTCGCTTCAGCACCTTCTTCAGTGAGAGACGACACCATTAAAACCGGCGTTGGACGTAAACGCATCAGACGTTCAAGAAAAGTCAATCCATCCATCTGTGGCATCTCAATGTCGAGGGTAATCACATCAGGATCGAGCTCTCTAATTCTCTCACGCGCAACTAAAGGATCTGGAGCGACGGCAACAACTTCCATATCATCGGTGGAATCAATAATTTGTCGTAGTAATGAGCGCATTAAAGCAGAATCATCCACCACGATTACACGAATTTTTCGCATCAGCCTTACTCTAATTTCGCGCGCTAACAGGCGGCTAGGCCTTAAAACAACTCTGCATCGCCACTAATTGGACGCACCACAATCCGTTTTTGATAACGCATTTCCCGATCAATCACCGCTGGCTTGGTTTGTTCACGAATAGTTTTTACCATGACCCGCCCTGTGTGAGAAAAGAAATACACTTTTCGCGCTTCTTGGCCTAATAAATCTTCTGCCACCACAGGAATACGTTCCATTGCCAAATAGTCTTTGACAAACTGCGCATTACGCGGCCCCACATTACCCACGGTCATGCCAGAAAGGACATTGCCCCCACCAAAAATCTTGGCTTCAAGGTTTTGTCGCGCTGCGCCTAATTTCAACAAATGGTTAATCAGAATTTCCATTGCATAACTACCATAACGCGCTGCACTGCCCACCACAGAAGATTCGCTTTCACCAGCATCAGGCAACATAAAATGATTCATGCCACCAAATCCTGCTTTACGATCACGAATACAGGCAGCAACACAGGAACCCAAAACCGTTACGATTAAACGTCCATCTGTTGAAACATGATATTCACCCGGAAAGACTTTCACCGCAGGCGAATCAAAAGTCTTGTCATGGTAAAAATGTGAGGCAAAAACCTCTTGGTAATCGGCGGCTAACATCAGTGTTTCTCAACAGGAGGATTGGCAAGGGTATAAACTGTGCGGCCACAAGGGGCAAATAAGCGGGTGACTGGCGTTAAGTTTTCTGAATGGCCGACAAATAAATGACCATCGGGCTTTAAATGAGGAGCAAAACGTTCAACAACTGTTTTTTGTGTCGGCTTATCAAAATAAATCAGCACATTACGACAAAATATCGCATCAAATTGGCCAGAAATCGCCCAGTCTTTTGCTAATAAATTCAACGACTGAAATTGAATCAACCTTTTGATATAGGGTTTGACCTGAACTTTACCGTCGTTTTTTCCGGTCCCTTTGAGAAAAAATTGTCGCAACTGGGTCAACGACAAATCACGCACACGATCCCGTGCATACACCCCTGCCCGTGCGGTTTGTAAAACTTGGGTATCAATATCGGTGGCAATAATTGACACCGGTGGATCGTGTCGTTGTAACGTTTCCACCGCAGTCATTGCCAAAGAATACGGCTCCTCGCCTGTACTTGCCGCACAACACCAGATACGAAAGGTTTGTCCAACGGGATGTTGTTTTAGCAAACCCGCCAACACTTCGAAATGATGATTTTCTCGGAAAAAAGCTGTCAGATTCGTGGTAAGCGCATTGAGGAAGTTTTGCCACTCTGGACTATCTGGATGGAGATCATCCAGATAGTCCGCGAAGCGACTGACTTGTAAGGCTCTCAAACGACGAACTAGGCGGCTATACACCAAGGAATCTTTACTGTCGTTTAACACAATCCCAGCATGGCGATAGAGTAAGTCTTTCACCCGCACAAAATCACGCGGCGTATATTCAAACTCTCGCTCATGGTTGGCCATTAAAACTCTTCCCAGTCATCATCAGCCGCACTGGGAGGAGGCGTTAACGGCGCTTTCAATTTATGTGTAGGCGGCGCGGGTAACGACATCGGTGCGGGTGCAGCTTGTTTTAATGGCAAAGCAGACGGTGCAGTTGCAGTTTTACGCGCTGTGACCGGTGCGGGTGCCGCTGCCCATGCAGCAGAGGCAGACAAACGGAAAGTGGCCACCGCTTCAGACAGCAAATTCGCTTGTTCTTCTAAACTTTCCGCTGCGGCAGCGGCCTCTTCCACCAATGCCGCATTTTGCTGGGTGTTTTCATCCATCTGTGTCACAGCTTGGTTAATCTGTTCAATACCAGAGGATTGTTCCACCGAGGCGGCACTGATTTCACGCATCAACTCGGCCACCTGACGTACCGAATCAACCACTTCACTCATGGTTTGCCCAGCTTCGTCTACCAACTGTGCCCCCGATTCGACTTTATCAACCGAATCGCCAATCAGGGTTTTAATTTCTTTTGCAGCAGTGGCACTGCGTTGAGCCAAGCTACGCACCTCGCTGGCCACCACGGCAAACCCACGGCCTTGTTCACCGGCACGCGCCGCTTCCACTGCGGCATTCAACGCCAAGATATTGGTTTGGAAGGCAATCCCATCAATGACGCTAATGATGTCAACAATCTTACGAGCCGATTCATGGATGGCGCTCATGGTGGTGACGACTTCACCCATCAAATTGCCACCCTTACTTGCCACCACCGATGCACCACTCGCCAACCGGCTGGCTTGCTGTGCGTTATCAGCATTTTGCCGCACCGTACCGGTAATTTCTTCCATACTGGATGCAGTTTCTTGCAAATTCGCGGCTTGTTGTTCTGTGCGTGCCGAGAGGTTTTGATTCCCTTGGGCAATTTCGCGCGATGCTACGTTAATGGTGTCGGTGGCTTCACGAATCTGGCGCACCAAGGCCGATAAACTGTCTACCGTTTGGTTGGCATTACGGGTTAGGCGAGCAAAGACACCTTCGTATTTCTTATCATCCACACGGTAGCTTAAATCACCACGCGAGAGATGCTCTAACACGGTTGCAACATCTTCCAAACCTTCAGCCGAGGTGCTGACCAAACGGTTGATATTGTCAGCCAACACACGGAAGAAACCTTCTTTATTTTCTGCTGCCAATCGTTTCGAGAAGTCACCGGCAGCCGCAGCTGTAATAATTGCTTCCACTTCTTTTTCTGCGGCCACTTCTTCAGTCCGGTCTAGCCATTGCACCACTGTGCCATGCCGTACCCCTTGCTCATCAAAGACAGGGTTGGCAATCAATTGGAAAGTACGGCCGCCCAAGGCAATTTGTGCGCGGTAAGTCGTCCGTAAATCAGCTAATAGATCACGTTGATGGGCAGGATTTTTATGGAAAATATCCATGTTATTGCCCAACAACCGGTCAGGATCAAAACTCGGGAACACACGGCGGATGTCGTTTTGCGCTTGCTTCAACATCCCTTTCACCGAGTTGTTCATGTAGACAATGTTACGTTCATTGTCGGCAATCATCACGTTGGTGGTGACATTGTCCAGTGCGGCTTTCACCCGCGCCATATTGGCGTTGTAGATCACAGCCTCTTGCTGAGCACGCAAGGTTTCCGTCATGTCCTGCCATTCAACCACCGTACCCAGACGATTGTTCTGGGCATCAACAACGGGGGTAACCAATAAACGGAAATGGTAACCACCCAACTGCAAGTTGGCTTCGTGCGTATGACTCAGATGATTTAATAAGCCTCGTTGGTGGGCAGGCGTTTTATGGAAAATATCAATATTGGAGCCCAATACTTTATCTACCATAAAATTAGGTAGTTCACGGCGAATGGATTCTTGCCGTTGTTGTAACATTTCAATCAAAGAACGATTAACATAGACAATGTTATATTCATTATCTGCAATCATCACGTTGGTTTTCGCGACATCTAATGCAATACGTACGCGTAGGTTTTCTTTCAATGCAGCAGATTCATTATTATGAACCTGAGCAAGCTTCACTCGCATATCATCTAAGGCATGAGATAACTGCGCTAATTCAGCCTTGCCTTCAATGACAGGGAATTTTGCAGAAAAATTACCTTGGGCGATTTGCGCGGCAGTTTCCATTACACCACGCATTGGACGCAAAATTGAACGAGAAATTAAATAGAGCAACACAATCAGCAGCAGAACAAACAGCCCTAATACTGAGAAGCTAACGATTAAATTATATTGTTCTTGGTCGGCGCGATGCTGCAGGCTGAGATCTAATTGTTGCAAAACACGCTGATTTAATGCCGCAATATCAGCATTAACGGTATTCATTCGCTGTAACAGATCAGCGCGGCTAATTTCGCTGCCCTGCAAACGGCCCAGTGCAATGGCATCATTCACATTGCGCGTCAACTGTGCACGGTCTTTTGCTAGATCAGCCGATAAAACCGCGTTAGCAGAAATGACTTTTAATAAAGCTTGGTCACTGTCACGCAACTGAATCAGGGCATTATTACTGATTTCATCACGCTGACTAAAACCATTATTGGCAGCAACCTCACTCCCAAGAGCAGCCAAGTCACGCAACCGTGCTAAAGATTCGTTTACGGCAGGTAAAGAGAGAAAACCGGCTTGAAATAAGAAATAAGCGTCTGGGCTAGGATCAAGCATCAAACCATAATGAGCACCGACATCACGAGTCAGGCTATGTACCTCACCAATCAACACGCTATAACCATTGAAATGGGTACTGAGTCCTGTTTGGGTTTGTTTTTCTTTTAAGGATAAGAAACGGCTGCGTAATTCTTGCACACGTTGTGATAATGGTGCCGGCAATGCGGCAAGATTATTAAAGCTAGTTTCAATCTCACGCTCTATATTTAATAAGCGATTGTTTTCTGTCACTGCAGCTTGGGTTAACAGTGCATAACGATAGCGTTGCAAACGATCTGTTAATTCCAATAACTGTAGGCTAGGAGAAATTGCCTGTCGCTCAGTCGCAATATCTTCTAAAGAATGTAAACCGGTATTTAACACACGTAAGTTAGGCGCCAATGAAAAGGCTAACGCCAACAACGCAATTAAAGTAAGTTTGACAGGCAAAGACAGACGATAAAGGACCGACATCATACGCTCACAGTTCTGGAATCCAGATTCACATCAGAGAAAAAGGTTTAGCGACAAAGGTTAAGTCTCTAAACTCAGTTGTTCAAATAGCGCCAACTCATGGCTGGTCATCAGTTTTTCGATATCGGTGAGAATCACCATCCGATTTTCAATGACACCCAGCCCTAATACATAATCAGTATTCACCACACCACCTAATTCCGGCGCAGGTCGGCATTGTTCAGGATCAAGGTGAATCACATCCGATACACTATCCACCACAATACCAACTATTTTCTGTCCAACATTCAAAATAATCACGACAGTAAAAGGGGTGTAAGTGACGTTTTGTAGGCCAAATTTAATGCGCAAATCAACAATCGGAACAATTGCGCCGCGTAGATTAATCACACCTTTTAAATAAGGCGGACTATTGGCAATCCGCGTCACAGTGTCATAGCCACGAATTTCCTGCACTTTTAGGATATTGATGCCGTATTCCTCATCACCGAGGGTAAACACCAAATTTTCTCGTGCCGGACTGTTATCATTGGTTAAATAACGCTCGTTCATGCTCGGCTCCGATTTTTTGCCATTCTGACAACGGCAGGGACATCAAGAATCAGTGCCACACGGCCATCGCCCATAATTGTGGCACCCGAGACGCCTGAGACACGGCGATAGTTGGTTTCCAGATTTTTAATAACCACCTGTTGTTGTCCCAATAGCTCATCGACTTGTAACGCTACCATTTCTTTTTCTGCCTCCACAATCATGCACAGCCCTTGTTGCAAAGAAGCAGAACCGGTCGGGTGTTCGGTTTGGGTCAAGAAAATATCGGCCAATCGAATCAGTGGCAGATATTGACCTCGGACTTGTAAGACCTCGCCTTGCTTGGCTAAGGTTTTATATTGGCTGGGTTGTGCCTGCAGCGATTCAATAATGCAGGTTAATGGCAACACATACACTTCACCATTCACCCGAATCGACATCCCATCCAAGATAGCTAAGGTTAGGGGCAGCCGCAGGGTAATCGTGCTGCCAACACCGGCAACCGATTCAATCATAATGCTACCGCCCATCTCTTGGATGTTCCGCCGCACCACATCCATCCCTACACCTCGGCCAGAAATATCACTCACTTCGGCAGCAGTCGAAAACCCTGCTTCAAAGATCAGATTCCACACTTCGGTATCTGGCATCCCTTCGTGTACCGGCAGACCACGTTCAATCGCCTTAGCTAAAATGCGTTCTCGATTTAAGCCAGCCCCATCATCGCGAATTTCAATCACGATATTGCCACCCTGATGCGAAGCACGCAGGGTAAGATGACCAATGGGAGATTTCCCAGACAGTCGCCGTTTTTCAGGTGATTCAATGCCATGATCTAGGCTATTACGCACCAAATGCGTCATGGGATCGGCGAGTTTTTCGATAAATGCTTTATCTAGTTCGGTGCTTTCGCCTTCGAGATGAAGTTCAACTTGTTTACCCAGTTTGCCGGCTAAATCTCGCACCAATCGCGGAAAACGGTTGAAGACAGAGGCAATCGGCATCATTCGCACCGACATCACCGATTCTTGTAAATCGCGGGTATTTCTTTCGAGCTGTTTAATCCCTGCCAATAGAATGTCATTACCCACCCCTTGCTGTTCCAGTTGCGCGGCACACTGAGCCAACATCGACTGTGTAATGACCAGCTCACCGACTAAATCGAGTAGTTGGTCCACCTTTTCGACATTGACACGAATTGTCGCTGACTCAGCATTATTACCCTGACGAGTTGGCGTGGGAGCCGTGGTTCGTGGTGCAGTAGGCGCAACCACCTGTGGTGCGCTCACTACCGGCACCGGCGGTGCCACTGGTGGGGCTAATGGAACGGGGACAAATAAGCCAAAACCATCGCCCTCTTCAGCCATCGCAGTGGCAAGAGAAGTTGCCGACGGTGGTTGTGGTACCGGAGTAAAAAAACCAAATCCCTCATCGTCCTCTGTCGTCTCAGACAGCGTCACCGGCAGTGTGGTATTCGACGTAGTTGAACGGGCAGGCACAGCCTCAAACAATCCCCAGCCGTCATCCTCTTCCATTTCCGTAATCGGTACAGGAGAAGGGACAACGGGAGGCGTGGACGGCGCATCGTCCTCAAATAGTCCCCAACCGTCCTCATCATCAAGGACAGACGGCGGCACACTTACAGCGGGGGTTTCCTCATGGAACAATCCCCAACTATTTGCGTCATCGACCAAGGGAGGGGGAGCATGTTCTAAGCGAATCGCAGAGGGCGGTACCACAAAGGCCAAGCTATCACAGAGATCGGCAAATTCAGAATCGGTACCGAGGAACTCAATACATAGTGGGTCCTTGGCATCGGGCTCCACCGGAAAACCAGTGATTTTTGCCCGTGGCTCTGCTGTCAAACGCTGTAACAACGCCTCCCAAGCTAATTGTCCATCTGTGGCAATCGAAAAATGATGGGTGCGCGCTTCTTCCTGCAACACCGGAATCGCGGCTGAAGAGACATCTTTAGGCAGCAACTCTGCCCGTAAACGCGCTTCCATTTCCTGAATCAAAACAGGATCAGTTGCCACACCTTGACGACAATTATTGAGGATATCTTGCAGCGCATCCGTCGCCGCCAAGATGGTATCGATATGGCTAGGGGTTAACTGCAAAGTGTGTTTACGCACCGCATCAAGCAGGGTTTCCAGCTGATGCGTCACGTTAATCAGGTCGGTAAAACCAAAAGTCCCTGCCCCGCCTTTAATCGAATGCGCAGCACGGAAAATCGCATTCAACGCTTCCGCGTCGGGGGCATCAATATCGAGAGCGAGCAACACCGACTCGAGCGTTGCCAAGTGTTCCTCGGCTTCCTCGAAGAAGATGTCAAAAAACTGCGATAGATCGATTTGCATGGTTTGGCAAACCGTTAACCAATCACCCGCTTCACTAAGCTAATTAGCTTTTGTGGGTCGAAAGGTTTAACCAGCCAACCAGTGGCACCACTGGCACGTCCTTTTTGCTTCATTTCGTCACTCGATTCGGTCGTCAGTACCAAAATCGGCACTGAGGCATATTCAGGGAGCGCACGGAGTGCCTGTGTCAGGGCAAAACCATCCATGCCTGGCATATTGATATCAGTCAGAATCATATCGAACTGCCGAGCACGCGCACGGCTCAGGGCAGTCGGGGCATCAGGGGCATCAACGACTTCATAGCCAGCACTTTTCAAAGTAAAGGTTACCATCTGACGAATAGAAGGGGAGTCGTCCACAGTAAGAATGACTTTGGCCATAGTTGGGTCACAATCCTTTATGTAAGCAGCTATCCCAAACAGGGTTGGGCGTTAGTGTTCCTGCACAAGAAAATGAGAAATAAGCGGCTGATACGTTAATTGCACGATATTAGGCAGTGGAATACTGCTCAACATGGCATCTAATCTGGCATCAATGCCTTCACATAATTGTGCCAGATGATCGCGCAAGCGACCGGCTCGTAAGGGCTCTTGGTCTGACCAATTTGTGATAATTAGGCTGCAATAGCGATAATTGAACACGCAATAATGTGCAGTTTCAAAAATACGCTGAGGTGCAGCAGCGGCATTATCTAACAAGCTTACCTCATTGGGGGTGATTTCCTGTGTTAAAGCATAACAACTTTGTGGACACCCTTCTGGACGCAACATCAGCAAAGCCGTGAGGTCATAATTTTTTACTGTCAACAGGGCACACTCGGCCAAAGCATTGCTGTCAATACAAGCGTGGCTTTCTCGCATAAAACGTAAAAGTTCGCCCAGTTCCGCGACATGTGTCAGCGCTTGTAGAGCAGTCTGCGTGGCAAAGTCATCCGCAGTCCTCTCATTCGAGTCTGTCACAACGTGTTGCGTATCCTGGTCAAACAGCCATTCCATTGTGTTCTCCGGCCAAGTTTTTTCAGTTTGGCATAAAGTGCCAGATATGAAAAATTTTTTTACTAAAAAACGAATTTTCATACATCAACACGATGCTATCATATTTGGGAAATAGTATCGACAACCCTCCTGTAGCAACACCACAAAACGGTTTGCTTGCTTTCGAGGAAGTTGCCCTGCCATCAAAAAGGAATAAAAAATGTCAGAAAAAGATAAAGTGCTTGTGATTGATGATGATGAGATGTTCTCTTTGGTCATTAAAACAGTTCTCAGTCCCCACTTTGATGTTTATCTGGCGCACGAAGGATGTGCAGGCTTAGAACAAGTCAAGATTCTACAACCGGGTGTGGTCTTGCTTGATATTGAAATGGTAGGTATGGATGGCTATGAAGTGTGCCGTCATATCCGAGCAGATGTTGCTATCGAACAACCAGCCATTATTTTTGTCTCTGCCCACACCGATGCCCAAAGCCGTCTGGCGGCCTACGATATGGGTGCCAACGATTTTATTATCAAACCATTAGAACCCGCAGAACTTGAACGCAAAGTAAAACAAACCCTCGCTGCACGTTCAGAAGTTCAACAGTTGAAACAATCGGCAGGCGAGGCCATGAATGCGGCCTTTTCTGCCATGACCGATTCGAGCGCCTTAGGTCAGGTCATTCACACGTTCCGTCAGTTGTTCACCGTACAAACCCCCGACCAACTCGCGACCCTGTTAACCGATGCGTTGGAGTATTTTGGCGTCAGCGGCACCGTTCGCCTCTGTTCACGCCGGAGTCAATGTGTCTTGCGGGGGAGTCACGGTATCGCCTCACAGATGGATCGTGTGTTGTTAGAACACATCACCAGCGACCCCAGCCGCATCATCTCGTATGGAGCACGCACCGTCTTTAACTATGATGCCGCTGCTTTATTGGTGAAAGACATGCCGCTAGACGATCCTGATCGCTATGGCCGCTTAAAAGACTATCTCGCGCTCTTGGTAGAAGGTGCGGCGCAATGTATGCGGTCTCTCGAAACCACTTCGTTAGAAAGCTTGCTATCACAAGCCAAACGTATCTTTTCGCAAATTGAACAAGGTTATCATCGCCAAAATCAGGAGATGTCTTTTGTGCTCAATGAAATGGCGCATGACTTTGAAGAAATGTTCTTGTTTATGGGGCTGAAAAGCTCACAGGAAGATCGTCTGCGACAGATTCTGAATGACAGTTTAGAGCGCATCCAAGGGGTACAAGAACAAGGGTTGGAATTGGAGAAATACATGGAGTTGATTACCCAAGCCCTTGCTGACCCCAATCCCGACACCCTCCAGACTTCTCCCAAAGACTGAGGAAAAGTCTGGTATCACAACCCCACTTAACCGCGTAAGCGGAAATGCTGGACATGCTGGCGCAGCGCAATTGCAATTTCATTCAGCTGTTGTGCTGCGGTGCTGTTACTGTGCATGGCAGCGCTGGTTTCCTCCGACATCTGAGCAATATGTTCCACATTACGCACAATGCCATTGATGGTTTCTGCTTGTTGGGTGGTCGCTTGTGCCACATCGCGAACTTTGGCCAGTGAGTCTAAAGCCTGATGATGAATTTGCGACAACACCGTTGTTGCCTCATTCGCTAAGCCCAGCCCATTTGCCACCTGTGGCACCGCACGCTCCATGGCATCCACCGCAACTTGGGTATCTTTTTGCACCACATCAATCATTTTGGCAATTTCTGCTGTCGCACTGGCAGTCCGTTCCGCTAACTTGCGTACTTCATCTGCCACCACGGCAAAGCCACGGCCCGACTCGCCTGCCCGCGCAGCTTCAATCGCAGCGTTCAGGGCCAATAAATTGGTCTGTTCAGCAATTTCCCCGATCACACCAGCAATCCCACCAATTTCTTGCGAGCGTTGTTGCAACTGACGGATTTGTTGTGCCGAGGATTCCACTGTTTGGGCAATGCGTCCAATCTCAGTGGCAGCCGTTTTAACTGATTGTGTACCGCTTTCCGATAAGCTTGCGGTTTGCGCTGAATTATCTTCAGTTTGTTGGGCAATAGTAGAAATATTGCTCACGCTGACCGTGATTTGTTCCACACGGTGGGCAGTGGTTGCCGACGCTTCTGCTTGTTGCTGTGCGGCCATTTGTGCCTGTTCAGACACTTGAGCAACATATTGAGCTTGTTTTGATAACTGGTCAGACGATTGGTCAATCGCGCTGACAATTTCGACCAAACGCTGTTGCATCTGTGCGACGGCTGCCAACATACTATTTGGGTAAGTGACAGGAATACGCTCGGTTAAATCGCCGGCAGCAATCCGAGTCACCATCGCAGCAGCATCCGCAGGTTCTCCGCCCAAAGCTTGTGTCAGTTGGCGGCTAATCCACCATGCGACAATGCCACCTAACACAATCGCCACACCACACAAAGAAATCATCAACCACTGAAAGCCGCTGGCGACTTCGCGTGCGCTTGGTGTCGCTTTTTGATTTTTTTGTTCTTCAAAATCGATAAATTGGTTAATTGCCGCTAACCACGCGATAAAAGCGGGTTTAGCCTGTTCAAACAAAATCCGTTCGGCCTCAACTTCATTACCACTTTTTTTCGCTTGGATAATTTGTTGGATCAGGGGTTGCGTTTTAGCCTCAATCGCTTTGATGTTTTGCACAATCTGTCGTTCTTCAGGTTGGGCCATCGCATCATCTTGCAGAATTTGATCAAGCGGCCCCGCTGATTTCTGATAGAAGTCATCCAGACGTTTAATCTCATCCAACGCTTCACGCATCGGTGCGCCATTTACATCGTCAAACATCACCACATCGCGAATAGCAATCGCACGATCGTGGACAGAACCACGAAAATTGATTGCATAACGCTGTTTCACCGCGTTGACATCGGTAATTTCTGCGAGTGTTTTGTCAATGAAATTGACTTTTTGAATACCGATGATAGTGACAGCCACCATCATCGTCAGCACCAACGCAAAGCCTAAGGTTAAACGTTGTCGAATCGTCAACCCTTTCCCGTTCTGCATAAAGCAACCTCTTGAGTATCATCGAGTTAAGAAAGCGTGTTGTTGAAAACAGATTTACGTTGACAACAATTTATTAAGTTTATCACTTAGCTAAACATTTTTTGTAAATTTAGACAAAAACGTCCAGCACAAAGGTGTAACAAACTGTGGTTATCAGACCAAATCCGTCGCATGCTTTTGTGATTGTACGTGGCAATCAAAAATACAAACAACAAAATTACTAAATAGCATTTTTTATTTAAGAAAATCTACTGAAAGCTTAAATAAGCTTGCAAACCAAAAAAATCTTAAGTCGAGGGAGGATTCTCCGATAAGCAGATAAGTTATCTTGCGCACAGGTGTGACTGCGATGCAAATCTTTACCAATTCACTCTCACAATTCAGCAGTCGTTTGTTAACTCAAAATGACTCGATGGTGAGCAAATCTGTCCAACGTCTGTCTTCGGGCTTACGGGTCAACTCGGCAACGGATGATGCCGCTGGATTGGCCATTTCTGAACGCATGCAGTCGAATGTACGTGGCGATCGACAGGCATTACGCAATACCAACGATGCCATCTCAATGCTGCAAACAGCGGAAGGGGCACTGTCAGAAGTCAATAATATGTTGCAGCGGATTCGCGAGTTAGGTGTTCAAGCTAACAACAGCACGAACACCAAAACCGATCGTGAAGCCTTGCAAGCTGAAGCGAAACAGCTGATGGATGAGGTGGAGCGAATTGGTCAAACCACTTCGTTTAATGGCAACAAGCTGTTTGTTTTACCTGATGGCGTCAGTTCAGGCGGCTCGGTCAGCGATGAAAATGTCAAAGCAGTGCTAAAAGGGCTGAGCACTGGCTGGCTTGAAAACTCGGAAAAGTTGATTCAACAACGCTATGGACTGGTGGCTGATGGCGTGCCATTTGCGATTAAATTTATCGAGCCAGGTACCCCGGGCGGGACAGCCGCTTATGTTTCTGGCTCTTATCCCGTCCAGCCAGCCAATGCGGTGGGTTCAAACCTAGAGCTTTATATCGATATGGCAGACTTTTCTCCTGCCAATTTGCCGAATGGCGGTAGCGCCCCATACTACAACGACCGGATTATCGCTCACGAGATGGTTCATGCAGTAATGGCGAGAACCACTAATTTTTATAATTTGTCGCTTTGGTTCAAGGAAGGGACTGCCGAGTTTATTCAGGGTGCAGATGAAAGAGTCAAATCAGATTTGGGCTTCGCACTGAATGCAAATGTCAACCAATCCGATCCAGCCGTTATCGCGCAAGTACAAACTTTTCTCAATAACAATTTAACATCATTAAATACTGTGGCGACTTCAGCCGACTACTCGGTTTCTTACCTTGCCGCACGGTATCTACATCATGAGTTGAAAAACAATGGTGCTGCAGGTGGTATAAAAGATTTTCTCACGTATCTTTCTGCTGATAAAAGCCGCGTGGTGAATGATGCAATGGTGCATTATCTTGGTAAAACAGAAGCGCAGTTTATGACAGATTTTAAAGCAGCCGGTGCCAATCTATCCAGCTATGGTATTGACTTAAACAATGCCGATACGGGCGGGATTGGCAATGCCGATGCCGATGGAGGGTCGGTCAAAAATGCGGAAGATGTGATCGATCATGTAGGGTCAAAATCGGGCGAAGATGTCTTAAGCGGCTTTGTCGAAACTTGGCAATATTCTCCGCTTGAAGGAGAAACTAAAACCAACTACCGCATGCAAGTGGGCGCTGGAGCAGATGCAGGGATGAATGTTGGCATTGGTGAAATTAGCAACAGTTCAATGGGCTTTGCTGATATTGATTTGGTCAACAATCCCAATAGTTCGATTGCGGCGGCTGACCGCGCCTTACAAAATATCATTTCACAGCGGGCATCGATTGGTGCTGCCATGACGCGTCTGGATAGTGTAGTGGCTGGATTGCAAACCAGCGCAGAAAATACCGCTGCGGCACGCTCACGTATCACGGATGCTGACTTTGCCGTAGAAAGCGCTGCTTTATCTCGCGGGAAAATTTTGCAACAGGCCGCGACCAGCATGTTGATGCAATCGAATCAATCTCCACAGATGGTTTTGTCGCTGTTGCGTTAAAATAGCGACAAGCGGTGTCGAAACAGCTAACTTGCTGCATCACAGCATGCTTGTTAACATGCAGAGATTCCATATTTCTATTTATGCCATATCTTGGCGTTTCAAACACCCAAACCGATTCTTTTGGAGATTATGATGAGTAGCGATCTGATCCTTCACGTCACCGACGGCTCTTTTGAACAAGATGTGCTGAAAGCCAGCGGTCCTGTATTGGTCGATTATTGGGCCGAATGGTGTGGCCCATGCAAAATGATTGCCCCAATTCTTGATGAAGTTGCAAAAGAATATCAAGGCAAACTGACTGTGGCAAAATTGAATATTGATGAAAATGAGGGTACGCCACCAAAATACGGTATCCGTGGCATTCCCACACTGATGATTTTCAAAGATGGTCAGGTCAAAGCCACTAAAGTGGGCGCCTTGGCAAAAAGCCAATTGACCGCCTTTATTGACAGCAATATCTAATTCCGACTATCCTTGAATCCACTTTTTTCTGTGTCGGGCGATGCAAAATCGCCCGCTTTCCTGCTTTGAATCCCCGCCGCCCTCGCCGATCCCCTCGCCAAACCGTGAGTTCTTCTTACGATGAGTCTATAAAGTCTCAACATCCGCCTATGCACTTATCTGATTTAAAAAAAATGCACGTCAGCCAGTTGGTTGACACCGCAATCGCCAACGAAATTGATGGCGCAAACCGTTTACGCAAACAAGACCTCATTTTTGCCCTGCTCAAAAACCAAGCAAAGAGGGGAGAAAGCATTTATGGCGATGGTACGCTAGAAGTGCTGCCCGATGGCTTTGGTTTCCTGCGCTCGCCAGATATGTCGTATTTGGCTGGCCCTGATGATATTTATGTCAGCCCCAGTCAAATCAGACGTTTTAATCTGCACACTGGCGACACAATCGAAGGGGAAATTAGGACACCAAAAGATGGCGAACGCTACTTTGCATTAGTTAAAGTCGATCGCATCAACGGTGGGCCGCCAGAGCAGGCCAAAAATAAAATTCTGTTTGAAAACCTTACCCCTCTTCACCCGACATCGCGCCTCACACTAGAACGTGATATTCGTTCCGAAGAAAACATCACTGGTCGCGTCATTGACTTGGTGTCTCCAATTGGTAAGGGCCAACGTGGTCTATTAGTTGCGCCGCCCAAGTCGGGTAAAACCGTGATGTTGCAGCACATCGCCCATGCGATTACGTCTAATCATCCGGATGTCTCTCTGATTGTGTTGTTGATTGATGAACGACCAGAAGAAGTCACCGAGATGACGCGGACGGTGAAAGGCGAAGTGGTTGCTTCCACGTTTGATGAACCCGCCACTCGCCATGTCCAAGTCGCCGAAATGGTGATCGAAAAAGCCAAGCGGCTGGTTGAACATAAAAAAGATGTGGTGATTTTGCTCGACTCCATCACCCGTCTTGCCCGCGCTTACAACACCGTGATCCCAAGCTCAGGCAAGGTTTTAACCGGTGGTGTCGATGCCAACGCCTTACAACGGCCAAAACGATTCTTTGGCGCAGCACGTAATATCGAAGAGGGTGGTTCGTTGACCATCATCGCTACTGCGTTGATTGATACCGGCAGCCGCATGGATGATGTTATCTATGAGGAATTCAAAGGCACCGGTAATATGGAAATTCACCTTGATCGCCGGATGGCTGAAAAACGGATTTATCCTGCGATCAACGTCAATCGTTCTGGTACCCGCCGCGAAGAATTATTGGTTGGACAGGATCAATTACAGAAAATCTGGGTCTTGCGTAAATTGCTCTACCCAATGGATGATTTAGAAGCGATGGAATTCTTACTCGACAAAATCAAGGGTACGAAAACCAATCAGCAATTCTTTGACTCCATGCGTCGCTGATCGGTCTTTCTTCATCCGACAACCAATAACGCCGGTAATTGCCGGCGTTATTGCATTTTAGAAAGCAAAACTGATGGATTGGATTGCCATTATTGGGACAGTAGCCTTTACGGTCAGTGGTTACCTTGTTGGGGTGCGGAAACATTGCGATGTCTTAGGCATTATTATTTTAGCACTGCTGACCGCAATCGGCGGCGGCATGATTCGAGATGTTTTAATACAACGTATCCCACAAGTCTTTCTGTATACCGATGCCCTGTGGGTGATTGCGGCTACCTTGGTAACGGTGTCTTTGCTACGCTTACAAAAACGCGAAAGCCAGTTTTTGTTGCGGACTTTTATTGTGGCCGACTCGCTGGGGCTGGTCGCCTTCAGCATTGCAGGTGCGCAGGTGGGGCTACAATATGAACTCAATGGCTTTGGTGTCGCCATGTTGGGTTTTATTACCGCCGTTGGCGGTGGGATGGTGCGCGATATGATGGTCAATGAGGTACCGTTTATCCTGCATAAAGATTTTTATGGCACCGTAGCTATTTTGATTGCGTTAAGCATCTATTTATTGGAACAACAAAGCTGGCTCACAACGCTGAGTTTGCATCTCGTGTTTGCTATTGGACTAGTGTTGCGATTGTTTGCCCATTGGCGCGAACTAGAATTGCCTAAATTAGCTCAGGATAACGATTAAATGTGGCTTCCTGCCTCCCCCGACCAAGCTGCTTCTTGGTTGCAAGATAAACTGTATCTTGCAGAAACCCGTCCACTGTCTGGCGACGTACCACAACTGACCGATCGCATCGCCACAAAACCAGCAGCCGTCTTAGTCCCGATTGTCTGGCGCCAGCCAACGCCCTCGATTTTATTGACACGGCGCACCGAAAAATTGCGCCAACACAGCGGTCAAGTCAGTTTCCCCGGGGGAAAAATTGACCCCGAAGACCCTACCGCCGAACAAGCCGCTTTGCGTGAAGCAGAAGAAGAAGTCGGCCTGCGAGCCGAACACATCCAGTTACTTGGACGATTGCCCCATTACATCACCATCACTGGCTATCGAGTCGAACCGGTGGTTGGCCTTGTCTTGCCGCCTTTTTCATTGGCACCGGCACCAGATGAAGTCGCCGAGGTATTCGAATTGCCGCTGGAATTGGCTTTGAATCCCGATAACTACATCAAAGAACGCTATTGGCGTGATAACCAAGAGGGGTTTTACCTGTCCCTCCGTTATCAACAACATTATGTTTGGGGAGCCACCGCTGCCATGCTACGGGTATTAGCGGACATTCTTAACCATTAAAAAAGCCCCCCATCACTGGGAGGCTCGATGTGACAACAACAAAGCGGTGTTTAGGCTGGCAACAAAGCCAATGCTTCACGCGCCATTTGTGCTTCTTCATCCGTTGGAATCACCCACGCATGACGCTGGCTATTTGGCAAAGTGATACAAGTCGCTTGATCGGCATTGGCATCATGGTCAATCTCAAAACCTAACCAAGCCAGATGATCTAATACCAAAGCGCGAACCGGCGAACAACGCTCACCAATACCAGCGGTAAAGACAATGTGATCGACCCCACCCAGTTGAACGGCAAGGGCGCCAACTTCACGCGCTGCCCGATAGCAAAACAGGGCAATGGCTAACTTCGCCCGAGGGCTGTTGCTTGCCAACAGTTCGCGCATATCAGACGATTCGCCCGATACGCCTAACAACCCCGAGCGTTTGTATAGCTCTTCGCGTACACCGGCGATATCCATTCCAGCCCGCTCCATCCAATAGATCACCACTTCTGGATCGAGATTCCCCGGGCGGGTGCCCATCATCAAACCTTCACACGCACTCATGCCTGTGCTGTTGGCAATGCTACGGCCGTTATGCATGGCGCACGCACTCGAACCACTGCCAAGATGCAACACAATTACCCGCTTCGCGGCTTCTTCCTCGCCCAAGATCATCGGCAATCGGCGTGCAATCGCAGCATACGACAAGCCATGAAAGCTATAACGGCGCACGCCTTCTTCATGCCACCGATTGGCAATACCAAAACGGGTAGCAAGTTCATCTTGTGTGGTGTGAAATGCGGTATCAAAACAAGCAATCTGCGGCACATCCGGTGCGGCCTGCCGTGCGGCATCAATGCCAGCCAAGCTGCCAGGTTGATGCAATGGCGCCAGCGGAATCAGACTGGCCAGTTTTGCCATCACTTCGTCATCCACCACCGTTGCCGCCGAGAAGTAAGCTCCACCATGCACCACGCGATGCACGATGGCACAGGGACGCGCTGCGGTTTGGTCGGTCAGCTGCAACACCCGTTCGATGGCTTGGCTATGGGTACAACCACTGAGCAATTCATCAAATAGCACCTTGCCACAGACTTCGCGAGCTAAGAAACGCGCACTCGCTTTGCCAATACCATCCAACATACCATTCAAGCGAATGCGTGGCTCATGCGCATGTTCAACATCAAATAGGGTAAATTTTAATGTGGATGAACCCACATTAAGAGCAAGCAAGGGCGCAGTCATTAGGCATTATCCGTTTTCAAAACACGACGGTGTGCCACCAAGGCCGCCACCGCAGCAGAAGCCAAACGCGCTTGGGCATCTTCAGAACGGCTGGTCAACACGATAGGCACTTTCGCGCCCATCACCACACCAGCGGAAGCCGCCGCAGCCAAGTAGTTAAGCTGTTTTGCCAACATATTGCCGGCTTCTAAATCAGGGACCAACAGAATATCGGGATCGCCAGCCACAGGGGAGTCAATCCCCTTGGTGTCGGCGGCAGCATGGGAAATCGCATTATCAAACGCCAGTGGGCCATCCAAAATCGCGCCGGTGATCTGTTTACGGTCGGCCATTTTGCACAGCGCAGCCGCATCTAGCGTGGAGGGCATACTTGGGCTCACGGTTTCAACTGCCGCCAAAATAGCCACTTTCGGTTTCTCAATCCCTAAAGCATGGCACAAATCAATGGCGTTTTGCGTGATGTGCATTTTGGTGATTAAGTCGGGGGCAATATTGATCGCAGCATCGGTGATAAACAGGTAACGAGGATAGCTCTCAACCTTCATCACAAAAATATGGCTAATACGACGGTCGGTGCGCACACCGGTGTTACGGTTCAACACCTCGGTCATAAATTCGTCGGTATGTAAGCTGCCTTTCATCAAGGAATGTGCTTCACCCATCCGCACCAATTTCACTGCCTCTTCTGCTGCTGCATGGCTATGTGGCACATCCACAATGCGGAAGCGGGACAAATCGATATCAAGTTCATTGGCCAGCGATTCCAGCTTGGCTTTCGGTGCAACCAAAATTGGCTCGATCAAGCCCGCCTCAAAAGACTCCACGGCACCTAATAGAGATTCTGGGCTGCAGGGATGCGCCACTGCCATTTTGATTGGGGGATATTGCAAGGCAGCTTGGATGATGTCATCAAAGGCACGTTCGTCGCGGGTCATGGTCGTTCTCGCTGTTATTACTCAGAAATAAAGAATTTCAATGGGAGAGGCAATCGGCTTGCCTCTCCACACACTGCTACAACAGGGGCAAATGGCTTATGCCATCATGTGGAAACCACCATCCACATACGTCACTTCACCGGTCATCGCACGCGAAGCATCCGAAATCAGGAAAGCAGTGGTCATGCCAACATCTTCGATATCAACTAAACGATGTTCTGGCGTCCGAGCAATCGCTTCTTCAATCAGTTTGTCAAAGTGCGCGATCCCCGAAGCAGCACGGGTTTTCAATGGACCTGGGGAAACGGCATGCACGCGGATTTTTTTCTGACCCAATTCTGCAGCCAGATAACGCACGGTGGATTCCAACGCTGCTTTCACTGGGCCCATCACATTGTAGTTTTCCACCACTTTGTCAGCACCGTAGTAGCTCATGGTGACAATCGAACCGCCGTCTTTCATCAAAGGCTCAGCCAAACGCGCCATTTCGATCAACGAGTAGCAAGACACACGCATCGCTTGTAAGAACCCGTTTTCAGAACAATCGGTAACACGGCCATGCAAATCATCCATTGGGCAGAAAGCGATGGAGTGAATCACAAAATCTAGCTTGCCCCATTGTTGTTCAATTTGTTTGAAGACAGCTTCCAGTTCACCCGGGTTTTGCACATCCATTTGAGCGATGATCGGGCTACCCAATTCTTCGGCCAAAGGACGTACAAAGCGTTCGGCTTTCTCGTTCAAGTACGTCACGGCAAATTCAGCGCCCAAATTTTTCAACACTGTTGCGCAGCCATACGCAATCGAATTGTCGTTTGCGATACCAACGATTAAACCTTTTTTGCCTGCAACAATGTCTTTAATGCTTTCCATAGATAAAGCTCCGTAGTGAGTCAGTAACAATTCAAAATTTAAGGGCGTGATACTGTGTGGTTTTTCTACAACCTTATGAACAGCAGGGTCTTTATGCCATAAAGTTGTTGCCTAATGATGACAGTTGGTACATCTTTCTGTCTGCAACAGGAGAACACGCACCGCACACAATTTGGCATCCAGCCTATCGGCAGTGGCTTGCGTTATACTTAACAACGCTTGTTAAAACCACTGTAGTTGTTGCACTGCAAAAAGACAAGCGACTTTGAACTGTGCAACGTCCTGAGTAAACACGCAAAACATTAAGCCAATTTTGTTGCGCTGTGTCAAAATTGTGACAAGTCTACGCGATTTGCTTTATATCAATCGCCCCCCATCTGTCTGCTTCCTTTTATTACCCTGAACACAGAGAGATCACTGTGAAACAAGCCAAATTGACTTTAAAAGGCTATATCGTTACTGGTTTTTTGCTGTGGCTCCCCCTGGCAGTCACACTTTGGGTGTTGAATCTTATCGTCAGCACCATGGATCAAACCCTGCAATGGTTACCAGGTAGCTGGCAACCCGAGCATTTGTTCGGTTTTCATATTCCTGGCTTAGGGCTGCTTGGGGCTTTGTTGGTGATGCTATTCACCGGCATGTTTGCCGCGAATATTTTAGGGCAGCGCATTGTGCGGATGTGGGAAGCCCTGATGGTGCGTATCCCAGTGGTGAAATCGATTTATTCGAGTGTGAAGCAAGTGTCAGACACCTTGTTATCTGGCTCGGGGCAATCGTTCCGCAAAGCTTTACTGGTGCAATTTCCCCATCAAGAAGCATGGACGATTGCTTTTCTGACCGGCACGCCAAGCGGCAACGTCGCCGCACATCTCGGTGAAGAAGAGTATGTCAGTGTTTATGTCCCGACGACACCGAACCCCACCTCGGGTTATTTCATCATGGTGAAAAAATCTGCGACACGCGAACTGGATATGTCGGTTGATGATGCGCTGAAATACATTATTTCTATGGGTGTAGTTGCCCCAAGTCACAAGGCGGTGCGCTAAACTAGCGCCCTTTGTGTTTTTCATCTTTATAACAACGAATTCGAAAACGAAAGTTCTTGCAATGCGTACCGATTACTGTGGACTCATCGACACCCGCTATCTCAACCAAATGGTTACCATCAAAGGCTGGGTGCACCGTCGCCGCGATCATGGCGGTGTGATTTTTATCGACTTGCGCGACCGCGAAGGTCTGGTACAGGTAGTGATTGACCCTGATACCCCTGAAGCGTTTAGCACGGCTGATAGCTGCCGCAACGAGTTTGTGTTGGCCATCACTGGCTTGGTACGCCGCCGTCCAGAAGGCACCACTAACAGCAATTTGGTTTCGGGCGAAATCGAAATTCTGGCAAAACAAATCGAAATTCTGAACAGTGCCACCACGCCACCGTTCCAAATTGATGAAGAAAATCTGTCAGAAAACGTACGTTTAACCAACCGCGTGATTGATTTGCGCCGTCCGGCCATGCAACGTAATCTGCGTCTGCGTTATCGTGTGGCAATGGGCGTGCGGAACTATTTGGATAAACAAGGCTTTATCGACGTTGAAACCCCAATGTTGACACGCTCGACCCCAGAAGGCGCTCGCGATTATCTGGTGCCATCGCGTGTGCATCCGGGCGAATTCTTCGCCTTGCCACAATCGCCACAGCTATTTAAACAATTGCTGATGGTGGCAGGTTTCGACCGTTATTATCAAATCACTAAATGTTTCCGTGACGAAGATTTGCGTGCTGATCGTCAACCTGAATTCACCCAAATCGATTTGGAAACCTCGTTCCTCAACGAGGATGAAATCATGGACATCACCGAAGGGATGGCGCGCCATATTTTCCAAGATGTGCTGAATGTTGATTTAGGTGAATTCCCACGCATGACTTACAACGATGCCATGTATTACTACGGCTCGGATAAACCTGATTTACGGGTCTCGTTGCAGTTCACGGAATTGACTGATGTGATGAAAACGGAAGAATTCAAAGTCTTCCGTGGTGCAGCCGACATGCCAAATGGCCGTGTCGTGGCCTTGCGCGTCCCAGGTGGCTCAAGCCTGTCGCGTAAAGACATCGATGATTACACCCAATTCGTTGCTATCTATGGCGCCAAAGGGCTGGCTTACATCAAGGTCAACGATGTCAGCAAAATCAGCAACGATGAAAACAGTGGCTTACAGTCACCCATCGTCAAATTCTTGTCTGTCGCTGCCCTGACTGAAATCATCAACCGCACCGGCGCACAAAACGGTGACATCGTCTTCTTTGGTGCAGATAAAGCCAAAGTGGTGAATGAAGCCATTGGTGCCTTGCGTATTAAAATTGGTCATGAACGTGGCGAAGCCGGCGGTTACTTTGTCAAAGCATGGCGGCCATTGTGGGTGGTTGATTTCCCGATGTTTGAACATGACGAGGAAGATGATCGCTGGACCGCATGTCATCACCCCTTCACCAGTCCAAAACCTGGCCATGAAGATTTGATGGAAACCGACCCTGGCGCATGTTTGGCACGCGCTTATGATATGGTGTTGAATGGTTGGGAAATTGGTGGCGGTTCTGTGCGTATTCACCGTGCCGATGTGCAAGAAAAAGTGTTTAACGCATTAAAAATCACCGCAGAAGAACAACAGAATAAGTTTGGCTTCTTGCTGGATAACCTGAAATTTGGTGCGCCGCCACATGGTGGTTTGGCATTCGGCTTAGATCGTTTGGTGACATTGATGTGCGGTGCGGAATCGATCCGTGATGTGATCGCTTTCCCGAAAACACAACGTGCACAATGTCTGTTGACACAAGCGCCAAATGCAGTCGATGAAAAACAGTTGAAAGAGCTGAATTTGCGCTTACGACAAAAAGCAGAAACCACATCCAGCTAATCACGGATAGAAACGAAAAAGCCAGTGAAAACTGGCTTTTTCGCAAAAAGACGCTTTAAAACTCTGCTAATATCTCGCACACAATCTTGCCAATCTTTGCGTTAAGTCTAATTGTGATCAAATAAATTCTTTCATTCGCTTTTTAGCTTGGCTATAGTTTTCATCCTGATGTAGAAAGCAAATGTCATGATATTTTCAGGGTTTTGCAAAACCCTATACATAAAAAAGACATGAGGAGAAAGCATGCTTAGTTGTAACATAAAAATATCTTATCTCGCCCTGTCCGACTTGACGTCTCGGTGTACACTGCAGCATAGCTTCTCAGCAGTTAGAACAACTGCTTCCTCTTTTTCAAAAGTGGCATGCTCATGTTTTGTCATGTAACGAAATGGTTTCGGCGTATCTATGGCGACAGTATCAGTCAACATGACTTTCATTGTCTGCTGACGCCTGCCACGCATTCTTCCTTACTCGCCCGCCGCCGCAGCGAGATGATGATTTCGCGGGTACGTTTAGTGGCGATGTTATTCGCCATTCTGACGCCACTGTGGGTAGTGGTCGATGCCTTCTTTTTGCCTTGGCCTTTGTGGGGCTGGATTAGCATTCAACGGGTGGCCGTTAGCATTGCCTTTTGGATTTTGGTCAAAGCCTATCCCCACTCTTCCCAGATTCAAGACGCCTATCGGGCTCTGGCCTTGTTATTCTGTATTCCCTCGCTCTTTTTCTTGAGTTCAAACCTCACGTTAAGCGGTTATTGGGTTGTCGAGATGTCCAACAATCCAGCGATTGTCGGTTATACATTTTTGCCATTTGTGATGCTGGCAGGGCTGAGTATCTTTCCACTGACTTTTTTGGAAGGCATTTTATTCGCCGCACCGGCTCTCATCGCCCAAGTGCTATTTATTGTGTTTGATCTTGGCACTTTGATGAACAATAGCGGCGACCGTTTGGCCACCTCGTGGCTGTTGGCATTGATCTCTGGTGTGGCAACACTGGCTGGGATGAGCCAACTGCATTTAATGCGACAATTAAACCGCCAAGCGTCGCATGACCCACTGACCCAATGTTTCAACCGCGCCAGTGGCGAAGAATTACTCACCATTCATTTTCATATTTCGATGCGGCACCAACGGCCTATGTCTTTGGTGTTTATTGATCTTGATCATTTCAAATCGGTAAACGATCAATATGGCCATGAGGCCGGCGACTTGGTATTACGCCAAGCAGCCACTCGACTACGCGAAGCCATACGAACCGAAGATATGCTGATTCGCTGGGGTGGTGAGGAGTTTTTAATTCTGGCACCCGATACCCCCATCGAAGGTGCATTACACTTGGTGAAGCGTCTGCGTGAACGGGGTTTTGGCCTACGCCCAGATGGCAGCCCCATCACAGCCAGTATCGGGATTGCCGAGCGTGAGTTGGATGACAGTAAAGAAGTACATGCGCTGGTCGAACTCGCCGACCACCGCATGTATTTAGCGAAAAAAGGCGGACGTGATACCTATGTCTATGAATCTTAAATGATTTATTGCTGAATCACGTCCACACCTTTCGGTGGTGTAAACAGAAACTCCCCCGCTTCAATAGCGGGGTTTTTCTTGATATTGCTGAAACTTAAACTGGTGGTTTGACCAAAATTATCGGTCAGCACCATCGAGATTAAGTTACCTGCCCGAAATCCCATCCGAAAGTGACGAAATCCTGATTCTGCTGTTTTAGGAACCGCCTCAAGCCACTCTAAACCGTCGGCTCGTCCTAGATTGCGGAGTTGGTAGTCACGTTCGATTTCATTTTTCCCTGCCAATAAAGCCGCTGGGCTCGAACCTAACGCATCATCTAATTGACGCGAAGTCACCTGCGCCAATTCGCGGTCATACACCCATAACCGCTTACCATCACCGATAATCCATTGCTCATACGGTTTTTGGTAAATCCACCGAAACTTGCCAGGGCGAGACAGTTGCAACGAGCCACGCGCCTGCTCTGGCTTTTGGCTTCGTCCACTGACTTCTTGTTGAAAATCTGCTTTTAATGACTGCGTTTCGTTGATAAAACGTTTGAGTTCTGCCACGCCATCAGCCGCCGCCACGGGTGTCGCCAATAACGACATCAGCGCCAACAAGGCAGGCCAACGGCGATTTTTTCTCACTAAAGCAAACATGGTTTGCCACCAAACCTTCCTAAAAAAATCTCAACGGAAACGTTGAGTAATGGGATAGCGCCAATCACGACCAAATGCACGGTGTGTGATCCGTGGCCCCACAGGGGCCTGACGGCGTTTGTACTCATTGATTTTGAGGAGGCGAGTGACTTTCTCAACCGCTTCCGCCGCATAGCCCATGGCAATAATCTCTTGCACTGAGCGATTTTGCTCAACGTAGGCCTCCAAAATTGCATCCAGCACCGCATAGTCGGGCAAACTGTCTTGGTCACATTGATCGGGCCGTAATTCAGCACTCGGTGGACGTTCGATAATACGGCGAGGAATCACCTCATCTTGTTGGTTACGCCATGCTGACAAGGCATAAACCAGTGTTTTTGCCACGTCTTTTAACACGGCGAAACCACCTGCCATATCACCATACAAAGTGGCATAACCGGTGGTCATTTCTGATTTATTGCCCGTGGTTAATACCAATTTGCCGGTTTTATTCGACAACGCCATTAATAATGTACCGCGAATGCGCGATTGTAGATTTTCCTCGGTTGTATCGACAGGCAAATGACCGATGAGTGGGTGCAAAGCGTGTTGAAAATCTTCGTACATCGGCCAAATATCGATTTCATCGTATTTCACCCCTAAACGCTGCACCATATCGCGAGAATCCACCAAGCTGATATCTGCGGTGTAACGACTGGGCATCATCACCGCATGGACAGCATCCGCCCCCAGTGCATCCACTGCAATTGCCAGTGTCAGCGCAGAATCAATCCCGCCAGACAGACCCAACAACACCCCAGGGAAACCATTTTTTCTGATGTAGTCACGCACGGCCAACACCAACGCCTGATACACACTGGCCAATTCATCCGGCTGTGCCGTTATCGATGCGGTCTGTGGTATGGCTGAAGGGAAATCGATGACGGTCAAGGCTTCAGCAAAAGCCGGTAATTGCGCGACGGTCTCACCCTCGGCATTACAAGCAAACGAAGCCCCATCAAACACCAATTCATCCTGCCCCCCGACGGCATTCAGATACACCACCGGCAAACCGGTTTCTTCACATCGCCACTGGACTTGCTGTTGACGGATAGCCAGTTTATTGCGGTGGAAAGGAGAAGCATTGAGGACCAATAAAATTTCTGCGCCAGCATCGGCGACTTCTGCCGCCGGTTCACTAGACCAGACATCTTCACAAATCAGCAAACCCACTTGTTTACCCGCACATTCAAATACTAACGGCGCAATCCCAGGCGTAAAGTAGCGAACCTCATCGAAAACCGATTCATTCGGTAAGCGCATCTTGTGATATTGCCCAAGTTGATGACCATCCCGAAAAACGGTAGCAGCGTTAAAACGCTCGTCACCAAACTGCACCGGATGACCAATTACCAAGGTGATGCCATCTATTTCCAGTAAGGTATCTAAGCCTTGACGCACGGCCTGATAAAAAGCTGGACGCAGCAATAAATCTTCTGGTGGATAACCCGTCAGTGCCAACTCCGGCGTCAGCAACAGATCAGCGCCTTGCTCACGCGCAGCAAGGGCAAGTTCTTGAATTCGGGCGGCATTCCCCGCGATATCTCCCACAACTGGGTTAAACTGAGCAAGAGCAATACGCATGGCACATTTCTATCGTGAACGGAAAAAATCATTTTACCTTTAGATGCGCCGGCCGTGTCGCAATTAGCACTTGCCAAAGGCAACCGCCTTCCCTATAATGCGCGTCTTCATCTCAGCGGAGAGATGGATGAGTGGTTTAAGTCGCACGCCTGGAAAGCGTGTTCAGGGTAATACCCTGACGGGGGTTCGAATCCCCCTCTCTCCGCCAGCATCTCATCAGCCCGACAGATTATCTGTGCGGGTTTTTTGTTTTTAGCCTGCTATTTCCTGCAAAAGCTGCTGCCTTCGCAGCGTTCTTTGGCATAATGTGTAGCATGATTGCTTTCGATGCTTGGCAACCCATGTTGCCACCAGACCTAAACCCGATACTGGCAGATTGGTTGCTGACACCCGATTCTCTAACCAATCGACTGTTAGCCACACACTACCCTTTCAGTGTTCGCTTGATTGGCCTAAATCATCGGCCACCGACACATGATGAAGCCGCCCTGTTAGGGTCAGGGGTGGAGCAGGTGTTGTGCCGCCAAGTGTGCTTACGCTTAGATGGCGAAACCGTTGTCTATGCCGCCAGTGTCTGCGATAGCAATGATCGTGAATGGTGTAAAACCCTCGATCGTGGTGGGCGTTCACTTGGCTTTACCCTATTTGCCGAGCAAGCGCCATTTAATCGCAGTCCCCTGAGCTTTCGCCGCCTACAGCTTGGCGACCCTCTTTTTCATGCAGCGCTGCCCTTCCTTGTGTCGTTAAACGAGACACCCTGCCTATTATCACTCCCTCGCCCCGACCATCTGTGGGCACGACGTGCTGCATTTACTGCACGACATGGTGGGCAGCTATTAGTGCAGGAAGTGTTCTTACCCACCTTGCTGAATAAAACCACACCCCAGGTGGTTTCTCTCTCCAACTCAACTGGCTCTCGTTAATATCGCTATGCTTGCTCGTGAACGACTCGTGGTCTATGCCCAATTAGCCCGTATTGATAAGCCAATTGGCACCCTCTTACTGTTATGGCCCACGTTGTGGGGGCTGTGGTTAGCAGGCGCTGGCCAGCCCAATCTCTGGATTGTGCTGATTTTTATTGCAGGCACGTTTCTGATGCGCTCAGCAGGCTGTGTCATTAACGACTATGCCGACCGTCACTTTGATGGCGCAGTCGAACGCACCAAACACCGGCCATTTGCACGCGGTGCAGTCAGTGAACGCGAAGCGCTGTTATTGGCTGCAGGGTTAGCTGCTATCGCTTTTTTATTGGTATTACCCCTGAATCAATTAACCTGGCTCATGAGCATACCAGCCGTGATTTTGGCAGCCAGTTACCCTTTCACCAAACGCTTTTTCCCCTTGCCACAGGCCTATTTAGGTATTGCTTTCGGTTTTGGTATTCCGATGGCGTTTGCTGCGTTGAATAACGAAGTCCCACTCTTGGCGTGGCAGTTGTTAATTGCCAATGTGTTTTGGACACTGGCCTACGACACCGAATATGCAATGTGTGATAAGCCAGACGACCTAAAAATTGGAATTAAGACCTCAGCAATTACCTTTGGTCATTACGATGTCTTCGCCGTGATGGTCTGCCACGTCATGTTTCTTGGCATCATGGCTGCGATTGCAGCACAACAAGGCTTAGGCGTGTGGTTTATCGCAAGTTTATGTGCGGCAGCGGTGTTGATGATGAAACAGTATCAAACCATCCGTCACCGTGAACGGATGGCCTGTTTTAAAGCCTTTTTAGATAACAACAAAGTGGGGTTGGTGATCTTTGTGGGTTTGGTGGCCGACTTCGCCCTACGCTAGTGCTGTCCGGCTAACCAACCGGCTTCAAATGGTAGATGATAACGGCGACCATTGACATCTAACGACATCAGCCAATCTTGCCGCCCAGTCACGCAAACCGGCAAAATCACCTCGGCAGACCAATGTTGTGCATTCTTCTGCACAAAGTGATAACGCACCGGCACCATCTCCATCCCCACCATGCTGAATAATGCAGACGGTGGGGAGGTCGTCTTCTGTTCAAGTTCAAGTTCAAGGTCCACCACAAACCGTTGTGTATGCAGCGGAGGACGATCAAAACGAAGCGATAAACCCTCGCTTTGACACCCCGCCACCGGATCGGCACATGCAACCGTCACCACGGTGGCTTGTTGCTCTCCATGTAAGAAATGCATCACCATCCAAGCTTTTAGCGCGGCAAACAATAGCAATGCCACAGCAATCAAAGCCCATTTACGTGGCGATTGTTGTACGTTAAAGACTTTCACTACCAAGCGCTCCAACCATAACGCATCATCGCAATGCCCTGTGCGCCATATTTTTGTGCCACTGACAGCTCTAATGGCGATAAACCACCCAAGGCATACAGTGGAATCCGCGTTTGTTGCGACAATGCAGCAAATCCAGTCCATCCCAAAGGCCGTTGATTCGGATGAGTCTGTGTCGCTTGGACCGGCCCCAACAGGGCATAGTCACAGCCAAGGCGTGTTGCGGCAGCCAGTTCTGCCGCGTTATGCACTGACGCGCCCACCCAACTCAGTTCTGGGCGAGTGGGTAACGCCATGAGGCGATGCCGATTCAAATGTACGCCATCCAACCCCCATGCCTGCGCCAGCTCGGGTTCACCATTTAGCACCACTAAACAACCGGCTGGACGACAGCGCGCCACAATCTCGGCGGCAAAATCAGCCAATTGTGCAGTAGGCATCTGGGGCTCACGAATCTGCACCATACCCACCGCCCGCTGCTGTAAGCCACGCTGTAATGCAGCCAACGAATGCGCGACACCAAATTCTGCTGCACAGGTAATCGCATGAACCGGCGGTAAACTCAACCCACGCAACACAGGGCCATTGGCTGGCAAAACAGGGCTCACCGATAAGGCCTCATGAGGAAAATGCCAAGCAAATGACTGACCTTCTTTTGCCTGCAAAGTCCCCGTCCATGCTGTCACTCGAAAGAAACTGAGCTCAACAGTGGCGTGTTCATAGACAAAGTGTTTGTGAATCCACGGTGTGCATTGTTGCACCTGAATGCCGAGTTCTTCTTGTAACTCGCGCTGCAATGCTGCCAGCGGTGTTTCGCCGGCTTCAATTTTGCCACCGGGAAATTCCCAATAACCGGCATACGGTTTGCCTTCAGGCCGGCTTGCCAGAAAAAAACGGCCAGCGCTGTCAAATAACACACCAGCGACGACTTTAACGACAGAAACACTCATGCGCGGCGCTGTCCTTTCGCTTCGGCAAAGTGACGTAATCGTTGATACACCGGCTCGGGCACATATTGATGAATGACATCTTCCCAACCACGCGGGCCAACCAAACCTTTGACCATGGTTGAAGAGACCTCGGCATACTCACGCGGTGGCAATAAGAATACGGTAGTGATGTTTGGATAGAGATCAGAATTCACATAACGCATGGCACGTTCGTATTCATAATCAGAGGCAGTACGAATGCCACGAACAATGTAGTTGGCACCAATCGATTGTGCATAATTGACAAGAAACTGATTATCGAACACTTCAACCCGTAAATTTGCATATTGGGTTGTCGTCTCTCGCAGCATTGCCGCCCGCTCTTCAATCGAGAAAGTACAAGATTTATCAGGGTTCACACCAATCGCAATCACGACTTCATCAAATAATTCGACCGCTTCCTGAATCATCCATAAATGGCCATTGGTCACCGGATCAAAACTTCCTGCATAAACAGCGCGCTTCAATTGACATCCATCCTTAAAGAATTTGCTTAAGCAATGCTTAGCGAATGTACCTGTTTTCACAGTGGTAGGGCAAAACATTTTTTGCAGTGCAATATGAAAAAATTGCCGAAAAAACCGAAAGTTGTTACAGCTTTTTTGCCTGCGGTGGCCACGGGGTATAAGTTGACTAAATTACTCGGATATTTTATGCTGTGAAACAGGATTGATACCGGAAGGAAAGCCTAATCATGCGCTTGACCACCAAAGGCCGTTTTGCTGTTACCGCCATGCTCGACCTTGCCCTACGGCAAGCCAATGGCCCCGTTACGCTTGCCGGCATCAGTGAGCGACAAGGCATCTCGCTTTCCTACCTCGAACAACTTTTTGGCAAGCTGCGCCGCGCAGCCTTGGTGGAAAGTGTTCGCGGGCCGGGGGGAGGCTATTGTTTAGCCAAAAATACCGAAGATATTTCTGTCGCCGACATCATTATCGCGGTAGATGAACCGCTGGATGCAACGCAATGTGGCGGCCAAGAAAATTGCCGTGGCAAACAACGCTGCATGACACATGATTTATGGACTGACCTCAACCGCACCTTATTTGCGTATTTGGCCAATATCAATTTGGCCAGTTTGGTTGAAAAACAGCACCACCATGAGCAAAACAGCTTGTTACAAGATCGCCGCCCCACAACCCGCAGCGCTGAACACAATCGTGGCCTTGATGCCCGCTAAGTAAATTGATTTTGTGATCGCCAACATCTACATGAGCCCAACTACCATGAACCGCCCTATTTATCTCGATTACTCTGCCACGACCCCACTCGACCCTCGCGTCGCAGAAAAAATGATTCCCTACCTCACCGAACACTTTGGCAATCCAGCCTCGCGTTCACATGCCTATGGTTGGGAAGCTGAAGCAGCGGTAGAAGAAGCGCGAGCACAAGTTGCCCAGTTGGTTAACTGTGATCCAAAAGAAATCGTTTGGACCTCGGGTGCCACAGAATCGAACAATTTGGCGTTGAAAGGGGCCGCCCATTTTTACCAATCTAAGGGCAAACACCTGATTACGGTAAAAACCGAACACAAGGCGATTCTCGACACCACACGCGAGTTAGAACGCGAAGGATTTGAAGTCACCTATTTAACGCCACAAGAAAATGGTCTGGTTGATCTCAAGGTATTGGCTGATGCCATTCGCCCAGACACCATTTTGGTGTCGGTGATGTATGTCAATAATGAGATTGGTGTGATCCAAGACATTCCCGCTATCGGTCAACTGTGCCGTGAAAAAGGGGTGTTGTTCCATGTCGATGCCGCCCAAGCCACCGGCAAAGTGGTGATTGATCTTAGCCAATTAAAAGTCGATTTGATGAGCTTCTCGGCGCATAAAACCTATGGCCCTAAAGGGATTGGTGCCTTGTATGTGCGCCGTAAACCACGGGTGCGCTTAGAGGCACAAATGCACGGCGGTGGTCACGAACGCGGTATGCGCTCGGGCACGTTAGCGACCCATCAAATTGTCGGTATGGGCGAAGCCTTCCGTTTAGCGCGTGAAGAAATGGCAACCGAAAACGAGCGCATTCGCATGTTGCGTGACCGTCTCTGGAAAGGGTTGTCTGACATTGAAGCGGTGTATTTGAATGGCGATTTAGAACAGCGCGTGCCGCACAATCTGAATGTCAGCTTTGCCTATGTTGAAGGCGAAAGCTTGATTATGGCGATTAAAGACCTTGCCGTGTCCAGTGGTTCGGCATGTACCTCGGCCTCACTCGAACCGTCTTATGTGTTGCGTGCCCTTGGCCGTAATGATGAATTAGCACACAGCTCGATTCGCTTCTCGATTGGTCGTTTTACTACCGAAGCCGATGTCGATTTCACCATCAAATTGCTGCACGACAAAATCGGCAAACTGCGTGAATTGTCGCCGCTGTGGGATATGTATAAAGAAGGTATCGACCTCTCTACCGTGCAATGGGCAGCGCACTAACCTTAAATTCAATTTGGAGAATAGATCATGGCATATAGCGAAAAAGTCCTCGACCACTACGAAAACCCACGCAATGTCGGTGCTTTTGACAAAGGTGATGATTCGATTGGCACCGGCATGGTCGGCGCGCCAGCCTGTGGTGATGTGATGAAATTGCAGATCAAGGTGAATGAGCAAGGTGTGATTGAAGATGCCAAGTTCAAAACCTATGGTTGTGGCTCGGCGATTGCATCAAGTTCTTTGGTCACCGAATGGGTCAAAGGCAAAACCCTCGATCAGGCTTTAGCGATTAAAAACACCGCCATTGCTGAAGAATTGGCCTTGCCACCGGTGAAAATTCACTGTTCGATTTTGGCAGAAGATGCCATCAAAGCTGCTGTCAGCGATTACAAACAAAAACATGGCCTGTCTGCGGAATAAGGCACTTTTTTGGGAGAAGAGATAATGCCAATTACCCTTACCGAATCAGCTGCACTGCATGTGCAAAACACCCTGCAACGCCGTGGTAAAGGCCTAGGGCTGCGCCTTGGTGTACGGACCTCGGGCTGCTCTGGTATGGCGTATAAATTGGAATTTGTCGATCAGCCAGCCGAAGACGACATCAGCTTTGAAAGTCATGGCGTGACCTTGTTCACCGATGCTAAGAGTTTGGTGTATATCGACGGCACCGAGCTAGACTTTGTGCGCGAAGGCTTGAACGAAGGCTTTAAGTTCAACAACCCAAATGTCAAAAATGAATGTGGTTGTGGCGAAAGTTTCAATGTATGAACTTAAACAGCGACCACTTCACGCTGTTTGGCCTCAAACAGCAGTTCGCCGTGGATACAGCGGCTTTGGATGCGGCCTATCGGCAAATCCAAAGCCAAGTTCATCCTGATCGTTTTGCACAGGCTTCCGACACCGAAAAGCGGCTTGCCTTGCAATGGGCAACACATGCGAATGAGGCTTATCAAACCCTGAAACATCCGATTTCACGGGGACGCTATCTGTTACAGCTTGCCGGTGTCGATACAGCCGAAGAGCAAAACACCGCCATGCCGACAGCCTTTTTAATGGCACAAATGGAATGGCGCGAGGCGATTGAGGAAGCCCAAACGGGACATGATGTCAGTCAGTTAGAGAAATTGTCGGCAGCCTTACACGACGATAGCCAAGCGCTGATTGAACAATTAGCCCATTGCCTCGACCACGATCCTGATTTGCCACAGGCGGCATTGTTAGTACGCAAGCTGCGTTTTCTCGACAAATTAGAACAAGACATCAGTGATGCCATTGAAGGGCTGTTGTTCTAAACTGCGCGCCAGCTTAGACCCGATCTGCCCTCACCCTATCACACGTAATGGATTTTTATGGCTCTCTTGCAAATTGCTGAACCCGGGCTATCAACCGCCCCCCATCAACACCGTCTTGCAGTAGGTATCGATCTTGGCACCACCCATTCTTTGGTTGCCAGCGTCCGCAGTGGCATCGCATCGGCTTTGCCTGATGCACGCGGTCGTGTGCTATTACCTTCGGTGGTTCACTATCGGGAAGATCAAGGGGTAGATGTCGGCTATGATGCACGTGCCTGTCAGACGCAAGATCCACATAACACCATTGTGTCGGTAAAACGGTTTATGGGACGTGGGTTGGCCGATCTCCCTGATGCGTCTAGTTTGCCGTATCAATTTGTCGATGGCCCGGGGATGGTCGAACTACAGACCCGCGCAGGCCGCAAGAGCCCAGTACAAATTTCCGCTGATATTCTCAAAGCCTTGAAAATACGAGCTGAAGCGACGTTAGGCGGTGAATTAACTGGCGCGGTGATTACCGTACCAGCCTATTTCGATGACGCCCAACGGCAAGCGACAAAAGACGCGGCAAAATTGGCGGGGCTGAATGTATTACGGCTGTTAAATGAGCCGACTGCCGCTGCCATTGCCTACGGTTTGGACAATGCCTCGGAAGGGGTGTTTGCGGTTTATGACTTAGGCGGTGGAACATTTGATATTTCCATCCTCAAGTTAAGCCGAGGGGTGTTTGAAGTGCTGGCCACCAGCGGCGATTCCGCCTTGGGTGGTGATGACTTCGATCAACGCATTTTTTGTTGGATGCTACAAACGGCCAATCTGTCACAACTGTCTGACAGCGATACCCGTTTGTTATTAACCCATGCCCGCACAGCAAAAGAATCGCTGACTGAGCATGAAGAAGCCCTGATTCAAGCGGTGTTATCCGATGGTCGCTGGATTGAACTGACGTTAACGCAAGATTTGTTTAACGACATGACCAAAACGTTGGTCGAAAAAACCTTGCTCCCTGTACGCCGTGCCCTACGCGATGCCCGCTTACAGGTTGGCGATATCAAAGGGGTGGTGTTGGTCGGTGGTGCCACGCGGATGCCACATATTCGCAAAGCGGTGGCGGAGTTTTTTGGTCAAACGCCCTTAACCAATCTCGATCCTGACCAAGTGGTTGCCTTAGGCGCAGCGATGCAGGCGAATGTGTTGGCAGGAAATAAAGTTGACGATGACTGGTTGTTGTTGGATGTGATTCCCTTATCGCTTGGTTTGGAAACGATGGGTGGCTTGGTGGAGAAAGTCATCCCACGCAATAGCACCATCCCTACCGCCCGCGCCCAAGAATTCACCACTTTTAAAGATGGCCAAACGGCGATGGCGATTCATGTCGTACAAGGTGAACGGGAGTTGGTCAGCGATTGCCGCAGTTTGGCGCGATTTGAGTTGCGCGGTATTCCGCCGATGGTGGCTGGCGCAGCACGCATTCGGGTCAGTTTCCAAATTGATGCCGATGGTTTGCTATCGGTCTCTGCCCGTGAATTGTCCAGCGGTGTCGAGGCCAGTATCAGTGTGAAACCGAGTTATGGTTTAACTGATGAGCAGATTGCCCATATGTTGACCGACTCGTTATCGCATGTGAAAGACGATATTGCTGCACGAAAATTGCGTGAGGCGATTATTGATGCAGAAAGTCTGATTGCCACCACGGAAAATGCCTTACAAGCCGATGGTGATTTATTAGCAGTCGAAGAACGCTCGCGCATTGATAACGCCATTGCCGCCTTACGCAGCGCCATCACGGCACAAGCAACGGTTGCCATTAACCAAGCGACTTCGCGCCTCAATACCGTCACCGGCGATTTTGCCGCTGCACGAATGGACAGAAATATCCGCCGCGCCTTGGCAGGGCAGAAAATCACCGATCTATAAAGGATGCCACCATGCCAAAAATCATCGTTCTACCTCATGCTGATTTGTGCCCCGAAGGCACCATGTTTGATGCTGAAAGTGGGCAAAGTATTTGTGATGCCCTACTCGAAAACGACATTGAAATTGAACACGCATGTGAAATGTCGTGTGCCTGTACCACCTGTCATGTCGTAGTGCGCGAGGGTTTTGAATCGCTCGAACCGTCGGATGAATTGGAAGACGATATGTTGGATAAGGCGTGGGGCTTAGAGCCAAACTCGCGTTTATCCTGTCAGGCCATGATTGCCGATCAAGATTTAGTGGTCGAGCTGCCGCGTTATACCGTTAACCATGCCCGCGAGCATCATTAAGGAGCGATACGATGAAATGGACTGATAGCCGTGATATTGCGATTGCTTTAACGGAAACACACCCCGACATCGACCCAACAACAGTCCGTTTTACGGATTTGATGCAGTGGGTATTGGCTCTAGAGGGCTTTGACGATGATCCAAAACATTGTGGTGAGAAAATTTTAGAAGCCATTCAAATGATGTGGATTGAAGAAGCCGAATAATCCACTCAACACCGCCCCATTGCCGTATGGAATGGGGCGGTTTTTTATTACGAATTTTGAGCAGGAAACACTGCCTTTAACCAATTCACCAAACCGGTATAAAGCGGTGCAGCAACATCGAGTAGCTGACCCTCTATCGTATAATACAGCCCCTCTCCAGGTTTCTCCTGCCAAGCCAGCCAAGTTGCTACTTCCGCCTTACTTAACCGCACAGTTTTAAACTTTGGAGCAGTGAGCGAAGCTACCGTATTTTTAGCCTCAATCAAAAGTGGCTGTTCAGTTAAAGATACGGTTTGTTTAATCCAATCTTCTAACATACCCTCTGCTGCATTATCTGGCATCACCCATACACCAAAATCGGGCAAACCATCATTGTGTTGGTAGAGCAACCCACCTGTGGCTAAAACCTGAGGTGATCTGTCATATCCTAAAGAAGCCACTTTTTGGGTAATCTGCTTGATTGTGTTAGAAAATCCACCGCCATCAGAGATTCGATCTGCGTCAACCACAATAGCCAATGCTTGCAATCGACCATCGTTTAAGTCATTGATGAGCGTTTCTAACATATTGAGTATGCCTTGCTTGGTATTTTTACGCCCACCCACTTCAACAGGTGGCGCCACTCGAACGCCAGCAAGAATAGTATTTGATCGACATAACATTTCAAAAAAAGCCCGATCCGCTTCACCTTCAACCAACAACAAACGGTCAACCATTAGCGCACCTCAACATCGGCTTGGGTAATGTTGAATAATTTTTGCTCATCAAACACCGTCGCAATCACCCGACCTTGATCGCTAGTTCTTACACTACGACCAACACGGAATAACACACCTTCTATTGCCGTTTTTTCAATCGCAACTTTTGCAAAACTCTCAATGCAATCCCAGCTATGTGTTGTTGCAAATACCTGAATATTTAATTTTTCCGCTAAATCAAATACCAATTCCCATACTTTTTTCTGCACACTGTAATGCAGCCCATTTTCAAATTCATCAATCAGTAAAAACCCGCCTTTGGCAGAAAATATCTTGAGTATCAATTGTAAAATACGCAACATACCATCACCCATGCTATTCAACGGCACAGGCTGATCTTGCCCTGCAAGGCGAACTTTTGCAGTTCGGCTTAAGGATTGATTAGAAAACGATTTCTTCTGTTGTTCAGTACGAACAAAGGTAATGTCTAAAAAGTCAGGCGCAATAAGTTTTAATGCTGATTTAACAGTATCTTGATGGTCGGTCAGTGCAATTTTATCCCACTCATCGGCTAATTCATCTAACGAAATAAATTGAGTTGGAATGACGTTACAAGGCAATATATTCAACCCTGAAAGGGGAGGGTAGGCTCTTGTCCGGATTGCATTGATTTTATCAAAACGAATACTAGCATGGTGTCCGTTTTTATGAATAAAAAGTGCATCCAGTAGTTCGCCCTCTAAATCATCTAGCTGATCTTTTGCAATACGTTTAAGACGATTTTTAGTAATTTCCTCACCATTCTCATGAATGATTTCCGACCATTCTAGTAGATATCCATGCTCAATCGTGAGTCGATTAGCTCCCTCGATTTCACCAATTACAATTTTTGCATCATTATCGGGAAACTTTCTGCCAGTAAAAAAAGCTTGAAAGGGTATTTCATTATCAAATAGCTCATTGATATTATTAGAGATATAGACACGTTCATCATGACTGGATGCAAGCATTTCAAGCAAATGTAAATTTGCGTTTCCGGCATAAATACGTATTGCCTCTAGTACCGTTGTTTTGCCAGAGTTATTTTTTCCGACAATTAGATTAACACGACCTAGTTTATTAACTTGAAAATCTTCAAGAATACGAAAATTTTTTATATCGAGTGATTTTAAGTGCATTTTCATCTCCTAAGAGAAAGCAGAATCATCATAGGAATTTAATATTATGAATATCCG
>Ga0208788_1000072_pt1 | contig 54144 bp, 49 predicted proteins | sample Wag4_2014_7_11_3_FD_187363 | JGI IMG/M metagenome (GOLD analysis project Ga0208788, IMG submission 187363) | Fresh water mixed with fracking chemicals microbial communities from Ohio, USA - Utica-2 Time Series FC 2014_7_11 (SPAdes) (version 2) ... | reverse complement strand
GAACCCCCGACCCGGTGATTAAGAGTCGTATAGCAATCTTTCGCTCACGCTCAAGCATTGCTACACAGCCTCACTTAGCCTGCTTACGCATTCTCAGTGAGTCACCGTGCTCTACCAACTTGTCCTCCGGTGTGAGATTAGCAAAGTTTTCACAATTCTTGTAGGCTTCTCTGAAGTTATTTTGATTGTCCACTCTTGCTTAGGTTGGGCGTCATTCAGTCTCACTTACGGAGAGTACTTAAGTTTGTTTAACAATAATTTTCGCACAAGCGTTATTGCTGTAATTCTCGCATCCTCATTTAGCGTCAGCGTTGTATCTGCCGTGAGCGCCAATGGCATTACTTGGAGCAGCCAAACTTCAGCGGCTGACAACTCCTGGAGGAGCGTTACCTACGGTAATGGTCTCTTTGTTGCTGTCGCTTTCACTGGTACGGGCAACCGTGTGATGACTTCACCGGATGGAATAACTTGGACTAGTCGAACATCTGCTGCTGACAACGAATGGCGCAGCATTACCTACGGCAATGGTCTCTTTGTTGCTCTCGCTGTCACCGGCACAGGTAACCGTGTGATGACTTCACCAGATGGAATAACTTGGACCAGTCGAACTGCTGCTACTGACAACGACTGGCGCAGCATTACCTACGCTAATGGTCTCTTTGTTGCAGTCTCCTCCACCGGTATTGGGAACCGTGTAATGACAAGTCCTGATGGAATTTCTTGGACCAGTAGAACTTCTGCTGCTAATAACGAATGGCTGGGCGTTACTTACGGTAACGGTCTCTTTGTTGCGGTCGCCGTCAGCGGCACAGGTAACCGTGTGATGACTTCACCTGATGGAATAACTTGGACTAGTCGAACTTCTGCGGCTGACAACCAATGGTACAGCGTTACTTACGGTAACGGTCTCTATGTTGCAGTCTCTTACACCGGTACTGGTAACCGTGTGATGACTTCACTAGATGGAATAACTTGGACTAGTCAAACCTCTGCTGCTGACAACCAATGGCTCAGCGTTGCCTACGGCAATGGTCTCTTTGTTGCGGTCGCCCTCAGCGGCACAGGTAATCGTGTGATGACTTCACCAGATGGAGTTACCTGGACCATTCGTAATTCTATAGAGGATAATGAATGGACTTCAATTACATATGGTGATGGTTTATTTGTTGCTGTTAGTAGGACAGGAACTGGTAATCGAGTAATGACATCTGGTGCAATCGGTTTAGCCGCACGAGTTGCTGCCGAAGAGGCCGCACGCGTTGCTGCCGCAGAGGCCGCACGAGTTGCTGCCGAAGCAGAAGCAGCACGCAAGGCAAAGGAACAAAAAGAGTTAATGGAGATTCTTGCAATAATTCCTAAGATTGGCGGCCTATCTCTAAGCCTTGGTGAGGTTACTCAATCTTTGTATTCGACTAAATGCGTTAAGGGCAAAGCTACCAAGTTTGTAAAGAAGGGCGCCAAGTGCCCAAAGGGGTATGTGAAGAAGAAGTAACCTGATGATTGATTATCACTGGGTTTGACCCAGGGTTATTAAATCTGAGCGTGGATTATGTATATATAGTCACCCAAAAATTTTTTGTTACGTCCAACATTTGTCAGCCCGAGTGATTAACATTTATTTATGGCAGAAAAGTCAAAGGCACTTGCGGCAATTGAAGTAATGCTCGCTGCAAACCTTAAGCCTCTCGAAGACTTCAGAGGTGGCGATTACCCTTGGCTTTGTACTTGTTTGATTTGCAATAGGGAAGTTCGGCCAAGATACAGAAGTGTTCGAGACCGCGGTAGCGGGTGTAAATACTGTGCTGGAAATGCAGTATTGCCATCAGAGGCATATGAAGAAATGAAGCTAAAGGGTCTCAAGCCACTCATTGATTTTCCTGGGGCAAGTAAACGTTGGAAATCAGAGTGTATGAAATGTGGAAGTGAAACCGCTCCGAGATTGGCAGATTTGAGAATTGGTCATTCAGGATGTAAAAAATGTGCGGATGAAGTTGGTGGCTTGAAACGAAGATTAGATAAAAGTCCACAGCGTGGTGGTAAGCGGACAAACTTCGAAGATGTATTACTTGCTATGAAGAAATCAGACTTAGAACCACTAGAACCTTACAAAACATCAACTGCTCCTTGGAAGTGCAAGTGTTTGAAATGCGGAGAAATAGTTTCTCCAAGTTATGGACAAATTAAACAAGGGAGTGGAGGCTGCAAGAATTGTTACCTAAAAAGCAAGGTGGGTGTTGGGCGTTTAGATGATGATGCGGCGGCTTTAGTTATGAAGAGCAAAAATTTGATTCCTCTAGAACCATACCCAGGGGCAATGGTTCCTTGGAAGTGCGAATGTTTAGATTGCGGAAGTTTTGTTCAGCCTAGATATGCTCACATTCAACAGGGGCGAAAAGGATGCAAGGTTTGTGGTATCAAAAAGAATGCTGATGCAAATCGAACTAGCCAGGATGAAGCTTTCGCTGTCGCTCGAGCTGCAGGCTTTGAGCCGTTAGAAGAATATAAGGGACGCCATAAACCTTGGAAATGTCGGTGTATGAAATGTGGAGAAACTATTGCGCCTCACTACAGCGGAATTTTAACTGGAGGTGGATGCAGATTTTGCGCTGGTCTAGTAGTAGACCCACTAAAAGCGGTAGAAGTAATGATGAGCAAGAAGTTAATTCCTTTAGTTCCTTATCCTGGGGCAGGAATTCCCTGGCTTTGTAAATGCGGAAAATGCAACAAGGAAGTTAAACCGAGATACTCTCAAATAAATTCAGGTATTGGAGGTTGCAAATTTTGCGCTTCATATGGATACGACTTTTCAAAAGGTGGAATCTTGTACTTGATAACAAGCAAGGATTTAAACGCCCACAAAATTGGAATCACAAATGAAAATGCAAAAGAAAAGCGACTTGCAAAACATACGAAAGAGGGATGGAAAACTTATAAAACTAAGTTCTTCGAAGATGGAAATTCAGCATTCGAAGTAGAGCAAGAAATTTTGCTCTGGTGGAGAAGTGACCTGGGCTTGCGACCATATTTGAGCAGTTCTGAAATGCCACAGGGTGGCTACACAGAGACCGTCGATGCTTCTGAAATTGAGCTTTTGGAAATATGGAAGAAAATTGAGCTGATAGCCGGCCGGAATTTGGGAAAGCAGCCGTCTGCGCCTAGAAAAACTTCAATGCTTCCCAGAAAATGATTGATTCGAATTCAAGAAAATTGTTAGGCAGTTAGTCTTTTGCCACACATCTGTTACAACAGTGACAGCGTCTACTTACACCTAAGATTTCGTAGAAATCGCCTGTCTACCAGCACTTTAGTGGCCGGCTGAAGTGCCGGCCTGGTACTACAAAAACCGTTACAGCTAGTTACAAACCGTTAATTATCGCTCTTGACTTCAGCTCATTTGGATTCGCCGAAGCCCAAAGCGAAGGCGATTAACTAGTAGAAACTATTGCCAATACCTGATTCAGAGTTACCCACTAGGTAACTGCAGATACTGGAATTAAGTACCAATATAACAATCAAAGGAGATTCAATCCTCAGAGGTTTTCTTTTTTCTCCTGAATACAACCACTGACCCACCACAACCGAAGTGAATCGGTCCCCTTGGGCTATCTCCGTAACCTCCACGGTCAAAGTAGGCGCCACAGCGACGGCATCCTGCTGTTGCACCACGGTGTCTCTTTGCGTACTTATTCATCATCCCAGTGTTGTAGGCAGCTGTTTGAATGTAGTACTTGTTCCTGTCCTTCTTTCCAATTCTGAAGTGAACAGTTTTAATGAAACCGTACTCCTCTAAAACTTCCAGACTTTTTCTAATTGAATTTCGACTAATGCCTGCTTCAGCGGCAATGGTCGTATATGACGGAAAAGCACACATTCCATTTTCTCCAAGATGAGAGACCAGGCAGAGCAGTACATCCTTGGCCCTATGGTCTCCTAACCTGACAAGAACTTGATAGGCAGGAATTGGGAATGCCGAATATAGCCCTCCCGGTTGGATGGTGTTTATCTCGCCCGTTTTTTTATTTATGGTCCTCAAAATAACTCCTGTATTTGTAAGTTGATTGTTTCAAAAGCAATTAAGTTAAAACTCCGACCGTGGGCTAAGTGGTCGCTTTCGCCATTCCTTTGTGGATAACGCCGGGACTCTCAGATTTATTCCCGATTGGCGAAACAAAGTTGAGAAGTTTGTGTCCGGCATCATCTATTTCACTGTCCAGCACTGATGTGTAAACCTTGAGGGTCATCAACGGGTCCGAGTGCCCAAGCAATTTCTGGGCAGTGGTTACGTGTATTCCTTGAGTCTTAAGTAGGTAGGCATATGTCCTTCTAAAACTATGGACAGTGACACCGTGCTTATTTGCGCACTGCTGCAGTGGCTTGTAACTCAAGGGGAGTTGCTTGAAATGTCCAAGGTAAGGAACTTTTCTCACACTCGACTTGGATTTACAGGGACCGTTAACAGTTTTGTGTATGAATACAAAGCCATCTCGAATATCCATATCCCGAAGGGCAGCAGCTTCTGACCATCTCAATCCGTGAAGGGCTAAGAATCTAATCTGCTCGTTATACCGACCCCAATCCAATGCATCTACATCTTCCCAAGGTAAGAACTTTTTATCTGCCACTTGAATAGGTGCAGTCCGCAATCCCTCGGCAGGATTGGCAGTGGAGACTTTATAAATCCGTGCTTCTCTGTAAAGAGTTTTAACCAGCATTAAGCAGTGGCGGGCAGTTTGTGGCGGTAGAGAGATTAACTTTTGTTGAAGAACAACAGAGTCCACATCATCTAGACTCATAAGCCCGATGACGGGTGCTAAATGGCGTTTGTACAGACGCTTGTAATCGTGCAGAGTCTTTGGTCGAACGTTCAAAACATTCCAGGCAGTCTCTGCCCATTCATTTACCAACATTGCAATTACCTTCCCTAAAGGAAGGACCTACTGATTCATACTCACCAAGTCATTGACTAATAGCGAGGATTTATTCAGAGCCACTTACGCTCATAAGTGGGTTGTGAGGGACTCGAACCCCCGACCCGGTGATTAAGAGTCACCTGCTCTACCAACTGAGCTAACAACCCATTTGAAGTGGGTGACTTCAAATGCTTGGCAGACCCTATCAGCGCGTGGACTGTAATTACCACTTGCCGATAAGCGCCTTATTTAATGTGAATCCTGATATCTCTTGTACGATGCGTTGATTTCAAGCTCTGCGGCGTCGTGGCCAACCCATTCTCCGCCGTGGACTTCTTTGCCTGGCTCGAGGGTTTTATAGACTTCAAAGAAGTGCTTAATTTCATCTAATTCATACACTGGAACATCTTTTAGATCGGTCAAATTTGATTTACGAATATCACCGGCTGCAACGCAGAGAAGTTTGTCATCGCCACCTTTTTCATCTGTCATGCGAAACATTCCGATGACGCGACAGGAAACAACGCATCCAGGAAATGTTGGTTCGTCCAACATGACCAAAGCATCGAGTGGATCGCCATCATTGGAAAGTGTGTTCTTTACGAAACCATAATCGTGTGGGAAACGCGTTGCAGTAAAGAGCATTCGATCGAGTCGAACTTCTCCGGTGCGGTGATCGATTTCGTATTTGTTGCGACTGCCTGCAGGAATTTCTACGACAACATCAAAGATCACGGTAGTGCTCCTTTAACTTTTTTAACTTTGTGTAATTAATGCAGGACAAGAAATAGTGGGGTGAGCGACGGGGCTCGAACCCGCGACATCCCGGACCACAACCGGGTGCTCTACCAGCTGAGCTACGCCCACCATGAGGTGCTAATACTACCCGCCAATACGTTCGGCAATCTCCTTTAATTGTGCGGACTCGGGGCCGGGGGATGCAACAAATACTGCTTCGCGGTAGTACTTCAACTCAGAGATGGAATCTTTTATGTCACCGAGGGCACGATGGTTTCCGGTCTTAGCAGGGGCTGCGAAATAAACTCGTGGAAACCAGCGGCGTGCTAACTCTTTAACTGATGAGACATCGATGGTGCGGTAGTGCAAGAAGTTATTAAGTAGCGGCATATCGCGTGCAATAAATGAGCGATCAACGCCGACAGAGTTTCCGGCAAGTGGAGATTTACCTTCGATGGCGCCAGATGCCGTTAGGTAAGCAAGTACTTGCGCTTCGGCATCAGCTGCCGAAATTCCATTAGGGATTTCAGTAATCAATCCAGAGTTAGTGTGCATCTCGGTGACGTACTCATTCATGGCGGCCAACTGGGCTTCGGTGGCTTTGATGACAACGTCTACGCCATCGCCGATGACGTTGAGTTCGCTATCGGTAACAAGGACGGCGATTTCAACCAATACGTCTTTTTCGAGGTCGAGCCCAGTCATCTCACAATCAATCCAGATCAGATGCGGGTGCTCAAGTGCCATTGGGTAAATGTAGTCGCAGGAGCGCTGTGAGGATTAATTTCACTGTCCGTTCACCTTCTCGTAACCATCCATCTGCCCATTTTCCCTAAGGAAATAGCAGGATTCCCACGTGAGTACAACCGCACCGACACTGCCGCCAAAGCGCGTCATCACCACGAAGCCTCGATTTTCTGACAAAGTTTTTCGTGCTGTTGTTACAGGTGGTGGATTTTCTTCGCTAATAATTCTCGGACTTATTTCATTATTTCTTTTGTATAACGGCCTTAATGTATTTAGAACAGAAGGCCTTAAGTTCATAACTGGATTCGATTGGATCGTTCCACTTCCTGAAGAAGGATTGCCAGCACAATACGGAATCGGTGCAATGCTTTATGGCACTGTTGTTATTGGTTTGATTGCACTCTTCTTTGCGTTTCCTATTTCAGTGGGCGCAGCGCTCTTCCTTTCTTATTACGCACCAAATTGGTTAAAGAAACCAATGGTTTTGGTCATCGATGTTATGGCTGCGATTCCTTCCATCGTTTTTGGTTTGTGGGGATTCTTTGTTCTTATGCCTCACGCCGAATACTGGGCGAAGTTAATTCACAAATATTTAGGATTTATTCCTATCTTTGATATGCCAGCAAATGCATTTAGTCGTTCACCATTTATCGCAGGCCTAGTTCTTGCAATCATGATTATTCCAATTATTACTTCTATCTCTCGCGAAATTTTTGCGCAAACACCACTTGATCGCATTCAAGCTGCATACGCACTAGGCGCAACTAAGTGGTCAATGATTAAAACAGTGGTATTTCCATATGGTCGCGGCGGTGTTGTTGGCGGTGCGATGCTGGGTCTTGGTCGCGCAATTGGAGAAACCGTTGCTGTTTACACCGTGCTCAATATTGTCTTTGATATTCGCATTGAAGTGCTTCTAAGCGCTGGTGGTTCGGTTGCTTCGATGATCGTTAACAAATTCGGTGAAGCAAATCCTGATGAGCTCAAGGCGCTGATGGCATCTGGTTTCGTTCTCTTCCTGGTAACACTTTTGATTAACTTTCTAGCTAACTTCATCATCAACAGAACGGCGCGTGAGTAATGAGCACAGCAACGATTCCGCGCCCGTCAAAGCCATGGGGCGTTAATTTTAAGCAGACAATTCCAGACTTAGTAGCTGCAGTTCTGACTGTTTTAATCACCTTTGCCATCGTTGCTTACACTCCAATGAAGGGTAAGTTGGCGTTTGTCGTAGTTTTGTTCTTAGTTGCGTTAGTTGCTTCAGCTGCAATCTCAGGTATTCGCCGCGATCGCAAAGCTGCACTGAACTCTGTCAGCACAGTGATGGTTTATGTCGCAGGCCTCTTTGTTATTTTGCCACTCGGTTCGATTCTGTTTGAAATCATTAAACGCGGCATCGGTGGACTCTCTCTTGGAATCTTCACAACAGATATGGCTGTTACTGCATCCGATGCTCCTCTTAATGAAGGTGGCCTACTGCACGCAGTTGTCGGCACTCTCTACATCGTTTTAATCGCCAGCGTTATAAGTGTTCCAATCGGAATTTTAACCGCCTTGTACTTAACTGAAATCAAAGGAAAAGCTGCGGGCACTGTTCGTTTCTTCGTTCAAGCAATGAGCGGTATCCCATCTATCGTGGCCGGACTATTTATTTATGCAGTCTGGATGATTGCTTTCGGCAATCAATACTCAGCCTTTGCTGGTGCTATGGCACTGGCGCTTTTAATGATTCCAACCGTCGCGCGTACTTCAGAAGAAGTCCTCAAGCTAATTCCAAGTGATCTGCGTGAAGCTGGACTTGCAATGGGCGGCACTCAATGGCGCACCGTTGCCATGATTGTTATCCCAGCAGCCCAGAGCGGTCTTATCACTGCAGTCATTCTTGGAGTTGCTCGAGTTGCTGGGGAAACCGCTCCGCTGCTGCTGACAATGGGTGGCGCGGATGCTCTTAATCTCAACCCATTTGACGGCAATAGCTCTGCTATTCCGTTCTATGTATGGAAGAACTTCTTACTAGGTACCGAAACAGCTGTTGATCGCGCATGGTCGGGCGTTCTCGTACTGATGATTATTGTTCTTATCTTCTTCTCGCTAACTCGATTCATTTCCGGTCGAAAAGGTCGCGTGTAATATGTCAACTATCCAGGGAGCAAATAAAATGAGCCAAGCAAATCCTGTGCATTCCTTAGCAAATGTTGCAGCAGCACGCGTTACATCGAAGGAGTCCCAGCGCATCGCTGGTACTGGCATCGAAGCGAAGAATATTCATGCATGGTTCGGTGACAAGCATGTAATTGATGATGTCTCAATTGATTTCTTTCCAGGCACTGTTACAGCCCTCATTGGCCCATCTGGTTGCGGTAAATCAACCTTTATTCGAATCCTCAATCGTATGCACGAATTCATTCCAACAGCTGCTATGGCTGGCGACGTTTTACTTGAAGGTAAAGATATTTATCAATCAGGCACAGATGTTACAAAAATCAGACTTGGTATCGGAATGGTTTTTCAAAAACCAAATCCGTTTCCTTCCATGACAATTAAAGAAAACGTTCTCTCAGGTTTGAAATTAGCTCAGCTCAAGGTTTCTAATCAGGACGAACTTCTCCAAAGCTGTCTCGTTCGAGCTGGTCTATGGAATGAAGTCAAAGATCGCCTCAACGAATACGGTGGCGCTCTCTCTGGAGGCCAGCAGCAACGTTTATGTATTGCTCGCTCGCTTGCGGTAAGCCCACAGGTATTGCTGATGGACGAACCGTGTTCTGCGCTAGACCCAGGTTCAACTCTTCGCATCGAAGAGACAATTCGCGAACTCTCCGCAACTATGACAATCATCATTGTGACTCACAACATGCAACAAGCTGCACGTGTTTCTGATCGCACCGGCTTCTTCTTATCAGATGGTGGCCCAGGACGCCTGGTCGAGTGCTCTTCAACTTCTGAGATTTTCTCTAATCCAAAAGATAAGCGCACCGAAGATTATGTAACGGGCAGATTCGGTTAATTTCATTCACCAATTGTTAACTTAACCTACACAGTTCGTTTGCCTGAATAAGCCCAGAAGTTAGAGCCTTCGAAATACATTTACTCCACTTGTAGTCCACAAACATGGAGGAATAAATGAATTCACGCAAGAGACTAGCAATCGCAGCGATTGCTACATCTGCACTTTTATTGTCAACAACACCAGCATTTGCTAACCAATCACTTAATGGCAGCGGTGCAACATTTGCACTTCCCCTCATCGATGCATGTAAAGCAGATTTCACAAAAGATAAAGGTCACTCAGTTAACTACCCAGGTGGCGGTTCCGGTAAGGGTCGCACGGACTTCTCATCAAACTTGGTTGACTTTGCAGGATCAGATGCACCTTATTCATCCGGTGCTCCAGCAAACCTAATTTACGCTCCAATTTATGCTGCTCCAATTGCAGTCTTCTACAACTTGCCAACAGTTAAAGAGACTATTTACCTGTCTCCAGCAACTGTTGCAAAGATCTTCTCTGGCTACATCACAAATTGGGATGCTCCAGAAATCGCAGCTGACAATGAGCGTATTGTTAAGACTCCAATTTTCAAGACAAAGAAAATTACAACAACAAACAAGGGTAAGAAAGTTACAAAGACTGTTAACGTTTTGGATAAAAAAGGTAAGGCAATTATAAAGTCTTACTCAACAAAGACAGTAAACATCGACCTTCCAAAGCAACAGATCACAGTTTGGTATCGCACAGATTCCTCAGGTACTTCTGAGAACTTCACTCAGTTCCTCAAGGAAGCTAATGCTGCGAACCCAGATACACGTATCTGGCCTAAGAAGCAAAATGGTGTGTTCTCAAACGCAACACCAAATAACATCTCAACATTCTTTAACTTCCAAGGAGCTTCAGGATCAGCAGCAGTAGCAGCTGGCGTTGTGAGCAAGGTTGGATCGATCTCATACGGTGAAGTGAGCTTTGCTACAGCAAACAAGTTGCCATCAGCATTTATTCAAAATGCTAACGGCGAATTTACTGCACCAGATTCTGCCGGAACATCAATCTTCCTAGGTGGCGGCACAATCAATGACAACGGAACAGTTTCTGTTGACTTTGCAAAGAAGATTCCTGGTGCATACCCACTAGGTACAACTTCTTACGGACTTGCTTACTCATCTGGAAAGAATGCAGATAAGCAAAAGGCCGTTGCTGAATGGTTCACATATGTTCTAGAACAGTGTGCAACAAAGTACCCAGAAAAGGGCTTTTCACAAATCACTGGTCCACTTGCAACTAAGGCTAAAGAGCAGATTGCAAAGATCAAGTAATTAATCAGTAATAAAAATATCCCGGCTTCTAATCTAGAGGCCGGGATATTTTTTATTGCGTGCCTGGCAGGAATCGAACCTGCGACAACCCGCTTAGAAGGCGGGTGCTCTATCCGACTGAGCTACAGGCACCTGTGGTGCTCTTGCAGGGGCAAGTCTACCGATAAGAACTAGTAAGGTTTCGTCCTATGGCTGAGTTCATTTACACGATGAAGAAGGCGCGTAAAGCGCACGGCGAAAAAGTAATTCTTGATGACGTCACTCTCATGTTTTTACCTGGCGCCAAGATTGGTGTTGTTGGCCCAAATGGTGCCGGTAAGTCAACTGTTTTACAGATCATGGGTGGATTGCAACAACCATCAAATGGTGAAGCGTTTTTATCTCCTGGATACACCGTCGGAATCTTGTTGCAAGAACCAGTTCTGGATGAGACCAAAACGGTTCTAGAAAATGTGCAAGAGGGTGTGGCAGAAACAATCGCTCTACTTAATCGCTTTAACGCAGTATCAGAGGAAATGGCTAGCCCAGATGCTGACTACGACAAATTATTAGCAGAGATGGGAACTCTTCAAGAGCAACTAGATCACCGCAATGCATGGGATTTAGATTCACAACTTGAACAAGCGATGGATGCACTTCGCTGTCCTGCGCCAGATGCTGATGTAAAGGTTTTATCTGGTGGAGAAAAGCGCCGCGTTGCTTTATGTAAGTTGCTCTTACAAGCACCTGATTTGTTGTTGCTTGACGAACCAACAAACCACTTAGACGCCGAATCTGTTTTGTGGCTCGAACAACACTTAAATAAGTACCCAGGCGCGGTCGTAGCGATTACTCACGATAGATACTTCTTGGACAACGTTGCGCAATGGATTCTCGAACTCGATCGTGGTCGTGCGTATCCATACGAAGGAAATTACACAACGTATCTTGAAACAAAGTCTGCTCGTCTTAAGGTTGAAGGCCAGAAAGATGCAAAGCGCGCAAAGCGTCTGGCAGAAGAACTCGATTGGGTTCGCCAAAATGCAAAGGGACGTCAGACAAAGTCCAAAGCACGTCTTGCTCGCTACGAAGAGATGGCAGCTGAAGCTGACAAGATGCGCAAACTCGACTTTGAAGAGATTCAGATTCCACCAGGACCACGTCTTGGAAATGTTGTTGTAGAAGTTGAACACTTATCAAAGGGATTTGGTGAACGCCTCCTGATTGATGATCTTTCATTTACTTTGCCACGAAACGGAATCGTTGGTGTTATCGGACCTAACGGTGCGGGAAAAACAACTCTCTTTAAAACGATTTTAGGTATGGAAACGCCAGATAGTGGCTCCGTAAAAGTTGGTGAAACAGTGAAGATTGCTTACGTCGATCAGTCACGTGGCGGAATTGATCCAAAGAAATCTCTCTGGGAAGTCGTCTCTGATGGTTTGGATTTCATCAAAGTTGGACAAGTTGAAATGCCATCTCGTGCATATGTCTCTGCATTCGGATTTAAAGGTCCTGATCAACAAAAGCCTGCCGGAGTTTTATCTGGTGGTGAAAGAAACCGTTTAAATCTTGCACTGACTCTTAAGTTAGGTGGCAATCTATTGCTGCTGGATGAGCCAACAAATGACTTAGATGTTGAAACACTTGGTTCTCTTGAAAACGCACTCCTCGAATTTCCTGGTTGCGCCGTTGTTATTTCCCACGATCGCTGGTTCTTAGACCGCATCACAACTCACATTTTGGCTTACGAAGGCGATTCGAAGTGGTTCTGGTTTGAAGGAAACTTTGAATCTTATGAAAAGAACAAGATCGAACGCTTGGGTGTCGATGCAGCACGTCCACACCGTGTTACATACAGAAAGCTCACTCGATAATGCGCCACACATCTAAAGTACATGTGCGTTGGGATGACCTAGATGCATTCGGACACATCAATAACGCAAAGTATTTAACGTACGCACAAGAAGCACGTTCAGATTTCACATGGTTCTCGCGCCAGAAAGCTGGCAAGACGCCTTTGCTTTTTGACATGGTGGTTGCACGCGCCGAAGTTGATTACATCGAACCCATTTATGACGGCGGTATGGACGTTGATTGTCAGATTTGGATCACACGCATCGGAAATGCTTCATTTGAAATGGAGTACGAGATCATTCATAAGGGCGTGATTCGCGCCCGAGTAAAAACTACTCAAGTGGCGGTTTCTGTTGAAACAAAGCGCTCTCGACCATTGAGCGATGAAGAGCGCGCATTCTTGGCTGAATATCTCGAGGAATCAAAGTAATTTAGTGAGCACTCTTTATGATGAAATTGGAAGCGAAGCATTTAAGCAATTAGTTTCACATTTCTACGCACTTGTTTCTATTAACCCAGTAATTGCACCTATGTATCCAAAAGATGATCTACATGGCGCTGCGCTTCGACTCAAGATGTTTCTAGAACAGTATTGGGGCGGACCCGGTACTTACTCAGAAGAGCGCGGGCACCCACGCCTTCGTATGCGTCATGCCGAATTTCATATTGATTCAAATGCGCGCGATGAATGGTTGGGGTGCATGAGAGAAGCTGTTGCTGATCTAAAGATTAGTGAAGATTTGAAGACGCAGTTATGGGAATATTTCGAAATGGCCGCACACGCCATGATTAATCAACCAGATTGAGAAAGATTACCAACCTTTAAAATTTCGCCATTTCGCAAGTACCAAAGGGTTCCGTTTTCATCGCGCACAGTGGTAATTCTCAAACCAACTTTTTCTACTCTTCCTTGTACATCTAGAACATCGACTTTATCGCCCACACCGTATTGATCTTCAATGAGCATAAAGATTCCAGAGAGAATATCGCGCACTAAAGTCTGAGCTCCAAGTCCGAGTGCAACTCCGATAACACCAGCGGATGCAATAATTGGACCAAGATTAAATCCGAATTCGCCAAGGATCATTGCAATAGCTAGTACCCAAATAATTGCGTTAAGGGTGCTAGATAAAACTGTTCCCGTTGTGCGTGCTCTCTCTTTTTGGCGTGAAACTGAATTGGCTGGACCAGGAATTAAATCGGCCGAGGCCAATCGATTCATGGCCCTATCAATTGCACGGCCACCAAAGTACTGAGTGAAAAGCGCCCCAGTGAATACCAGCAAAATGCGCAAGGGGGAGCCGTTAAACCACTCCCATGCCTGTTGCAATCCCTCGCTCATAAATCACACTCTAACGAAATTGACATGAAAAATTTGCTCTGAAATGCCCCCTAAGCGCAGGCTTTTGCGGCAAGATAAACCAATCGGTGCGAGCCACGTGCTGAGAATCGGAGTAACTATGTTGCGGACCTTGGTCTTAAATGCCACCTACGAACCATTGGGTGTTATTTCAGATCGTCGCGCACTGATTCTCTGCCTCAACTCCAGAGCAACAATGGTTGAAGATTCTGGAACAGTTTTGCGTTATTCATCTGGCGAAATCGCACTTCCTTCTGTTATTAGATTAAATAAATTTGTTCGTATTCCTTATCGTCACTCTGTTCCACTTTCGCGCCGAGCAATATTTGCCCGAGATGGTGGACGATGTGTTTATTGCACCGCACCTGCAACGTCTATTGATCACGTGATTCCGCGCAGTCGCGGAGGAGCCCACAATTGGGAGAACGTAGTTTCTGCTTGTCATCGCTGTAATCATTTGAAGGCTGATAAGCCACTTAAAGATTTAGGTTGGCGCTTGCGTACTCTTCCCCGCGAACCCGTCGGAGCTGCATGGAGAATCCTTGGGACTGGACGCACTGATAAGACGTGGTTGCCATACCTCGAACCATTTGGTGTGGCAGCAGCAACTGCCTAAATAACTTAGACTTATGAACATGATTAATCAAGAAGATGGGTTTATTCCTGGACCTGCGATGAGTGCGCTCGAAACAATCATTACATTCGTCGTCGTTCCGACAGTTATGTTTATTGTGATTTCGGTACTTACTTATGCTGGTACGGCTAAACGCAAGAAGAGCTCGAAGTCTGTTATTACTCACATCGAGTAATTTGAGTAATTAAGAATCCTTTTTCTGCGCACGAAGTGATCGTGCAAGCGCGTCTCGACCTTCAGTAATAACTCGACGAAGTGCATTTGGCGCATCTTTACCTGTGACATCTAGCCACTTTTGAGCCTTCGCCAATGTTTCATCAGTGACAATAAATGCAGGAAAGAGCATCGTTGCTGTTGTTTCGGCGATTTCATAACCCTTGGTGTTCCAGAGGTCGATCAGAATTGCAAAGTATCGATCGATAAATGGAGTCAGTAACTCAGATTGCAGTGCAACGTTAAATCCGCGGCATGTGTAAGCATGAATTGTGTTGCTTAGATTCTCTGTGGTGACCGAGTTAAATGCCTTCTCTTTTGCTTGCGCCGTCGGAATAGCTGCATGAGCAAGTGCTCCATATTGCTTTCCGTGCGCCGTGTTGTCCTTTGCCAGTTCTGCATCAATCTCTGTTGTGCCTAACAACCCGCGCTTAACGGCGCAGATAACTAAGTGCCAACGGAGTTCGGCATCAATTGTTAGGCCCTTAATAGAGCCATTGAGAATTTCAACAATTTCTCTGCTTTGCTCTGGCGTTACTGCGGATTCTGCGAACGCACGTGCAAATGCAAGTTGATGGTCACTTCCTGCGGCAGATGCTTTCAAGAACTTGTTAAGTGCATCAGAGACCTTTGCACGAAGAGCGGCGCGATGAGCTGGTGCTGCGTAGTGCCAAATAGCAGTATCGATATTTACATTCGTTGCAGAAACGATTGAAATATCTGACTCTGTTCCGAGAGCATTTAAAGCAATTGCAATGTAATCAGATGCACTGAGTTCGCCATCTCGAACTGAGTCCCACAGCGATGCCCAAATAAGTGCACGAGCGAGGGGTTCGTTGAGACCACCAAGATGCGATTTAAGTGTTGCAATTGAACGCTCATCAAATCTCAACTTTGCATACGTTAGGTCGCCATCATTGATTAAGACCAAGTCCGCTTCTTTTTCACCACGAAGCTCTGTTACTTCGGTCAGCGCACCCGCAATATCTAGTGCAACGCTCTTTCGTTTTACGAGTGCATCACCTGAAACATCAAAGAGTGCAACGCGCAAACGATGTGGGCGTAACTCTTTTGATCCCACAGGCATCGTTGGTGCTTCTTGTTTAATTGCAATCTTCTTATAGACGCCAGATTCAATGTCTATGTCTGGGCGCAGCGTATTTACTCCAGCGGTTTGCAGCCATGTTGCAGCCCAAGGCTTTAGATCACGGCCACTTGTTGCTTCTAGCTCGACCATCAAGTCATTAAGATTTGTGTTCTTAAATGCGTGCTTGGTGAAGTAAATACGAAGTCCCTTAATAAAGTTATCGCGACCCACGTGTTCGACTAATTGTTGAAGTACGGAAGCGCCTTTTGCATAGGAAATACCGTCGAAGTTTGTCTTCACGTCTTCGAGATCTTTCATCTCTGTAGCAATTGGGTGTGTGGTCGAAAGCTGATCTTGGCGATATGCCCAGTTCTTTCGTAGTGCGTTGAACTCTGTCCATGCAGTTGTGTACTTGGTTGCCTCACTCGTAGCCATGTACGAAGCCCATTCAGCGAAAGATTCGTTGAGCCACAAGTCTTCCCACCATTTCATGGTGACAAGGTCGCCAAACCACATGTGAGCCATTTCGTGAAGAATTGTGCTGGCACGACCCAAGTGTTTGCTCTCGGTTACTTTGCTTCTGAAAATCAACACATCTTCATGGAAAGTTACGCAACCAACATTTTCCATTGCGCCCCAGTTGTATTCGGCGACAGCGAGTTGGTCGTATTTACCAAATGGATAAGCCAGTCCGAAGGTCTTTTCGAAGTAAGCAAAACCTTCCTTGGTTACTCTAAAGATATTCTCCGCATCTACGTATTGAAAGAATGATTTACGCGCATAGATACCTAGTGGAATAGTTTTCTCGCCCACATATTCATCGTGAACGTGCTGGTATGGCCCAGCCACGATTGCCGTGACGTAGGTAGAAATCACTTGAGACTCTTTGAACTGAGTCAGTTTGTACTCTGATCCGATGTCTGTAACTGAATCAATGTCGTAATTGGAGATGACTTCCCAGTGCTTTGGCGTAATTGTGCTGATAGTAAAAGTAGCTTTTTGATCTGGTTGATCAAAACATGCGTACATCTGTCTAGCATCACCGGTTTCAAATTGCGTATAGAGATAGACCTCTCCATCTGCAGGATCTACGAAACGGTGCAGACCTTCACCCGTGTTTGAATAGATGCCTTCGATTTCTAGGCACAACTCATTTTCTGCAGCCAACGGTGGCAAGTGAATTGTTTGTCCGTCGTAATCCTTAACTTCAAATGCAACACCGTTAAGTGATGCCGAAATAACTCGTTTACCGAGAGCATCAATAAACGTGCTCTGTCCCGGCTTGAGTCCAGAGAACTTCACACACGTCTTTGCAATGAATGTTTGCGCGCTAGTCGTGAGATCGAGATCTATGCGATAGCTATGGGTTTTGACCAGAGAAGAGCGTGTTGCTGCTTCATCGCGGGTCAGATTTACTCCTGGCACAAGAACTCCTCAAAAACTTATCGTGTGTGATTTCAGGTTGATATCTAATCATGTAAGAGTTGCCCAGTGGAACGCCAAGAGAGTCAGAGTTCTGGAATCAAGAGCTTTCGATTACGTGGAAAGCGGATGACTCGAGCACAAAATGCCGCCCTCATTCGTTCGTGGGACCAATTTGGAATTGAGTTCGGAACAATCGTTGATACAAAGACGTTGTTTTCCAACGCCAAGGAAGTAATCGTTGAAATTGGATTTGGAATGGGCGATGCGACTGCTGAAATTGCCAAAGCCCATCCTGAAAATGGATACATTGCCATCGAAGTTCATCCACCTGGAATTGGAAAACTCCTGTCCCTGATTGAAGAACACGAGCTAACTAATGTGCGCATCATCGAAGGCGATGCGATTGAAATTCTCGAGACTATGTTTGCAGACCACAGCATCAATGGATTTCACTTATTTTTCCCAGATCCATGGCCAAAGCTCAAACACAACAAACGCCGAATTGTTAACGCCGAATTCCTTGCGCTGATTCACCGAAAGCTAAAAACAGGCGGTTACATAAACATCGCAACCGATTGGGTTCCATACGCAGAATCAATCCGTGATGTTTTTGCGGGCTCTGTTCAATTTACTGGGGGAGAAGTACCGCGTCCCGACTGGCGCCCGTATACAAAGTTTGAAGGTAAAGGATTAGCGAAAGATCATCGCGTCAGCGATTTTCATTACACAGCGAAAGACTAAATAGAACCCTTAGTTTCGAAATTTGAAACCTGACCAATACGTCGAACATGGCGCTCATCATTACTAAAGGGTGTCGCTAGAAAAACATCAATGAGCTCTTTGCAGACTTCGATTGGATGCATACGGCCACCAATTGCAATGACATTGGCATCGTTATGTTCGCGAGCTAATTTTGCAGTCTCAACGCTCCAGACAAGAGCAGCTCGAATTCCTTTTACTTTGTTGGCAGCCATTTGTTCGCCATTTCCAGAACCACCTAAAACGATTCCAAAAGAACCTTTTTCATTAGCAACGCCTTGCGCAGCCGGAATGCAAAAAACTGGATAGTCATCAAGTGCGTCATATACATGCGGTCCGTGATCTACAACGTCGTGACCAGAACTCTTAAGGTGTTCAACGAGTACGTTCTTTAATTCAAGTCCAGCATGATCACTTCCGATGTGTACGCGCATGGCGAAATACTCTCACGCGCACTGCTACAAAACGAAAGACCCGCCACTAATTTCTTAGTAGCGGGTCTTTCTTACCCGTAAGGAGGAGATACGAATACTTAGTTAGATGGCGCACCTAGCGGAGCTTGCGCTCTCATAGGTCCACCACGGCCACTCTTGCCCTTTACTGAGCTAATTTCTTGCGTCACGTGCGCAACAAGGCTAGCTTTCAAAGTAGTGGCTTGAGCAGATGTGATTTTTCCTGAAGCAACTTTTGCATCGATTTTCTTGGAATGTTCTGCAACGAGAGCTGCAATTAATGCATCTTTCTTATCTCCTGCGATTGCGGCAAGAGTTTCCCCTGCTTGCAATCGAGATTTGATTATTGCTGAATCAATTCCAAGCGTCGAAGAAATCAATGCATCCATCGCCGCACGATCTGGTCCACCAACCTTTGCAGGACGGTTAGCTTTTGCAGTTTCTGCTGCAGCTGTTACTGCGGCTTTAATTGCATCTGCTTGAACCTGAGTAATTGTTCCCTTAGTAACTAAACCAGACAGAATGGCATCTAACGCAGCAGTTGGTCCTGCCAGACTGCGTGCATTAGCGCTTGGTTGCGAAACCTTTGTCACTGACTTAGTTACAACTGTTCGCGCTGATTTTGTTGCAGCGTTTGCCGTTCCAAAACCACCAGCTGAAAGTGCAATAGTTGTTAGTACAACAGTTGCAATTGTTCTCTTTGACATTGACTGCCCCTTCGTCCCGTAAGAACTGTTAATGACCCCACGCCTTTAACTAGTTGTAATAAACCCCCACTTCCTCAAAATGGAAGGCGAGAATCCTGTGGGGTCCTTGTGAATTCTTTTGTGGCGAGCGCTACCTCTCTCACAACGCCGGTGTAGGGGTAGACCTATACGCGTGGAGCTAAGTAGAGCGAAGACTTAAGTTCAACTAGAAAGGCTCTTTCTCCATGAATAGTCCTCGTACTTTTATTCGGTTTGTTTCAATATTTTGCGCACTCTCACTTTTCGCTGTTCAGCCAGGTTTTGCAGCCACGAAATCCGTCACAAAGTTAAAGTCTGCAGGCAGAACAGCGAATTCAATTCCAAACACAATTCTCAACGGCACGAAAGCGCCAAGTAAATCCGTCGGAATCAATGGTGATTTTTACATTGATACAAAGAATCTGAATATCTATGGGCCCAAGAAAAATGCTTCATGGCCTGCTGCTATTTCTCTACGAGGTATCGCCGGAACAGATGGCAAAACAGGCACACCGGGCGTTGCCGGAACAGATGGCAAAACAATTACAAACACTTCAACAAGTGCGGGAACTGCAGGTGCACCAGGTGCAACAGGTTTAACTGGTGCAACAGGTTTAACTGGAGCTGCAGGATCTAGTGGCGCAGCCGGAGAAACAGGTGCAGCGGGTGCATCTGGAAGTGCTGGACCAGCGGGACCAACTGGTCCAGCAGGCAGCACAGGTGCAACTGGTGCGACAGGAGCTGCTGGTGCTTCTGGGTCATTAGGCGTGACAGTTTCTGACTTGGCGCCTTGGACTATTTCAACATCGACACCCGGTACAGGAACTTACTTTGCTGTGTTTCCGTTGCTACAGCCAGGTAAGAAGTACATGTTTACGATTATGGTAAATGCAACAAGAGTTAGGTTTCCTGGCGAAATCAAAGGAACAATTGTTCTAAATTCTGGCTTAACGGGATTGAAGAGCTCGCAAATAACGACATACTTCACAACTAATGCGGATGGATCTATTCATACAAGCGAAATAATGTTTCACGGAACTATTTCAGTCGGAGTAGATGTTGATTCAATTAAACTAACCGTTCTAGACACACGAGGAAACTCTTCTGTCGATCCGATTAGTTTTACGGGAGTTGCGTGGCTAACCGAAGTTGGTTCAATTACTTAGTAAAACTTTGGAGCGGGTGACCGGGATCGAACCGGCATGGCCAGCTTGGAAGGCTGGGGCTCTACCATTGAGCTACACCCGCATTTTTGATGCAGTCTTTGTGCTGGGCTTAGGTTACCTCTGCCTCAGTACGGTTATCGAATCGGGGCTAACGTTATCGCCTCGGTTAGCAAGGGTGAAAATCTCGTCTAGACTCACCACTTGCGCCTCGGGGCGTAGCGTAGTGGCTAGCGCGCCTGCTTTGGGAGCAGGAGATCGGGAGTTCGAATCTCCCCGCCCCGACCATACTTTTCAACTTACTTAAGTAACTTATATAAAAGGAGAACTTCGTGAAGAGCACGGTAGAAACACTTTCTCCAACCCGTGTTCGTTTAGATATCGAAGTTCCTTATTCAGAGCTCACACAACATGTTTCTGATGCATACAAGAAAGTTGCTTCACAAGTAAACATTCCTGGATTTCGTAAGGGAAAAATTCCTGCATCGATGATCGACCAACGCGTTGGTCGCGGAACTGTCATGGATGAGGCGATTAATTCAGCTCTGCCAGAGTTTTATAGCAAGGCAGCTCGCGAACACACCGTGCTCGTCATTGGACGTCCAACTGTGGATGTCAAAGAGTTCGTAGATAACGAGAAGTTAGTTTTCACTGTAGAAGTAGATATACGTCCAGAAGTTAAGTTGCCTGATTTTTCTAAGATTGAAATCAAGGTTGATACCGTTGTTGTGACCGATACAGATATCGCCGAACAGATTGACGAACTTCGCGCTCGCTTCGGAACTCTTAACGTAGTTGAGCGCGCAATCAAGAACGGAGATTTCCCAACTCTCGATCTTTTGGCTCGCATTAATGGCGAAGAAGTTGATGGTGGGAAAGCATCTGATATTTCATATGAAGTTGGCTCTAACCGAATGATTGATGGCTTAGATGATGCGCTCATTGGAATGAGTGCGGGGGATAAGAAAGATTTTGAAACACAACTCGTCGGTCAAGCCGAGGGCGAAAAAGGTGTTGTAGAAGTAGAAGTTAAAATAGTTAAAGAGCGCGAATTGCCACCGATGGATGATGCTTTTGCAAAGCTTGCATCAGAGTTCGACACATTAGATGAATTGAAAGCAGATTTTGCGACTCGTTTAGAGCGCGTTAAGAAGATGGAACAAGGCGCACAAGCACGTGATTTGCTCGTTGAAAAATTGTTGGCAGAGACAGAAATTCCTGTTCCTGACCTTCTTGTAGATGAAGAAGTAAATGAGCACCTAGCTGGTGAAGGTCGCCTCGAAGATGCCGAGCACCGCGCAGAAGTAGATGGACAAGTTCGTTCTTCGCTCAAGTCAGATTTCTTGCTCGATGCAATTGTGAAGGCAGAAGAAGTTCAAGTAACCGAACTAGAACTCACTGAGTATTTGGTTCGTACTTCACAGCGCTACGGAATGGCTCCAGAACAATTCGCTGAGCAATTGCAAAAAGCTGGGCAGATTCAACAACTCGTTGCAGAAGTTACCCGCGCCAAAGCACTTGCAGGAGTTCTTTCACGGATTGCGATTAAAGACGAATCCGGAGCAGTTATTGATCTAGAAGCCCTTGCTCCAAAGCCAGCTGCTGCAACTGAATAATCTCTGCGCTCTGAGCGAACATCACCTATTTCACGCGCTTAATTGCACATATTGGGAAGAATTTTTCTGCTGACATTGTTAAGGTCACTACAGGTAAATAAATATCAGGAGGATCGCACGTGGAGCACATGAACCCGCAAACACCGCAGGTTGTTGCGCAAGCATCGCCAGCATCAATGGGTGGATTAGACGAACAGGTCTACAGCCGTTTACTCCGTGAGCGAATTATTTTTCTAGCGGGCCAAGTTGAAGACAACATGGCTAACGCAATTTGTGCACAAATTCTTTTGCTAGCTGCAGAAGATTCAGAAAAAGACATCTTCCTTTACATCAACTCACCAGGCGGATCCATTACAGCCGGTATGGCGATTTATGACACCATGCAATATGTAAAAAATGATGTTGCAACTGTTGCAATGGGAATGGCTGCATCAATGGGTCAGTTCTTGCTTACAGCTGGTGCTCCAGGAAAACGTTACGCACTTCCAAATGCACGCATCTTGATGCACCAACCACTCGGTGGAATCGGTGGAACAGCAACTGATATTCGAATTCAAGCTGAGAACATGGCAGCAATTAAGAAGAAGATGGCCGAACTTATTGCGCACCACACTGGACAGAGCGTTGACAAAATTACTGCAGATTCAGATCGTGATCGTTGGTTTACAGCAGAAGAAGCCAAGGAATATGGATTCGTAGATCAAATTGCACAATCAGAGGGTCAAGTTTCAGGCAATGCAGGGAAGGCGAAATAATGAATAACATTCCAGAGATTACAAATCGCTATGTTCTTCCGACTATCGAAGAAAAAACTGCATACGGATATAAGCGCTTAGATCCATACACAAAGTTATTCGAAGAGCGCATTATTTTCCTAGGACAACCAATTGATGACACTGTTGCCAACGATGTTATGGCTCAGTTACTAACGCTCGAATCAATGGATCCAGATCGCGACATCATGATTTACATCAACTCACCTGGTGGATCATTTACTGCGCTGACTGCAATTTATGACACGATGCAATTTGTTCGTCCAGACGTCATGACTATCTGTCTTGGCCAAGCAGCATCTGCTGCAGCTGTTCTTCTTGCAGGAGGAGCAAAGGGCAAGCGCTATGCGCTCGAGAATTCACGAATCATGATTCACCAACCATCATCAGAAGGTGGCGGTCAGGCATCTGATATCGAAATTCAAGCACGCGAAATTCTGCGCATGCGCACACTGCTCGAAGAGTTAATCTCTCGTCACTCAACTCGTTCACCAGCAGAAATTGCTGCAGATATCGAACGTGACAAGATTCTTACTTCAGCAGAAGCAGTCGAGTACGGTCTAATTGATCAAGTTCTTGCTAGCCGCAAAGCTAAGGCTCAGTAATAACTTTTTCGCTTGATTATTCTCTCGGCGAACACGGTAAAGCTTCTTTATCCCGCGTATTCACGCGCCTTCAATCTATTCTTATCTACTAGACGTTCCCAGAAATTTCCCCCAATGGGAACAAAGGAGTGAAATGACACGCATCGGCGAGACTAGCGATCTGCTGAAATGTTCCTTCTGCGGTAAAACTCAGAAGCAAGTCAAGAAATTAATTGCCGGTCCTGGTGTTTACATCTGCGACGAGTGCATTGAACTCTGTAACGAAATTATTATTGAAGAGCTTGCAGAAGCAGGAACTCTCGGACTTACCGAACTTCCAAAGCCTGCAGAAATTTTTGAATTCCTCGATCAATACGTAATCGGACAAGACCGTGCAAAGAAGTCACTCTCTGTTGCCGTCTACAACCATTACAAGCGCGTTCAATCAGGAGATTCAAAGCGCGAAGACTCTATTGAATTAGCAAAGAGCAATATTTTGCTTCTTGGCCCAACAGGTTGCGGAAAAACTCTGATGGCGCAAACCCTTGCTCGCATGCTTAACGTTCCTTTTGCTATTGCTGATGCAACTGCTCTGACCGAAGCAGGATACGTCGGTGAAGATGTTGAAAACATTTTGCTCAAGCTATTGCAGGCTGCAGATTACGATGTAAAGAAAGCCGAAACCGGAATTATCTATATCGATGAAATCGATAAGGTCGCACGCAAATCTGAAAACCCATCAATTACTCGCGATGTTTCCGGCGAAGGTGTTCAACAAGCACTTCTGAAAATTCTAGAAGGCACTGTTGCATCTGTTCCGCCACAAGGTGGACGCAAGCACCCACATCAAGAATTTATCCAAATTGACACAACAAATGTTCTCTTCATTGTTGGTGGAGCATTCGCTGGCCTTGAAAAGATTATTGAAAGCCGCAGCGGATCTGCTGGCGTTGGCTTTAATGCAACACTTCAGAGTGAAGCAGAAAAGAACCGTCGCGATATCTTTGCTGACGTAATGCCAGAAGATTTATTGAAATTTGGAATGATTCCCGAATTCATTGGCCGTCTTCCAGTTATCACAAGCGTTGAAAACTTAGATAAGCCAGCTCTTATGCAAATTCTTACTGAGCCAAAGAACGCACTCGTAAAGCAATATCAGCGTCTATTTGATATCGATGATGTCGAATTAGAAATAACACCAGAAGCTCTCGATGCAATTGCAGAACTTGCACTAAAGCGCGGTACAGGTGCTCGTGGACTTCGTGCAATTCTTGAAAGCGTTCTACTTGGTGTCATGTATGACGTTCCAAGTCGCGCCGATATTGCAAAGGTGATCTTGACGCACGAATGCATTAGTGATGGCGGCCTCCCAACTTTGATTGCTCGCACAGGAGATATTCCTAAGCGGGGTGCACGTCGTGATAAAGGTCAAGAAGAGAAGAGCGCATAATCTAGACTGCTCCACATGAGTCAGTCAGACCGCGAACTCGCATCGACCTTTGTACCGGCCGATATCGAAGCGCCACTTTATGAAAAGTGGATGAAGGCTGGCTATTTTACAGCTGATGCCAAATCTGACAAACCGCCATACACAATTGTTATTCCGCCACCGAATGTAACTGGCGTTTTACATATCGGTCACGCACTCGATCACACTTTGCAAGATGCACTCATTCGCATGAAGCGAATGAAAGGTTTTGAAGCACTGTGGCTGCCGGGCATGGATCACGCAGGTATTGCAACGCAAAATGTTGTTGAAAAACAATTGGCAGCAAGTGGTAAATCTCGACACGATCTAGGACGCGAAGAGTTTGTTAAAAAAGTATGGGAATGGAAAGCCGAATCTGGTGGCGCAATTCTCGGACAGATGAAAAGACTCGGCGATAGCGTTGATTGGTCTCGAGAAGCATTCACAATGGATGAAAATCTATCCAAAGCAGTTCTCACAATTTTCAAGAAACTCTATGACGCAGACTTAATTTATCGCGCTGAAAGAATCATTAACTGGTGCCCACGTTGTTTAACGGCGCTTTCCGATATCGAAGTAGAGCACCAAGATATCGATGGAGAGTTTGTTCAGATTACATATGGTGATCCAGGTCAGACACAAATCAGTATCGCAACCACACGCCCAGAAACCATGCTTGGCGATGGCGCCGTTGCTGTTAACCCAGATGATCCACGTTATAAAGATTTAGTTGGCAAAGAAGTGAAACTTCCATATGTCAACCGAATGATTCCAATTATTGCCGATGAACTAGTAGATCCAGAGTTCGGAACCGGCGCTGTAAAAGTAACTGCAGCTCACGATCCAAATGACTTTGAAATGGCGATGCGCCATAACGTGCCAATGGTTGTCATCATGAATGAGCACGGCGTTATGTCTGGCACAAATACACAATTTGATGGAATGGATCGATTCGAAGCGCGCAAAGCAGTTGTCGAACAACTACGCGCCGATGGTCGAATCGGTTGGGAAAAACGTCCTTACTCACACTCAGTTGGCCACTGCCAACGATGCGCAACAATCGTTGAACCTCGTCTATCTCTGCAGTGGTTCGTAAAGGTTGCACCACTTGCAAAAGCAGCAGCGGATGCGGTTCGCGATGGTCGTGTAAAAATCGAACCAAAAGAGATGGAACCACGTTATTTCGAATGGGTCGATAACATGCACGATTGGTGTATCTCCAGACAGTTGTGGTGGGGTCACCGAATTCCTGTCTGGTACGGACCAAATGGTGAAGTATTAGTTGTTGGTCCAGATGAAAAAGCACCGAGTGGTTACACGCAAGATCCTGATGTATTAGATACCTGGTTCTCATCTGCACTCTGGCCATTTTCAACTCTTGGTTGGCCGGCACAAACGGATGACTTAAAGAAGTTTTACCCAACCAGTGTTCTTGTAACTGGTTATGACATTCTCTTTTTCTGGGTAGCACGCATGATGCTCTTTGGTTTGTTTGCAATGGATGGCAAGCAACCATTTCACACGATTGCACTGCACGGATTAGTGCGCGATCAATTTGGTAAGAAGATGTCTAAGAGCCGTGGAAACACAATTGATCCAATCGAGTTTATGGATAAGTACGGAACCGATGCACTTCGCTTCACTCTGGCTCGCGGTGCAAATCCAGGAAAAGATCAGGCACTGGCCGAAGATTGGGTCGGCGGTTCCAGAAACTTTGCAACCAAGTTATGGAATGCAACTCGTTTTGCAATGATGAATGGCGCCACTATTCAAGGCGAACTTCCTGCAACATCATCGCTTAATGGTGTTGATAAGTGGATTCTTTCAAGACTCTCAGAGACTATCTCTGAAGTTGATTCACTCCTTGAGTCTTACGAATTTGCACGCGCATGTGATCGCATTTATCACTTTGCTTGGGATGATCTCTGTGACTGGTATCTCGAGCTTTCAAAGGAAACATTTGCATCAGGGGATTCAAAAAATACCCAGCGAGTACTGGGTCACGTCTTAGATCAGCTACTGCGATTGATGCACCCCTTTATGCCATATATAACCGAAGAACTATGGACAACACTGACCGGGGGAGAGTCACTCGTTATTGCGCAGTGGCCAACAGCAAACTCCTCACACATCGATAAAGACAGTGAAAAAATTATTGCGAGTATTCAGGAAGTTATTACCGAAGTTCGTCGATTTAGAAATGACCAAGGAATTAAGACATCTGCCAAGATTCCTGGACGTTTCTTGGCGCCAGCAGAGTTTGCTCCGTATGAAAGTGCAATGCGCTTTGTTCTTAAGCTCGAAAGTGGTGACTTCACTCCAAGTGCGCAATTACAAGTTGGTTCTGTGAAAGCAGAATTCGATTTGACCGGCGCCATCGATGTTGCCGCCGAACGTGCTCGGCTCACGAAGGATCTAGCGACTGCTCAAAAGGATCTTGAAACAGCTAATGTAAAACTCAACAATCAAGGCTTTATGGCTAAGGCTCCGATTGAAGTTGTCGCAGAAATCAAAGAGCGTTTGGTTAAGACAAGTGCGGATATCGAACGCATCACATCACAACTCAATTCATTGCCGGCGCAATAATTTATGAGCGCAGACGATAACGCTCGCATAGATGCAATTGAGCAGGCACTGCTTGCTAGATGGCCCGAAACTCGAATTTCTCCAACGCTCGATCGCATTGCGGCACTGACAGACATTCTTGGGTCACCACAACTGACATATCCAACAATTCATGTTGGCGGCACAAACGGAAAAACAACTACATCGCGAATGATTGACTCGCTCTTATTTGAAATGGGATTACGCACCGGTCGCTTTACCAGCCCACATCTAGAGAGCTATCTTGAAAGAATCTGCATTAATGGCGCAAGTATTGATCCACAATCGGCAATATTTGCATATAACGACATTGCTCCTTATTTGGATTTAATGGATACAAAGTTTGAAAATCCCATTTCTTTCTTTGAAGCCATTACCGCAATGGCTTTTGTTGCATTTGCCGAACATCCTGTCGATATCGGAATTATTGAAGTGGGTATGGGCGGGCAATGGGATGCAACAAATGTTATTGATGCAGATGTTTCCGTAATCATGCCAATTGGTTTAGATCACATGGAATATCTTGGAAATACGCTGGGCGAAATTGCTCAAACAAAAGCCGGGATTATTAAAGCAGGTGGATTTATTGTGATGGCAGAACAGAAACCGGAAGCGGCTAAAGAGCTATTGCGTAAAGCAGCCGAAGTTGAAGCAGACATTGCTCGTGAAGGAATTGAGTATTCATTGGACTCCCGCGCTATCGCTGTTGGTGGGCAGATGATTTCAATCAATGGTGTAAATCAAAAGTACGATGAAATTTTCTTACCTCTGCACGGTCGCCATCAAGCAACCAATGCTGCATCAGCCCTTGTGGCTGTTGAAGCATTCTTTGGAGAACAAGCGCTAGATCCAGACGCGGTGCGTGCAGGTTTTGCCAACGTAAAGTCTCCGGGCCGATGTGAAGTTGTACATCGTGATCCAACTGTTATTTTGGATGCAGCTCACAATCCTCATGGCGCCCAAGCACTCGCACAGACACTTGTTTCTGAATTTACTTTTGATGACACCATCGGAGTTGTTGGCATTTTCGGCGACAAGGATGCACAGGGAATTCTTGAATCCCTCGAACCAGTACTTAACTCAATAATCGTGACTGCAAGTTCGTCTTCGCGCGCAATGCCAGTCAAAGATCTAGAAGATCTTGCTCGAAAGATATTTGGGGCGGACAGAGTCTTTAGCAACGACACATTAGAGGGTGCCCTCAAGCGAGCAGTTGATGATGCCAAGCGTCCATTAAGTGATGACAGTGTCGGAATTGTTGTGACTGGTTCTGTTGTCACAGTCGGCGAGGCACGTTCAATTCTGCGTAGAATGTTTACAAAAGAGGATTAAGATTTAACTATGCGCATGCTGGCTTCCTCAGTTCTTGTTATGGAATCTTTTGTGATGGGATTTGCATTGTTGCTTGCAATGAAGGATCACTCTTCCTCGGTTTTAATTTATGGCGGCGTCATTGCCATTATGTGTTTACTCGCTCCTGGTTTACTCAAGAAGAAAATCGGCTGGATTCTTGGTTGGATTTTGCAAGTAGCAATTCTTGGCTACGGCTTTGTCGTGACTTCAATGTTTATCGTCGGGGCGATTTTCTTGGGGTTATGGATAGCGGCCATTCTTGTGGGCAGAAAGGGCGAAGCCGCCCGCGCAGCGCTGCTGGCTGCGGGCCCTCCAAATGCCTAATAGACTAGGCGAGTGAGTTCCGAAAAAACCTTAATCCTGATCAAGCCCGATGGCGTTCGCCGTGGTCTTGTAGGTGAAGTTATTTCTCGAATAGAGAAAAAAGGTTATTCCGTTACAGCACTTCGTATGTTGAATGCAGATCGTGCATTACTTGAAAAGCATTACGCAGAGCACAAAGGAAAACCTTTTTACGAACCACTTTTAGAGTTCATGACATCGGGACCGATTGTCGCAATGGTCGCTGAAGGAAATCGCGTTATCGAAGGATTTCGTTCACTCGCAGGTGCAACTGATCCAACAGTTGCAGCGCCAGGAACAATTCGTGGAGATCTTGCACGCGACCAAGGAACCAAAGTTGTACAGAACATTGTTCACGGATCTGATTCACCTGAATCAGCTGCTCGTGAAATAGCTATTTTCTTTGAAGGGAAATAAATGAGTAACAAAATGTCATTCATCGGCCGAGATATGGCTGTGGATCTAGGAACTGCTAACACGTTGGTTTATGTGCGCGGTCGTGGCATTGTTCTCAACGAGCCGAGCGTTGTTGCTGTTAATCAAGACACCGGTGGAATTTTGGCCGTAGGTCTTGAAGCAAAGAAGATGATTGGCCGTACTCCTGGAAACATCGTTGCAATTCGCCCGCTAAAAGATGGTGTGATCGCTGACTTTGATACAACAGAGCGCATGTTGCGTTACTTCATTCAAAAAGTTCACCGTCGTCGTTATTTAGCTAAGCCTCGTATCGTTGTGTGCGTTCCATCAGGCATTACAGGTGTCGAACAGCGCGCAGTAAAGGATGCTGGCTATGCAGCCGGTGCCCGTAAGGTCTACATCATTGAAGAGCCAATGGCAGCAGCAATTGGTGCTGGTCTTCCAATTCACGAACCAACTGGAAACATGGTTGTTGACATTGGTGGCGGTACAACTGAAGTCGCTGTTATTTCACTAGGTGGAATTGTTACATCACTTTCAATCCGAGTAGGTGGAGATGAACTCGATCAATCAATTATTAACTGGGTAAAACGCGAATTTTCATTGCTTCTTGGTGAGCGCACCGCAGAAGAAATCAAAATGGCGATTGGTTCTGCCTACCCACTTCCAGGTGAAAATGATGCTGAAATTCGCGGTCGAGATCTAGCAACAGGTCTTCCAAAGACAATCGTTGTATCAGCTGCAGAAATTCGTAAAGCGCTCGAAGAGCCAGTAAATGCAATTATCAACGCTGTAAAGAGCACGCTAGATAAGTGTCCACCAGAGTTAGCGAGTGATCTTATGGATCGCGGAATAGTTCTTACAGGTGGCGGTGCACTTCTTAAGGGACTCGATGAGCGTCTTCGTAAAGAGACTGGAATGCCAATTCACGTTGCAGAGCGTCCGCTCGATGCAGTCGTAGAAGGTTCTGGAAAATGTATTGAAGAGTTCGAAGCCCTTGAAAAGGTTTTGATCTCTGAGCCTCGTCGATAGGAATTTAGCGCAATGCGTTATGGCGGCGAAGGACGCGCTCGCCTCCTACTCATTATTCTCATCGTTACCTCTCTGCTTTTAATCACTCTTGATTTACGCGGAGTTAAGGTTCTAGATGGAGTGCGCAGCGGCACACAGAATATCCTGGCCCCTTTCCAAAAAGCCGGCACAACAGTTGTTTCACCATTTCGCAATTTCTTCAGCGATATCACACAGCTTGGACGAACTCGAAGTGAAATTGAGAAACTGAAGTCTGAGAATGCTCAATTACGCACAAGAATAATTGAGCGAAAGAATGCTGATGCAGAGTTAAATCAACTCAAATCAGTCCTTGATCTTGCTGGTCGAGCTAGTTATAAAGTCATCGCAGCTCGTGTGATTTCACAGGGATCGAGTACGAGTTTTTCTGAAACCATAACAATCGATGTCGGAACATCATCTGGCGTTCGCCAAAACATGAGCGTTGTATCAGGTGAGGGCTTAGTTGGTGTAGTTCAAGCTTCTAACCTCAACTCAGCCCTTGTTATGTTGGCTACTGATCCAGATTTCAAAGTGGGAGTCAGAATTGCTGGTTCGCAACAAATTGGAATTCTTTCAGGAACAGGTTCTAAACGAGCTTCCTTACAACTACTAGATAATCAAAATGTTGTAAAAGTAGGCGATGTTTTACTCGCGCGTGGAAGTAAGAATAATCGACCATTTGTTCCTGGAATTCCGGTTGGTTATATAAGTGCTGTCGATAACAGTGCGGGTCTAGTAGCTCAAACAGCCACTGTCACTCTTTACCCTAATTATTCGGCACTCGGTGTTGTCAGCGTTGTACTGAGTGCCGGTAAAAATAATCCTGGTGACGCACTTGTTCCAGCTGCGCCACAACCAACTCCAGTTCCGACCGTAACAATTTATGCAACTCCTTCTCCTAGCGCCACCAGTGAAAGTGCAAAGTAGTTCTTAGATGCTTCTCAGGCAATTTTCAATCTCATCACTCATTTTTTTCATTGCTTTTTTAATTCAAGAGAGCCTCATTAATCAACTTCGTTTACCTGGTGGAGGATTCTCACTTCCGTTGCTGACAGCGCTTATTTGGGCAGCGTTGAGTACACCGATTGTTGGCGCACTCTGTGGATTCGTTTCAGGTTTCTTCTTAGATTTATCTCAGAGCTCAAGTTCTGCGATGGGCCACTGGACTTTAATCATGATCCTGGCTTGTTACGCGGTAGCGTTTTTAGGTTCTGGAAATGACAATGTTCGTGGCAACCCGATTACAAATGTTTTCCTAGTCTCAGCTGCATCAGTGGTTACACTCTTAGCCTTTGTGCTGACCGGATTATTGCTGGGCGTTTCTACCGGGGGAATCTCTCGAATCGCATTTACCATTTTTGTAAATGGTGTTTGGGCGCTGCTAGTCACACCACTCATTCTTCCAATCCTTAGTAAAATGCACTTAGCAATCTTTGGAAACAAGGCTCATCTATGAATCAGAGAGCTCGTTTAAGTCTGCTCGTAGTTCAGATTTTTATTCTTACTCTTATGGTCGCTCTTCTTGGCCGACTCTTTTATCTGCAAGTTGCCGCAGCTCCAAGATATAAAGATGCCGCGCTGAGTATTCAAAGTCGCGATGTCATTAATCCAGCAACTCGTGGATTAATTGTTGATTCATCCGGAGTTCCTCTGGCCCTTAACCGCGTAGGTCTAGCGATTACTGTAGATCGCATTGCTTTGGATAAGCAGGCCGATAAAGGCGTAAATGTATTGGCCAGAGTTTCTTCACTGCTTGGACTTTCATATGATGATGTTTATAGAGGAACTCGTTTGTGCGGTGAATTACCGAAAAATGACAAAGCAGGATGTTGGACTGGTTCGAGATATCAACCAATTCCAATTACCAAAGAAGCGGATCCTGAGATTGCACTGCAGATCGTCGAGCGAACATCTGAGTATCCAGGAATTGGTGCAGCACCGATTGCAATCAGAAATTATCCAGGTTATGCAGGTGCTAATGCAGCCCATGAATTAGGTTATATCGGACCGGTTACTGAAGAAGATTTATCTGGTCAAAATGGCCGTTCGTATTACCGAAGTGAAACTATTGGAAAAACTGGTTTGGAATTTCAGTATGACTCTTTTTTACGTGGAACTCCCGGTATTAGAACTGTCATAGTTGACCGTAAAGAATCCATCACTCGCGTAAGCCAAAACACTGCACCAATAAGTGGCAATCACGTCGTCACTAGTTTGGATGTTCGCTTGCAAGCAGGTGTGGAAAAAGCACTCGCTGATGCAGTTGGTCGAGCACGAGCCAGCGGATATCCAGGTGACTCAGGCGCCGCTGTTGTTATGGATATTCGAAATGGACAGATTTTGGCGATGGCTTCATACCCAACGTATGATCCAAATTCATGGGAAAAAGGTTTATCAGTTAAGGATGCAAAGGCGCTTTTCAGTGAAAAGAATAATGTGCCTGCGTTATCTCGACCTTTGCAAGGTTTATTTGCCCCTGCATCAACTTTCAAAGCTGTCTCACTAGTTGCAGCAGCAAATGCTGGATATAACCTCAATGCAACCTATAACTGTCCATCAGAGACCCAAATTGGCACTCGCGCTTTCCAAAACTTTGATAGCAAAGCACTCGGGCGCATGAATATGAAACGCGCTATGGCGGTCTCTTGCGACACCATCTGGTATCAAATTGCTTATGACGAATGGGTTAGAGATGGTGGATTAAAGCCAAAATCAAATCCAAATGATTATTTCTTTAAGGCTGCACAAGGCTTTCAGGTAAACAAAAAAACCGGAATTGATATGCCTTCTGAATCAGCAGGGCGTTTAGCAGATCGACAGTGGCGCAAGGATTGGTATGCCGATAACAAAGATTTTTACTGTAACTATAAAGATCGTGCAAAAAAGAGCCAGCTCACTCCATTTCTAATCGAATTAGCGCGCGAAAATTGTCTAGATGGTGACAAAATTCGTGCAGGCGATGCTGTTAACTTCTCGATTGGACAAGGTGACACAGTAATTACACCTCTGAAATTAACTCAGATGTATGCAGCTCTTGGTAATGGTGGAAAAATCTTGCGTCCAACTCTTGCCAAGGCAGTTGTTTCAACTGATGGAAAGGTAATTAAGAGAATCGCCCCTAAGCAACTTGGTACTTTGCCCGCAACTCCGGCTACGCTGAAATTGTTAGATGCCTCGTTTCGAGAAGTTGTTACATCAGGAACAGGAGCAGGTGCTTTTGCAGGCTTTCCTGTAGCAATCAGTGGCAAAACCGGAACAGCACAGGTCTTTGGTAGAAATGCGAATGGTTCCTTAAAAGCAGATACATCCTGGTTTGCATCCTACGGTCCTACAGAAAATCCGCGATATGCAGTTGTCATGATGGTGAGCCAAGGCGGTTTTGGTGCATCTGTCAGCGGTGTTGGTGTACGCAAAATTTATGAAACTTTATTTGGTGTCACGGGATCAAAAGTGGATCCAACTAAAGCTATATTTCCTGGAGGAAAGCCACCAGTGACAATTCCAAAGATTTCACCCGCTACGAAATTGAAGGAGGACTAATGAGTTCTCTATCGTCGCGAAGTATTTATCGCCGCAGATCACGTGGCTCAATTTTTGCTGGCTTTGATCCAATTTTAACGAGTGCCGTTGCTGCCCTGCTTGTTATTGGAACATTACTCGTCTACGCCGCTACACGAAATTGGTATGCGGCAAATAATTTAGATCCTGAGTATTACTTAAAGCGCCACGTTCTCAACATTTTGATTGGGTTATTGCTTGCGTGGGGCACGACGATTATTGATTACCGTTTATTGCGCGCATACACCCCAATATTCTGGGGCGTAGGAGTAATTGGATTGATTATTGTTTTAATTCCAGGTCTTGGACTTGAGGTCAATGGTGCACAGGCGTGGATTGGTTTACCTGGTGGCTTTCAAATTCAACCCGCTGAATTAGCAAAAATTTCGATTATTGTTGGTATGTCTTTGATTCTTTCTGAGCGAACACACGACAGTAATGAACCAACTACAAGAGATGTATTGCAGGCACTGCTTGTGGCAGGCATTCCAGTCCTGTTTATTCTGCTCCAACCCGATATGGGTACAGTTTTCATTATCAGCGCATCTGTCGTCACCATCATCGCAATTTCAGGTGCTCCATCGCGTTGGGTAGTTGGCTTAATTCTGGTTGCTGTTTTGGGTGCGTTTGGAGCAACAAAAACCGGAGTCATCAATTCATATCAAGTAAATCGCCTTCAATCATTTGTAAATCCAAATGCTGACACACTGGGAACCGGATATCAACTCCGCCAAGCACGCATTACCGTTGGCTCCGGTGGTTTCTTAGGAACCGGATTATTTGAGGGACCACAAACAAATGGTCGCTTTGTTCCTGAACAACAGACTGACTTTATTTTCACTGTGGCCGGTGAACAACTTGGATTTGTTGGAAGCGCAGGAATTTTAATTCTCTACTTGATCATATTAATGCGAGCTTTTTCAATTGCTCGAAGAGCCAACGATCCATACGGGCGACTGGTAGCAACAGGTATTACTGCGTGGTTTGCATTTCAAATATTTGAAAATATTGGAATGACACTGGGATTAATGCCAATGACTGGTGTTCCTTTGCCCTTTCTCTCATACGGTGGCTCAAGCATGTTTGCAACATTGATTGGATTTGGTTTATTGCAAAATGTGCACGCACGTCACCGCTGATTTGTAGCCATTTACGCTCAATTCGCGCCTTACTTGGGTTTAATCCAGAAATCTGCCATACTTTCATCACAGTTCAGCGCGGCTCGCGAGCACTTCGCGGTACACGCCAAGCGCGAACTCACAGAAGATTTGCTTGACGAGTTAGTTCTTTTCGAAGTTCGAAACAATTCAAGCCAGAGCGCGTTTAATTAAACGCATAGAGGATTTGGTGCCATGGCTATTGAGCCAAAAACGCCGCGCAAGCGTGCGGCTAAGAAAGCTAGTTCGAAAAAATCTGAGTCAGTAGAAAGTTCTGACGCGCCAGAAACCAAGAGTGCGACAAAGAAGAAATCTGCGTCGATTCCAGTTCCGATGTTTCAAGCAGCACCGGCAGCAGAAAAAGCTGCACGCCCTGCAAAGAAAGCTGCGCCAGAAGTAGTGGCTGAAGATTCAGGTGAAGATGATTCACGCGCAGGCAGAAATCGCCGTCGCCGTCGTGGTGGACGTGGTCGCCGTAAAGGTGGAGCAGATTCTGCTGAAACACAGAGTGAGAATTCAACAACACCATCTGCGGAAGATTCTGAAGAGTCAACAACTCATCGTCGTCGCCGTCGTCGCCGTGCATCAGGTGAAGGCGTTGTTCCAGGAGAAACCGTTGAAGAAGATGGCGTAATTACAGTTGTTAAAGTTCGTGAAGTTCGCGAAAAAGCTCCACGAGTAGAAGCACGTCGTGGCCGCAGAGATCGCGCAGAACGTCCCGAGCGCCGTGAATATCGCGAACCGTATCGCCGTCGCGGCACAATCATTACGGATTCTGAATTCTTAGCCCGACGTGAAAATGTCGATCGCGAAATGGTTGTCCGTCAGATTGATGACCGCATCCAAATTGCAGTAATCGAAGACAAAGTAATGGTCGAGCATTACGTCAACCGAAATAGCAACGTTTCATACGTCGGAAACGTCTATCTCGGTCGAGTTCAAAACGTATTGCCTTCCATGGAAGCGGCTTTCGTAGATATTGGTAAGGGCCGTAACGCTGTGTTGTATGCAGGTGAAGTGAATTGGGATGCTGCCGGCATTTCTGAATCTGAACCACGCAAAATTGAAATGGTTTTGAAAACAGGACAGCCTGTACTTGTTCAGGTAACAAAGGATCCAATTGGCCAAAAGGGTGCACGTTTAACTAGCCAAATTTCTCTTCCTGGTCGTTACGTTGTTTATGTTCCTGGTGGTGGAATGAGTGGCATCAGCCGCAGCCTTCCAGAGCAAGAGCGCAATCGCCTTAAAGCAATTTTGAAAGATTTAATCCCTGAAGGAGCTGGCGTAATTGTTCGTACAGCTGCAGAAGGTGCAAGTGAAGAAGAAATCACGAGTGACGTAGCCCGTTTGAAATCTCAATGGGAAGATATTTATCAGAAATCTGAGAATCCAAACTTCCACGCACCCGCTGCTCTTTACTCTGAACCAGATCTTGCTGTCCGAGTTATCCGCGATATCTTCAACGAAGACTTCCGTAAGCTCACAGTTCAAGGCAGTCAGGCCTATGAAGAAATCAGCAACTACCTTGGATTTATTGCTCCTGAATTAGTTTCGAAGTTGGAAAAATACACTGGCACCGGAGATTTATTCGCCGAGTATCGCGTAGAAGAACAATTATCAAAAGCATTCGATCGCAAGGTTTATCTGCCTTCAGGTGGGTCACTCGTAATCGATCGCACTGAAGCGATGATTGTTATTGACGTGAACACAGGTAAATTCATCGGTAAGGGCGGCAACCTCGAAGAAACCGTTACCAAAAACAACCTTGAGGCAGCAGAAGAGATTGCACGCCAACTTCGCTTACGCGACTTAGGCGGAATCGTTGTCATTGACTTCATCGATATGATTCTTGAATCAAATCGCGAAGCAGTTCTACGCAGACTTGTTGAATGTCTTGGACGCGATCGCACCAAGCACCAAGTTGCAGAAGTTACATCTCTTGGTTTAGTTCAGATGACTCGTAAGCGCGTTGGGCAAGGACTTATCGAAGCATTCTCAACAACATGTGATTCATGTTCTGGTCGCGGAATCCATATCCACACAGAACCTGTGAAGATGAAGGCACCGATGCCACAAGTTAATTCTCAATCAGCATCACATGAAGATGTTGAAGAAGAAGCGGCAACTGCGCACGAATTTATAGAAGTTCAAAATGATGATGCACCTGATAATTCAGCAGAAAAGAAGGGCTCAAAAATCGGTGGCCGCAAACGCCGTCGTGCAGTGAGTACTGGAGTAGTCACTCCTGGCTCTGCCGAATGAGCATAAATCCCGACTCAGTTTGACCCACGGGCACGGTTCTCCGTACCCTTAGCGCCTGCCCGCTTCGCACTCTGTGCGCAGCTGGCCTTACGAAGTGGAGTAGTTACGTGTACGCAATCGTGAAAGCTGGCGGACGCCAGGAGAAAGTCACTGTTGGAGAGACAATTCTTGTCGATCACCTTGATAGCAAGAGTGGATCAACAGTTTCATTTTCTGCCGTTCTAGTTGTCGATGGCGCAACTGTTACTTCAGACCCAAAGGCACTCTCTTCAGTCAAAGTAACTGGTGAAGTTATTGATGACGTAAAGGGTCCAAAGATCGATATCTTGCGTTACAAGAACAAGACCGGTTATCGCCGTCGTCAAGGTTTTCGTGCGCAACATACTCGCGTAAAAATTACAGCAATCAATATCTAGCCGATACGTAAATAGGAGTTGAGCAATGGCAAGTAAAAAGGGTGTCTCCTCGACACGTAACGGTCGCGATTCAAACGCGCAGTACCTCGGTATTAAGCGCTTCGGTGGTCAGGTTGTTAACAGCGGCGAAATTCTTGTTCGCCAACGTGGAACAAAGTTTCACCCGGGTGCAAATGTAGGTCGCGGCAAAGATGACACACTCTTCGCTCTAGCAGCAGGAGCAGTTGAATTCGGTCGCGCTCGCGGACGCAACGTAGTGAATGTGGTTCCAGTAGCTTAATTTTCGGTTCTTACGAAAGAGCGAGCCGCGTTCATGTGCGGCTCGCTTTTTTATTTCACCAAACAACAAACAAGGTAATTGAGAGAGGAGAACGCTGATGACAACTTTTGTCGATCGCGTAACTCTCTATGCCACTGCAGGAAAAGGTGGCGACGGATGTGTATCCGTAAAGCGCGAAAAATTTAAGCCACTCGGCGGACCAGATGGTGGAAATGGTGGACGCGGGGGAGATGTAATTTTGGTTGTCGACCCAAATGTCACAACTCTTTTGGATTTCCACCACTCACCACATCGCAAAGCAACATCTGGACACCAAGGTTATGGCGATCGCAAAGATGGCGTCTTTGGAGAAGATTTGGTTCTCGGTGTTCCAAATGGAACCGTTATCTATGACAATCAAGGTGTGCTGCTTGCAGATTTAGTTGGCATTGGAACAACTTTTATCGCAGCTCAAGGTGGACACGGTGGTTTAGGAAATTTAGCTCTCTCTTCATCAAAGCGACGAGCTCCAGGTTTTGCACTACTCGGTGAACCAGGTGAAGAGCGCACACTTGTTCTCGAACTTAAATCTGTTGCAGACATTGCATTAGTTGGATTTCCAAGTGCAGGAAAGTCCTCATTGATTGCGGCAATTTCTGCTGCGCGCCCAAAGATTGCTGATTATCCATTCACCACACTCGTTCCAAATCTTGGTGTCGTTCAAGCTGGCGACACACGATTTACCGTGGCAGATGTTCCAGGGTTAATTCCTGGTGCAAGCCAAGGAAAAGGTTTAGGTCTGGAATTCTTGCGCCACGTAGAACGTTGCGTTGCGCTTGTTCATGTGTTGGATTGTGGAACCCTGGAAACAGATCGAAATCCAATCGTTGATCTAGAAGTAATTGAAAACGAACTAGCAATCTATGGTGGACTCGAAGATCGCACACGCATTGTTGCTCTCAACAAAATTGATTTACCTGATGGTAAAGCAATGGCTGACATGGTTGCACAAACTCTTCGCGATAAAGGCTATGACGTTTACTTAGTCTCGGCCGCCTCTCGCGAAGGACTTACCGAACTCACCTATGCAATGGCTCGACTAATTCAGAAGGCACGGATCGAAGCAAAAACTGAAGAGCGCACACGCATTATTTTGCGTCCAACTCCAGTTGATGACTCTGGATTTACAGTTAAAGCAAACGCTGATGGTTCATTTACTGTGCGCGGAAACAAAGTTGTCCGTTGGGTTCGTCAAACAAACTTTAAGAATGCTGAAGCAATTGGTTACCTTGCAGATCGCCTTGCACAGTTGGGAGTTGAAAAAGAGCTGTACAAGCAAGGCGCTGTTGCAGGAAGTGAAGTTCGAATTGGATCTGGCGATAACGAAGTAATCTTCGATTGGGAGCCAACAATTGAAGCCGGCGCAGAACAGTTGGCCGGACACCTGCACCGCCGCGGTGAAGACTCACGTCTTGATTCAACGTGGAAACCAGAGCGTGAAATCAATGTGCTCAGCGATGATGAAATTGCTCGTCAATGGGAATACAACGTGAGCGACCCACATTCGCCTAAACTTGTCGAAGTGGAAGCCGCTGATGAAGAGGGTGAGCAATGAACCGCGAAGCAGTAACTAGTGCAAAGCGCGTTGTCATAAAGATTGGATCCTCTTCACTTACTGGCAAGGCCGGTGCAGCACTTGATGACTCTTCCGTTGAAAAGATTGTAAAAGTTGTTGCTGATTTGAAATCACGCGGTACTGAAGTTTTAGTTGTTTCATCAGGTGCGATTGCTGCTGGCTTAGCCCCACTTGGATTAACAACTCGTCCTAAAGATCTTGCAACACAACAGGCCGCGGCATCAGTCGGTCAAGGCTTGCTGATTGCTCGATACACAGATCATTTGGCTCGCCATAAAATCACAGCTTCACAAGTACTTCTGACTACTGAAGATGTTGTGCGCCGCTCTCATTATCAGAATGCACAAAGAACGCTGACAAAACTTATTTCTCTCGGAGTTGTTCCAATCATTAATGAGAATGACTCGGTCGGAACACAAGAAATTCGATTCGGCGATAATGATCGTTTGGCTGCCCTTGTCGCGCTCTTGGTTAACGCCGATTTACTCGTTTTAGTTTCAGACATAGACGCTTTGTATGACGCTCCACCATCACAGGCAGGTGCAAAGCCAATACATGAAGTAGCTAACATTTCGGAGATCGATTCATTGACTCTAGGTGGAGCAGGATCTGCCGGTGTTGGTAGCGGTGGAATGGTTACAAAAGTTGAAGCTGCGCGCATCTCAACTAGCGCTGGAATCGCAATGCTGCTTACTTCACTAGAACAATCAGGTGAAACACTTGCAGGCAGTGCGCTCGGAACCTTGTTCCATGCACACGCCAACAAATCTAATTCACGAATGCTCTGGCTTGCACATGCGTCAACACCACAAGGTCGACTTATTCTCGATGCTGGTGCTGTCACTGCAATTTTAGAGCGCGGAGTGTCTTTGTTACCTGCCGGTGTAACAGCAGTGCAAGGTGAATTCATTTCAGGCGATGCTGTCGAATTAGCAAGTGCGGATGGAAAAGTTATTGCGCGTGGACTAGTCGCATTCGACAGTGAAGAAATTCCTGCGATGCTGGGACGATCAACAAAGGAACTTGCACAGAGCCTTGGGCCTGAATACGAGCGCGAACTCGTTCACAGAGATGACTTAGTTCTGCTCTGAAATTTCTTTCAAAACAGCAGCCGTTAACTCTTCATTATTCCCATTATCCGTTGGTTCGTCACTGAGTTTGACGATAACAACTTGATAATTTGGATCGGTATAAACAAATTGCCCATGTAAACCCATCAACATTGTTGTGCCAGGAAATGGATGCCACACCTGTGCGCCATAGCCCCAGTCATAATCCAACGTTGTCACCGGATTAGTTAGGCGCTTCATCCATGCTGGAGAAATAATCTCTTTGTCATTTATTTTGATACCCGTTGGGTTGAGTAGCATCTGACCAATTCGAGCATAATCTCTAGCGGCAGCATTGAAACAACAGAAAGTTTTTTCTAAACCACCAACGCGATCCACATTCCAGTACGCGTCGTATTCTGCGCCAATTGGTTTCCAGACATTTTCGGAGAGGTAATCTGCGACTCTCATGCCTGTAATTTTCTGAATGACCATACCTAACAGTTGTGTATCAACACTTCGGTACTCTGGATTTGTTCCTGGTGGTTGAGCCATTTTTCTATTGTTTTTCAAGAACCAATTCAAATCGGTAGAAGCATACATTTGGGCAATTGCCACACCCCAGCCAGCCGGTCCAGTTGGATAATCATCGCTTACGCCGATGCCACTTTGCATATCGAGTAAATCTTTAATTGTTACTTTATCGAAAGTAGATTCATTTTTAAACTCTGGAAGAATGCTTACAAATGTATCGCTCTCTTTGATCTTCCCTTGGGAAATAAGTTGCCCCACCATAATTGAAGTGATGGTCTTTGCAGCAGAATAAGAAGGTAGTCGATCCGATTCTTTCTTGCCGTTCAGATACTTTTCGTAAGTTATTTCACCATTGCGCACGATGATAAATGCGTTGGTCTTTGTAATTTTAAGGAACTCATCAAATGCAATCTTCTCGCCATCCCATGTCACTCGGGATGGAGTCTCTGAATTTGCAACCGACCACCGTGAGTTATCGGCAGGATCTGCTTTCACCCAATGCCCAGGCATCAGATCAGGTGTCTTAGAAGCAGGAGCTAGTCCAAGTTTTATTGCTGCTATTGGTTCTGGATACCTAATAATCTTTGTAAGGGCAAAGAGGCCTAGGTAAATAACCAGTACGACAATAATTATGTTGCGGATTACTTTGAATAATTTGGACACATCCAAAGGGTAACTCGCGTTAGGCTTGGTGTCATGGATGCCACAGCAATCGTCTCTGATTTAGCGCTCAAAGCGCGTGCTGCCTCGCGTTCGCTATCGACTGCGACAGGTGAACAGCGTTCACGCGCACTCCTGGGCATCGCTGATGAAATTGATAAATCATCAGATTACATTCTCGCTGAAAATGCTAAAGATATGTCTCGGGCCAAGTTAGAGAATATGCATCCACAAACTCAGGATCGATTATTGCTTACAGCCGAACGCATCAAAGGTATTTCATCAGGAGTTCGACAAGTTGCAGAACTAGAAAACCCTTTAGGCAAGATCATTCGAGAAAAAGACTTAGAAAATGGACTACATCTAGAGCAACGCACTGTCCCATTTGGCGTTGTCGGAATGGTCTATGAAGCACGACCAAATGTCAGCGTTGATGCTGCAGTTATTTTGTTGGCCTCCGGAAATGCTGCGCTATTACGCGGTTCTTCTTCAGCAGCCGCTAGCAACGCTGCACTTCTTAAGGTGATGCGCGATGCGCTAGCAAAGACTCCTATTTCACCAGAAGTTATTCAGCTAGTTCCATCTGATGATCGCGCAACAGTGAAAGCACTCTTGCATGCACGCGGATTAGTAGACCTTGTCATTCCACGCGGCAGTGCGTCTTTAATTCGAATGGTTGTCGATGAAGCCACGGTTCCTACGATAGAAACTGGCGCAGGTGTGTGCCATGTTTATGTAGATGAATTCGCTGATCTTTCTATTGCCTTGCCAATTCTCATCAATTCAAAGACTCATCGCCCAAGTGTGTGCAATGCCGCTGAAACTCTTTTAGTGCATCAAAAAGTGGCCGAAGAATTCATGCCAACAGCACTTAAGGCACTCAATGAAGCTGGTGTAATTCTTCATTGTGATGCAAAATCTTTGGAGATAGCTAAGAAGTTAAATGTTCAAGCATCCCTTGCGACTGATGAGAATTGGTGCACCGAGTATGGTGTTCTAGAGATGAACGTTGGCATTGTTGCCAGCGTCGATGAAGCCATTGATCACATTGCAAAATTTGGAACAAAACACACGGAAGCTATCGTGACAAAATCAAAGGAAGTATCTGACCGATTTATTGCTCATTCAGATTGTGCTGCAGTTATGGTTAATACATCCACACGCTTTACCGATGGTGAGCAGATGGGATTCGGTGCTGAAATCGGAATCTCAAATCAGAAACTGCACGCACGCGGGCCAATGGGCTTAGAAGCTATGACCACTACAACGTGGATCGTTACTGGCACTGGGCAAATTCGCAGTTAGGCCTGCAATTAATTAGACTGCACACATGAGTTCTCTTTCCCGTGACGACGTTGCCAATTTGGCGCGTTTAGCTCGCATTGAGATGACAGATCAAGAACTCGAGAGCCTCACAACAGAGTTCGGTGTCATCCTTAACGCCGTGGCACGCGTGCAAGAGGTTGCTACAAAAGACATTGCTGCGACTTCGCATCCGCTAGCTCTGACAAACATATTTAGAAGCGATGTTGTAATCCCAAGTTTGACACCAGAAGAAGCACTTTCGGGTGCACCTGCAAGTGAAGAGCAACGTTTTCGTGTTCCACAAATTCTTGGTGAAGAAGCATGATCAAAAATTCAGCTGCAGAGATGGCCCAATCATTAGCGAGTGGTGCAACAACTTCAGTTGCGTTAACTCAGGCACACCTTGATCAAATTTCTAAAGTAGATGGAAAAGTTCATGCATTCCTGCACGTTGATACAGAAGGTGCACTCAAGCAAGCTGCGGACGCCGATGCTGCTCGGTCTCGAGGAGAAAAGTTAAGCCCACTGGCTGGAGTCCCACTCGCACTCAAAGATGTGCTCGCACAAAAAGGTATTCCGACAACGTGTGGATCAAAAATTCTTGAAGGATGGCGCCCACCGTATGACTCAACTGTTGTCTCAAAATTAAAAAGCGCCGGAATAGTAATTCTTGGCAAAACAAATATGGATGAGTTTGCAATGGGTTCATCGACCGAAAACTCTGCTTACGGTCCAACACATAATCCATGGGATCTCACTCGCATTCCTGGTGGATCTGGTGGTGGATCATCGGCTGCACTCGCAGCATTTGAAGCACCACTTGCAATCGGAACAGATACTGGTGGTTCTATTCGCCAACCTGCAGCAGTGACCGGAACAGTTGGAGTTAAACCAACATACGGTGGAGTTTCACGCTATGGATTAGTTGCGTTCTCATCTTCTCTTGACCAAGCAGGACCATGTGCTCGTACTGTTTTAGATACAGCGCTATTACATGAAGTAATTGCTGGCCATGATCCAAAGGATTCAACGAGTATCAACGCGCCAGTTCCACAAGTTGTTGCCGCAGCAAAGAGTGGTGACGTCAAGGGAATGAAAATTGGCGTTGTTAAGGAACTCAATGGTGATGGCTACCAAGCTGGTGTCCGTCAACGTTTTGAAGAAGCGCTCGAATTGCTCGCACAAGCTGGAGCAGAAATCGTTGAAGTATCTGCCCCTAACTTTGAATATGCGCTAGCTGCGTATTACCTCATTGCTCCATCTGAAGCCTCATCCAACTTGGCTCGCTTTGATGCAATGCGTTATGGACTTCGTGTCGGAGATAAAGATGGTGCATCAGCAGAATCAGTAATGAACATGACTCGCGAAGTTGGTTTTGGTCGCGAAGTAAAGCGCCGAATTTTGCTCGGCACATATGCGCTCTCATCTGGATATTACGATGCTTATTATGGAAGCGCCCAAAAAGTTCGAACATTGATTACACAGGATTTCAATAACGCATTTACGAAGTGCGACGTCATGGTTTCTCCAACATGTCCAACAACTGCTTTTAAAATCGGTGAGAAAACCAATGATCCACTTGCCATGTATCTAAATGACATTGCAACTATTCCCGTGAACATGGCAGGAATTGGCGGAATGAGTCTGCCTTGCGGCGTTGCTCCAGAGGATGGCTTACCAGTTGGTTTCCAAATCATGTCTCCTGTGATGCAGGATCAAAGAATGTATTCAGTTGGCGCATCCCTTGAGGCATCACTACTGAGCAAATGGGGCGCACCGCTTCTTTCACTGGCTCCATTATTGGGTGGTGCAGCATGAGCGCATTGACGTATGACGATGTAATTTCAAAGTACGAGCCCGTACTGGGTTTAGAAGTGCACGTTGAGTTAAACACGAATTCAAAGATGTTCTGCGGATGCAGCACTATTTTTGGTGCAGAACCAAATACACAAACATGTCCTGTCTGCTTAGCTCTTCCTGGCGCACTTCCTGTGGTCAATGAGAAAGCAATTGAATCGACGATTTTGATTGGGTTGGCACTTAACTGTTCCATTGCTCCATTTAGCCGATTCGCACGCAAAAATTACTTCTATCCAGATATGCCGAAGAACTTTCAAATTTCACAATATGACGAACCAATCTGCGTCAATGGTTTTGTAGATGTTGAAATTGACACAGATGAGGGACCACAGAGTTTCCGTATTGAAATTGAACGTGTTCACATGGAAGAAGACACCGGTAAGTCACTACACGTAGGTGGCTCAACTGGTCGAATTCACGGTGCGGATTATTCACTCCTTGATTACAACCGTGCCGGCATTCCATTAGTTGAAATTGTTACCAAAATTGTTCCTGGCACCGGAAAATACGCGCCAGAAGTAGCAAAGGCTTACGTTGCAGAGTTACGCGATATTTTGCGAGCACTTGGTGTGAGCGATGTAAAGATGGAACAAGGGTCTTTGCGCTGTGATGCCAACGTTTCGTTGCGTTTAATTGGTTCAGATGTTTTAGGTACACGAAGTGAGACAAAGAACGTGAACTCACTTCGATCCGTAGAACGCGCTGTTCGCGGAGAAATGATTCGCCATGCAGAACGCCTCAATAAAGGTGAAAAAGTTGTACAAGAGACTCGTCACTTCCAGGAAGATACTGGCTTAACACGATCTGGTCGCTCAAAGGAACAAGCCGAGGATTATCGTTATTTTCCAGAACCAGATTTGGTGCCAGTAGCACCAGATGCACAGTGGATTGAAAAATTGCGTGCATCATTGCCTGAACGACCATCACTTCGTCGCAAACGTCTACAAGAACAGTGGTCGGTGCCAGATAAAGAGATGGCGGCGATGATTAATGCCGATGTTCTTAACATTGTTGAAGAGACTGTTTTGCTTGGCGCAGATCCAACAAAGGCTCGTTCTTGGTGGCTCGGTGAAATTTCTCGTTTGGCTAATGAAAAAGAGGTTGCAATTTCAGAGTTAGCAATCAGCGCTAAAGATGTTGCCGAAATTGTTTCACTCGTCGCGCAAGGCGAACTTACAGACAAGCTCGCTAGAGGCGTTGTTGAAGGCGTCATTGCTGGAGAAGGAACTCCTGCCCAAGTAATTGCTTCTCGTGGCATCAAAGTTGTTAATGATGATGGTGCACTTATGGCTGCGATTGAAAAAGTTTGCTCAGAACAATCTGAAACTGCTGACAAGGTTCGAAATGGTCACTTGCCTGCAGCTGGCGCACTTATTGGTGCAGTCATGAAAGAGACAAAGGGCCAAGCAGATGCAGCTCGCGTACGAGAGCTTCTACTTGGCCACCTTGGTCAAGCTGCTAATTAATTGCCCTTAGTGAGCAATAACGCCTTCTGTTTCTACAACTGCTTCTTTTCCAATATTGATAAAGAAGAAGAGAACAACAGCGCCAACTAACAAGAGTGCAGAGCTGACTGTAAATGCAACAGTAAAGCCGTGTGTGATTCCAAAGGTTGGAAGTTTGTCTGGATTACTTGCCATGTAAGAGGTTGCAGCTGTAGCAGCAACAGTATTAAGAAGTGCGGTTCCGAGTGATCCACCTACTTGTTGGCTTGTATTAAGCAGCGCACTTGCAACACCTGCATCACGGTTGCCAACACCGTGCAGAGATGTTGTTGACAGCGGAATGAACACAAGTGCCATACCGCTAGACATGATCAATAGTGAAGGCAGTACGTGAGTTACGTATGAGGTCTCTGGAGTAATTTGTGTAAGCATCAGTAAACCAACTGCTGCGGCAACTAATCCAGGAACCATCAATCGCTTTGGACCAACTTTTGGAAGTAGTTGTGAGGCAACGCCAGCAAACACAATGATGCCTGCAGTAAATGGCAAGAATGCGAAGCCTGAACGCAGTGGCGTGTAGCCAAGCACTGTTTGCAAGTACAAGCCCAGGAACAAGAACATAGAAAATAGTCCAGCTCCAACAACGAGTGAACCAAGATATGAACCACCGCGGTTACGTTCAGTGACTACGCGCATTGGCATTAATGGATTTGCAACCTTTGTTTCGATGACAACAAATGCAGCAAGAAGAACTAGAGCGACGCCTAGGAAAGAAAGAGTCGTCGCATCAGACCATCCGTATCTGGCTGCTTCATTGAAGCCATAAACAAGTGAAAAGAGACCAGCGGATGCAGTGAGCACACCTGGCAAGTCATAACTGTGATCTCCACCGGCTTTTGATTCGTGCACATACTTGATAGCGAGCAACGCAGCAGCAATAGCGATTGGAGTGTTGACTCCTAGACACCAGCGCCATGAGAAGTATTCAGTTAAAGCTCCACCCAGAATTAATCCGATTGCAGCTCCGCCACCTGAGATAGCGCCGTACACACCAAATGCACGTGCGCGTTCTTTTGGATCTGTAAATGTAACGCTGACGATGGAGAGTGCAGCAGGTGCTAGAAGTGCACCGAAGACTCCCTGCAATGCACGGGATGCAAATAGCAATTCTTGGTTGTGTGCAATGCCACCGAGTGCTGATGCAGCTGCAAAACCAAGTAGGCCAATAATGAAAATTTTCTTTCGACCGACGAAGTCAGCGATACGTCCACCCAAAAGCAAGAGTGAACCGAAAGCGAGTGTGTAGGCAGTGATAACCCATTGTTGATTTGCATCTGTAATTCCAAGGTCAGCCTTCGCACTTGGAATAGCGATATTTACGATTGAGCTATCTAGTACAACCATTAATTGAGCAATAGCTATAACGAGAAGTGTGCGCCAGCGATCTGGTGCCTGGCCTGCTGGATAGTTGGGGTTGGTCACGCAAAAGCTCCAATTCAGATTAAATTATTTGTTGGTTAGAGGATAGAATTCTCTCATGCCTAACATGAAGCCGCGTTCAGGGGTAGTTACCGATGGACTCGAGCGAGCACCCGCACGTGGAATGTTGCGTGCAGTCGGTATGGGTGATGAGGATTGGGTTAAACCGCAAATTGGAATCGCATCATCATGGAATGAAATAACTCCATGCAATATGTCTCTTGATCGTTTAGCAAAGGCTTCAAAAGAAGGAGTACTTGCCGCAGGTGGTTTTCCAATGCAGTTTGGAACTATTTCAGTTTCCGATGGAATTTCAATGGGCCACGAAGGAATGCATTTCTCACTAGTTTCTCGCGAAGTTATTGCAGATTCAGTTGAAACCGTTATGCAGGCAGAGCGCTTTGACGGAATGGTTACTTTCGCCGGGTGCGATAAGTCACTTCCCGGAATGATGATGGCTGCAGCGCGCTTAGATGTTGCAAGTGTTTTTGTGTATGCAGGTTCCACATTGCCTGGTCAGGTAGATGGAAAAGATGTCACGATCATTGATGCATTTGAAGCTGTTGGTGCATGTGCTCGCGGATTGATTACAAAAGAACGAGTAGATCAGATCGAACGTGCAATCTGCCCAGGTGAGGGTGCTTGCGGAGGTATGTACACCGCAAACACAATGGCAGCAATCGGCGAAGCGCTAGGCCTGTCATTACCTGGATCATCAGCTCCTCCTGCCGTTGATAGCCGCAGAGATGCATACGCGGTTAAATCAGGAGAAGCGGTTGTAAATTTAATTCGTCTAGGTATTACTACTCGACAAATTCTGAGTAAAAAAGCCTTTGAAAATGCAATCACTATTTTGATGGCACTCGGTGGTTCAACTAATGCCGTGCTGCATTTATTGGCTATTGCACACGAGGCTGAAGTGGATTTAACCCTCGATGATTTCCATCGAATTGGATCCAAGGTTCCATTACTGGGTGACCTAAAACCTTTTGGTAAATTTGTTATGACAGATCTCGATCGCGCGGGTGGGATTCCTGTTGTACTAAAGATCTTGCTAGATGCTGGATTTTTGCATGGTGATACGTTGACTGTTACTGGAAAAACAATGGCTGAAAATCTAGCCGACATCAATCCACCATTTCCTGATGGCGTAGTAGTGCACCCTGCTAACAGCCCGCTCTCTAAAGATGTTGGAATCACAATTCTTGGTGGCTCGTTAGCTCCCGAAGGCGCCGTATCTAAAACAGCTGGAATAGGTATCGATTCATTTGAAGGTCCAGCAAGAGTCTTTGAACGTGAACAATCTGCAATGGATGCAATTGAAGATGGAACAGTTAAAGCTGGCGATGTCGTTGTGATTCGTTATGAAGGTCCTAAGGGTGGACCCGGAATGCGCGAAATGTTGATGGTCACCGGTGCTATAAAAGGTGCTGGTCTTGGTAAATCGGTTTTACTTTTAACTGATGGAAGATTCTCTGGTGGTTCAACTGGTTTGTGCGTTGGTCACATTGCACCTGAAGCTGTTGATGGTGGACCAATTGCGTTCATCAAAGATGGAGATCGCATCAGAATCGACACGGTTAATCGCACATTAGATTTGCTAGTTGATGCAGCAGAAATTGAAAAACGAAAAGCTGGATGGAAGCCACTGCCCCACAAATACACTCGTGGGGTCTTAGCTAAGTACTGCAAAGTTGTCGGTTCGGCCTCAAAAGGCGCAGTCTGCGGCTAGCCCTGCTCAAATTCTGAGATGTTTCAACCTGGGGTTGACGCTTTGAGCCTATCTATTGGAGAATAAAGCCATGTCAACAAAGACAATCCTCCTCGTGGTGGTGATTTAAAAGCGCGTGATCTAGCAAAACGATCGCGCGCTACCCTCAGTTGATCTGAGGGTTTTTTACTTTAACCGAGCACAAGATAAGAAAGGAAGAAAAAAGTGAGCACTCGCCAAGGCATTACAAAAAATGGCACATCAATGAATGGCGCAACGAGCTTGGTCAAATCACTTGAAGCCGCAGGCGTCGACGTTATGTTCGGCATTCCTGGTGGCGCAATTCTTCCTGCTTATGATCCAATTTTTGATTCATCAATTAGACACATCTTGGTTCGCCACGAGCAAGGCGCAGGACATGCTGCAACTGGATACGCACAGGTTTCTGGTCGCGCTGGAGTTTGCATTGCAACTTCCGGTCCAGGTGCAACTAACTTAGTAACGCCACTTGCAGATGCAGCTATGGATTCAGTTCCACTTGTTGCAATCACAGGCCAGGTTCCGAGTGCAGCTATCGGAACGGATGCATTCCAAGAGGCAGACATTCGTGGAATCACGATGCCATTTACAAAACATAATTATTTAGTAACTGATCCTGCAGATATTCCACGTGCGATTGCTGAAGCGTTTCATATTGCTACAACTGGACGTCCAGGACCAGTTCTAGTTGATATTGCAAAAGATGCACTACAAAAAGAGACAGTCTTTAATTGGCCAACCTCTGTTTCTCTAAAGGGTTACCAACCAACAATTGCGCCAAATGCACAATCGATATCAGATGCGGCTGCACTCATCACTCAATCACATCGCCCAGTTTTTTATGTTGGTGGCGGAGTCATTAAGGCCAACGCAGCAAAAGAATTACGTGAAATCGCTGAATTACTAGGTGCACCAGTTGTTACTACTTTGATGGCATTGGGTTCATTCCCACACAGTCATCCTTTACATATGGGCATGCCTGGAATGCACGGTTCTGTTGCTGCAGTAACGGCGCTGCAAAAGTCAGATTTGTTAATCACTCTTGGTGCACGCTTTGACGATCGCGTGACCGGAAAACTTTCAACATTTGCGGTCAATGCAAAGGTAATTCACTGCGATGTAGATCCTGCAGAAATTGGCAAGAATCGATTTGCTGATGTTGCAGTTGTTGGCGATTTGAAGCACACCTTGATTGCACTAATTCCTGCACTTAAAGCTGCGCTAGCAAAGAACCGTCCTGATTTATCTACGTGGTTACGCCAAGTCAATAACTTAAAGAGCACATATCCATTGGGCTATGACAAACCAACAGATGGATCAGTTTCTCCTCAGTACGTCATCGAACGTATTGCAAAACTTTCAGCACCAGACAGTATTTATGTTGCAGGCGTTGGTCAGCATCAAATGTGGGCAGCACAATTTGTTCCATACGAACTTCCACGCACGTGGCTGAACTCCGGCGGACTAGGAACAATGGGTTATTCAGTTCCTGCTGCAATGGGTGCAAAAGTGGCCGCGCCAGATACAACTGTTTGGTCCATCGATGGTGATGGTTGTTTCCAAATGACGAACCAAGAATTAGTGACCTGTGCACTTAATAACATTCCAATCAAGGTTGCAATTATCAATAACGAAAGCCTCGGAATGGTTCGCCAATGGCAGACACTGTTCTACGAAGGTCGTTATTCAAATACAAATCTTGAGTCAAAGCGTGTTCCTGACTTTCCAAAGTTGGCCGATGCGATGGGCTGCGTTGGTTTAAGTTGTGATCGTCCAGAAGATGTTGATAAGACAATCGAAAAAGCGCTTTCAATTAACGATCAACCAGTTGTCGTCGATTTCAGAGTTCACCGAGATGCAATGGTGTGGCCAATGGTTGCAGCAGGAACCTCAAATGATGACATTATGATCGCGCGCGAAATGGCGCCCGACTGGGATTCACAGGAGCTCTAATGAGTAAACACACACTCGAAGTTCTAGTCGAAAACTCACCAGGTGTACTTGCACGCGTATCAGGATTGTTTGCACGTCGCGCGTACAACATTGATGCACTCACAGTGGGCCCTACAGAGAACCCAGCAATTTCAAAGATGCAAATTGATGTCAATGTAGAAGGCCATGCACTAGAACAGGTAATTTCACAATTAGATAAGTTGATCAACGTAATTTCGATCAAGGAAATCTTGCCTACAAACGTAAAACCTGCACCAACTGATACTCAACCTGATTATCAAAACTAACACCAACAGAATAAATAAGGAGAAAAACCGTGGCAACGATGTATCACGAAGAGGATGCTGATCTTTCTATTATCCAAGGGCGCAAAGTTGCGATCATTGGCTACGGATCTCAGGGTCATGCTCACGCACTTAACTTGCGTGACAGTGGTGTTGATGTTCGAGTGGGCCTCAAGGATGGTTCACCTTCACGCGCAAAGGCTGAAGCTGAAGGTCTAAAGGTTACGAGTGTTGCCGAAGCAGTTAAAGAAGCAACAGTCATCATGATCTTGGCACCTGATCACTTGCAGCGTCATATTTATACAGAGTCAATCTTGCCTAACCTTAAAGATGGCGATGCACTCTTCTTTGGTCATGGTTTCAATATTCGTTTTGGTTACATCAAGCCAAGCACATCAGTAGATGTTGCAATGGTTGCACCAAAGGGACCAGGTCACCTTGTCCGTCGCGAATACGAAGCTGGTCGTGGTGTTCCAGTTATCGTTGCCGTAGAACAAGATGCAACAGGATCTGCTTGGCCATTGACGCTTTCATACGCAAAAGCAATTGGCGGACTTCGCGCAGGCGGAATTCTTACAACCTTCACGGAAGAGACAGAAACAGATCTTTTCGGTGAGCAATCAGTTCTATGTGGCGGTGCTTCACAACTAGTTATGTATGGTTTTGAAACACTTGTTGAAGCTGGCTACCAACCTGAGGTTGCTTATTTTGAATGTCTACACGAACTCAAGTTAATCGTTGACTTGATGTACGAAGGTGGAATCGCAAAGCAGCGTTGGTCCGTCTCAGACACAGCTGAATTTGGAGATTATGTTTCTGGACCACGTGTAATTGATCCACACGTGAAAGAGAACATGAAGGCCGTACTTGCAGATATCAAGAGCGGTGCATTCGCAAAGCGCTTCATTGATGATCAAGAAAATGGCGCCACGGAGTTTAAAACATTACGTGCAAAAGGTGAGTCACACCCAATCGAATCTGTCGGACGCGAACTTCGCAAGATGATGTCTTGGGTAAAGGCTTCAAATAAGGATGATTACAAAGAGGGAACGGCAGCGCGTGGCTAAACCTGTCGTACTCATCGCTGAAGAGCTAAGTCCAGCAACCGTTGGAGTACTTGGCTCGGATTTCGACATTCGTCATTGCGACGGAGCAAATCGAGATGAACTTCTCGCTGCACTGAAATCAGGCGTTGATGCTGTACTTATTCGCTCTGCAACCAAGATGGATGCAGAAGCAATAAGTACTGCGACAGGATTAAGAGTTATTGCTCGCGCAGGTGTTGGCTTGGATAACGTCGATATTCCTGCAGCAACTGCTGCAAAAGTTATGGTTATCAATGCACCAACTTCAAACATTGTCAGTGCAGCAGAACTTGCAATTGCGTTAATGATGGCAAGTGCGCGAAATATTTCACCTGCACATTCATCGCTTCGTGCTGGAAAATGGGCTCGTTCTAAATTCAGCGGCACTGAAATGTTTGAGAAAACTCTCGGAATTGTTGGATTTGGCAAAATTGGCCAATTAGTTGCGCACCGAATGAAAGCGTTTGGCATGAACGTAATTGCGTATGACCCATATCTAAGCGCTGAAAAGGTTTCTACCCTCGGAGTAAAACTAGTTGAGTTAGATGAGTTATTGAAGAATTCGGACTTCATCACCATTCATTTACCAAAGACTAAAGAAACAGTTAATTTAATCGGCGAAGAAGCTCTTTCAAAGGTTAAGCCATCTGTGCACATTGTTAATGCTGCACGTGGGGGAGTCCTTGATGAAGCAGCGCTGTATAAGGCCATCACCGAAGGTCGTGTTGCAGGCGCTGGCATTGATGTTTATGCAACCGAGCCTTGCACGGATTCTCCATTGTTCTCACTTGATCAAGTTGTTGCGACACCTCACCTTGGTGCATCAACGGAGGAAGCACAGGAACGTGCTGGAATTGATGTTGCACACTCTGTTCGCAAAGCACTTGC
>Ga0208788_1000071_pt1 | contig 54793 bp, 55 predicted proteins | sample Wag4_2014_7_11_3_FD_187363 | JGI IMG/M metagenome (GOLD analysis project Ga0208788, IMG submission 187363) | Fresh water mixed with fracking chemicals microbial communities from Ohio, USA - Utica-2 Time Series FC 2014_7_11 (SPAdes) (version 2) ... | reverse complement strand
TGGTGGGGGTGGTAGTGGCGGCGGTGGCAACGGCGGCGGCCACGGTGGAAGTGGCGGCGGAAGCGGCAGCGGTCATGGCGGCAACAGTGCAGGCGGTGACCACAGCAGCAACGACCATGACGGCAGCACAGCCTCAAACTCCAGCCGCAACAGCACCCATGCCGAGCCGGGCGACGACCATGGCGTGCATCGGGCGGGCGAAGTGGGCGATGACCATGGCGTACATCGGGCTGGAGAGGTGGGTGATGATCACGGCGTACATCGCGCCGGTGAAGTGGGCGATGACAAACGCGTGAACTGACCCGCACCGAAACCTGTGGGAGCGGGCTTGCTCGCGAAGGCGGCGTGTCAGGCACCCTCAATGTTGAATGTGCCGGCCTCTTCGCGGGCAAGCCTCGCTCCTACAGGGGCATTTGCCGGGCTTGGCATTCGTGTTCGCCACAATCGCCTAAGGATGTGTGTCCAAACGCTCGCGCAGGAACTCGATCAGGGCCTGGACCGGACGGGAAGATTGGCGGTGTTGCGGGTAAACGGCTGACAGGGTCAAGGGTTCGGGGCGGAATTTGTCCAGCACCGGTACCAGTTTGCCCTCCTTCATTGCCGCGCCGACGATGAAGGTCGGCAGGTAGGTGATGCCCATGCCGGCCATCGCCGCGTCCTTGAGCAATTCGCCGTTGTTGACCCGCATCCGGCCGCTGACGTTGACCGTCAACGGCTTGCCCGGCCCCGTGAAGCGCCATTGCACCTGACGTCCGTGGCCATAGGGCAGGCAATCGTGGTGGTGCAGGTCTTCGGGGTTGAGCGGCGTGCCGCGTTCGGCCAGGTAGTCGGGGCTGGCGCAATACACGCGTTCGATGGAGGCAATGCGCCGGGCGATCAAGGTCGAGTCTTCCAGCGTGCCGATGCGCAGCGCCAGGTCGTAGCCTTCGGCGATCAGGTCCACCGGTCGATCGCTCAGGTCCACTTCTGCGGTGACGTCACGGTAGCGCTGAAGAAACACCGGCAACAGACACCCCAGATGCGCCAGGGCAAACGACAGCGGCGCACTGACGCGAATGGTCCCCCGTGGCTCGGTGGTTTGCCCGGCGATGCCCTGCTCCACCTGTTGGACCTCGCCAAGCAGGCGCAGGGCTGATTCGTAGTAACTCTGGCCCAGCGGCGTGGCGTCCAGGCGCCGGGTGGAGCGGTTGAGCAGTCGCACGCCAAGGCGCTCCTCAAGCTGCATCAGGCGGCGGCTGACGAACTGCTTGGACAGACCCAATTGATCAGCGGCGGCCGTGAAGCTGCCGGATTCCATGACCTGGCAGAAAATACGCATGTCTTCGAACGGGTTCATTGTCAGGCCTTGGTTGACAGTCCCGTGTTTTATACCGGTTTTTGGTCGTGCGGAAATGAATACTGTAGGAGCGAGCTTGCTCGCGATGGACTCCAGGACGACGCGGGCATTCAGACAGCCCGCGTCATCGTTGACCACCATCGCGAGCGAGCTCGCTCCTACAGAAGTGTTGCGGCGCTTACTTGGCAGTGAACTTCATGTAGCTGTTGATCAGGTTGCGGTAGTTCGGCAGGCGCTCGGACAGCAGGTTGGCCAGGCCTTCCATGTCGTTGCGCCAGTCGACTTGCAGCTCGCAGGCTACGGCGAACCAGTTCATCAGGTGGGCACCGGCGGCCGACATGCGCGCCCAGGCGGCCTGCTGAACGGTGGTGTTGAAGGTGCCGGAAGAATCGGTCACGACGAACACTTCATAGCCTTCGGCAATCGCCGACAGGGTCGGGAAAGCCACGCACACGTCGGTCACTACACCGGCGATGATCAGTTGCTTGCGGCCGGTGGCTTTCACCGCCTTGACGAAATCTTCGTTGTCCCAGGCGTTGATCTGGCCTGGACGAGCGATGAACGGTGCGTCCGGGAATTGTGCCTTGAGCTCCGGCACGATCGGGCCGTTCGGGCCGCTGTCGAAGCTGGTGGTCAGAATGGTCGGCAGGTTGAAGAACTTGGCGATGTCGCCCAGGGCCAGCACGTTGTTCTTGAATTCGTTGGGCGAGAAATCCTGCACCAGCGAAATCAGGCCGGTCTGGTGATCGACCAGCAGCACTACGGCATCGTCTTTGTTCAGGCGTTTGTAGGGAACGTTGCTCATGAAAAACTCCTTGATGGATGGTTATGACTTCAAGTGCCGGCGTTTGAGGCCGGCACTTTGGGGGATTCGTCAGAAAGCAAAGCACGAGCAGCCAAAGGCGCCCCAGAAACCGGCGAAATCGCTGACTGGCGCATTCGACAGGCGTGCCCGTTCATGGCTGTGGACATGCACCGCGCAAGGCCCGCTGCACTGGTGAACATGGGCCTGCAACGGCGAGTTCGGCCGCCAGTGGCCCGGGACTTTCACCACCGGCGACCAGTCCGGCAGCACCGGCACACTGGCTGGGCCCAGCTTCTCGAAATCGCCGGCGGCGTACACCACCTTGCCGCCGACCACGGTCAGCACCGACTCGATCCACTTGATCGCTTCTTCGTCGACGCTGAAAAAATCCGCGCTCAATGCGGCCACATCCGCCAGTTGCCCGACCTTGATCTGGCCCTTCTTGCCCTGCTCGGACGAAAACCAGGCACTGCCGTGGGTGAACAGTTCCAGCGCGGTCAGGCGCGACAGGCCTTCGGCGTGCAGCGCCATGCCACCCACCGTGCGACCGCTGACCATCCAGTACAGCGAAGTCCAGGGGTTGTAGCTCGACACCCGCGTCGCATCGGTGCCGGCGCCCACTGGCACGCCTTCGGCGAGCATGCGCTGGATCGGCGGCGTGGCTTCGGCGGCCTTGGCGCCATAGCGCTCGACGAAGTACTCGCCCTGGAACGCCATGCGGTCCTGGATCGCGATCCCGCCGCCCAGCGCCCTCACCCGCTCGATGTTTTGCGGGGTGATGGTTTCGGCATGGTCGAAGAACCACGGCAAGCCATTGAACGGAATGTCGCGGTTGACCTTCTCGAACACGTCGAGCATGCGGCTGATGGACTCGTTGTAGGTGGCGTGCAGACGGAACGGCCAGCGCTGCTCGACCAGGTGGCGCACCACCGGCTCCAGTTCGTCCTCCATGCTTTGCGGCAGGTCCGGGCGCGGTTCGAGGAAGTCCTCGAAGTCTGCCGCCGAGAACACCAGCATTTCCCCGGCGCCGTTGTGTCGCAGGTAATCGTCGCCCTGGTGCAGGGTCACGCTGCTGGTCCAGTTCTTGAAGTCGGCCAGTTCTTCCTTGGGCTTCTGGGTGAACAGGTTGTAGGCGATGCGGATGGTCAGTTGCTGGTCTTTGGCCAGTTGCTCGATGACCTGGTAATCGTCGGGATAATTCTGGAAGCCACCGCCGGCGTCGATGGCGCTGGTCAGGCCCAGGCGATTGAGTTCGCGCATGAACTGGCGGGTCGAGTTGACCTGATATTCCAGGGGCAACTTGGGCCCCTTGGCCAGGGTCGAGTACAGGATCATCGCGTTCGGACGCGCCACCAGCATGCCGGTGGGGTTGCCGTTGGCGTCACGCACGATTTCGCCACCCGGAGGGTTCGGCGTGTCGCGGGTATAGCCAGCCACGCGCAATGCGGCGCGGTTGAGCAGCGCGCGGTCGTACAGGTGCAGGACGAACACCGGGGTGTCCGGCGCGGCCTGGTTGAGCTCTTCGAGGGTCGGCATGCGTTTTTCGGCGAACTGGAATTCGTTCCAGCCCCCCACCACCCGCACCCACTGCGGCGTCGGCGTGCGATCGGCCTGTTCCTTGAGCATGCGCAGCGCATCGGCCAGGGACGGCACGCCTTCCCAACGCAGCTCGAGGTTGTAGTTCAAACCGCCACGGATCAGGTGCAGGTGCGAGTCGTTGAGGCCTGGGATCACACAGCGGCCCTTGAGGTCGATCACCTGGGTGCCCGAGCCGCGCAAGGCCATGGCTTCGGCGTCGCTGCCGACCGCGACGAAGCGGCCCTCGCGGATGGCCACGGCGCTGGCCTGCGGGTTTTCCCGGTCAACGGTGTGGAACTGGCCATTGAACAAAATCAGATCAGCGTTCATCGCGTGTCCTTAAGGCTGAGAGGAATGGGACTGGCCGGCTTCCAGCCAGGGCGCGAACAGGCGCGTGGCCAGCGGCATGAAGACGTACACCACCGACAGGACGATGGTCAGGGTGATCAGGAACGTGGCGACCACGTAGCTGGAAAGAAACGTATTGAGCTGCAACAGCGGCCCCCAGAGCAGTGGCACCAGCAGGGTGTGCGGCAGGATCACCAACAGCGTCACCACGGCCTGCTTCCAGCGCGGCGGCGGCGACGCGGCATCGGCCAGGGGCGAGAACCAGAACTCGTTGACCGGGTTGACTTCGGTCTGGTCGCCATCGGCCAGCATCGGCGAGGCTTCATCGACCAGGGCCTGACGTTGCGGCGAATCGAGCCAGCGCTGCATGGCCTCGGTGGAACAAAAGCGTAGTACACAGGTGAACATCTGCAGGCCCCCGTGATTGCCACGGACCACATCCACCCCCAGATGCCCCTCGCTCTGCCCCGCCACCTTGACGATATTGCGCAGCCAGGCTTCATAGGGGGCTTCGAAACCTTTCTTGATGCGGTGCTTGATGATCAGGGTCACGACTTCATCAGCCCCGGGGCTGGTGGGGTCAAGTCGAAGGGATTCAGACATACGCAAAGGCTCCGGCAAATCGAGTGATCAGAGTGCCGGGGCCGGGGGTGGAAAAATTGGATGTACGTGCTCTTTTTGTGAAAGCACGCTGACAGGGACACACAAGACCTGTGGGAGCGGGCTTGCTCGCGAAGGCGGCGTGTCAGCCAATGGATGGGGCCACTGACACACCGCTTTCGCGAGCAAGCCCGCTCCCACAGGGGAATGGGTACATCCGGAGCATCAGGCTGTGGCCGGAATGTCCAGCGGGGCCGACATGAACTGGCTGATGCGCGAGCGCAGCCAGCGTTCGGCGGGGTCGTTGTCGTGGACGCCGCTCCAGGCCATGGACAACTGTGCCGCTTCGATCGCGAACGGCGGGTCTTCGGCCCGCAAGCCGCAGCCTTCGACCAGGGCGCAGGCGGCGTAATCGGGCACGGTGGCGATCATCTCGGTGCCTGCCAGCAGCGCGCGCAGGCCGCTGAATTGCGGCACGCCCAGCACCACTTTTCGGCAGCGCCCGACCTTGGCCAGATCCAGATCGATATTGCCGCTCAGGTCCCCGGAAAACGACACCATCGCATGGGGCCTGGCGCAGTACTCATCGAGGGTCAGGGAGCCTGGCCGGGTATCGCCGCGCAGCACCTTGCACGGGATGTCGCGCAGGGTCTTGCGCTTGGCGTTGGCCGGCAGGTCCGTGGTGTAACTGACCCCCACGGAGATTTCCCCGGACGCCAGCAACGCCGGCATCAACAGGTAATTGGCGCGGCGTACCACCACAACGATGCCCGGTGCCTCTTCCTGCAACTGACGCAACAACGGCGGAAACAACCCGAACTCGGCATCGTCCGACAGCCCGATGCGAAACACATCGCAACTGGTCGCCGGGTCGAACTCCTTGGCCCGGCTGACCGCGCCGGAGATGGTGTCCATCGCCGGTTGCAGTTCCTTGAGAATCGCCAGCGCCCTGCCCGTCGGCTCCATGCCGCGCCCATTGCGCAACAGCAACGGATCGTCGAACAGGTCGCGCAGGCGGCCGAGGGCGGCGCTCACGGCCGGCTGGCCCATGAACAGTTTTTCCGCTACGCGGGTCAGGTTTTTCTCGAACATCAGGGCTTCGAAGATCACCAACAGGTTCATGTCGACGCGACGCAGATCGTTTCGATTCACAGGCACGGGTTCCTTGTGTCAGGCCAGGGATGGACGGCGGTTGTGGCTGACTCTACGCGAGACTTGCTGAAACGGACGAGGAATTAACAACGTTTAACTCGCTCGCCAGCGCCCAGGGGTCCAAGAATGAGGCCTACCGACACGGACATTCGCCATGGCTCACATGCAGCAAAACGCCGCCCGCGTGGCAGTCGCGCAACTACCGGGGAAACACACCGGCGGCCTCAGCCCGCAGCGGGTGCAACAGGTCAAGCAACTGATTCTGGAGCGCCTGGGCGAGACTCTGGAAGTGACGGAACTGGCCCGCGCCTGTTCGCTGTCGCGCAGTCATTTTTCCCGCGCGTTCAAATGCAGCACCGGCCTCTCGCCCCAGGACTGGATTCGCCTGCAACGCATCGACCGTGCCAAGTGGTTGATCCAGCACACGGACCAGAGCCTGACGCAGATCAGCCTGGAATGCGGCTTCTGCGATCAGGCGCATTTCTGTCACATGTTTACCCGCAGTGAGGGCATCAACCCGTTTGCGTGGCGGTGCCGGACGGTGCGGGACACGCAACATGCAACCTTGTAGGCACTGACTGCGTTATGTGGGAGCGGCGGTGCGACGATTCGACTTGCTCGCGAATGCGGTGTGTCAGTCTGAATATTCATTGACTGATACACCGCTTTCGCGAGCAAGTCGAATCGTCGCACCGCCGCTCCCACAGGGTTTTATCGAGTTGTATTAGCCCAACGGAGACAGGCGCTCCAGCGCCTCGGCCACGCCGCGGCCGTAGGCCGGGTCAGCCTTGGTGCAGTTGTCGATATGCCGCTGGCGGATCAGTTGCGGTACGCCGGCCATGGCCCGTGCCGTGTTGTCGAACAGCAACTGCTGGCGCGCCGGGTCGAGCAGGCGGAACAGGTTGCCCGGTTGCTCCCAGTGGTCCTCTTCGAGCCGATGATCGTAGTGCTGGGCGAAGCCTTCCAGTGGCAGCGGCGGTTCGGACAATTCCTTGGAGTCTTCCCATTCACCGACGCTGTTGGGGAAATAACTGGCGGTGCCGCCCAGGTTGCCGTCGGTGCGCATGGCGCCGTCGCGGTGGTAGCTGTGATGCGGGCAGCGCGGGGCGTTGACCGGGATGTGATTGAAGTTCACCCCCAGCCGATAGCGCTGGGCGTCACCATAGGAAAACAACCGCGCCTGCAGCATGCGATCCGGCGAAAAGCTGACGCCGGGCACCACGTTGGCCGGGGAAAATGCCGCTTGTTCGATTTCGGCGAAGTGGTTTTCGGCGTTGCGATTGAGCTCCATGATGCCGACCTCGATCAGCGGAAACTCGCCATGGGGCCAGACTTTGGTCAGGTCGAACGGATTGTGTCGGTAGGTGTTGGCCTGCTCCGGCGTCATGACCTGGATGCACAGCTTCCAGCGCGGAAAATGGCCCTGCTCGATGGTCTCGTACAAATCCCGCAGGTTGCTTTCCCGATCCTTGCCGACCACCAACGCCGCCTCGGCGTCGGACAGGTTTTCGATGCCTTGCTGGCAGACGAAATGAAACTTCACCCAGACGCGCTGGTTGTCGCGGTCGATCAGGCTGAAGGTGTGGCTGCCAAAGCCATGCATGTGGCGGAAACTGGTGGGAATGCCGCGATCGCTCATGACGATGGTGACCTGATGCAGCGCCTCGGGCAGCAGGGTCCAGAAGTCCCAGTTGCTGGTGGCGTTGCGCAGCCCGGTGCGCGGATCACGCTTGACCACGTGGTTGAGGTCGGAAAAACGCAGCGGGTCGCGGAAGAAGAACACCGGGGTGTTGTTGCCGACGATGTCCCAGTTCCCTTGCTCGGTGTAGAACTTCACCGCAAAACCGCGGATGTCCCGCTCGGCATCGGCAGCGCCACGCTCACCGGCCACTGAGGAGAAACGCACGAACAAAGGTGTCTGCTTGCCCACCGAGCTGAAGATGTCGGCTTTGGTGTACCGCGTGATGTCCTGGGTGACGGTAAAGGTGCCATAGGCACCTGCGCCCTTGGCGTGCATGCGCCGTTCGGGAATCAGCTCACGGTCGAAATGGGCGAGTTTTTCCAGCAGCCAGATGTCTTGCAACAACGCGGGACCACGGGGGCCGGCGGTCTGGATATTGAGGTTGTCGGCTACCGGGGCGCCGGTGGCGTTGGTCAGCTTTTTCATGAAGGGTCTCTCAATGGACTGCCGCTCATCAGGAGCGAAAAAACCGGCGCGAATCTTCGCCCGCGTCGGGCCAGACATTCAGCGTAGAAGCATTCTGCGTTCCTGCTGCCGCGATGACTGCGCGTTGGTCTGAATCAATCGACGCCACGCCCCATCCGCGCGGCCAGCCTCGCCACCCGCTCCCCCAAATGCGCAGCGGTGCAGCGGTCTTCCATGGGCGGTGCCCGTTCGGGGGATTGTTCGACATTCGATTGCGCCATCGCCCCCAGGGAACTGCCCAGGCGATTGAGCTGCCCATCGAATACGCCACTGCCGGAACGTGCCGGCAACAGGTCGAGGCCGACCCAGATCATCGAATGCTGGGCGGCGAACACGGCCATCTGCAGCAAAGTGTTGAGTTTGTCGCCACACAGGCAGCCGGAATTGGTGAAGCCGGCGGCCAACTTGTCGCGCCAGGGTTGCGCCAGGTAGAACCCCGCGGTGTCTTCCATGAAGCCCTTGAAGGCAGCAGAAGCGCTGCCCATGTAGGTCGGCGCGCCGAAGATGATGGCGTCGGCCTGGTGCAGGTGCTCCCAGTGTTCGGCCACGTCTTCGACGGATATCAACCGGCAGAGGCTGCCCGGATGACGTTCCACACCCTGGGCCACGGCCTCGGCCATGACCCGGGTGTGCCCGTAGCCGCTGTGATAGACCACCACCACGTTGCTCATTGCACTGTCCTTTGTGGGAGCGAGCCTGAGTGTTGGGCGTAGACCGGACGAACGACGAGTTAAACGTTGTTAATTTTCCCCAGCGCGCAAAAAGCCTCGACGCCGCCGTACATCAGGCCGCAACCAATGAACCCGGGGCCGCTCCCGGTCCACTGGTACGCTACAGTCAACACGCGCACCCGACAGTCATCCACCCGGCGCATTGCGCTCGTGAAAAAACCTGAGAACATGTTCGCAAACCCCGTTCCAGACGGCTGCAGGCAGGAGTGACCCGTTGACCCTTTCCATCGAACAGGCCGTACATTTCGGCCCCTACCGGGTGTACCCCGGACAGCGCCTGGTGATGGAGGCCGAGCAGCCCCTGCGCCTGGGACGGCGGGCCATGGACATCCTGTTGATCCTGCTGGAGCACGCCGGCAACGTGGTCAGCAAACAGCAATTGATGGACCAGGTCTGGCCCGACACTGTGGTCGAAGAGATCAACCTGCGGGTGCACATGGCGGCCCTGCGCAAAGCCCTCGGTGACGGTCAGGCCGGCCAGCGCTACATCGTCACCGTGGCCCAGCGTGGCTACAGCTTCGTAGCGCCATTGTTCCTCGAACAGGTCCAGCCACTTTCGCCAGGCGACGCCGTGCAGAACCGCCGGCATAACCTGCCCCTGCGCAGCACCCGGCTGATCGGCCGGCAGGCCATGGTCGACAGTCTGATGACCCATCTGCCACGCCAGCGCTTCATCACCCTGGTCGGGCCCGGCGGCATCGGCAAGACCACCGTCGCCCTCAGCGCCGCCGAGCAACTGCTCGGTCGCTACCGCGACGGCATCCGTCTGCTGGACCTGGCGCCGATCAATGACCCGCGAATGATCGTCGGCCATCTGGCGGCGCTGCTGGAGTTGTCCCTGCACGACGGCGAACCGCTCAACAGCCTGGCGCTGTTCCTGCGCGGACGGCAGATGCTGCTGGTGATCGACAACTGCGAGCATCTGATCGATTCCGTCGCCCTGCTGTGCGAGACCCTGCTGCGCGGCGCACCGCAGTTGCACATCCTGGCCACCAGCCGCGAGAGTCTGCGGGCCGAGGGCGAGTTCGTGCAGCGCCTGGAATCCCTTGACTGCCCTCCTCCCATCGCCGTGCTGGACCGTGCCCAGGCGTTGAGTTTTTCCGCGCTGCAATTGTTCATAGAGCGGGCGATGGCCAGCCATGACAGCTTCGAGCCGAGCGACGAGGAACTACCGCTGTTGATCGAGATCTGTCGGCGCCTGGACGGTATTCCCCTGGCCCTGGAGCTGGCTGCCGCGCAAGTGGCCAACCTTGGCGTCGAGGGGTTGCTCGCGCAATTGCAAGACAGTTTTCGCCTGCTGACCCACTGCAGCCAAGCTACCCCGGGCAGGCACCAGACCCTGCGTGCCACCCTGGACTGGAGCTTCAAACTGCTCAGCGCCTGTGAGCAGACCTGCCTGCGCCGGCTGGGCGTCTTCCGTGGGGGCTTCACCCTGGATTCGGCCGCTGCCGTGATTGTCGGCCACCAGATCGCGCCCCGCGAAGTCTTCGGCTCAGTCACGCAACTGGTGGCCAAGTCTCTGTTGAGCGTGGAAGTGGGCGATGAAGAGGTGTTCTATCGCTTGCTCGACACCACTCGCCACTATGCCCTGGACAAACTCGAACAGGCCGACGAACTGACCGCCACCCGGCAGCGCCATACCGAACGCTGCCTGGCCTTGATGCAACAAGCGCAGGCTGATTGGGAGCAGACGCCGACGGTGCTGTGGATCGAGCGCTATGCCCGTAGCCTGGAGGACATCCGCGCGGCCCTCGACTGGGGTCTGAATGCGCAAGGGCCACAAGCGCTGGCGCTTCGTCTGACGGCGGCGTCCACGCCGTTGTGGCAGGAGCTTTCGCTGCTCAAGGAGCACGGCGGGTATGTGCGCAAGGCCCTGGCCCTGCTGGATGCCGCGCCCGAGCCTTGCCCGCGGCTGAAGATGACCCTGAAGCTGGCCCTGGGCAGTGCCTGCTACCACGTTCAGGGCGGCACCGCGCAAACCATCGGCGCCTTCGTCACCGCCAGGAGCCTGGCCCGCCAGTGCAACGATGTGATCGGCGAGTTGCGCGCCATTTCCGGGCACATGGCGGTGAACCTCAGCCGCGGCCATTATCAGATGGCCCTGGAGCAGACCCGCCAGTTCGACCAATTGGGGCTGCACGGCGATCCGGCACTGTCCCTGAGCACCCAGCGCCTGCGGGTGCTGGCGCTGCATTTTTCCGGGGATCAGGCACGGGCGCGCCTCAATGCCGAAGAAGTGATCCAGCGCATGGCTCACAGCGGCCACCTCAATCGCTTCACCCATGGCTTTGGCGTGCAATACGACCAGAGTGTCGCCGCGTTGACCATCCTGGCGCGCATTCTGTGGATTCAGGGTCAACCGGAACGCGCCTGGCAGACGGCCAAACAGGCCATGGACATTGCCCTGCAGATCAACCACGGCACCTCCATCTGCTACACCCTGGCGCTCGCCGGCTGCCTGATCGCCCAGTACAACGGCGACCATCAGACCGCCCGCCAACTGTTGCGCCTGCTGCTGGAACAGGCGCAAAAACATTCGGTGGTGCTGTTCTACACCTGGGCGCAACACTACGCGCAAGTGATCGACGGCACCGATGCGCAAGTGCCGCAGCGCCCGGGCGTGGGTCTGATCAAGGACATCATGGTCACGCTCGACGGTGCCTTCGTCGATGACGACTTGCTTGAGCGTGCCGACAACGGCGTGGCGGGCTGGAGCACGGCAGAAATTCTGCGAGCCCGGGCCGATGCGCTGCTGGCGCAGGGTTGCCCGGTCAAGAACGATACGGCTGAAAGCGTGCTGCTCAAGGCCCTGGACGTGGCCCAGGCCCAAGGCGCACTGGCGTGGGAGCTGCGCAGTGCCCTGTCGCTGGCGCGGCTTTGGCAGCGGCAGGGTCGACAGCGTCAGGCCTTTGAGTTGCTGATGCCGGTTTATCAGCGGTTTACCGAAGGGCATGGCACGCCGGATCTGCTGGCTGTCGGCGTTTTGCTGGGTGAGCTAAAAGACCCTCTACTCCTCTGAACAGCCTGTGTGGCGAGGGAGCTCGCTCCCGCTCGGCTGCGCAGCAGTCACAAAACCTGACCACTGGGTGTACCTGACGGACCTAGGGGGCCGCTTCGCGCCCCGACGGGAGCAAGCTCCCTCGCCACAGGGGAGTATCTGAGGCTGGCTGATCGCGTTTTTCCAGGGCATACCGACGGGTGGTGTTGAGGAAGCGGTAGCGATTTGTTCCCTGGGTCTGATCCAGCGACAGCAGCGATTTGAGCGCCAGGCTGGCCAGCACATCGCGCAGGCTGGCGGAGTTGCCACCGACTACGCCCAACGCCGCATCCAGCGTAAACGACGACTTGAACACCGCCACGCGCTGCAACACGCATTGCTCCAGCGGGCTCAAGCGTTCATAGCTCCAGTCCAGTGCGGCCTTGAGGGTCTGGTGCCGGGGAACCGCCGTGCGTCGGCCCTGGGTCAGCAGTTGGAAGCAGTTGTCCAATTGCGCCTGGACCCCCACCAGCGCCAGCGCATCGATCTGCGCCGCCGCCAGTTCGATGGCCAGGGGCAGGCCATCGAGGCGCCGGCAGATGTCGCGCACGGTGCTCAGGTCCTGCTCACGCAGGGTGAAACCTTGCTGGCGAGCGCGGGCCCGACTGACCAGCAATTGCACAGCCGAATAGCCCAAGACGTCGTCGACGCTGCGCAGCGCCGACAAGGGCGGAACCAACAGCGGCGGTAACGGCAGCAGGGTTTCGTCGAGGGTCAGCAGCGGCTCGCGACTGGTGACCAGGATCGACAGGCGCGGCGCCCGGGTGCGCAACTCGCGGACCAGGGTACGGCAGCGCTCCAGCAAGTGTTCGCAGTTATCGAGAATCAGCAGCGCATGCCGCTGTTCGAGCGCTTGCGGGGTGAGATCCAGGGTACGTGTCAGGTGATCGAGCACCTGCTCAGGGTCATCGATCTGCGCCAGGTCCAGCCACCACACGCCGTCGCAAAAATGCCCCAGCAACAATTCACCGGCCCGCAGCGCGACCGTGCTTTTGCCAATGCCACAGGGCCCCACCAGGGTTACCAGGCGCTGTCTGGGCAATAGGCGCAGCAAATTGCCCACCACCGCGTCACGACCGACGATCGATGTCAGTCGAGCCGGGAGATTGTGCTGGGGGCCATGAGCGTTGCAGACGGCAATCGCAACGGGCTCGCTGGCCTGTTCCACGGGCGCCGTGAAGCTGTAGCCGCGCTGCGGAATATTGACGATGTAGGCGCCGTCCTGTCCGTCGCGCAAGGCCCTGCGCAACGCGGCAATGTGCACCCGCAGGTTGATTTCCTCGACCACTGACCGGGGCCACACTCGGGCGATGATGCACTCCTTGCTGACCACCGAGCCTGCGTGTTCGATCAGTACCTGCAGGATATCCAGCGCCCGCCCGCCCAGACGCAGCGGCCGATCACCTTCCAGGACCAGTCGCTGTTGCAGGTGGAACGCGAAGGGGCCGAAACGCAGCACCGTATCGCTATGTGTGTAGGCAGGGCTGTTCAATAGCATTCACCCGCAGGAGCCTGACTCAATTGCCTTCATCAGCCTCCGTACCGTCCTTGCAATGAGTTCAAGGTTATCTTGGCAGGCTTGCGTGACGGTACAACTGCCCCGTGGGGCGTATGACGGCCAATGCGGTGCCCATGACGGACACTAGCTGAATTGTTCCCTGTACTGGGTCGGGGTCAGGCCGAGTTTCTCGCCGAACAGAAAACGCATATGGCGCACGCTGCCGAAGCCGCTCTTGAAAGCCACGGTCTTGAGCGGCAGTTCAGTGGTTTCCAGCAAATTGCGCGCGCAATCGATGCGGGCGCTTTGCAGAAATTCCATGGGGGTCATGCCCACTTCACGGGCGAAGACCCTGGCGAAGTGGCGCGGGCTCATGGCTGCCAGCGCGGCCATGCGTTCGATGCCGAAGCTTTCGTCGAGGTGTTCGAGCACGTGGTTCTGCACGCGGGTGATCGCCGTTTCCTGAGGCGCCACCGCCGCCATCAGCGGACTGAACTGCGCCTGGCCACCCTGGCGTTTCATCACCACCAGCAACACCTTGGCCACGTCCTGGGCGACTTTCTTGCCATGGTCTTGGGCCACGACCGCCAGGGCCAGGTCGATGCCGGCGGTGACACCGCCGGAGGTGATCAGGTTGCGATCCTGCACGTAGATCCGGTCGGTCTGCACGCTGGTGTTGGGGAATGCCTTGATCAAGCGTTCGGTGTAGTGCCAGTGGGTGGTCACGCGGTAGCCGTCCAGCAAACCGGCATGGCCCAGCACAAAGGCGCCGGTGCAGATCGAGCCGAAGCCCCTGGACCTGCTGACATTGTGTTTGAGCCAATCGAGCAACGGCGGATGTCTTTCGTTGTAGGCACCAGGGCCACCGGGCACCAGCAGCAAGTCGAAACCGCCACAGGCCTGATCGATGTGCAGATCGGCCTGCACGCTCACGCCGTTGGACGCCCGCAGCGGCCCGGTCTGGGTGCCGATGGTCGACAGCACGTAATGGTCGTCGGGTTTGAGGTAGCGGTTGGCAATGGAAAACACCTCCATGGGCCCGGCCATGTCGAGCAGGAGAAAATCGGGGAACAGCACCATTGCCACGGATTTCATGTTTTGAATATCACTGAAGTTTCAAGGAATACACCGATCCTGCAGGAGCCGAGCTTGCTCGCGATAGCGGTTTTACAGCCACCATTGCCGTCGAATGGCAGGCCGCCAGCGCGAGCAAGCTCGGCTTCTGCAAGGTTCGGCGTTGGGCTTTGGTGTGCATTATGGCCAATTGCGTCGCCGGCGTCGTCACTGTCAACCTGATAGAGACAGTATTTCAATTTACAGCTACTTATTGCACCAACGAGTAACCATTAACCTTCTCCTCACTCGGACGAATTCACGTCCACACAGGAGATTTCATCATGCTGACCCTTCGCAAGGCTTCTGATCGCGGCATGGCCAATCATGGCTGGTTGAAGTCGTTCCACACCTTTTCCTTCGCCAGCTACCGCAACCCGAAAGAACAGGGTTTTTCCGACCTGTTGGTGATCAACGATGACCGTGTGGCCGCCGGTAAAGGTTTTGGCCAGCACCCGCACCGCGACATGGAGATCTTTTCCTACGTGCTCGACGGCGCGCTGGAACACAAGGACACCCTGGGCACCGGTTCGGTGATTCGTCCTGGCGACGTGCAACTGATGAGCGCCGGCAGCGGCGTGGCCCACAGTGAGTACAATCATTCGGACAAGCGTCCCGTGCACTTTCTGCAAATCTGGATCGTGCCTGAGGTCAGCGGTGCCAAACCGCGATATCAGCAGGAGCACTTCAGCGCGCAGAAAAAACGTGGCCGCCTGCAACTGATCATCTCTCCCGACGGCGCCAAGGGTTCGCTGAAGGTGCGCCAGGATGCCCGGGTGTATGCCGCGCTGATCGACGGCAAGGAAAGCGCCACCCTGGAGCTGGCCGCCGATCGCTACGCTTATGTGCATGTGGCGCGGGGCAGCGTTGAGCTCAATGGCATGCGCTTGCAGGAAGGTGATGGTGTGCGTGTTCGTAAAGAGCGTGCGCTGACCTTGAGCGAGGGTGTGGATGCCGAAGTGCTGGTGTTTGACCTGCGGCCGCAGGAATTGCCGGAAATGCCTTGACCCCTTTGAGAACTGCCATACCCCCCTGTGGGAGCGGGCTTGCTCGCGAAAGCGGCGTGTCAGTCAACATCATTGTTGAATGACACGCCGCCTTCGCGAGCAAGCCCGCTCCCACAGTTTTTTTGCGTGCACAGGTTATTCGCCTGTCCCCGAAAAACCGGAAACGATCTCGTCGATGACAACCCGCACCCGCGCCGTGTGCCGCAGGTCGGCGTGGGTCACCAGCCACACGTCATAAGGCAAGGGCCGGGTACGTTCCGGCCAGAGCCTGACCAGGCCGTCCTGTTCCCCCACGAACACCGGAATTTCACCGATGCCGATCCCCTGCGCGATGGATCGGCGCACCAGCAGGCTGGAGCTCAGGCTGGCGACAATGCGCCCGCGTCCCAAGGGTTCGTTGACCAGGGTCACGTCCTTGCCGCTTTGCAGGTACGGCTGATACACCACCAGATCATGCCCCTCGAACGCCGTGCCCGGCTCCGGCATGCCGTTGGCCTCCAGGTACGCTTGCGAGGCGAACAATCCCACCGGCCAGCGGGCGATGCGCCGGGCGATCAGGTCAGGGTTGTCCGGCCGGGTGTTGCGCACGGCGATATCGGCCTCGCGCTTGGCCAGGCTGAGGATCTGCGTCGAGGCATCCAGTTGCACCCGCACGTCGGGATGCTGCTGATGCAGACGGGCGATGGCCGGGATCAGGAAATCGATCGCCAGGGAGTCGGTGGTGGTGACGCGCACGGTGCCGGTCAGTCGATCATCGAGCCCCTGTATGCGCCGCTCCAGTTCCAGCGCCGAATGTTCCATTTTTTCTACCGCACGCATCGCCGCTTCGCCGACGGCGGTCAATGCATAACCTTCGGAGGTACGCAGGAACAGCGTCGCGCTCAATGACTTTTCCAGCGCCGTGATCCGCCGGCCGACCGTGGCCTGGTCTACGCCCAATACCCGCGCGGCGCCGCGTAGCGTCGATTCGCGGCACACTGCAAGGAATACCCGCGCGTCGTCCCAGTTCATGGTTGCTCCTCCTGGTGATGTATTTCTGCATCACTGCAAAGTGTAATCGCTGCATTATTGCACCGATAAACCTCGATATGCTGGGCCCATGCACACTCCCAGGACATCCCTCATGCCCAGTACCTCCCCTCCCCCCGGCAACGCCGTCTGGCTGCCGATCTTCGCCGGCCTCTGCGCCAGCCTGGTCAGCATAGGCCTGGCGCGGTTTGCCTACACGCCGCTCATTCCCTCGCTGATCGAGGCCCACTGGTTCAGCGCCAGCGACGTGGTGTACCTCGGGGCCGCCAACCTGGTGGGCTACCTGATCGGTGCTTTGATCGGCCATCCTCTGGCGCGCCAGACGTCCAACACCACCGCCCTGCGCCTGATGATGCTGGCGGTGACCCTGTCGTTTTTCGCCTGTGCCTTCCCGTTGTCGGTGAGCTGGTTTTTTGGCTGGCGTCTGCTGTCCGGCATTGCCGGTGGTGCGGTGATGGTGCTGGTGGCGTCGACCGTATTGCCCCACGTGCCGGCGGCGCGCAAAGGGCTGGCCAGCGGTGCGATCTTTCTCGGCATCGGCCTGGGCATTGCCGGGTCGGGCACGATCGTACCGCCACTGCTGACCCTGGGCTTGCAGCAAACCTGGCTCGGCCTCGGGTTGCTGGCGCTGGCGCTGACGGCGGCCAGCTGGTTTGGCTGGCCGGCAGCCTCGCCCCATGCAGCCGCCACAGCGCCGGTCACAACCGCGCCGATCCCGTTGAATCGCGGCGTCTACCTGCTGTTCGGCCAATACGCGCTGATGGCCGCCGGGCTGGTGCCGGCCATGGTGTTCCTGGTGGATTACGTGGCCCGTGGCCTGGGTGCGGGGCAGCACGTCGGCGCCTTGGTCTGGGTGATGTATGGCCTGGGGGCGATTGTCGGGCCGGTGAGTTATGGTTTTCTGGCGGATCGACTGGGGGCCAGGCTGAGCATCCGGCTGGTGCTGGCGGTGCAGGCGATTGCGCTGGGGCTTTTGTCGATTTGCAGCACCTTTGCGGCACTGGCGTTGCTGGCGGTGATCATAGGTTCATTCCCCCCCGGTATCGTGCCACTGGCGCTGGCCCGGGTGCATGAACTGATTGCGCAGCCTCATCAGCAACAGATCGCCTGGAGCCGCGCCACGGTGTCGTTCGCCAGCTTCCAGGCGGTCTCCGGGTTTGCCTATTCGGCGCTGTTCAATGCCAGTGGTGGGCACCATGCGTTGATGTTCGTGATTGCGGCGGGGGCGATTGTGCTGGCGTTGTTGCTGGAATGGGTGGTGCGTTTACAGGGCCAGCCAGGAAACAAATTGTGCATGCCCACCACACCGGCATGAACACCACGGAACAAAGGTGGGAGCGGGCTTGCTCGCGAAGGCATAGTGCCAGTCGACTTCATCGTTGACTGTGAAACCGCCTTCGCGAGCAAGCCCGCTCCCACAGGGGATCGTGTTCACATTGAATTTCTCATTGGAGGTACTTGTTATGACCTTGCCACACACCATGACCCATATCGAAATCACTCAACCCGGTGCGCCTGAAGTCCTGCAACCGCGCCAGGTTCCGGTACCCACGCCAGGCGACGGCGACGTGCTGATTCGCGTGCACGCCGCCGGGGTCAACCGCCCGGATGCGTTGCAACGGGCCGGCAAGTACCCGATGAAACCCGGCATGAACCCGATTCCGGGGCTGGAAGTGGCCGGTGAAGTGGTCGCTGTTGGCAGCGGTGTCCGCACGTTCAACATCGGTGACAGGGTGTGCGCACTGACCAATGGCGGTGGCTATGCGCAATATTGCGCGGTGCCGGCCAGCCAGACCCTGCCGATCCCCGAAGGCGTGGACTGGCTGCACGCCGCAGCGATTCCGGAAACCTATTTCACGGTGTGGGCCAACCTGTTCGAAATGGGCGGCGCGCGCACAGGCCACCGGGCGCTGATTCACGGCGGCACCAGCGGCATCGGGACGACCGCGCTGATGCTCTGCCGCGAGTTCGGCATCGAAGCCTTCGCCACGGCAGGCAGTGCAGACAAGTGCGCGGTGATTGGGGAACTGGGGGCGCAAGCGATCAACTATCGCGATCAGGATTTCGCCAAGGTCATTGCCGAGAAAACCGCAGGAAAAGGCGTCGATGTCGTGCTCGACATCATGGGCGGTTCTTACTTGAACGGTAACGTCGCGGCCCTGGGCATGGAAGGTCGGCTGGTGATGCTGGGCTTCCTCGGCGGCGCCGTGGCCAAGGAGGTCGACCTGCTGTCGATCATGGCCAAGCGCGCTATCGTCACCGGCTCGCTGTTGCGCTCACGTACCCGCGAGGAGAAAGCCGCGATCGCGCAACAATTGCGCGAGCACGTCTGGCCGGTGCTGGCTGCGGGCCGTTGCCTGCCGATGATCGACAAGGTGTACCCGCTGGCCGATGCGTCACTGGCCCATGCCCGGATGGAAGGCGGCGATCACATCGGCAAGATCGTGTTGAGTGTTGTCCAGTAACCCCCCTGGGAGATAATTGAACGACTGTCGAAATTATTCCCGCCGCCGGCACACATCTGCTAAAACGCGGGCTTCATGTCCCTGCCGGTGAATCACCCCATGCCCACCGCCCTTTTCTCCCGTCTACGCCGACGCTGGCTGCCGCTGTTGTGCATGGCCGCGCTGGTGGTCGGGTTGCCGGTGGGGTGTGGCGCACTGAAGTACAAGGAGCGTGAACTGCTGTTTCGCATCGAACCGGGCACGGCGGGCTGGTATCGCGGCTTGCCCCAGGATGTTCAGGAGTTCGACATCAAGCCCGCCGATTTCAAGGCCGGGCAGAGCCTGCATGCCTGGTGGTGGCCGGCGGCGAGCGGCGATGCGCCGTCGATCCTTTACCTGCACGGTGTGCGCTGGAACCTGACCGGCCAGGCCTTCCGCATCGAGCAACTGCGGGCCATGGGCTACTCGGTGCTGGCGATCGACTACCGCGGTTTCGGCCAGAGCAAAGGTGAACTACCGTCCGAAACCAGCGTTTACGAGGACGCCCGGGCCGCCTGGGAACGTTTCACGGTCATGCAGCCGGACGCCAGCAAACGCCTGATCTACGGCCATTCTCTGGGGGGTGCGGTGGCCATCGACCTCGCCGCCGACCTCGCCGCACAGGCAAAAAAGGATCATACCGTCGTCCCGGTGCGCGGCCTGGTGATCGAGTCCACCTTTACCTCACTGGGCGATGCCGTGGCGGAAGTGGCCGGCAACAACCTGCCGGTCAACTGGCTGCCGGTGCGCTGGCTGCTGTCGCAGAAGTTCGACTCCATCGACAAGATCGTCGACATCGACATGCCATTGCTGGTAGTCCACGGCCTGGCCGATCCGTTCATGCCTTCGCGCTTCAGTCAGCAACTGTTCAATGCGGCCAACGAGCCCAAACGCCTGCTGCTGATCCCCGGTGGCACCCACAACAACAGCATGAGCCTGGGCGGCAACCAGTATCGTCAGGCGCTTGATGGGTTAATGAAAAGCAAACCGCCGCAGATGGCCGGACCGACCGCTGCACGACCCGCCCAGGATTCCTGAGGTTTACCGATAACCCCGCGCCTGCAGATCGAACAACTGCGCATAACGCCCGCCCTGGCTCAGCAGTTGCTCATGGTCACCACGCTCCAGCACCGTGCCTTGATCCAGGACGATGATGTGATCAGCATTGCGCACGCTGGAAAAGCGATGGGAGATCAACAGGGTCATACGCTCTCGGGTGTGCTGGCTGAAATGCTCGAACACTGCCGCTTCTGCCGCCGGGTCGAGGGCCGAGGTTGGTTCATCGAGGATCAGGATATCGGCATCGCGGCGCATGTAGGCGCGGGACAGGGCGATCTTCTGCCACTGCCCGCCAGACAGTTCCTGACCGCCGGCGAACCAACGCCCCAGTTGCGTGGCATAGCCGCGATCCAGACGTTCGATGAATGGCGCGGCCATGCCCTCGGCGGCGGCCTCGCGCCAACGCTGCTCATCGGTGAATGCCAGGGTGTCACCCACGCCGATGTTCTCGCCGACGCTGAACTGATAGCGAATGTAATCCTGAAAGATCACGCCGATGCGTCGACGCAGCGCGTCTTCCTGCCACTCCTGCAGGTCGCTGCCGTCCAGCAGAATCCGCCCCTGGTCGGGGCGGTACAGACGGGTCAGCAGTTTGATCAGGGTGGTTTTGCCCGAACCGTTTTCCCCCACCAGTGCCAGGCTGCTACCGGGGGCCAGATGAAAGCTGACGCCTTCTACTGCCGCGCGACTGGCGCCCGGATAACGGAAGCCGACACCCTCGAATCGCAAACCGTCCCCGGGCAAGCTGCCCACGGTGAGGTGCCCCATGTCGGCGACCACGGGCTCGGCAAGGTATTCATAGAGACTGGAGAGATACAGGCCATCTTCGTAAAGACCACTGATGGCGCTGAGACTGCTGCTGACGGCCGACTGACCCTGCTTGAACAGCACCAGGTACATGGTCATCTGGCCCAGGCTGATGTTGCCGTGGACCGCGTCGACCACTACCCAGGCATAGGCCACATAAAACGCGCCGGTGCCCAACAGACCTAGAACGAATCCCCAGCTGTCGCGGCGCAGGGTCAGCCGCCGATCCTCGGCATACAAACGGGCGAAGGTTTCGCGGTAGCGCTGGAGCAGCAAGGGCGCGAAGCCGAACAGCTTCACCTCCTTGATGTAGGCTTCATGGGACAGCAGCGTCTCGACATAGGTCTGCTGCCGGGTTTCGGGCGCGCGTCGGGTGAACAGGCGGAAAGCATCGCCGGAGAAGTGCGCCTCGGCGAAAAACACTGGCAATGCCCCGATCACCAGCAGCACCAGCGCCCAAGGCGAAAAATGCACCAGCAACACGCCGAAGCTGATCAGCATGATCAGGTTCTGGATCAGCCCCAGGGACTTCATCACCAGCGCAAGCGGGCGGGTCGAGGCTTCACGCCGGACCCGCACCAACTTGTCGTAGAACTCTGAATTCTCGAACTGCACCAGCGATAACGTCTGGGCCTTTTCCAGAATCATCGTGTTGACCTTCTGCCCCAGTTGCACCCGCAACAGCGACTGCTGGACGGACAGCGCACGCTGGGACGCCGACAACAGCGCCAGCACGCCCGCCTCCATCAGTACATAACGCAGCACCGGCCACAACGGCGCACTGCCTTGCTGCGCGTGCAACTGCATGGCGAACACCACGGCGTCGACGATGCGTTGCCCCAGCCATGCCGCCAGTGCTGGCAGTATCCCGGCGATCAGGGTTGCCAGCACCAGGCCGAGGAACAGGCCGCGTGAGGTGCCCCAGACCAGTTGCAGGGCTCGCCTGGATTGGTCGAGTAACGACGTGACGCGATCAAGGGTCGCGGGCATGTTTATAGTTTGCGCCGGCGCGACTTCTCGGACTCACTTCTGGTAGGTGGGGGGCCGGTCGGAATCACCAGACCGGGGGGTGGAGGACCACCGTTGATCCATTCCTCCATTTGCCGCCTCAATTCCGGCGGCATTTGTTGCGGTGCCTTGCATGTCATTCATTCACCCCCTTTGTATTGAGTAATTCGACCCACTGTACTTTTGAAACATCAATGACAATGGCTTCGGCGCCGATATGGGCCCCTTTGCTTCCCTCGTCGATCCAGTGAGGGTACTCCAGAACGAACTGTCCACTTGCGGGTTCCGATGGCCAATCCGTAGGCCAGCCAAAGAGTCGTCTGCCATCGATCAAGTGAAGCACTACATGCCTTTGTCGTGTTGAAAAAGCGCTGTACCACTCACACGGGTAGGAAGATCGCCTGGTGATTTTCAGCTTTCTGAGCAGAAAATGAAGCTTGTCACTACCCGCGATGTGACAGGAGAGAAAACCCAACAGCACCGCGATCACCGCTGACCATAAGGCTTCCGACTTCCTGTCCCACAGTCCGACCGAAAAAAACCGTTCCCCCATATCCAGCAGTAGCGCCCCAAGAACAGCGACCAATGACTGAATCACAAAAGTGAAAATCAGCGCCTGCACTATCTGGCCGAATGTGTCAGGCCGCTTGAAGGCTGTCAGTGAGTAAAAAATCCAGGCCGCTAAAAACCCCGGAATCAAATACTGGAGTAACGGAATCACTTCCTTGACCACATCATCCATGCGAGTTTTCAATCCATTGAAAGCTTCGGTTCGGAACTCATAGATACCTCACCGATACGACTCATGCCATCCGTTGCGAAGCGCCCGTCGTCACAAGAAATTTCACCGTGAAAGCCTGGGAATTCTCATGCAAACATCCAGGAAAAAGCCTACAAACAACTCATCGAAGCCTCACGCCACTCACGCCTGATACCGCGCCCGATACCGCCCCGGACTCTCCCCCGTCCATTTCTTGAACGCCCGATGAAACGCGCTCGGCTCCTGAAAACCCAGGTGCTCGGCAATATCACTGATGCTGGCCCGGCTCTGGCGCAGTTGCTCGAACGCCACGGCGCGGCGGACTTCGTCCTTGATCTCCTGGTAGGAACAGCCCTCACGTTCGAGTTTGCGGCGGAAGGTGCTGGGGCTCAGGTGTTGTTCAAGGGCGAAATCCTGCAGGGTCGGCCAGTCGCTGTAATGGCTGTTGCGCAGGCGTTGGTGCACCTGTGACGCCAGGCCGTGCTGGTTGCGAAAGCGGATCACCAGCCATTGCGGTGCCGTGCGCAGGAACACTTTGAGCGACGCCAGGTCCTGCACCACCGGCAGGCGCAGGTAGTGACTGGCGAATTCGATTTCGGTGCGCTCGGCGCCAAAGGTCAGGTTCGGTCCCCAGAGCAACGGGTCGTCGCTCAGGGACACACGTCGATGGCGGAAGTCCGCACGGTCGATGGGGATGCGGCGCCCGCCCAGCCAGCACAACAGGCTGATCATCAGCACCAGAAAGGTTTCTTCGCCAAAACGGCTGACGTCTGCGTTCGCCGCCTGACTGTCCAGACTGATGACCGCCCGCTTGCCGCGCACCGTCAGGGTGCCGCGAAAGTCGCGCAGGAACAGGCCGAAGTTGGCCAGGCACTGGCGCATGGCCTTGTGCAGATCGGGCTCCTGAATCAGGGCGCGGCAAATCAGGGCGAAAGCGCCCGGCGGCATGCCATGGGAGTCGAGGTTGAAGAATTCGTCATTCAATTCGCGAATCTGAATCAGCCACAACGCCGCAAACGCGCTGGCCGGCACCCGCGCCGTGGGTTGCTGCACCAGCATCGGATCAATCCCGGCTTCTTCGAGCACGGCCCGCACCCGCAGTGGTTGATCCCCCAGCCCGCGAATCATTGCCTGCACGAAATAGGCGGCCACCGAGTCCTTTTCCCGCATGTGAATGCAACGCTCCCCTTCGTTGGTCATGGCAAAAAACGCCAGCGCCGTTGAACAGTTTCGGCATAGGACAACCGACCTGCCAGCTCTAGACTCGCGGCAATAGTACGCTTTCGGCCGACACCACGGCCAAGGTATCGCAAGGGTTTGAAAAGGACGGCAAGATGAATCTGCAAAACATCGGCGTGATCGGCGCCGGCACCATGGGCAACGGTATTGCGCAGGTCTGCGCCCTGGCCGGGTTCAACGTGACCCTGCTCGACATCTCCGAGAGCGCCTTGCAAAAAGCCATCGCGACCGTGGGCAAAAACCTTGACCGGCAGGTGGCCAAGCAAACCCTGACCCCGGAACAGAAAAGCGCCGCCCTGGACAAGATCCGCACCAGCACCGACTACAGCAGCCTGGCCGACGCGCAGTTGGTCATCGAGGCCGCCACCGAAAACCTCGAACTGAAACTGCGGGTACTGCAGCAGATCGCCGCCCAGGTCAGCACCGACTGCGTCATCGCTTCGAACACCTCTTCGCTGTCGATCACCCAGCTCGCCGCCAGCGTCAGCCAGCCCGAGCGCTTCATCGGCCTGCATTTCTTCAACCCGGTGCCGGTGATGGGCCTGATCGAAGTGATTCGTGGCCTGCAAACCAGCGACGCCACCCACGCCCTGGCGCTGGACATGGCCACGGCACTGGGCAAAACCGCGATCACCGCCGGCAACCGCCCGGGGTTCGTGGTCAACCGGATTCTGGTGCCGATGATCAACGAAGCGATCCTGGTGTTCCAGGAAGGCCTGGCCAGCGCCGAGGATATCGATGCCGGCATGCGCCTGGGCTGCAACCAGCCGATCGGCCCGCTGGCCCTGGCGGACCTGATCGGCCTGGACACCCTGCTGGCCATCATCGAAGCCTTCTACGAGGGCTTCAACGACAGCAAATATCGCCCGGCGCCGTTGCTCAAGGAAATGGTCGCCGCCGGTTACCTGGGACGCAAATCGGGGCGCGGCTTCCATGCCTATGCCTGAGCGTTGTTCACGTTTCGCCGAATACCGGGACAAGGTGCTGGAGTTATTCGCCAGCAAGGGTTTCGGTCAGGTCGGCATGCGTGAACTCGCCACGTGCCTGGGGTTGTCCCCGGGCTCGTTGTATCACCATTACCCGAGCAAGCAGCACTTGTTGCTGGACTTGATCGAAGAGTTCTACGAAGAGTTGTTGGCCACCCTCGGACGCATTGAGCAGAAAACCCTGGCCAAACGCGACCGACTCAACAGCCTGATCCGTGCGCACCTGGACCTGAACCGCGACATGCCCTGGCATTTTCGCCTGGTGGAACGCGACAGCGGCTGCCTGAATGAAGAGCAACAGGCTCGGGTTCGGCAGTTGCGCGAGCAGTATGAGCGGCGGTTGCTGAAGGTCCTGGGGATTCGCTCTCGTTTCAGTGAACCGGCGTTGGTGGCGGCCGGGCACGCGATTGCGGCATTGCTCAATACCGCTCCAACCTGGCTTTCACCTCACACGCTGGATGAGCGGGAGCACGATGACCTGCTGGAGAGTATGGTGAGCGGTGCCATCGAGCGGTTGTTGGCGCCGAGGCGTGCGAACACGCCTATCAGTCTGGCAAGCACAGCTCTACTGTAGGAGCGAGGTTGCTCGCGAAAAACCTGAGGGCGATAGGGGGCCTCTGATTTCCCGCGTCATCGTTAAAGTCCATCGCGAGCATGCTCGCTCCTACAGAGAGCGGTTCGCCCCGACGTGCATTCAGGTCTTTAATTGTCCGGTCAACCCCGTCGGAATTCGCCTGCGCGCCGCGCGTCCAATCCGATGTATCCCTTCAATGACCGGGAGCCGGACCATGAAAATCAACCCGTACCTCATTTTCAACGGCGACTGCAAAGCCGCGTTCACCTTCTATGCCCAAAGCCTCAACGGCCAGATCGAAGCCATGATGACCTTCGGTGAAACCCCTGCCGCCGAGCATGTGCCCAAGGACCTGCATAACCTGATCATCCATACGCGTCTGGCCGTGGGCGATCAGGCCATCATGGGCTCGGACACCACGCCCGACCGCCCCACCGATGACATGAGTGGTTGTTCGATATCCCTGAATGTCGACAGCATCGCCGAAGCGCAGCGGGTATTTACAGCGCTGGCCGAGGGCGGCAGCGTGCAGATGCCACTGGAGGCGACCTTCTGGGCCGCGCGCTTTGGCATGCTGGTCGACCGCTTTGGCGTCTCGTGGATGGTCAACTGCGAAAAGGATCAGTAACAAACCTTGTGGCGAGGGTGCTTGCTCCCTCGCCACAAGGTTTTTCATTTCTCTCAGGATCGGGCTTTCTGGACACTCCCCGACCGTCTGCTAACGTGAACCTTATCCGCTCTCGCACAACAGCCGATTGCCCGGAGGACATTCTCCATGCCCGTCGCGTCCTGGTCGAACAACGTCAAATTTTCGCTCCTGGCAAGCGGGCTCGTCGCCACGCTCCTGGCGCTCCATGGCTGTGCCACCGTCGACGCCGAGACCACCGCGTATGTGGGCGTAGAACACCCTGCACCGACCCTGCCCAGCGAGGTCGCGGTGCTGCGTTCCGAACCCCTGCGCCCGCACATTCGCCTGGGCGAAGTGCTGATCGATGCCAGCGTCGATCCTGCGCCGCCGATCACCGAAGTCGAACAGAAACTGCGCGAAGAGGCCGCCAAGCTCGGGGGCGACGCAGTGGTAGTGGTCTATGACCACATCGGCAGAGTGGGCACCTACGTGAACGGCCCGTTGTGGGCGCGGGATACAAGGGCCATCGAAGGACGCAAGCTCAAAGGCATCGTTATCAAGTACCGGTTGTAGTCGCTGCCAACCCGGCTCCGGGTTGTCGCATAACCTTTCGTCGTAAACGAAACGAGGCGCGCAGTCCTGAGCCGTGTCTGGCTTGCGGCTTGCACAGGCGGGCGTAGCGGCCACAGAACGACATAATTCTGACACGGCAGCACCTCAAACTAACGCTTAAGGACACCAGCAATACGCTTGGTCAGTCACCGGAGATGTATCGTGTCAACTCTCAATGAAATCGCAGCGAACCACGCGAGAATGGCCAAGGCAAAGGAAGCAGAGGCGACCGGGTTGAGCGAGCGACCGCTTCAGATCGTGGGCAGCATCGAGATGCCGACGCTTGAGCATCAGCAGCAGGTGCCGATGCATCTGATTGCGGGCGCACAGGATGGGAGTGGTGCGCAGGTGGTCGGATTTTTGATCTGACTGCCGACATTCGCGCCGTTTTCGACGCGAAACGAAGGCTCGGCCTCCTGCCCCGCAGGCGGCCGACAGTGCAAGTTACTTCTGCAGGTTCACCAGCGGTTCGCCCTTCTTGACGATGTAGGTCGCCAGTTCCGAGCCGGTGGTCTTGCCGATGTTCGTCGCGATGTGCGCGGTGCCTTCCGGGATGTACAGGGAATCACCGGCGTTGAGCGTCACCGTCGGTTGCCCTTCGAGTTCATATTGGAAGGTGCCGGTGATGACGTAAGCCACCTCCACGCCCGGGTGAGAATGCTTGGGCGCTGCAACACCGGGTTCAAAGTCCACGCGAACCTGAATCACCTCACGATCGGAAACCCCAAGGTCGCGTTTCACCAGGTCGGTGCGATGCAGCCCTGTCTGCCAGCTCTTTGCCGCGGGCGCCTCTTGAGCCTGTGCCATCCCGGTGAATGCAGAAAGGGAAACAGCGGCGGCAAGTGCGACACCAAGGATGCCGACGGTCTTGCGAGTGTTGAAAACAGACATTGAATTTCTCCGGTCAGGTGCACGGTAAAGGCCGTGGTTGGGTCCGCTCGTGCGGTGCAGCCATTTCGGGGCAATGGTGTGTCTCGCACGTGTCGGGCTGCCCCGGGTTTTGTATGCGCAGTTGGCTGGCGGCAGTGGGGATACGTTCTGATACAAACCCTGCAACAGCGACGCTCATCTGCCAGCATCAAACGAATAACACTGAAGTATTAGACACGCATATAAAGTGGCTATGGGTGACAAACCTATGCACGACTGCCTGTTTGCCCTTGAAAGGATATTCTACTTTCAACGGCTCCAGAGGCATTCATCATGAACAAGTTACTGGTGAAAACAATCGGCATCGCATCCTCCCTCGGTTCGATTTTCTTGAACTCGGCAGTGGTCAATATGGAATGTGATTCAAACTGGATCGATCCTTTTTTTGAAAACCGTTCGCAGGGTTGTACCGGTGACAGTGACTCAACTTACGGTGAAGCCAGTTCGAAGCCTGAGACATCCTTAGTACGCAACGCTGATCACCTGAGCGCAGGATCGCACCTGGTGAGCCCTCGCAAATTCTACGTTCATCACGGCATCTACCTTGGCAATGGCAAGGTCGCTCATTACTCGGGCTTGAGTGCATCACTGCAAGCGGGGCCGATCGAAGTCACGGACCTCGATCATTTCGGCAACGGCAGTTCGGTCTGGGTACATCAGGAACAATCGGTATTTTCCAGCGACGAGATCATTGTCCGAGCGCTTTCCAGGGTCGGAGAGTCGCAATACAAAATACTGTCCAACAACTGCGAGCACTTTTGTAACTGGTGCATCAACGGTATTAGTTACAGCGCGCAAGTGGCCGAGTATCTTCATCGCCCACTTCGACTGATGCGCATTTTAATCTCTTCGAATCCAGGTTTGATTGCCTAAACCGTTGCACTTTCAAACCACCAGAGCTCAAAGCCAGTTAATAAAAACATTGATGCATAAACGCTCGATAACGATCCAGGCGAGCAGTTGGCCTCGCTCGCGTTTCAGTCATTGATTAAGCGAAAACCGTGCAACCTTGACCGAAGTCAGTGCACAAATTCCCAACTCGCCGCCAACCGCTTCGCCAACGCCTCCGGCAAGTCGGCCAGCCAATCCCGGAACGGCCGGACTGTGCTCGATTCAGGACCCTGTCCATGAGATTCAGTGGCCCAGACCACATCGTAACGGGCGAGGATCTCAATCATGTCGTCACGACGATAAGTGTTTTGCAGGGCGGCCGCCGCCAGTTCGCGAAAGGCTTGCTCCACCGCGCCCGGCCATAACACGGCACCGACCGTGCTCGGCCCCGCTCCGTGCTGATGAATACGGTGAGCGATTCCCGGCTCGAGCTTTATCGCCTCACCTTCGCGAAGCAACGCAATCCGCTGCCGTCCGGCACGAATATCCAGTTCGCCCTTGAGCGCCACCACCAGCTTGCTTTCCCGCCGGTGCATCAACGGCAGGTTGTGAGCCTGCAGGGGCAAGACAAACCGCATGGCCGTGCCCGCCCCTTCAACACTTGCCTGCGCCACGTCGATCCAGACCGGATAGCCGTCGGGGATCAGCAACAGCGCCTGCGGGTTTTCATCGTTCATGATCTGCGACCCACATCTATAGGGAACACCAATGCAATGGATTGTATATCGGTCTTGGACGCTATCGAGCAAAGGGCACAAGATTGCTTCACACCCAAGCAACACGAACCTGGCAACCGCCAACCAGCAAAAACGATAGGAGAACCACCATGCCACAGTCCCACGCTTACAACGACACCAGCCTCGAACTGACCGCCAAGATCCTCGATGCCAAGGCGCGCAAGAATCTGTCCTTCGAACAAGTGACCGAAGGCACCGGCCTGGGTCTGGCTTACGTCACCGCCGCCCTGCTCGGCCAGCACCCACTGCCTGAAGCGGCCGCCAAAGTGATCGGCGAAAAACTCGACCTGGACGCCGACTCGATTGCCCGCCTGCAAATCATCCCGCTGCGCGGCAGCCTCGATGGCGTCCCGACCGACCCGACCATCTACCGCTTCTACGAAATGATCCAGATCTACGGCACCACCCTGAAAGCCCTGGTTCACGAGCAGTTCGGCGACGGCATCATCAGCGCGATCAACTTCAAGCTGAACATGAAAAAAGTCGAAGACCCAGAAGGCGGCCACCGTGCGGTGATCACCCTCGACGGCAAGTTCCTGCCGCTGCGTCCTTTCTAAGGATGCAACCGCTCCAGTAAATCGGCCCGCAGCCTTGCGGGCCTGCTTGAAAAAAATTTCTTAACCCTTTCGATCAATCACCACATTTGAATGGAGGATTCATCATGAAAAAATTTCTGTTTCTCGCCCTGTCCCTGACGGCATCGCTGTCTGCCTACGCACAGCAAGCCCAGGTCGCACCCGAGGCCGTTCCCTATGCGTACGGCATGCACCTGGACATCGCCAAGGTCATTCACATTACACCGACCGCGGATGTCTGCGGCCCGACGCCGGTGCAAATGACTTACCGCGATTCCCACGGTGAAACCCATGTCCTGGAATACAGCGTGATCGGCAGCGGCTGCACCAACTGATTGTCACTCATTCAACATTCAATAAGAGGTAAGCACCATGAAAGCGCTCATCGAAGGTTTTCTGAAGTTCCAGAAAGAAGCATTTCCGCAACGCACTGACCTGTTCAAACACCTGTCCACCACGCAGAACCCCGGAACATTGTTCATCACCTGCTCCGACAGCCGCGTGGTGCCGGAACTGCTGACCCAGCAAGAACCCGGTGAGCTGTTCGTGATCCGTAACGCCGGCAACATCGTGCCGTCCTACAGCCCGCATTCCGGTGGTGTGTCGGCGACTGTCGAATACGCCGTCGCGGTACTGGGCGTGACCGATATCGTGATCTGCGGCCATTCCGATTGCGGCGCCATGACGGCCGTGGCCAAGTGCACCTGCATGGATCACCTGCCTGCGGTCGCTGGTTGGTTGCAACACGCCGAGTCGGCGAAAGTCATCAACGAAGCGCGCCCTCACGCCAGTGAAGCCGCCAAAGTCAGTTCGATGGTGCGTGAAAACGTCATCGCCCAACTGGCCAACATCCAGACCCACCCGAGCGTGCGCCTGGCCCAGGAAAAAGGCCTGGTCAATCTGCATGGCTGGGTCTACGACATCGGCAGCGGTTCGATCGATGCCCTGGATGCCGACAACAAGACCTTCAAGTCGTTGGTCAAGCATCCGAACACCGTGGCCGTGCATGCCCGCCCTGCACAAGCTGTCGCCTGATCATGGGTGGCCGATGGCACTCGCTTCACACATCCAGCACCAGGGGGGCCTCGCCCTCCTTGGCTTGCGCCGGCACCGCACAGCAGATCAGTACCTCCCCTTCGGCCGGCATCTCGGCTGGCAGATTCAGATAGTGCACTTGCCCGCTGACCAATCGGGTCCGGCAGGTACCGCACGAACCGCCCCGGCAACTGAAGTCCGGGTTCAGGCCACGGCTTTCGGCCAGCTCCAGTAGACTCCCGCCCCCCGGCTCCCAACGCGCTTCCTTGGCCGACGCCGAGAACAGCACTTTGACCGGGCTGCTGGCCGCCGGTATTTGTTCGACCGCCGGCGTCACTTGATCCCGTTGGCGAATCAGGGTCGAAGGTCCGAACGTCTCGGCGTGGATGCGATCATCGCCGATGCGCAATTCACGCAGGCCGTCATACAGCGCCTGGGTAAAGGCACCGGGGCCGCACAGGTAAAAGTCGTAATCGTCCAAGGGCAACAAGGCCTTGAGCAGCGCAATGTCGACGCGCCCCGCCACTTCGAAATCCTCGCCTTCACGAGCGTGCTCCTCCGGCTGACTGAGCAGGCGCAGCGCACGGATCTTGTCCTTGGCACGGGTCGCCAGCTCATACAACTCATCGCGAAAGCCGAGCTCCGCCAGGCTGCGCGCACTTTGAATGAACCAGGTGGGTCGCGTGCGACGGATGCGTTCGCCTTCATAAATCACTTCACGCAGCATCGACAGCAGCGGCGTCACGCCCACGCCCGCGGCCAGCAGAACCAAGGGCCGATACTCATCGGCCTGCACGGTGAAGCGTCCTTGCGGGGCGCGGGCCTCAACCAGATCCCCAACCTGAACGCGGTCGTGCAGATGAGACGAAATCAAACCCTCACGCTTGACGCTGATGCGGAAAAAACTGTCCGACGGTGCGCTCGACAGGCTGTAGGTCCTGACCAGCGGTGTCTGCCCTTCGGCCAGGCAAAAGCGCACCGGCAGGTGTTGCCCGGCCTCGAAACGCGGCATGCCTGCGCCGTCGGCCGGTTCAAAGTAAAAGGAGCGGATGGTGCTGCTCTCGTCGACGATCCGCGTGACCCGCAGCGGCCGCCATTGATCGCGCAAGGCATCGGCCTGCAACCGGCCCTCGGCCTGTTCCCAACTGCCGGTCAGCAGGCTGTTGGGTGAAAAGCCTTCGAACCGCCAGCGCAGGGCCAGCACGGCGCGACGCCGCACCACCTGCTCCACGGTCAGGGTCCAGAGCCGTTCGGCCCCCTGGAATGCGGCAATCTGCGGTCCATCAAGAATGAGCTGGGTATGCCCGGCGACCTGCAGCATGTCGCCCGTTTCAAAATCGATGAACACCAGCCCTGCGCGCGGGTTGAGCAGGAAATTGCCCAAGGTGTTGAAGTGCAGGTTGCCGGCGAAATCGGGGATCGTCAGCACATTGCCTTCGATCCTGACGAAGCCCGAGTTGCCGCCCCGGTGCGAGACGTCCACCGAGCGTCGGGCCGGGTCGCCGTCGAGGTCTACGTAGCTGGCAAGAAAAAAGGTATCGGCCTTGTTGATGGTCGCCTTCGCGTCCTCATCCAGTTCAGTGAAACGTTCAGCCGGGACGTTGGATGAGGCGTGGCCGAGGCTGACCGGTTCAACGCCGCGCAACTGGATGTACTGCGGGCAGTTGCCGAAAGCGTGCACCACAGAAACGGCAAAACCGCCTGAGGAGGCGGTGCTGATGTTGCCGTTCATGCGATTGCGCCTTCGGGTCTTCAGGTCGATGCCCAACAGCCCCACCGCTGCCCCCGGTTTCAGCGCCGCCCGGACCGGATCGCCTTCGGCGGGCAGGCGCTCGAGTTGCAGCACACGCGGATCGGGGGAATGGATGAAACCCGGCGGGCCTTCGATCAACGTGGCCCAAGGCATGCCCTGTTCATCGACCGCGCCCACCACCAGGTAAGGCAGCTGTTCGTAGAACAATCGATGTTGATCGGGCATGTAGTCCCGTACGACTTTGCGCCCGAACACTTCCATCTGATCGGCGACGCCGACGCTTTGCTGCAATTGCCGCTCACCGGCATGCCAGGGCGAAGCACCTGGCGCGTCCGACTGACTCATGATCACCTCTACGCATTCGTAAACAGGTGCCTTCTCTCGCCGGCCGCAACGCAGTGTTGACGAGTGGCGACAGGCCTATGGGAGCCCATACAGCTTTTTTCTGTCCTGATCGGTCTGAGCCGACGGCCGAATTTGCTCCCCCTTGGCGTAGGCACGAATCACTGCCGGACGCCGGCTGATTTTCGCCAGCCAGGCCACTACGTTGGGATAAGCATCGAGCGTCATGCCCTGCTTGTCGTGTTGCAGCACCCAAGGATAGATCGCCATATCGGCAATGGAGTACTCGCCGGCGACGTAAGGTCGTTCACTGAGCTGTTGCTCCAGCACGCCGTACAAACGCTCGGTCTCTTTACTGAACCGCGCCACGGCCAGTGGCACATGCTCGGAGGCGTAATTGAGGAAGAACACCGCCTGGCCCAATATCGGCCCCAGGTTCGCCGCCTGCCAGAACAGCCATTGCATGACTTCAGCCGCGCCATGGGTATCGGACGGGATAAATTGCCCGCGGCGCTGCGCCAGGTACAACAGGATCGCCCCCGATTCGAAAACCGCGACACCGGTCTCTCGATCAACGATCGCCGGGATGCGTTGATTGGGCGAAATGCGCGTGAACTCGGTGGAAAACTGCTCGCCCTTGCTGATGTTGATCGGATGCGCGACGTAGGGGCGCTCCAATTCCTCGAGAAAAATGGCGACTTTCTGTCCATTGGGTGTCGGCCAGTAGTAGTAATCCACAGCGTTGGAAAGATTGAACATGGGTACATCCTTTGGAAGAGGTCAGCAGAAATCGAGAAAAAGCAGCTTGTTGCCGGGTTATGCAGGCACTTGCGGCGTCTCGTACCAGTCACGGTCGGGGGTGGCGAAGCGCATTTTCTTGCGCACGAACGCTGCATTTTCGGCGTGGGTGATTTTCTCGAGCAGTACGAAGGCCACTTCAGTCGCAGTGCCCGGGCCGCTGGACGTGATGATCTGGCCATCGACAACCACTGGCCGATCGACGAAGCGAGCACCGGTTTCCACGAGTTGGTTTTTCCGCTTGCCGCCCTCCTGGTGATAGGTGGTGGCGTTCCTGTCGCGCAGCACGCCGGCCACGCCCAGGCACACCGAAGACACGCAAACGCTGGCCACCGGTTTACCGGCCGCGACGAAGTGACGGATGGTCGCCAGGAACGGTTCGCTCAAGGCTTCTTCGTAAAAACCCGACGGCTCGAAACCACCCGGCAATGCCAGGGCGTCGAAGCTGTTCAGGTCCAGATCGCTCAACAGAAAACTCGGATTGAGGCTGAGGCCGAAGGTGGTCAGGATGTTGCGGCGAAGGCCGGCGTTGACCAGTTCCACAGGGTGATCACCCAGCAGGTTGGCCCAACCGAGCACGTCGGTAAAAGCGGCCATTTCCAGTGGTTCGACGCCGTTGGCCAGTAACATGAGCACGCGTTTCATCGGGTATGAGCCTCCGTTTCAAGGCTTGGAAGAGTGTGTGGGCCCATGCTCCGCTTTAACCGCGGTGTGGGGAACGACCACGAAATACAATCCACTGTTTCGCCCACTGAAATGCCCGAGCGGCGTGTGTATCCGTTTGTAGCTCAGGGGATTTCAGACACATTTCCATGCGCTGGACGGGTCAGTCAGACACATGCGAGACACAGCATCCTGGCGCCACCGGTTGAACTGGCCGATGGTGGTAAGGATCTGTACATCCAGCAGGACAAGTTCCACGACCAGTTCGCTGCGAACGTGTCGAACGCGGACGCAACATTGATGGCCGCGACCCAGCGCCCGGTGACCGTCGCGGCGCTCAATGAAGCCTCGAGCGAGCCCGCGTGGAAAACCGTTCCGTCGTATTTCGTCTACGGCGACAAGGACAAGAACATCCCGGCGCAGGCCCAGGTGTTCATGGCTGAGCGGGCACACGCCAAGAAGACCGTGGTGGTCAAGGGCGCGTCCCATGTGGTGATGGTGTCCAATCCGAAGGTGGTTGCCAGCCTGATCGAGACCGCTGCTACTGCCAAGTGACAAACCGAGGTGATATCCACTGTGGGAGCGGGCTTGCTCGCGAAGAGGTCAGCACATTCAACATCCATATCGGATGACCTGACGTCTTCGCGAGCAAGCCCGCTCCCACAGGTTTTTGTGTTGTTCAGCGGTATCGTGATCGTAATGATTCAAAGGGCATCCGGCTGCATGGCCGGATGTTCGCGCAGGCCTTCGACGATGTGGTCGACGAAGCTGCGTACCCGCATCGAGGCCCTGCGACCTTCGCGGTACACCACGTGCACCGGCAGCGCCGGTAGCTCGTAGGGCTGCAGCACACGTCGCAATCGCCCGCTGTTCAGGTACTCGTACAGCGGATAACTCAGGCAACGGGTAATGCCGGCGCCATGGGCGGTCGCGTCGATGGCGGCCTGCACCGTCGCGCAACTGATCCGAGTTTTCGCCTTGATGTGATTCAACTCACCGTCCTGATGAAAGTCCCACTGCACCCGGTCCCGATAGGCATGGGTGGCGACCAGTCGATGATTGGCCAGATCTTGCGGTACACCGGGCTCGCCATGAGCGGCCAGATACGCTGGGCTACTGCACACCATCGAGCGCACATGGCCCACATGCCGGGCAATCAATGACGAACTGGGCAGGTTGCCCACCAGCACCGCCACGTCAATGCCCTCTTCATGCATGTTCGGGAAACGATCATGGTATTGCGCAAAGACTTTTACCTCCGGATACAGGTTCATGTAGTCCGTCAGCATCGAGGCCATGACATAGCGGCTGAACAGCAACGGCATCAGCACCGTGAGATTGCCCTGGGCCTGCACATGCGAGCCCTTGGCCGACGCCTCGGCGTCCTCGACGGCCCTGAGAATGCGCGAACAATCGGCCATGAAACCGGCGCCGGCTTCGGTCAGCGACACCCCTCGGGTGCTGCGCAGCAGCAACGGCACGCCCAGACGCGCCTCCAGCCGTGCGATGGCGCGCATCACCGTAGGCCCGGACACATCCAGGCGACGGGCCGCAGCCGCCAGGCTGGGATGCTCCGACAGCGCCTCGAACATCAGCATTTCATGGTAGCGATCCATCAGGCAGAACCCTTCACCACAGCCTGGAGCGCCGAATCCTTGCCCAGTCGATCCGCGAGAAAGTCCACGAAGGTGCGCACCTTTGCCGGCACTCGAGTGCTTTTGAGGTACACCACCTGGATGGGCAGCGCCGGCGGCTCGAAATCCTCCAGCACCACCTCCAGTTCACCCGCGGCGACCTGACTGGCGACCTGATAGGACAACACCCGAGTGATGCCCCAACCCAGGCTGGCGATATTGATTGCCGCCTGATTGGCGGTGACCACCAGGCGCGGTTCAAAGCGAAAACTCAAGGGGTTGCCGTCATTGACGAATTGCCAATCGCTCAGCAGATGACTGGCCGACGACATGACGATCTTGGCGCTACTCAGCTCACCGGGATGGCGTGGCCTGCCATTGCGCTCGAAATACTCGGGGGTGCCGCAGATCACCTGGCGGACTTCGCCGACCTTGATGGCGTGCTGGTTGCTCTCATGCAAATGGCCAATGCGGATGGCCACGTCGATGCCCTCGTCCGCCATGTTCACCACACGGTCGACCAGCAAGGCGTTCAGATGCACGGAGGGAAACTGGTCGACGTAGTCGGCCAGAAGCGGCGCGATGTACAACTCGCCAAACAGCACCGACGCGGTCACGGTCAGATGGCCGCAGGGGATCGAGTAACTGCCGGCGGCGGCCTCCTCCGCTTCGTCGATTTCACTGAGGATGCGCCGACAATCCTCCAGATAGCGTTGCCCCGCCTCAGTCAGATGCAGGCTGCGGGTGGTTCGGGAAAGCAGTTGTGTACCGATACGTTCTTCCATCGCGGCGATGGCACGGGTCACGCTGGGGGGGGAAATATTCAAACGGCGGGCGGCGGCGGCAAAGCCTTCTTCCTCGGCAACGGCCATGAATATCTGCATTTCCTGAAAACGATCCATAAGCGACCCTTGATGAGAGGACAGCGAGGTATCTGGCCGCGACGCGCAGGCAGACCTGTTTGCCAGTATCGTCGGCTGCAGCGAATTTCGCACGCGCTGTCGGGCTGGCTGCAGCGACGGCAAGCGAACAGGAAATCGGCGGGACAAACAAAAAAAGGAGCTTGCCGGAATGATTGTCCCGGCAAGCTCCTTGTGGATCAGGTCAAGCCTGCTGCAAACCCTTGGCGGTACGTTGCATGCCAACGAAGTTGGGCAGTGCTTCGATGCTGCCGAGCCAGGCACGAACATGTGGGTAGTCAGTCAGCGCGACATTGCCTTCCGGTGCGTGAGCCACGTAAGTGTAGGCGGCAACATCGGCGACGGTCGGCTTGTCACCGGCGAGGAATTTGCTCTGGCCCAATTCCTCTTCCATGACCTTGAGCAGGGCATGGGAACGTTTGATCGCCTCTTCGGCGTCGTAACCGGCGCCAAACACGGTAATCAGTCGTGCAGTGGCCGGGCCCGAGTTGATTTGACCGGCGGCCACCGACAGCCAGCGCTGAACGTTGGCTTGCTCGATCGGATCGGTCGGCAGCCACTGGCCCTTGCCGTATTTGGCGGCCAGGTAAACCAGAATGGCGTTGGAGTCTGCCAGCACAGTACCGTTGTCATCGATCACCGGCACTTGTCCGAAACTGTTGATCGCCAGGAACTCAGGGGTTTTGTGAGCGCCCTTCATCAAGTCGACAAAGACCAGTTCTGTCGGCAGGCCGAGCAGGGACAGCATCAGTTCAACCCGATGAGAGTGGCCGGACAAAGGGTGGCGATAAAGTTTGATCGGTTGCTGGGACATGACGTACTCCGTTGGTTTTTGAGTTCGACCCGGTCATCGCGTCGATGGGGTCATCTTCCCCTCCCCTCCGAAACTGCGGAATGACCAGCAATTACAATCCAGCATTTCACCCAGCGTAATGATCAGTGGTGTGCCTGACTCGGCTGGGTGCCCAACATCAGCTCCATGAACGCGACGGACGCCGCGCTGTGATAGTTGTTCTTGCGTCGCAACAACGAAGCGCCCCGTTGCGGCCCCTTATCCAGCAAGGCGATTTTGCGCAGGGCGCGGTCCTGCGTGGCGATGGGCTCCGGAAGAATGGTGGCGACCGCCGTGTGCCGGATGACTTCCAGCAAGGTGTTCACCGAGTTGACCTCGATCACCACCTTGGGCGTGATCTGCGTTCGGGCGAAATATTCATCGATGCAGGTGCGGGTGGCGAAGTCCGGCGTCAGCAATGCGAACTGCAGTTGCGCCACCTGTTCGGCCGACACCGGTGTCTTGCAGTCGTACAGCGGGTGATCGCGCCCCACCATCAGCCCCAGGGTTTCGGTAAAGGCCGAAATCGTTTCGATGTCGGCGTTTCGCACATCATCGAACGCAATGGCGATATCCAGCGAATCATCCGCCAGACCGGTTTCGATGTCGTCCATCGACAGCTCGAAGATTTCCAGGTGGATGTTCGGGTAGAGGGCCATGTAGTCACGCATCAACGGCCCGACCAGGTACGCCATGAAGGTCGGTGTCATGGCCAGGCGCAGGGTGCCGCGAGACAAGTCCTTCACATCGTGCAACGCCCGCTTGCCCGCCGCCAGTTCCACCAGCACGCGACGCGCACATTCGATATAGGCCTGCCCCGCATCGGTCGGCTTGACCGTGCGCGAGGTCCGGTCGAACAGCACCACCCCCAGGGTTTCTTCCAGTTGCCGGATCTGTTGCGACAGGGTCGGCTGGGAAACATGAAGCGCCTCGGCGGCGCGGGTGAAGCCGCCGTTATCGGCGACGGCCAGCAGATAGCGTAAATGACGCAGCAGCATAAGGCGCCTCCTCTATAGGCATTGCTTATGCTCAGCATTGTATATCGATCTTGGACGCTATCAATCAATCGGTACAAGATTGCTTCACACACCAGGCACCACACACCTGGCTACCCCGACAGTACAGACAACCTGTCCCCTGGGGGTCTTCGCTCGATATGCCTTGGAGAAAACCATGAAAACCTTGATTGCGCTGTTCCTGACCGTCGCCGCTGGCGGCGCGTTCGCCGCCAACGACGCTCAAACTGCACGCACCGGCGTTCCATTCGATGTGGCAAAAACCATCAGCATTTCCGACACCAGCCAGGCCTGCGGGGTTGTGCAAGCCGAGATGGTGTACGAAGACTCCAAGGGTGCGCGGCACATTGCGACCTACCTGGTCGAGGGTGGTGGTTGCAGCACGGGCTGAACACACCCTTTGCACCATGCCGCCCGAAAACGTTCTTACACAGCCTCGATCGACGCTGTGTAAAAACGTTTGGGAGAAATCTGCAACTGCGTATCCAGCCTATCCGTATGCCGCTATTGCGGTGGCGTGCTCTGGAAGCTGGGCAATTGCTGCATCCGGCTCCACCAATCGGCAAAGCCGTTGACGGCGAACACTTGCTCGGCGTCCGGGGTCATCGACAGGTAGGCGCACGCCGGGGCCAGGTACAGGTCGCCGATACTCAGGGCCTGTCCGGCAATGAAGGGGTCGCCGCCCTTGATTTTCATCACCTCGCTGAGCACCAGTTTCGACTTCTCGATGCCCTGCAGGCGCGAGGCGTCGTTTTGCCCGCCGATGAAGTCCGGGAACAGGTAATAGCCGAAGACCTGGGCCATTGATCCGTAGCCATAGGAATCGTAGATGGCTTGGGCCATATGACTCCTGGCACGGTCCCTGGCGGTTTTCGGCGTCAGCGAAGGTCCTGGGAGCACCTCGTCCAGGTAACTCATGATCGCGGCGGTTTCGATCACCCTGAACCCGTCATGCTCGATCACGGGCACCTTGCCGAAAGCATTGCGTGCCAGATGCTCCGGCTGATGCGGTTCACCTTTCATCACGTTGACCTGAAGCTGATTGAACGACGCACCTTTCTCCTTGAGCAGCATTTTGACCGTGCGTACGTAAGGGCTGCCATCAAAACCATAGAGAGTGAGGCTCATGACGATTGCTCCAACCGGGAGGGACATTATCGGGACCCCGGATTGCACGCTGTGTGGCGATACCAGCGGCTCCGAGTCTGCAACACATCTGACGCGCTTGTCGGCATACGAGATGGCGTACACCCGCGCAAGCCCATTCAATGTAGACCATCCGCTGGCCAATGAACCCGCGGGTCATGACGCTCGTCCGATCGGCGCAGAGCGATTGTTTCACCCAGCACAATTAAGTCATGACAACCCTGCTTATTCTCTAAATGTCCGTGGATGGCGAGACTGGACCCAGCAGACATTGACCCATTGCGGGCCGATGCCGTGTCCCCCCCTGGGAGTCCCCACATGATTGATTTCACTCATTCCTGCGCCGCCAGCCTGCGGTTGGACACTCCAGCCATGGCCCACAGCGAATTCGAAGGCAGCTTCCTGTTGCCGCAACTGATGGGTGCGCTGGCAAGCGAGTCCATTGCGGTTGCTGCCACGCGCCCTTGTGAGGTTTATCCGCAAAAGCCTTCGGCCTTTAAGTCGGGCGTCGCACTTTTGCGTGCATTGAAGCTGCGTTTTTCACCCCTTTAACGACATTCGACAGCACCTGTGCAGTGCCGTCGTGCAGAGAATTGAAATGACCTACGATTTTGATTTATTCGTCATTGGTGCCGGTTCCGGCGGTGTGCGCGCCGCGCGGTTTGCCGCAGGCTTCGGTGCGAAAGTCGCCGTTGCCGAGAGCCGCTACCTGGGAGGCACCTGCGTCAACGTCGGTTGCGTGCCGAAGAAACTGTTGGTCTACGGCTCGCATTTTGCCGATGACTTCGAACAGGCCGAGGGTTTCGGCTGGACGGCCGGCAAGGCGCAGTTCGACTGGGAAACCCTGATCGACAACAAGAACCGCGAGATCGAGCGACTCAACGGTATCTACCGCACATTGCTGGTCAACAGCGGCGTGACCCTGCTCGAAGGTCACGCCCGGCTGACCGATGCCCATCACGTCGAAATCAATGGTCAGATCTACAGTGCCGAACGCATCCTGATTGCCACGGGCGGTTGGCCACAGATTCCGGACATCCCGGGGCGCGAGCATGCCATCACCTCGAACGAGGCGTTCTTTCTCAAGCAGTTGCCCAAGCGGGTACTGGTGGTCGGTGGCGGTTACATCGCCGTGGAATTTGCCGGGATCTTCAACGGCCTTGGCGCTGACACTCGCCTTTTGTATCGCGGCGATCTGTTCCTGCGCGGGTTTGATAAATCGGTCCGCGCACACTTGGTCCAGGAGCTGACCAAACGCGGCCTGCAACTGCAGTTCAACACCGATATCGTGCGGATCGACAAACTGGCGGACGGCACTCTGTTGGCCACGCTCAACGATGGTCGCCAACTGGAAGCCGACAGCATTTTCTACGCCACGGGCCGCCGGCCGATGCTCGACAACCTGGGGCTGGAGAACACCCGCGTCGCACTCAATGACAAGGGCTACATCGACGTCAATGACAACTTCGAAACCCGCGAGCCTTCGATCCTGGCGTTGGGTGATGTGATCGGTCGGGTGCAATTGACCCCGGTCGCCACGGCCGAAGGCATGGCAGTGGCACGTCGCCTGTTCAAACCCGCAGACTATCGCCCGGTGGATTACCGCCACATTCCCACCGCGGTCTTCAGCCAGCCGAACATCGGCACCGTCGGGCTGACAGAGGAGCAGGCGCTGGAACAGGGTCACAAAGTGCTGATCTTCGAGAGCCGCTTCAAGCCGATGAAACTGACCCTCACCGAGTCGTCGGAACAGACGCTGATGAAGCTGGTGGTGGATGCCCAGACCGATCGGGTGCTGGGCGCGCACATGGTCGGCCCCGATGCCGGTGACATCATCCAGGGGCTGGCGATCGCGCTGAAAGCGGGCGCCACCAAGCGCCTGTTCGATGAAACCATCGGCGTGCACCCGACGTCGGCTGAAGAGTTCGTGACCTTGCGTACGCCGGTTGCCAACTGAGTGCGGTGGGCAGTCCGTCGCGGCTGCCCATCACGTTTGCTCGAACGCTATTCTGTTCCCCGAAAAAGCGTTGCCCACTTGTTTGCGGTGATTTCCGAGGGCGGCGATTTATGCCAGGGATAGCCCTTTGCGCTTTGCTCAAAGGCGTAATCGAACAAGCGCTTCATATACTCACCATCGAACTTGCGATTGTGCGGACATTGAAAGTCGGCGCCGATGTACGCCAGGTTGAAGTCCGCCGAATCCTGCTGCGCCATGCGATAGATGCGCTCCAGATCGCTGATCCCCTGGGTTTGGATCAATGCGCTGATGGCCCGCCCGCCGATGCTCAATGTACGGCGTTTGGTCCCGGACCACTGGGGCTCGAGGGTGCCGTTGCGAATCACATAGAAGCGCCGTCCGAGTCGCATGGGAACACCGCTGGCTTTGCTCAGCGCCATCACGGTAGTGGGTGGGTACAGAAACACTTGAGTGATCACCCCGCCGTCCACGTGCATTTCCTGATACTGCTTGCCGTCAACTTCCACGTCGATCATGACCGGTGACACCGCACCGGGAATGCTCATGGATGCCAGCAGGATGTTGCGAAACAGGTCGAGTGCGCCGGGTGCCTGGCTCGCGGCAATCGCGCCCATGTTCCAGGTGACTGGCCGCCCGGAATCCAGGTCGGTGGTGCCGATCAGCAGAATGCGTCCTTTGGCGTACTCGCCAGCGATCGCCGCCAGCACCTGCGCAGTGACGTATTTTGCAAGGAGCCGCGACAGTGGCTTGCTGTCCGCCATGCCGTCGCTGGCCAGGCGGGTCAGTACGTTTCGCGAATGGAAAATGTCTTTTGGACCGATGCCATTGGAGACGTGGCGAATCACGCCGTCATACTCAGGTCCCAGGTAAGCGAACGGGGCGACCAGGGCGCCGGCGCTGATGCCGGTGACCACCTTGAACATGGGGCGGGTTCCCTGGGTGGTCCACCCGGCGATCAGCCCCGCTGCGAAGGCGCCTGCATCGCCGCCGCCGGACACTGCCAGCATGTTTCCCAGCGGCAGGACATCGTTCGGCATCCCGGCCCGGGCGAGCATCTCGCTCTCACGTTTGTTGGCCTGAACCGCGTCCTCAATGAAGGGAGTCACGTCGTGATCCAGCCTGAATCGAGCATTGGCAATGCCCGGGATGACAGCGTGTTCCGTCAAGGTGGCCGGAACAGCGTCCCGGCGTGGCAGGCAGGCTTGAAGGAACATGTCCAGGGGCGATGCGCCAGGCTTGAGCGGAAATGGTTTCAAAACGCCTCCTCCGGCACTGGCTGTCTTCGGCCCGTCGCTGGAACGCCGGGCCACTCATTCTGCGCGCCTTTACTTGATAAAAGAACAAGTCGCCGCAAGGTGCCAGTGTCGGTATCACCGAATGATCAAACGTGACGCTCGCGCAGTATTTGCCGAGCGGAGTCCGCCATGACAGGCAGAGAACCGGCCAGCATCAACACGTCCTTGAGCACCAGGCGACCGGCGCCGGACAGGTAGGGGAAGCCGTGTTGAGCATCCCCCAGGGCGCCGACCCAGGCTTCAGGGGTGGTGATCAGAAAGCTCAGGGTGACCAACGGCGTACCAAAGGCCAACGCACCACCGAGCAACCCGGTGCGGCGTGAAATCGGGTTGGACAGCACCAGCAGACCAATCAGGAGCTCGACAATGCCCAGACCGGTGGAAAAACCGTAGGTGTTGTTGGCAGCCTGCCAGGCACGCTTGTCGGCGTTCAGTTCGCCTTCGTGGGTCAGGTGCGCCTTGTAGTCCTGCGGGTGTTCATAGAAGAACGACATGAAGGGGCTGTTGGCGACAAACGGGGTAATGCTGTCCGCCTCGTAGGGTACGAACTTGAGCGCACCGATCCACAGGAAAACAATGCCGATCGCCAGTCGCATCAGCGATGCGCCAAACGTATCCAGCTTGCCGATCAAGCGTAGCCAGGCAGTCAATGAAGTGAGCATGAGTTTCTCCGGAAAATTGAGATTGGGTGTAATGTTTCGACGCGCTCAGTCTTCTCTTATGGCCCGGGTCAGGTTTGTTCGATCCGCTCAGTTTTTATTGCGAAAAACTCAAAATGAATTCAATCGATAAACTCATCAGCCTGGCCAACGTGCGCGGCAGCCTGGATTTGCGTTGCCAGTTCGAGGGCGATTGGGCCCGCGAGCATGAGCAAGAGGCCTTGGGCAAGGCGCCCTATCACATCGTGCTGGCCGGCGAGTGCCGGGTCGATTTTGCCGATGGCCAACGGGTGCCCATGAAGGCCGGTGACATCCTGCTGCTGCCCAGGGGCGCGCCCCATGTGATGCACAGCCCGGGCAAAACTGTGGCACCGAGCGTGCCGAAAGTGACCGAAGGTGGGGTGGTGCCGGTGCATCGCATTGGCGGGGCCAGTGGTGATTTCGACATGCTCTGTGGCGGGTTTTACTTCAATCGCGCGTCACTGCTTTTCGCCGCGTTGCCCGAACATTTGGTAATCCCTCCCACCGCCGGCGGGCAGTTGCCGGCGCTGGTGCAGATGCTGCGCGGTGAGGCCGACGGCGACCAGGTCTGCTCCCGATTCATGCTCGACGCCCTGTCCCAGGCGTTGTTCACCCTGATCCTGCGAGCGCACCTGGCCAGCAACGGCCAGACCACCGGCTCACTGGCCCTGCTCAGCGATAAGCGCCTGGGACGCGCCTGGCAAGCGATGCTGGCCGATCCTTCACTGGAGTGGACCGTTGAAGGGCTGGCGGAACTGGCGAGCATGTCCCGCGCCACCTTTCTGCGCGCCTTCGCACGCGTGGCGGGTGCATCACCCTGGGCATTGCTGACGCAGGTCCGCATGGAAATGGCCTTCAATCTGCTGAGCCAGTCGCATCTGGGGTTGGCCGATATTGCGGTGCAGGTGGGGTATCAGTCGCAGTCGGCCTTCAGCAAGAAATTCAAGGATTTTTACGGGGAGGCACCGGGCAAACTGCGTCGCGAAATTTAAGTCTCCAGCCTCTCGTTCGCTCGCGCCCCCTGGATCATTGCAGCGGATGAAACGCTGGATTGTAGTCGCTGGTCATTCCGCCGTTTCCGAGGCACGGGGAAGATGGCCCGTCGACGCGATTCCCGCGTCGACTGCCCATGTTCACCATGATGTTCGGAGACGCCCGTGGAATTCATGCTCTATCTGACCCTTGGCGCCTGCGCTGGGGTGCTGGCTGGCCTGTTTGGCGTAGGTGGCGGCCTGATCATTGTCCCTGTGCTGGTTTTCAGCTTCACCCTGCAGGGCTTTGACAGCTCAGTGCTGACGCACCTGGCGGTCGGCACTTCGCTGGCCACCATCATCTTTACAACGATCCTGTCCGTAAGGGCCCACCATCGTGCGGGGGCTGTTTATTGGAAGGTGTTTGCCTGGATGACCGTCGGCATTCTGATCGGCGCCGGGTTGGGATCGGTCACCGCCAGCCTCATCGCCGGCCCGCATTTACAGAAGATCATCGGTGTTTTTGCCATCGTGGTGTCGATCAAGATGGCGCTGGATTTCAAACCCAAAGTCACCCGCGGCTTACCCGGCAAGCCTGCCCTGACGCTGGCCGGCATGGTCATTGGCTGGGCGTCGGCCATTTTCGGCATTGGCGGCGGGTCCATGACCGTACCCTTCCTGACCTGGCGCAGCCTGACCATGCAGCAGGCGGTGGCGACCTCGTCCGCTTGCGGTTTTCCGACGGCGGTTGTGGGCACGATCAGCTTCATGGCGTTGGGCTGGCACGATCCTGCGCTGCCGGAACACAGCCTCGGTTTTATCTACCTGCCGGCTGTGATCGGCATCGCACTGACCAGCATGGTCTTCGCCCCGTTCGGCGCGAAGCTGGCCCATCAACTGTCGCCCAGGATCCTGAAACTGCTGTTTGCCCTGATGTTGGCGGTGGTGGGGATAGACTTTCTGGCGTGACTCGTCGGCTTGCGACCCCGCTCGGTAATGCCCTGTCGACTCAACTGCCCTGCTGGGCCACGAAAGTGTCAGCGACGATGGTGGCTTCGTATGGCTCAATCAGGGCAACGTCGTCGATGGTCGCAAGTAAGGCGTTCATCCCCAGCCGTGGGCCTCTTCGATAAAGTGCAGCACCGCGCTGGAGCGCTCATCGATCCGCGAAATCAGCGACAGTTCACTGACCATTTCCGCTTGAGCCAGGGGCACGATCCGGATCCCGGGCATGGTCAGGCGTGTCATGGTTTCCGGCACGATACTCAGGCCGATCCCCGCCGCCACCAGCCCGGGAATGCTCATCAGTGACGGCACGTACATGATGTTCTGCGGGTGCAACTGGTTTTGCCGACAGGCCTGCAGCGTGTGGGACGTCAGGCCGATGCCGGCGCTGTCCTGCAGGAAAACGAACTTCTCGTGCCGCAGCGTCGCCAGGTCGCCGCTAAACCCCTCGGCCAGTTCATGGTTGTCGGGGATCAGCAGCACGAGCCTGGACTGGCTGAAGTGGTGGGTGCGCAGGCGGTCGGGCAAGTGATCCTTGAACACCCTGGCAAACGCCAGGTCCAGTTTATGCTCGAGCAACATGTCGAACTGCGTGCGAATGCCCGCGTCCACCAGCGACACTTTGACCTCGGGAAAGGTGCTGAAGTAATGGCGCAGCAATTGCGGCAGGTTGGCTTCGAACAGTGCCGAGTGATAGCCGATGTTGATCTCGCCCACCTCCCCTCGCCGGGCACGCCGCGCGGCCGCCATGGCCAGTTCGCTGGATTCGATGGACTGCCGCGCATGAGGCAGGAACGCCTCGCCGGCAGCCGTCAGCGCCACGCTGCGATTTTCCCGACGGAACAATGCCAGCCCCAGCTCGGACTCCAGGGTGCGCATCAACTGACTCAGTGCCGGTTGCGCAATGCCCAGTTGCTCAGCCGCCCGACTGAAGTGCTGCAGGTCGGCGGCCACGACAAAGGCCTTCAGGTGTCGCAGCTCCATAAAACATACTCATAAGTTTGCTTATGCATTTGTGCAGATTTCGATAATTATTCTGCAAGCAGGATCGGTTAACGTCTACTGACTTCGACGAATCCCGCCCAGGCTTTTTCCAAGCGGGATCATGCGAATCCTCATAACCATAAAAACAATGACGAGCACCTTTATGAGCACGACCAGCAACGATACTCATGATTTGCGCATGCCTCGCAAGGCGGTCACGGCCGCCACCATTGGCACCGCCCTGGAATGGTTCGATTTCACGCTGTATGGCGCCGTGTCGGCGACCATTCTGCCCAAGCTGTTTTTCCCCGCCATGGAACCCACTGCCGGCCTGCTGGCTTCGCTGGCAACCTTCGGTGTCGGCCTGGCTGCGCGGCCTTTGGGCGCCATCACCTGCGGTTATCTGGGCGACAAACTCGGTCGACGCAACCTGATGCTGGCCACCGTGACCATGATGGGCCTGGCGTCGGTGCTGATGGGCTTGCTGCCCACGTACGGCCAGGTGGGCATCTGGGCGCCGATCCTTCTGGTGCTGCTGCGGATCATTCAAGGCTTCGCGCTGGGGGGTGAGTCCACCGGGGCGCAACTGATGGCGCTGGAACACGCCTCCCCCGATCGCCGCGGGCGTTATTCCGGGATGCTGGGCCTGTGCTCACCGCTCAGTCAGATATTGGCCAACGGCGTGTTGATGGGCCTGGCCGCGACGCTTTCGAGCGAGCAATTTGAAAGCTTTGGCTGGCGAATCCCCTTTCTTCTGAGCTTCGTACTGGTGGTGGTCGCGATTTTCATCCGCCTGAAAGTCGATGAAACCCCGGCCTTCGTCGCCTTGAAAAAGACCCCGGTCAAGCAGGAAAAGAGCCCGCTCAAGTCTGCGCTGGGCGGCCACTACAAAACTATCCTGCGCCTGATGCTGTTCTTCTGCTCGCCCGCTGCACTGTTCTATCTGATCGTGATTTTTTCCCTCAGCTACCTGACCAAGCACTTGGGTTTCAGCCAGTCGACCGGCTTCATGTCGCTGATGGTGGCTAACGTCTGCGCGATTTTCGGTGCGCTGGGCGGTGGTTATCTGTCGGACCGCTGGGGCCGTAAAAAGGCATTGGCGCTGGGTTCGTGCATGACCTTGCTGATCCTGTTCGTCTACTTCCCGATCCTCAACACCCTGAACGTCACCGCGATCATGGCCATCATGGGCCTGTTCCTGGGGTTCACTCAGTTCCAGAGTGGTATTCAACCGGTGGCGTTTGCCGAAGCCTTCCCGACCCAGGTTCGTTACTCCGGCTCGGCCCTGGCCTACACCGGCGCCAACCTGGTGATCGGCGGCCCGATGCCGATGATCGCGGTGTGGCTGATGAGTCAGTCGAACAACTCGCCATGGCCCCTGGTGACCCTGTGCGCAGTGATCAACCTGATCTCTCTGGCGATGATCCTTATCGGGCCGGAAACCAAAGGCATCGACCTCAACGCTGTCGCCGCGCCGGACGCAGTCGATGCCAGCACCACCGCCCTTCTTTCCAAATAACGCAGCAGGACGACCATGAACCGCACTGTCTTCATCCTCAACGGCCCCAACCTGAACCTGCTGGGTCGCCGTGAGCCGCACATCTATGGCCACACCACCCTCGACCAGATCCGCCAAAGCTGCCTGTCGCTGGCCGAGGAGCTTGGCCTGGCCTGCGATTTTCGCCAGACCAATCACGAAGGCGTGATGGTCGACTGGATTCAGGAAGCCTTCGAGCAAGGCGCCGCACTGATCATCAACCCGGCGGGCTTTTCGTTTCATTCGATCCCGGTTCTGGATGCCCTGAAGTTGATCGACGCGCCGTTGATTGAACTGCACCTGTCGAACATCCACGCGCGGGACGAACTGCATCGCCACTCGATCATGTCCGGGGTGGTCGACTCGGTGATCTGCGGCATGGGTGCCGAGGGTTATCCGCTCGCCGTCAGGGCGATCAATGATCTGCTGCGTCGCCAGGCGCCCAAACACTAACACCCCCTTCGCTAAACGCTTACACGGCGGTTTCTCGGCAGATGCTTGCCAGGACCGCCTGCGCCTGACATTCAGGTGCAGACCTCATCAGTGCACTTAAAAAAAACAATAAATCACGACGAGAAACTTGATATGCATCCCACTCGATTACACCGCAACGTACCCGTGCGCCGCTCACTGATCAGCCTGGCCCTGGCGCTCGGCGCGGGACAGATTGCCGTTGCCCAGGCCGATGAAAACAGCGGTTTCCTCGAGGGTGCCAGCGCCACGCTGAACCTGCGCAATGCCTATTTCAACCGCAACTTCGTCAATCCGGCTTATCCCAGCAGCACCGCGCCCCAGGGCAAGGCTGAGGAGTGGACACAGAACTTCATCCTCGATGCCCGCTCCGGCTACACCCCTGGCGTGGTCGGTTTTGGCGTCGATGTGCTGGGGCTGTACTCGCAAAAACTCGATGGCGGTAAAGGCACCGGCGGGACTCAACTGCTGCCGGTGCATGATGACGGACGTCCCGCCGACAACTTCGGACGGCTCGGGGTTGCCGCCAAGGCCAAGGTCTCGAAAACGGTGGTCAAGGTCGGGGAATGGGTCAGCACCTTGCCGATCCTGCGCTCGGACGATGGTCGCTCGTTGCCGCAGACGTTTCGTGGCGCGCAGGTCACCTCCCAGGAGATCAACGGGCTGACGCTCTATGGCGGGCAGATCCGCCAGAACAGCCCGCGCAACGATGCCAGCATGGAAGACATGTCCATGAACGGCAAAGCCGCCTTCACCTCCGACCGGTTCAATTTCGGCGGTGGTGAATACAACTTCAACGAAAAGCGCACCACCGTCGGGTTGTGGTACGACGAACTCAAGGATATCTACCAGCAGCAATACTTCAGCCTCAGTCACAGCCAACCGCTGGGTGACTGGACGCTGGGCGCCAACCTGGGCTTTTTCACCGGCAAGGAAAACGGCGCCAGCCTCGCCGGCGACCTGGACAACAAGACCGCGTTCGGCCTGTTCTCTGCGAAAGTGGGCGGTAACACTTTCTATGTCGGTTTGCAGAAACTCACCGGCGACACCGCCTGGATGCGCGTCAACGGCGCCAGTGGCGGTACGCTGGCCAACGACAGCTACAACTCCAGTTTCGACAACGCACAGGAACATTCCTGGCAGGTGCGTCACGACTTCAACTTCGTCGCCGTCGGCATTCCCGGCCTGACCATGATGAACCGTTACCTGAGCGGCGATAACGTGCACTCCGGCGCCATCACCGATGGCAAAGAGTGGGGCCGTGAATCGGAGTTGGCCTATGTGATTCAGTCCGGCGCCTTGAAAAATCTCAGCGTCAAATGGCGCAACTCCAGTATCCGCAAAACCTTCAGCACCAACGAGTTCGATGAGAATAGGCTGTTTATCAGCTATCCGATCTCGCTTTTGTAAACCGATTTGAGGTGCGCAGGGCCTCGTCTGATTGGCATGCAGACGAGGCCTTTTTTTGCCTGTTCACGCAGGATTTTTACCGCCGGTCGAGCAAAAACCTATACAAAACGAATTTCTTGTACAAATATTGAGTCCAGACAAGACAAGCCGCTCAATCAGGGAGAAAGGCAATGAAACGTCTTCTGGCTCTACTGGCGCTGGTGCTCAGCGTATCCAGCTGTGGAAACGTCGATGTCGGCCGCTACGCGGATCAGCAGCCGACCTTGAATCTGGAGCATTTTTTCAGCAAGCCGGTGAAAGCCTGGGGCATCTTCCAGAAGCGCTCGGGTGAGGTGACAAAACGTTTCGAGGTCAACATTGAAAGTCGTCGCCAGGGCAACGATTTGATCCTGGACGAGCGATTCCTCTACAGCGACGGCACGCGCCAGCATCGTGTCTGGACACTCACGCCGGACGGGCCGAACAAATGGCGTGGCCGTGCGGGTGATGTTGTCGGCGAGGCAAAGGGAGAGATAGCGGGCAACGCCATTCATTGGCTGTATCGCCTGAACCTGCCCGTTGATGACTCCACGTACGAGGTCACCATGGACGACTGGATGTACCTGATGGACGAGGACACCTTGATCAATCGCACCAGCATGTCCAAGTTTGGCGTCGAAGTGGGCCAGGTGACGTTGTTTTTCCGCCGGCAGGCTGCCCCGTGACGCGGGCGTTTTTCCTATGAAAAAGACCCGGCGGCTGTGCCTGGTTCTGGGTGACCAGTTGTCCTTTGACCTGGCCTCCTTGAAGGATCTTGATAGCGAGCACGATACGGTGTTGCTGGTGGAGGTCATGGAGGAGGCCACCCATGTACAGCACCATCCGCAAAAAATCGTGCTGGTCTTCAGTGCGATGCGCCATTTTGCTCAAGCACTGCAGCAGCGTGGCATCCGGGTCCGGTACGTCGCCCTCGATGATCCGCACAACAGCGGCTCAGTGCCGGGCGAACTGCGACGATGGCACGACCTGATGCAGCCCCGGACGGTGCACCTGACCGAGTGCGGTGACTGGCGCCTGGAACAGTCGATCCGCGACTGCGGCTTGCCGATCCAGTGGCACGCCGATAGTCGTTTTCTCTGCGCCCGCGACGAGTTTGCTGCCTGGGCGAAAGACAAAAAGCAGCTGCGCATGGAATTTTTCTACCGTGAGATGCGGCGCAAGAGCGGGTTGCTGCTCAATGGCGACGGCACTCCCGTGGGCGGTGCCTGGAACTTTGATGCCGAAAACCGCAAGGCCCTGCCCAAAGGCGTCAAGGCGCCCTACCCGCTGCGCTTTTGCGAGGATTCAATCACCCGGCCAGTGCTCGACCTGGTCAGAGAACGTTTCAGCAACCACTACGGCACGCTGGATGACTTCAATTATCCGGTCACCCATGCCGATGCCCAGGTGCTGTGGGAGTACTTCCTAGACTATGGCCTGGCCGGATTCGGCGACTATCAGGACGCCATGGCCAGCGACGAACCCTTTCTTTTTCACGCGCGGATCAGCGCCGCCCTGAATATCGGGCTGCTGGACTTGCGCCAGTTGTGCAGTGATGTGGAGGCGGCTTACTGGTCGGGTCGTATTGCCCTGAATGCGGCTGAGGGATTCATTCGGCAGTTGATCGGCTGGCGTGAATATGTGCGAGGGGTCTATTGGCTGAAAATGCCCGACTACGCCGACGGCAACGCCTTGGGCAACAGCAGGCCGCTGCCGGAATTCTACTGGACGGGCCAGACGCAGATGAACTGCATGCGTCAGGCTATCGGCCAGAGTCTGAAACATGCCTACGCCCACCATATCCAGCGGCTGATGGTGACGGGCAACTTCGCGCTGTTGGCTGGCGTGGCGCCGAGCCAGATTTGTGAGTGGTACCTGGCGATCTATATGGATGCTTTTGATTGGGTAGAACTGCCCAACACCCTGGGCATGGTCATGCATGCCGATGGCGGGTACCTGGGTTCGAAGCCTTACTGCGCCAGCGGCCAGTACATCAAACGCATGTCTGATTACTGTAAGGACTGCGCGTACAAGGTCAGCGAAAGCACCACCGACGATGCCTGCCCCTTCAATGCCCTTTACTGGCATTTTGTGATGCGCCATGGCGAGTTGCTGCGTGGCAATCAGCGCATGGGGATGGTGTACAAAAATCTTGATCGTATGCCGCAAGCGAAGCAGCAGGCGCTCTGGCAGCGGGGTCAAAGGCTGCTTGCCGCGCTGGATGCGGGGGCGTCGATTTAAGGGATTGCAGGGCGGCAGGTCCGGCCACTTCAGAAACAGCGTAGCCAGCAAGCCAAGGCCGGAGCCAGCAAAGCGCAATTGCGGCGTGTGGCGCCTATGCTGCTGGCTCAATTGCCCTAGCGTTCAATCGGCACGGAAGCGCTCGCGAGGCTCTCTCTGAAAATGCTCCAACATGAAATCCACGAACACTCGGGTTTTGGCCGGCAGCGCTTTGCGCGATGAGAAGTAAATCGAGAAGACGCCCAGATCCACGTACCAGTCAGGCAACAATCGAATCAGCTCTCCGCGCTGCAACCAAGGCCACGCGCGCTCCATGGGGACCAGCCCGACCCCCAGCCCCATGACCACGCAACGGCATAATGCCTCTGGGTCGTTCATGATGGCTGTGGGATTTAGTGAAAGGTCGAAGCGCCCTTCCCCTGCGTCACGCATCGTCCAGTTGAGCACGCGTCCGGAATGGGTCGAACGCATCACGACGCCATCCAACCCCTGCAGATCGCTGGGAACCGTGGGGAGCGTCTTGCCCTCCAGCCACGACGGAGCTGCAACCGCCACGAGATGAAGCTTGGTCAGTTCCCGTGCCACGACACCGGGTGACAACTCCATACCGCCACCTATGGCCACGTCGAAACCGTCGCCAATCAGATCGACGCGACGGATCTCCAGATGCCAGTCCGGCACCACGGCGGGGTAACGTTGCCTGAAGGTCTTGAGCAGCGGCAATGCGTAATCGTAGGCAAACGAGGGCGACATATTCACCCGTAATCGCCCTGCCGGTATTTCCCGGGTCACGCCAATCTGAGCGATGGCGCCCTGGATGGTCTCAAGACCGCCGGCGACCTGAAGGTAGAACCTCTCTCCGGCCTCCGTGAGGGTCAGGCTGCGGGTGCTGCGCTGGAACAGTCGAATGCCCAGGTTGGCTTCAAGACGCGCCACGTTTTTACTCACCGCAGCAGCGGAAATCCCCATCCTGCGCGCGGCTTCGGAAAAACTGTTCGCCTGCACGGCGCGGACAAATGACTCCAGATTCCCCAGGGTTTCCATGCCCACCTCCAACTTTTGGTTGAAGGTAATTCTACCTATTACTGACTAATTTATCCTTGATGGTTTGATCATGATGGGGCCTCCCGGCTCTTTATGATTGGAAAGCAAAGTCTCATGGCAAAAATTCTGGTTACTGGCGCGACAGGCAGATTGGGCAATGCTGTCGTGCGCGCACTGCTACAGAAAATCCCTGCAACCGAGGTTGCGGCAATGGCGCGGGATGTCGACAAGGCAGCGCCTCTGGCGGCACTGGGAGTCGACGTGCGTTACGGCGACTACACCGATTACGACTCGCTGGTGGCCGCTTTCGAAGGTATCGAGAAGATCTACCTGGTCTCGGCCGTCGCCTTCAGCGATCGCGTGACACAACATAAAAACGCCATCGTCGCTGCGGGCAGGGCGGGTGTTCGTCATGTGATTTACACCAGCATTCAACGGCTCAACGATGAATGGGCCCCGATTGAGGGGGTGACCGAGAGCGACATCGCTACAGAGCGACTGCTTGAGAAATCGGGGATGACCTACACCATCGTTCAACATCCGTTGTACGCCAACGATCTGCCGTTTCTCATGGGGGGCCATGCGGCAAAAGAAGGCTTCAGGGTTCCCGCAGGTCAAGGCCGGATGGGAATCGTCACCTTCGCCGAACTGGCCGAGGCCGGCGCTGCATTGCTCACCGAGGCGGGTTATGAAAACCGTAGCTATCTGCTGAGCGGCGGGCAAACCTGGTCGTTTCAGGACATCGCAGAGGCTTTTTCGCGGATGACGGGGAAGTCGGTTGGTTATCAGCCCATTACGGCCGAAGCCTTTATCAGTGCCCGTGAAAGTGAAGGCTGGCCGACGGCACTGGCGAAGTTTATCAATGGTTGGTGTGGGGCGATTGAGAAAGGAGGGTTTGATCAGGGGAGTGATGCGCTTGAGGGGTTGTTGGGGAGGGAGCCTAAGGGGTTAGAGGTGGTGCTTGGGGAGGTTTTTGGGGTTTGAGTGGGCTACTGAGCCCATCCCGCGCCGGTCAGCCGTCATAGTGCAGTGAACCTTAATTGCCACCACCTGTTTTAGAGTGTGGTGGCAGTTCGACTAGTCTTCAAGCATCGGGCTTCCTGAGGTTGCCTCCGCCCATTCGCATCCCACTCGAAATGGATAATTGGGGTCATCCCAGCTATCCGGGAGTGTCAGTTTTTTTGTGTGCGGGCCGGTAGCGGCCTGCCGTCAGGCAGGCCCTGATTTTCACCAGGTCGGCCTGATGAACCGATCACCGTACAAAATCGCGAATTGATTCATCGCGCTCTTC